>Ga0184637_10000787_pt1 | contig 22638 bp, 19 predicted proteins | sample PLM3_127_b2_FD_133143 | JGI IMG/M metagenome (GOLD analysis project Ga0184637, IMG submission 133143) | Groundwater sediment microbial communities from an aquifer in East River, Colorado, USA - PLM3_127_b2 | ecosystem: Environmental > Terrestrial > Soil > Riparian zone | place: USA: East River... | reverse complement strand
GAGGAAGCCGAAGAAGCCGCCGAGGCCGCACTGTCGACCGTCGATTCGGAGTTCGGCCGCACGACCGACCCCGTGCGCATGTACATGCGCGAGATGGGCACCGTCGAATTGCTGACGCGCGAAGGCGAAATCGAGATCGCCAAGCGCATCGAAGGCGGGCTGCAGGCGATGATGTTCGCGATCTCGGCGTCGCCGACGACGATCGCGGAAGTCCTGTCGTACGCGGACCGCATCGGCGCCGGCGAGATGACCATCTCGGAGGCCGTCGATGGTTTTGTCTCCGCGGATGAGGCCGACGACTATGTCGCCGAGGAAGACGTCGACTTCTTCGACGAAGAGGAAGACGACGACGGCCAGGGCGGCAGCAAGGCGCTCACGAAGAAGCTCGAGGAATTGAAGGCCGCGGCATTGGTCAAGTTCGAAGCGCTGCGCATCCACTTCGAAAAAATGCGCCGCGCCTTCGAGAAGGAAGGCTACCAGTCGCCCGCCTACAACAAGGCCCAGCATGGCATCAGCAGCGAACTGATGACGATCCGCTTCACGGTGAAGACGATCGAAAAGCTGTGCGACATCCTGCGCTCGCAGGTCGACGACGTGCGCCGCTACGAACGCGAGATCCGCAAGATCCTCGTCGACAAGTGCGGCATGCCGCAGGAGCACTTCATTCGCAGCTTCCCGCCCAACATGCTCAACCTGAAGTGGGCCGAGAAGGAAATCGGCGCCGGCAAGGGCTACAGCATGGTGCTCGCCCGCAACCTTCCCGCAGTGCAGGAGCTGCAACAAAAGCTGATCGATCAGCAGGCGCGTGCGGTGGTGCCGCTCGAAGACCTGAAGCGCATCAACAAGAAGATGAACGAGGGCGAGAAGGCCTCGCGCGATGCGAAGAAGGAAATGATCGAGGCCAACTTGCGCCTCGTGATCTCGATCGCCAAGAAGTACACCAACCGCGGCTTGCAGTTCCTCGACCTCATTCAAGAGGGCAACATCGGCCTGATGAAGGCGGTCGACAAGTTCGAATACCGCCGCGGCTACAAGTTCTCGACGTATGCCACGTGGTGGATCCGCCAGGCGATCACGCGCTCGATCGCCGATCAGGCGCGCACGATCCGCATCCCGGTGCACATGATCGAGACGATCAACAAGATGAACCGCCTGAGCCGCCAGCACCTGCAGGAGTTCGGCTTCGAGCCAGACGCGCCGACGCTCGCAGAGAAGATGGAGATCCCCGAGGACAAGATTCGCAAGATCATGAAGATCGCGAAGGAGCCGATCTCGATGGAAACGCCGATCGGCGACGACGACGATTCGCATCTGGGCGACTTCATCGAGGACACCAACAACACAGCGCCGATCGAGGCCGCGATGCAGGCGGGCCTACGCGACGTGGTGAAGGACATCCTCGACAGCCTGACGCCGCGCGAGGCGAAGGTGCTGCGTATGCGCTTCGGCATCGAGATGAGCACCGACCACACACTCGAGGAAGTGGGCAAGCAGTTCGACGTGACGCGCGAGCGCATTCGCCAGATCGAAGCCAAGGCGATCCGCAAGCTGAAGCACCCGAGCCGCTCGGACAAGCTGCGGACGTACCTCGACAATCTCTGAGCCTCGACCAGCCCCGACCCCCGCGTCGGGGCTGTTCTTTGTGCGCCCCTTGGGCGCTAAACTTGCACGCGGGATTCCAGGCCAACCGCGCGCATGACTCAGATCACTCAACGCACCGTCCTGTTCGCCGATCTGCGCGGCAGCACCTCGCTGTACGAATCGCTGGGCAACGCACGTGCCACGACGGTGGTGACGCAAAGCGTCTCGCTGATCGCAGGCGTCGTGAAGGATTGCAACGGCACCGTCATCAAGACGCTGGGCGATGGCCTGATGGCGGTCTTCGACGTGCCCGGAGCGGCGGTGCAGGCGGCTGGCCAGATGCACGATTCGCTCGAGCGCATCGGCGCGCGCAACGCTGCCGCCCCGGCACTCGCGGCCCACTTTCCGACCTTGAAGTTGCAGGTCGCTCTCGCGCATGGTGAAGTCGTCGAGATGAACGGCGACTGTTTCGGCGACGCGGTCAATGTCGCCGCGCGGCTGCTCGACCATGCCGGCGACAACGAGACGCTCGCCACCGCGACCGTGCTCGCAGGCCTGCGCGAATCGGAGCGCATGCGCTTTCGCAACATGGATCGCATGCAGTTGCGCGGTCGTGCGGAGCCCGTGCAGGTGCATCTGCTTGAAGCGCGCCGCTTCGGCGATACCGTGGCCACGCAGTACGGCGACATCGCGCCGGCGGCGGAGCCCGAGGCGATCCGTCTGGTGTGGGACGATCTGAATCGCGTCTTCGCCGGCCAGCGCATGCCGGTCGTGCTGGGCCGCAGTCCGCAGGCCACCTACTGCATCGACGACTCGCGCGTGTCCAGATCGCACGCCCGCATCGACTGGCACGGCGGCACCTTCCAGCTGACGGATCTCAGCTACAACGGCACATACGTGCGCTTTACCAACGACGAGGAGATCGTCAGCTTGCGACGCGGCACCTGCACCTTGCACGGCAGCGGCATGATCGGACTGGGTGCGCCCCTCAGCGACCCGCTGGCCGCGTGCGTGCGCTTCGAGGTCCTTCGCTTCGCCGACACTCAGCCGCAGCACCCGCGCGAAGTCTGAGTGCAACCCGCTTCGCCGGACTTGGCCATGCGTCTGCTGTACGTCGAAGACAACCGGCTCAACGCGCTGTTGTTCGAGGAGATGTTGCACTCCTTGCCGGATATCGAGCTGCGAATCGCCGAAGAAGGCAAGGAGGCTCTGGAACTCGCGCTGCAATGGCATCCGGACGTGCTGGTGCTCGACGCCCGTCTTCCCGATACGACCGGTCTCGATCTGCTGCCGCGCATGCGCGCGCTGCCGGGCCTGGAGACGGTGCCGGCGTACATGTGCTCGGCGGACACGTCGCCCGAAGACATAGCGTCCGCGCGCAGGGTCGGGTTCGACGACTACTGGGTCAAGCCCGTGAACCTCCAGTCCGTGATCGCGGCGTTGAAATCGCTGGTTCGCAAGGCTTCCGAGCGCTGATGCGGGCAGCGCCTACATGAGCTTCGCGCCCGAGCCGCCTCGATCCCCCGACCCGCCCCTGCGTACAGCCGTGCTGCTGTGCAATCTCGGTACACCCGACGAGCCGACGGCGCCGGCGGTGCGCCGCTACTTGGCGCAATTTCTCAGCGATCCGCGCGTGGTCGAGATACCGCGCCTGATCTGGAAGCCGATCCTGCACGGTCTGATCCTGCGCGTGCGGCCAGCCAGATCGGCGGCCAAGTACGCGAGCATCTGGATGCCCGAAGGCTCGCCGCTGCGAGTGTGGACAGGCAAGCAGGCCAAGCTGCTGGCCGGCTACCTCGGCGAGCGAGGTCACGACGTGCTGGTGCGCCCGGCGATGCGCTACGGTGAGCCTGCGATCACGCGCGTACTCGACGAATTGAAGGCGCTGGGGGTGACCCGCGTGCTGGTGCTGCCGCTGTACCCGCAGTACGCCGCAGCCACGACGGCCAGCGTGTTCGACGCCGTTTACCGATGGGCGTCGCGGACGCGATCGCTGCCTGAACTGCGCTTCGTCAACCGCTATGCAGATGACAGCGGCTACATCAAGGCACTCGAGCAACGCGTGCGCGATCATTGGATGCGCGAGGGCCAGGGCGAAAAGCTCGTGCTCAGCTTTCATGGCTTGCCCGTACGCAACATCAACCTCGGCGACCCTTATCACAGCGAGTGCCTGGCGACTGTGCGCCTGCTGGCACGTCGACTCGACCTCAAACCCGAGCGCGTGCTGGCCACGTTCCAGAGCCGCTTCGGCAAGGCGAAGTGGCTCGAACCTTACACCGAGCCGAGCCTGCGCAGGCTGGCCGCAGAAGGCGTGAAGCGCATCGATGTGATGTGTCCGGGATTCGCCGCGGACTGTCTCGAGACGCTGGAAGAGATCGCGCAGGAGGCGCGTGACGCGTTTCTGCAGGCGGGCGGCCAGGAGTTTCGCTACATCCCCGCACTCAACGACCAGCACGAATGGATCGCCGCTCTGGCGGCGATCACGATCCGTCACCTGCAGGGATGGCCGACGAGCAATGCGGTCGGTCAGACGACATAGCGGCACTGCGACGCCGCAGTGCGCGTGTCCATGTTGCGGCCGCGATTCAGGTGATCGTCGATCTCGGCGGCGCAACCGAGCATGCGCGCGTACAGGAACACGGTGAACGCCGAGCTCTCCAGCGCGGCCTCGGAGAACGCGCCCGAGCGATACCTCGGCCACACCATCTTCAGCAGCAGCGCTGCGATCACCGCGTCGATGTTCACGCAGTACACGGTGCGTGAGACCCCTTCGTCGTACAGCGCCTTGACCAGTTCCCGGTAGTACTGCTGGAACACGTTGTACTCGCCGCGCGACTCGAACAGGTCGCCGATGAAGACCTCGCGCGGATCGTGGTTCACCGGCTTGTCCTTGAACACCGGATGGTTGACGCCCGGGATCTTCTGGATGTCCAGACTCCCGCTCGACTTGCGCTCCGACTTGTAGCGCGCGTAGCGCTCGACGTAGCGCATTGCGAGGCCGCGCAGATCGATGCCATGGTCGCGGCTGCCCGGGTCGGCGAGCCCCGCCTCGCGAAACTGATCGATCAGGAAAGCGACCCCTTCATAGCCATTGCCGCCATGCGCGTAGCCCGAGTGGGTCAGGAAGCCGACCAGGGCCTTGTTGAGCTGCACGCGCTCGGGGCTCTCCGGCCCGTCCGCGGAGACGGCTCCCTTTGCGCCCTGGGCCGAGATCGTGCCCGGGCCGTTGGACAGCAGCAGCCCGACCAGCGTCTGGAACGCGAAGCGATCCGAAGCGTCGGGGTTCTCGCCGAGCAGCGCGACGAACGCGATGTCGGTGAGAGAGGAGCTGCCGAGGATCTCGGCCTGAGCGATGCCGCAAAAGCTTTCGCTCGTGTGCTGCGTGCGATCCACCGAGGCGCCGATCAGCGTGCCGAACAACTGCATCCACCAGGGCAGCGTCTCCACGGTCAGCCTCGACACGCGCTTGCGCATCAACGGGCCCCACGCGAGCGTGGTGGTGATCGCAGCCAGCACCGCGTCCGCACTCGGGTGCCCGTCCAGGCTTTCGAGAAAACGCACGAACACCGACCTCACGCCGCGCGCCTTGAGCCCGGCGAGCATCTGTCGCGCCTTGGCATCCGGCCCCGCGCCGAGCAGCAGCGCTCGCATCTCGGCGTCGGCGCCGATCGAGCCGAGCTCGAAGCTCTCGTCGAGCGCGTCTCTCAGACCTGCCGCGGCGAAACGCTCGATCAATACACGCGCAGCTTCCCGCGCTCGTTGAGCGCGCGCCTTGCCGACGATCGACAGCGCGGCAGACAGCACCGTGTTCGGCGAATTGCCGGCTTCGCGCGCCGCCTGCGCCGCAGCCAGTGCCGGGTCGCCATACAGGTTGAGGAACGAACCCACCGCGACGCTGACCAGATGACAGTCGTTCTGACCGCCGGGCTCGTGCAGCAGCGCGAGGCTCACGTTGGCTTCGATCGGATGCTGCGCTGCTTGCAGCATCGACACACCGCGCAAACTCGTGACCTGGGTCTTCGGGTCCATCTGCGACGCGCCCGATGCATCCTTCATCGGCTGGCGCGCAAAGAAACCTCCGAGCTGCTGGTTCAGCGCGGCCACCTGGCCGTTGTAGGGCGCGATCGCTTCGACCACGGGAAGGTCGAGCTCAGGGGGCAGCGCCAGACCTGCGTTCGACGCGAACCAGGGCTTCAACTCCATCGTGCCTTCGGGCTCGAAGTCCGGGAGTGTCGCGTTGGCGCGCATCACCGCGCTGAGCGCCGCGGGGATGAGCGCGATGTTGGTGACGACGGCGCCTTTGGCGGAGCACACCGGACGCTCGGGTGTGTACAGCTCGTCGACGCCGAACTTCTGCATGAACCAGCGTTCCTTGCTGGCCGCGTCATCGCCACCGCCGGACATCGCCCCGGCGTGGCCCACCGCGCGCGTGAGCCGGCTCTTCCAGCGGCCGACGACGCACGCGACCACCGGCTTGTTGAAGTGCGCGTCGAGTTCGTAGTAGCCGCCGGGTTCGCAGTACAGCACCGCCGCCTTGGTGCGCGCGTCGTTGGCGAGCGCGAACGCGAACTCTGGGGCCGCGTAGTGGATGTAGACGTCCTTGCCGCTCGAGATCAGGGTCGTCGTGCCCCACCCCGCCATGCGCAAGTACTGCGCAATCGTCGTCGTGAACCCGCCCGAGTTGGACAGGATCGCGATCGAGCCTTTGCGCAGCGTGTCTGCCGGGTTGTCGCCACCGAGCGCACCGCCGATGCGCACCTGATTCCATGCGTCGGCCACACCGAGGCTGTTGCCGCCGAAGATATCGATGCCGTTTTGCTGCGCCATCGCGCGAATCTCGCGCGTGTCGTGCACCGACATCTTTTCCGTCGGTATGAAGATTTTCTTCAGGTCCGGGTTGACGCGGATCAGCTCGACCACGCCGTCATCGGCCGCTGAGGGCGGCAGGTACACCACACCGCAATTGAATCGGTGCCCCGCCTCCAGACCTTCGCGGACGTTGTTGTAGATCGGGATGTTGCCGGCGGCGGTTTCCATCACCTGACCGCCGCGCCCGGGCGACGTGCCGAACACGACATTGCCTCCCGAGTAGGTATGCCCCACCGGCGTCACATCGCTCGACTCACCGCCGAGGATGTTGAGCACGCACACCCGATCGGCGCGTGTCGCGACCTGCGCCAGCGATTGAACGCCCACGAAGTATTTGAAATCACCCACACCAAGTTTCTTCACATCGCTCTCCCGCGGCTTTGGTCCTGACATCGCGAGCTCAAGCTGCGATCTTCAAGGTCGCCGCGATCTGCTCGCGACCACCGGCCTTCATCCACGTGTTCACCTTGCGCGCGTACTCGACGACTTCGCTCATCGCAGAGTCGAAACCGAACAGGCGGTACGGAATGCGCAACGCCTCGCAGGTATCACGCAGCACGCCCATGCCGCGCACGAGGTTCGGCCCCCCGCGTCCCGCCACGATGTACAGCGGCGACGGGCCGTGCCGGCTGAAATGCTCGCGCAGCGCGTCCGACATCGCGCGGAAGGTTTCGAAGATGTCGGTGTTGTTCGACTTGCCACCGATGATGAACAGCACATTGGCCTGCGCCAGCCAGTGCTTGAAGCAGATGCTCGCGACCGACTTCATCTTCTCGTAGGGCGGGTTGCCACCGAAGTCCGACGAGATGATCGCGTCGTCGCCGAGCATCTCGGTCACCAGCGAATTCGCGCCGCCGCCAAACGTCGGAGCGAGGATCGTGCCCTTGCTGTTGATGACGTAGACATCGCTCTGGCCCTGATAGGTGCGCAGCTGATTGATCTCCTGTTCGAAGGCCGAGAAGTCGGCCGCGAACAATTGCTGCGGCAGGTTCAGGCGCTGCCAGCGCGAATCGTCGCGATCGAAGCCGCACTTGAAGTCGCAGGCCACCGGCGTGAGCCGGCCGGCGCGGTCGGCACGCATGCGGATCGGGTTGAGCTCGATCGTCGTCATGCCGAAGTCATGGAACAGGTCCCAAAGGTTCGGCAGGTGCTGGACCAGCGGCGAGATGATCTGCTTGGGCGCCTTCAGCTCAGACAGCGCGTTGGCCACCACGAAGGCTTTCAGGCCGGTGAGCGGATTGAAGGGCACCGTGGCGATCTGGCTCTTGTCGAGCTCCTCGATGTCCATGCCGCCGTGATGCGTGATCGTCAGCATCGGTGCGCGAAAACGCGTCGAGTCGGTGATCGAGACATAGACCTCGTGCTCGGCGGGCACCGCAGCTTCGAAGGTCACGCCATTGGACTTGGCGGTCTGGTTGCCATGTCGATGCTCGACGAAGTACAGCCGCTCCTTCTCCTTCAGCGCGGTCTGCAGGTCGGAGGCCTTGCCGATCAGTCCGGCCTTGCCTTTCTTGCCGACGCCGCCCTTGAACACCGGCTTGATGAACACCTGGCCGTGCTTTGCGATCAGTGCCTCGATCTCCGCCTCGGTGGCGTTCGGTCCGAGGATCTCGGAGGTCGGGAACCCAACGAACTGCAGCAGCTTCGCGCCGTGCAGCATTCCAGTGACTTGCATCTGTGTCTCCTGTTCGGTGCTATGCCGCAGCCCGTTTCGGCAGGAATCGCATCACGCGCGGCAACACCACGATCGCCACGACGCAGGCGATCAACACGGCCGACAGCGGACGCTCGATGAATACCGTCCACTTGCCTTCGCCGATCGACAACGCATTGCGCATCTGGGCCTCGGCCATGGGGCCGAGAATCATGCCGACGATCACCGGCGCGGTCGGGAAGTCATAGCGCCGCATCAGCACGCCGAGCATGCCGATGCCGTACATCAGGAAGAGATCGAATGCGCTTTGCCGCATGCCGTACACACCGACGGTCGCGAAGATCAGGATGCCCGCATAGAGCTGCGGCCGCGGGATCTTCAGCAGCTTGACCCACATGCCCACGAGCGGCAGGTTCAGGATCAGCAGCATGACGTTGCCGATGTACAGCGAGGCGATCAACGCCCACACGAGCGCCGACGACGTCTGGAACAACTGCGGCCCGGCCTGGATGCCGTAGTTCTGCAGCGCGCTGAGCAGGATGGCCGCCGTCACCGAGGTCGGGATGCCGAGCGTCAAGAGCGGCACGAGCGTGGCCGTCACCGCGGAGTTGTTGGCGGCTTCGGGGCCGGCCACGCCTTCGATCGCACCGATCTTGCCGAACTCTTCCTTGTGCTTCGAAAGCTTGCGCTCGGTCGCGTAGCTCAGAAAGGTGGGGATCTCCGAGCCGCCGGCCGGGATCGTGCCGAACGGAAAACCGATCGCGGTGCCGCGCAACCACGCGGGCCATGAACGCCGCCACTCTTCGCGCGTCATGTGCACCTTGTTCATCGGGTTCAACGTCGCCTTGCTGCGGCCCTCGTACAGCGCGTTGTAGAGCGTCTCGCCGACCGCGAACAGGCCGACCGCGACGAGCACGACCTCGATGCCGTCCTGGAACTCGGGCACACCGCCGGTGTAGCGCACCGTCGCGGTGATCTGGTCAATGCCGACGAGCCCCACCCCGATGCCGAGGAACAACATCGTCATGCCGCGCAGCGTGCTCTTGCCGAGCACCGCGCTGACGGTCACGAAGGCAAGCAGCATCAGGGCGAAATACTCGGGTGGACCGAGCTTGACCGCGAACTGTGCGACCACCGGCGCGAACAGCGTGACCAGCACGGTCGCAATCGTTCCCGCGACGAACGAGCCGATTGCCGACGTGGCGAGTGCCGCACCGGCGCGCCCGTTCTTGGCCATCTTGAAGCCTTCGAGCGCGGTCACCATCGTGCCGGTCTCGCCGGGCGTGTTGAGCAGGATCGAGGTCGTCGAGCCGCCATACATCGCGCCGTAGTAGATGCCGGCGAAGAAGATCATCGACGCGGTGGGCTCGACCTGAGCGGTGATCGGCAGCAGCATCGCGACCGTGACCGCGGGCCCGAGTCCCGGCAACACGCCGATGCCGGTGCCGACCACACAGCCGACGAATGCCCACAGCAGATTGATCGGCGTGGCCGCGGTGGCAAAACCGCCCATCAGTTGAGTCCAGATGTCCATCGTGCGCCTTTCGTGGGCTTTTCAGATCCAACCCGTGCCAGTGAGGCCCGGCAGATTGATCGACAAGACCTTCGTGAACAGCCAGAACACCGGGGCCGCGATCACGAGCCCGGTGATCACATCGACCAGCGTCTTGCGCACGTCGCCGGCCGGATACCCCTCGGAGCTGCGCAAGCCGCGCACCGCCAACGCGAAGCACAACGTGCAGCTCAACACGAAGCCGAGGCGAGTCACAAGTGCAGCGTTCGCAAGAACGCCCGCGGAGACCCATGCCAGCGCGCGCCAGTCTCCCGTGGCCGCGCCGGATGGCTCCTCCATCTGTCGAAAGCCGCCGGTGCGCGCCTCCCAGATCAGCCAGCCTCCGCACAGCAACAGCACAACCGCAACCACCCACGGCAGGAAGTTCGGTCCGACGCCGGCGTAGCCCGCGGCCGACGGGATCGACGCCGCGCCATAGGCGAGCGCGCCGCCGATGACCAGCGCAGCCACGCCGATCAGCGTTTCATGCAACACAGCCTTCTTCGCATCCATGTGAGCACCTCGATAAGGAAACAGGGCTGTGCAGGCGTTTGCCCGTCCTCAGCCCTGCAGTCGCGGTCGGTCCGCGCCTTAGACCATGCCGGCCTTGACCATCGTGGCGCGCAGGCTTGCGAACTCACGATCGACGAACTGCTCGAACTCGAGACCGGCCAGCAATGCCGGCGTCCAGTTGTTCTTCTCGAGCGCTTCGGCCCACGCCTTCGACTTGGTGGCCTTGACCACCATGTCGGTCAGCGCCTTGCGCTGCTCGGCCGTGATTGCGGGGGCGCCGTAGACGCCGCGCCAGTTGCCGATCTCGACGTTGATGCCCTGCTCCTTCAGCGTCGGCACGTTGATGCCCTTCAGCCGGGCCGGCGCCGTCACCGCCAGGGCCTTCATCTTGCCGCTCTCGATGTATTGTTGGAACTCGCTGTAGCCGCTGCCACCCACGGTGACGTTTCCACCCAGGATTGCCGCAGTCGCCTCGCCGCCCCCACGGAACGGAACGTAGTTGATCTTGGCCGGGTCGACACCGACCTCGCGCGCGATCATCGCAGCGGCGATGTGCTCGGTCGATCCGCGTGAACCGCCGCCCCACTTGACGCTGCCGACGTCCTTCTTCATTTGCTCGACCACGTCCTTCATGCTCTTCAGCGGCGAGTTTTCGGGCACGACGAACACGTTGTATTCGGTCGTGAGCCGCGCGAGCGGTGTGGCTGCCGTCAACGACACCGGCGGCTTGCCGGTGATCAGGCCGCCGAGCATCACCGCGCCCATCACCATCAACGCGTTCGGATCGCCCTTGCTCGCGTTGACGAACTGCGCCAGCCCGATCGCGCCGGCGGCGCCACCTCTGTTGTCGTAGCTGACCGATGATGCAGCTCCCGACTCCTGCAATGCCTTGCCGAGCGCACGGCCGGTGGTGTCCCAGCCTCCGCCCGGGTTGGCCGGGACCATCATCTTCAGGTTCGCCGCGGCCCACACAGGCAACGGCAATGCACCGGCGGCGGCCAAAGCGGCCATCGATTTCAGGAAAGTATCGCGACGCATGGATGTCCCCTCGTGTGTGAATGACAGACAGCCCGAATATTCGGCGCAATGGCTGTCAGTTGGCTGTCCAAACACCTAGGGCAAATGCTAGTGTCACGAACCGTGAAGCTGCTACTCATCGAAGACAATCCCGCGATGCAAACGACATTGCAGCGCTCGTTTCAGCGGCGAGGCATGCAGGTCATTGCATGCGGCGACGGGGCGCGCGCGCTGGACCGCTGGCAGGCAAGCCTGCCCGATGTCGTGCTGCTTGATCTCAGCCTGCCGGGGGTCGATGGGCTGCAGGTGCTTGCACGTGCCCGGGCCGATGGGCTGAAGACGCCGGTGCTCATCCTCACCGCACGCGGCACGGTGGGCGACCGCATCCTCGGCCTGAACACCGGTGCCGACGACTACTTGCCCAAACCCTTCGATCTGGATGAGCTCGAGGCGCGCATCCGTGCACTTGCGCGTCGTGCCCAGGCACAACCCGACAACGGTCTGCGATTGGACGTGCCGGCGATCGATTTCTGCGGGTTGCGCTGCGACAGCGACAGCGGGGCCGTCTACTTCCGTGGTGAACCGATGGAGCTCGCTCCGCGCGAGCTCGCTTTGCTTCGCGCCGTGCTGGCCAATCCCGGACATGCGGTTGCCAAGGAACGTTTGTTCGAGCTCGTCTTTCCCGGCGAGTCGCATGTGCAGGCCGAAGCGATCGAAGTGGTGGCCTATCGCTTGCGCAAGAAGCTCGCGCACACGGGCACTCAACTCGTGACGCTGCGAGGACTCGGTTACCTGTTGAAGGCGCAGGCATGAATCGGTGGGCGAGCCACTTCACGGCAAACGGCACTTCGGCGGGCGAAGCCAGAACCGGCGTTGTCCCCTCCACCGCGCCGGCCAAGGGCGCACGCGCATCACGGCTTTCGCTGCGCAGCTATCTGCTGCTCGGCATCCTGTTGCCGGTGATGGCATTCGTCGTGTTCAACACGATCAGCCTTTATCGCCAGGCGCTGCAGGCGGCCGACACGGCCTACGACCGCACCTTGCTCGCGTCGGCCAAGTCGATCGGAGAGTTGCTCGAAGTCACCGGCAGCGGCGAGGCGCTGCGGCTGAAAGCGACGGTGCTGTATTCCGCGCTCGAGCCTTTCGAGGCAGACAACCGCAGCCGCATCTACTACAAGGTCAGCGGGTTCTCCGGCGAAATGGTGTCGGGCTTCGAAGACCTCCCGGCGTGGCGCGGCACGGTGCCGGGCAAAGGCATCTACGCAGCGTTGGTGCACTTCTACGACGACATGTACCGCGGCCAGCCGGTGCGGATGGCCGTGCTGCTGCAACCGGTGGCGGGCGTGGAAGGCCAAGGCATGGCCACCATCCAGGTGGCGGAGACGCTCGAGCTGCGCCAGACGCTTGCCCGACAGATCCTCACCGACACGCTGTGGCGGCAGGCCGCGCTGGTGGTCGTCATCGCGTTGGTGGTGGTGATCGTCGTGCAACGTGCCACGCGACCGGTGCGAGATCTGAGCGCGCATCTGAACAAGCGCAGCGAGAACGATCTTTCACCGATCGAAACATCGCAGGCGCCGCCTGAGCTGCTGCCGCTTGTGGATGCGACGAATCAGGTGATGGCGCGGCTGGCGCACCTGCTCGAGCACCAGAAGCGCTTCGTGCGTGACACCTCGCACCAGTTGAGAACCCCGTTGGCCGTGCTCAAGACGCAGGTGCAGTCGGCGTTGCGCGGCGACGTGGAGCCGGCCGTGGCACTGCACGAGATCAACAACACGGTCGATCGCGCGACGCAGTTGGCCAACCAGATGCTCGCGCTCGCGAAGATCGAGCAATTGCGGCAACAAGGCGATGCGCCGGTCCTCGACTGGGCTTCGATCACACGCGCGGTCGCGCTCGATCTGTCGGCGCTGATCGCGCAGCGGCATCTCGACTTCTGCCTCGAAGCTGCGAGCGTGCAGGTGCGGGCGCACGAGTGGGCATTGCGTGAACTCACGCGCAACCTCCTGCACAACGCCATCAAGCACACCCCTGAAGGATCGCCGCTTTCGGTGACGCTCGTCGAGCAGGTGCGCCATGCGACGCTCACCATCTCGGACAGCGGCCCCGGCATCTCGGACGAGCAGCGCCAGCGGCTGTTCCAGCCGTTCGCCGCCGGTGACGCGCTCAGCGGGTCCGGGCTGGGGCTCGCGATATGTCACGAGATCGTGCTCTCGCTGGCAGGCACGATCTCGCTGGACAACCGGCAAGAACGCAACGCCGTCATTGGACTCGACGCCACCGTGCGATTGCCACGAACCGATGAGTCGAGTTGATTGCGCTGATCCCTTCTCCTTCGCCGACAATCAGCCTTTCACGGTGCAGACGCTGCGAGCAGGAACTTGCGACTCGACAAATGGCTGTGGGCGGCGCGCTTTTACAAGACGCGCTCGTTGGCGACCGATCAGATCGGCAAAGGGCGCGTCAGCGTCAACAACGCCTTCGCGAAAGCGAGCCGGGAACTGCATGTCGGCGACCGGGTCGAGCTGCGGCAGGGCGAGCTGGTTCGCACCGTCATCGTCCAGGCGCTGAGCGACGTGCGTGGGCCCGCGCCCATCGCACAAACGCTCTACACGGAAACGGCGGAAAGTCTCCAGGCGCGTGCGGCTGCTCTCGAAGCACGCCGGCTCGCGGCGGAACCCGCGCAGGCGATCGAACAAGGTCGACCCACCAAGCGCGACCGGCGCAAGCTCGCCGAGTGGACGCGCTGGAGCGCAAGTGCCGATCACAAGCCGCGATGACCGCGGCTCGGGTCAGGAAGAGCCGGTCAGCGGCGTCGAGGCCGCCTCGCTGTAGTAGTACACGCCGAAGCGGATGCGAGCGTCGGCGTTGGCGGGAGCATCGGCCTGCACGCGCTCGCGCGCCTTGCTCACCATGCTGTCGAATGCGTCTTGCCACAGCGCGCGCGCGACGCCGTGCAGATGTTCGGCCGACTGCTGCGAAAGCCCGTCGACGCAGACGCTTTGCTCGAGGAACTTCGGCCCCCCGAGCGTCAGGTTGTGAACCGCAGCGGCAATGTGGTCCGCCGCATTGGTCGAGAACACCGCGGCGTTCTCTTCGATGCTCGGCGCCGGCAGACGCGCGCGGTTCACGACCGTGACCAGATCGCCTTCCAACGTGACCAGTTCCAGGCGCAGTAACTCGTCGAGCAACGTGCGCGGATGCACGTCGGTCGAAACCTCCCGTGCCAACGACTCGAAACTCTCGCTCGCGCCGCTTCGGGCCAGCCCCCGGGGATTGCCGTTCGCATCGTGATAGCGTGCGTCGGCGCGCCACAGCTCGAGCACCTGCGCGGCCAATGGAATGCAGCGTGGCAGAGGCATCCGGTGAGGCGACTGTCCGAGGTTGCGAACGTCCTTGCGGTGCACACCCGACATGACGCTTACTGCCGAGTCGGTGATTTTCGCGCCGGCACGGCCGAGTTCCTCGCGCGCCATCGTGACGAAGCTGCCCTTCAGCATCTCCGCGAAGGCACCGTAGTTGACGCCGTGGCGCAGCAGCCAGCGCACGACCGGGCCCATGAGCACCCGCGCTTCGCGCAGCGCCAATTGAGCATGCTGCTCGTCGGGTATGACTTGCAGTTGCGGATCGGGAGTCCTCTCGATGCGAGTAGACACGATCGGTGGCGAAGGATCGATAGGCATGGGTTGGCCAACGATACCCGCGCGCCAGGGCGGCGAAGCACGCAGGCCGACGGCAATCGCCAACAAGTTCCGCAACCGGGGCAATCCGTGCTCGGTCGATCGCCGTGGCACTTGAAAAACGTCGCGGCCTGACAACCGATCGATCCGATGCGGATCGTCGAAGCTTTCTGCCCAATCCCCTCTTGAACGAGCGGGAACCGGCCTCAAATCGCTCGGCTGGGCCCAGGAAAACCTACCTACATGACGACACAACCCGACAACCCCCCAACCGACCAGGAAGCCGCCCTCCCCGGTATGAAGCCCCAGGCGGCCCCCGAGCCGGCTGAGCCCACGCCCGAGCAGAAGCTGGCCGAACTCGAGGTCCGGCACGCCGAGATGGCAGACGCCTACCTGCGCGCCAAGGCGGAAGCCGAGAACACGCGTCGCCGCGCGGAGGAAGAGATCGCCAAGGCCCGCAGGTACGCGCTCGAGAACTTCGCCGAGAGCCTGTTGCCTGTGACCGACAGCCTCGAGGCGGCGATCGCGCTGCCCGATGCCACCTCGCAGCAGCTGCTCGAGGGCGCGCAGGCGACGCTGCGGCAACTCGTCGCCGCGCTAGAGCGCAACAAGGTGATCGCGATCGACCCCGCCGCCGGGACCAAGTTCGACCCGCACCAGCACCAGGCCATCACGGTGGTGCAGCTGCCCCCCGAATCGCAGCAGCAGCCCAACACGGTCGTCACCGTGCTGCAAAAGGGCTACCTGATCGCCGATCGGGTGCTGCGCCCGGCCCTCGTGACGGTGGCGGCAGTGCCCTCGTGAGCGCGCCGTTTACAGCTTGAAAACACGCGACTTGTCCACAAGTCCGAGACAGCAGATTCAGACATCAGGAGCGAACGAACATGGCAAAGATCATCGGCATCGACTTGGGCACCACGAACTCGTGCGTGTCGATCATGGAAGGCAACACCACCAGGGTGATCGAGAACAGCGAGGGCGCACGCACCACGCCGTCTGTCGTCGCGTACCTTGAAGGCGGCGAGATTCTCGTCGGCGCGTCGGCCAAGCGACAGTCGGTGACCAACCCGCGGAACACGATCTATGCGGTGAAGCGCCTGATCGGCCGCAAGTTCACCGAAAAGGAAGTGCAAAAGGACATCGACCTGATGCCCTACAAGATCGTGCCTGCGGACAACGGCGACGCGTGGGTCGAAGTGCGCGGCCAGAAGCTCGCGCCGCCGCAAATCAGCGCCGAAGTGCTGCGCAAGATGAAGAAGACCGCCGAGGACTATCTCGGCGAACCGGTCGTCGATGCGGTGATCACGGTGCCGGCGTACTTCAACGACTCGCAGCGCCAGGCAACCAAGGACGCGGGCCGCATTGCCGGCCTCGAGGTCAAGCGCATCATCAACGAGCCGACCGCGGCGGCGCTTGCATTCGGTCTCGACAAGACCGAGAAGGGCGACCGCAAGATCGCCGTCTACGACCTGGGCGGCGGCACTTTCGACATCTCGATCATCGAGATCGCCGATGTCGACGGCGAGAAGCAGTTCGAAGTGCTCTCGACCAACGGCGACACCTTCCTCGGCGGCGAAGACTTCGACCAGCGCATCATCGACTACATCATTTCGGAGTTCAAGAAGGAACAAGGCGTCGATCTCGGCAAGGACGTGCTCGCGCTGCAGCGGCTGAAGGAAGCCGCCGAGAAGGCGAAGATCGAGCTGTCGAACAGCGTGCAGACCGACATCAACCTGCCGTATGTGACGGCCGACGCGTCAGGCCCGAAGCACCTGAACATCAAGCTCACGCGCGCCAAGCTCGAGGCACTCGTCGAGGATCTGGTGGCGCGCACGATCGCGCCCTGCCGCACCGCGATCAAGGACGCCGGCGTCAGCGTGTCCGACATCCACGACGTGATCCTCGTCGGTGGCCAGACGCGCATGCCGAAGGTGCAGGAGAAGGTCAAGGAGTTCTTCGGCCAGGAGCCGCGCAAGGACGTGAACCCCGATGAAGCGGTGGCGGTGGGCGCCGCAATCCAGGGTCAGGTGCTCGCGGGCGACCGCACCGACGTGCTGCTGCTCGACGTGACGCCGCTGTCGCTCGGCATCGAGACGCTGGGTGGCGTGATGACGAAGATGATCAAGAAGAACACCACGATCCCGACCAAGTTCAGCCAGGTGTTCTCGACCGCCGACGACAACCAGCCGGCGGTGACCATCAAGGTCTACCAGGGCGAGCGCGAGATGGCGTCGGGCAACAAGAGCTTGGGCGAGTTCAATCTTGAAGGCATTCCGCCGGCGCCGCGCGGCTTGCCGCAGATCGAGGTGGGCTTCGACATCGATGCCAACGGAATCCTGCACGTCGCCGCCAAGGACAAGGGCACCGGCAAGGAAAACAAGATCACCATCAAGGCGAACTCGGGTCTGAGTGAGTCCGAGATCGAGAACATGGTGAAGGATGCAGAGTTGAACGCTGCCGAAGACAAGAAAAAGCTCGAGCTCGTGCAGGCGCGCAACCAGGCCGACGCAATGGCGCACAGCGTGAAGAAGAGCCTGGCCGAATACGGCGACAAGCTCGAAGCCGGCGAGAAGGAAAAGGTCGAGGCCGCATTGAAGGAGGTCGAGGAAGCGATCAAGGGCGACGACAAGGCCGAGATCGAATCGAAGACCGAAGCGCTGATGACCGCCAGCCACAAGCTCAGTGAGAAGATCTACGCCGACGCGCAGGCGGCGCAGGCGGCGGCGGGAGCCACTGGAGCAGCGGCGGGGGCGGACGACCGTGCTGAACAAACGGCGCAGGCCAAACCGGCCGACGACAATGTCGTCGATGCCGAGTTCACCGAAGTCAAGGACAAGAAGTGATGTCGGGACGACGCGGGGCGGGAGGCCCCGGTCGTCTTCGCCGCGTTCGAGTGCGACCGATGCTGTCGGGCACCCAACGCGGCTTGTTTGTTTTCCGGGCGCGGACAGTGAGCGGGTGAACTGATGTCAAAGCGTGACTACTACGAAGTCCTCGGCGTCGCGAAGAACGCGAGCGATGAGGAGATCAAGAAGGCCTACCGCAAGCTGGCCATGAAGCACCATCCCGACCGCAACCAGGGCAGCGCGGCGAAGAAGAGCGAGGAGCACTTCAAGGAAGTCAAGGAAGCCTACGAGATGCTGTCGGATCCGCAGAAGCGAGCGGCATACGACCAGTACGGCCATGCCGGCGTCGACCCGAATGCTGCCGGAGGCTTTCGCCCAGGCGGGGCCGAAGGCTTCGGCGGTTTTGCCGAGGCTTTCGGAGACATCTTCGGCGACATCTTCAGCGGCGGCGCGGCCGGCGCGCGGCGCGGGCAGCAGGTGTACCGCGGCGGCGACCTGTCGTACGCCATGGAGATCACGCTCGAGGAGGCCGCGTTCGGCAAGGACACGCAGATCCGCATTCCGAGTTGGGAAACCTGCGATACCTGCCACGGCACCGGCGCCAAGCCCGGCACGACGGCGAAGAGCTGCCCCACCTGCAACGGCGCGGGCACGGTCCATCTGCGCCAGGGCTTCTTCAGTATTCAGCAGACCTGTCCGAACTGCCACGGCTCTGGAAAGGTTGTTCCCGAGCCCTGCATGACCTGCAATGGTCAGGGCAAGCTGAAGAAAACAAAGACGCTCGAGGTGAAGATCCCGGCGGGCATCAACGAAGGCATGCGCATTCGCTCGGCAGGCAACGGCGAGCCGGGCATGAACGGTGGACCGAGCGGCGACCTCTACATCGAAATCCGTATCAAGCCGCATGAAATCTTCGAGAGAGACGGCGACGACCTGCACTGCAAGGTACCGGTGAGCCTGACCACTGTCGCGCTGGGTGGCTCCGTCTCCGTGCCGACGCTCGGGGGCAAGGCCGAGATCGATCTGCCGGAAGGTACCCAGAACGGCAAGACCTTCCGCTTGCGCGGCAAGGGGGTCAAGGGCGTCCGCTCGAGCTATCCCGGCGACCTGTACTGCCATATCGCGGTGGAGACTCCGGTCAAGCTGACCGAACACCAGCGCAAGTTGCTGAAAGAGCTCGACGAGTCGCTTCGCAAAGGTGCCGGCAAGCACTCGCCCAGCGCCAGCAGCTGGACGGACCGCGTGAAGGATCTCTTCAAGTAGAGCCGCGACGGATCGCGCTGCGCACCATCGCCTAGCGTAGCGCCGCCCTCAGAAAAGATCGCCTTGCATGTCGTCTAGCGGGCGAGACGGCGGACGAAAGCGGCTGAAGTCGAGCTCGATGCGATCACGATTGAGACCGAGCTTTGCGCACGCCTTCAGGAAGCGCTGCTCCAACAGTTCGGCCCACACTCCGGTGCCGTGCATGCGTTGGCCGTAGCTCGAGTCGTAGTCGCGGCCGGCTCGCATGTCGCGAACGCGGGCCATCACGCGCGCCGCGCGATCGGGAAAGTGTTGCGTGAGCCAGCGCTGAAAAATCGGATTCACCTCCCACGGCAGGCGCAACACGACGCTGAACGCGCTGCGCGCACCCGCCTGCGCCGCGGCTTGCAGCACGTGCTCGAGCTCAGGCTCGTTGACGAATGGAATCACCGGTGAGAAGCTGACGCCCACCGGCACACCGGAGCGCGCCAACGTCTCGATCGTGCGCAGCCTGCGATGCGGGGCCGCGGCCCGCGGCTCCATGATGCGCGCCAGTTCGGGATCGAGCGCCGCGACCGAGACATAGATCGCGACCTGATGCTCCGCACCCATCGGCGCGATGACGTCGAGGTCACGCTCGACACCCGATGACTTGGTCACCAGAGAAAACGGATGCGCGCACTCGGACAGCACCTCGATCACGGAGCGCGTGATGCGAAGGCGACGCTCGACGGGCTGGTAGGCGTCGGTGGCCGAACCGATGTTGAGCATCGCCGGCTTGTAGTTCTTTGCGGCAAGGGCTTCACGCAAGCGATCGGCGGCGTTCACCTTCGCGATGATTTTCGTTTCGAAGTCGAGCCCGGGCGACAGATCGAGATAGCTGTGGGTCGGCCGCGCGTAGCAGTACACACAGCCATGCTCGCAACCCCGATAAGGATTTACCGACAGATCGAATGCAATGTCCGGCGAATCGTTGGCCGCGACCACCGAGCGCACGCGTTGCTCGATCACCTGCGTATCGGGCGCCACCTGCTCTTCAGCCGCCGATTGCTCGAGCGTGCCCCAGCCGTCGTCGAAGGCCTCGTGCTGCTGCTTGGAGTACCGGTGCTCGATCGTCCACGCGGTGCCGCGGCCCTTCAACGGGCCTGCAATGGGCACGGCCGGAGGACCGTCACCGTCTTCGAAGGGCTGCATACTGTAACTATATACAGTACTGCGTGAAACGCCAAGCCGATGAAGGACTTGGCCCATGAGAGTTTCAGTACACCCCGGCGCTTTCCGGTGCCATGTTGTCAAACCGGGTGATGGGTTTGAGGAACATCAGCTCGACCGTATCGACCGGGCCATTGCGCTGTTTAGCGATGATGATCTCGGCAACGCCGGGTTTCTTGGACTCATCCTTGTTGTAGTAGTCGTCGCGATAAATGAACATGATCACGTCGGCGTCCTGCTCGATCGCGCCGGACTCGCGCAAGTCGCTCATCATCGGCCGCTTGTCGTTGCGCGATTCGACGCTTCGGTTGAGCTGCGACAGCGCGATCACGGGGCACTGCAGCTCTTTCGCCAGCGCCTTGAGTCCGCGCGAGATCTCGCCGATCTCGGTAGCGCGGTTCTCCTCGCTCGAACTCGAGCCACTCATCAGTTGCAGATAGTCGACGACGATCAGTCCGAGACGGCCACACTGTCGCGCCTGGCGCCGGGCCCGCGCTCGCAATTCGCTCGAATTGAGCGCCGGACTCTCGTCGATGAACACAGGCGCCTTGCTGAGCTTGTCGACCGCTTCCGACAACCGTCCCCACTCGTCGTCGCGCAGCGCGCCCGTGCGCAAATGCTGCTGGTCGATGCGACCGAGCGAACCGACCATGCGCAGAGCCAATTGCGATGCGCCCATTTCCATCGAGAACACGACAACCGGAAGGCCTTCCTTTACCCCAACGTTCTCTGCGATGTTGAGCGCAAAGGCAGTCTTGCCCATCGACGGCCGCGCAGCGAGCACGATCAGATCGCCTGGCTGCAGGCCAGCGGTCAATCGATCCAGCCCGTAGAAGCCGGTCCGCACGCCGGTCACCTCTTCGGCGCCGTTTTCGGATAGCTCGGTCACGCGGTCCATCAATTGCAGAACCAAGTGGTCCATGCTGTGGAAGCCTTGACGTGAACGCGATCCCTCTTCGCCGATGCGAAAGATCTTGCCTTCGGCGTCGTCGAGGATCTGCGCGACTGGCTGCCCTTGCGGATTGAACGCGGTGGTCGCGATCTCGTCGCTGGCCGCCACCAGCTTGCGCAAGATAGCCCGCTCGCGAACGATCTCGGCATAGCGGCGCAGGTTGGCTGCGCTCGGCACGCTTTGCGCGAGCGCGTTGAGGTAAGCAAGGCCACCGCAGTCGTCGGCCCGACCGAGGCTTTGCAGGTGCTCGAACACCGTGATCACATCGGCCGGACGCGTGGCATTCACCAGGGCACCGATCGCCGCATAGATCAGGCGGTGTTCGTGTCGATAGAAGTCGCTGTCGCTGAGCAGATCAGCGGCACGGTCCCATGCCAGGTTGTCGAGCAGCAACCCGCCGAGCACGCTTTGCTCGGCTTCGATCGAGTGCGGAGGAACGCGCAGTCGGGCGACTTCATCGTCGCGCACGACCGGCGATCGATCAGGAGACTGGAAGACGGCAGACATCGTTCGTTCCTGTGCAGTGCGACGCCATCGAATGCCTCGACCAACCCCGGTGTGCAACCCTGTGCATATCTGGTGCCAAAGCTCTGGATGGCGGTGGAAAACTCTCCGTCGAAGTGAAATGGGCCGGCGAAGCCGGCCCATTTCGTGGGAGCGGGAAGCTTAAGATCAATCGGCCTCGGCGACAACCACTACCGTGACGTTGACGACAACGTCGCTGTGCGTGGCCACCGAGACGCTGTGTTCACCGACGCTCTTCAGCGGACCACTGGGCATGCGGACTTGCGCCTTCTGGACTTCGAAGCCGCCTTTGCGCAATGCTTCGGCGATGTCGAAGTTGGTCACTGAGCCGAACAGCCGTCCGTCGACTCCGGCCTTTTGCGTGACCGTGACGGTCTGGCCATTGAGCCGATCACCGAGCGCCTGAGCGGTGCTGAGTTTGGCGGCGGCGGCCGCCTCGAGATCGGCACGCTTCGTGTCGAATTCCTTGATCGCCGACTCGGTCGCACGACGCGCCTGCCGCGTGGGAATCAGGAAGTTGCGCGCATAGCCGTCCTTGACTTTGACGACGTCGCCCAGGTTGCCGAGGTTGGCCACCTTCTCGAGCAGGATCACTTGCATGGTAGGCTCCTCAGACCTTGTGCTGGTCGCTGTACGGCAGCATCGCCAGGAAGCGCGCGCGCTTGATGGCGGTCGTGAGCTGGCGCTGGAAGAACGCGCGCGTGCCGGTCAAGCGGGCCGGCGTGATCTTGCCGTTCTCGCCGACGAAGTCGCGCAGCGTATCGATGTCCTTGTAGTCGATCTCTTCGACACCGGTCACCGTGAAGCGGCAAAAGCGCTTGCGGCGAAACAGCAGCGACTGCGTATTGCGTTTGGGTTTGCGGTCCTTCGAGAACCGGCCTTTACCACGTGGCGGGGGCATATGACACCTCTCTCTTGAAATCTCTATCCGGATACGAACAAATGGCGCGGCTCAGTGAATCTGCGTGATGTGGAACATGACGCCGCGGCCGTTG
>Ga0184637_10000786_pt1 | contig 22674 bp, 23 predicted proteins | sample PLM3_127_b2_FD_133143 | JGI IMG/M metagenome (GOLD analysis project Ga0184637, IMG submission 133143) | Groundwater sediment microbial communities from an aquifer in East River, Colorado, USA - PLM3_127_b2 | ecosystem: Environmental > Terrestrial > Soil > Riparian zone | place: USA: East River... | reverse complement strand
CGGCTGGGTGAATGCGATCGTCAGCACCGGCGCGCTGATGACGCACGGCCTCTCCGAAGGCGCGGGCCTGCTCCACTTCAAGCACCGCACCGCGATGCGCGACGAGGAGCTGTACGAGAAGGGCTACAACCGCGTCTACGACACGATCGAGCTCGAGCAGAACCTCGACGACGTCGAGCGCATCCTGCAGCAGGCGCTCGCCGACGTCCCGGACGGCAGCACGCTATGCAGCCGGATCATCTGCGAGCGGCTCGGCCGCCAGCTCGAGCGCGAGGCGGTCGGGCGCGGCGTGCTGCGCAGCGCGTACAACCGCGGGGTGCCGGTCTACGTGCCCGCGTTCACCGATTCCGAGCTCGGGCTCGACGTCGCGATCCACAACTACCTGCGCCGTGAGGCGGGCAAGCCCGTGCTGCCGTTCGACCCGTTCCACGACCTCGACGACTTCGCCGGGCGGATCCGCCAGCACGAGATCCTCGGCATCTTCACGATCGGCGGCGGCGTGCCGCGCAACTGGGCGCAGCAGGTGGGCCCCTACTTCGAGATCCGGCGCGGGCGCACCGGCGCCGACGAGCCGGTGCGCCGCTACAAGTACGCGGTTCGGATCTGCCCCGAGCCCGACCACTGGGGCGGCCTCTCGGGCTGCAGCTACAGCGAGGGCGTGTCGTGGGGGAAGTTCGTCCCCGAGGGCGAGGGCGGCCGCTTCGCCGAGGTGTACGCCGACGCGACGATCGCGTGGCCGCTGGTGGTGCGGGCGGTGATGGAGCGGCTCGGCGTCTGACCGGCGGGGCCCGGTCGAATCGGCCTTCAGCGCCGCCATCCGGCCGGTCGATGTAGACATGCCCGGGGCGAGATGCCTCGGGCCTGCGCGCGAGACCGCCACGTGGATGCCGATGCCCCGCCGATCCGTACGGACTTACAGCTGCTCACCCGGGTACAGTTCCGCAACGCGGACGGGGAGAGGCGCGAGTGCTTCGGCAACATCCTCGAGCTCGGTCCGCGCACGCTGCGCCTGGAATCCGGGCGCCCGCTCGAGACCGGCTGGCACCTGCTGCTCCAGGTGGTGTTCCCCGGACAGCGACACTATCCGCGCAGCCAGGTGCGCTTGAACTACATCGTCCGCAGGCCGCACGACGAGCCCAATCTCCATTACGACCTCGAAGCGACGGTCCTGGAGAAGGAATCGCACGAGCGCCTTGCGCTCTACCTGCGTCGCGATCCGATCCTGCGCCCGGAGGAGACCTGAGTGCATCGGATTGGAATCGACCTCGGAACCACTAACACGGTCGCCGCGCGAGGCGGCCGGGCGTGCCCCGTGGCCGAGGACGACCGTGTCACGCTTCCCTCCGTTGTGGCCTTTCTTCCGAACGGCCGCCTTCAGGTGGGCGAGCTCGCCCGCCGGCGCCGCGCGATCGACGGCAGCAACACCGTGTTCTCGTCGAAGCGCATCATCGGCCGGCGCTTCGACTCCCACGAAACCCGGAATTTCCGCGATCGCTATCCGCTCCAGCTCGAAGAGATCGACGGGGGTTGGCCCGCGTTCCGCACCCGGGCGGGGCTCATCACGCCGGGGGAAGTGGCCATGCACGTGCTCGACGAGCTGATCAACCGCACCGGCATCGACGCGAAGAGCGCGCCGGTGACCGTCTGCGTGCCCGCGAGCTTCTCGCTGCCGCAGCGCCAGGCTACGGCCGACGCCGCGGGCAATGCGGGTCTGGGCGCCGTGACGCTGCTCGAGGAGCCGCTCGCGACGGCCCATGCCTACATCGCGTGCGGCACCCGCTGCGAGCGCGCGTTCGTCTACGACCTCGGCGGCGGAACCTTCGACTGCGCCGTGGTGGATTGCACTTCGGGCGCCGCGGTGCTGCGGGCGCACACGAGCGACCTGACGCTGGGCGGCGACGACGTCGACCACCGCCTCGCCGGCTGGGTGCGGCACTCGGTGATCGAGAAGCACAACTGGGACCTCGCGAGCTATTCCGAGGTCTACGACCGCGTGCTGTCGGAGTGCGAGCTGGCGAAGATCGCGCTCTCGACGGAGGAGCGCGCCGAGTTCCTGCTCGGCCAGGTCGACCCGGAGTGCCCGGCGCCCGACGAGCCGATCGTCCTGACGCGCAAGCTGCTCGATGTGCAGTGCCGCGAGCTGATCCAGCGCTCGTTCGCCGCGTGCGACGCTGCGCTGCGCCAGGCGAAGATGAAGCCCGCCGACGTCGACGTCGTGCTGCTCGCCGGCGGCAGCACGCTCTTGCCCGTCGTGCAGGACGGGGTCGCGGCCTACTTCGACCAGCGCGGCGCGATGGGCATGGACCCAACCGAGGTGGTAGCGATCGGCGCGAGCATCGCGCAGCTCTAGCCTTTCGCGTATCGTGGCGGCGGAATCGATCCCCCGACCACCGACACGAGGATGGGCCACCGATGGGCAAGTGGAGCCGCGCCGAGCTCGAGGAAGCGTTCGAGAACTACCAGCGCCTGGCGCTCGAAGCGGGTACCAGCGGCAGCTGGGACGCCTGGTCGGAGCAGTTCACCGAGGACGCCACCTACATCGAGCACCACTACGGCACGCTCGGCGGGCGCGAGGCGATCCGCAAGTGGATCAGCGGGGCGATGGCGCAGCCGATCAACTGCGAGATGAAGTACTTCCCGATCGAGTGGTACACGATCGACGAAGAGCGCGGCTGGGTGGTCGCTCAGGTGTGGAACCGGATGGTCGACCCCGGCGACGGCAGCCTGCACCAGGCCTACAACTTCACGCTGCTCAAGTACGCCGGCAACCTGAAGTGGTCCTACGAAGAGGACATCTACAACCCGGTGCACTTCAAGGACATGATCCGCGGCTGGATGGACCGCAAGAAGAAGATCGCCGACGGTCGCTGATCTATCGCCGTCGACTCCCGTAATCGCCGAACGGGTTGTCGCGCTCGCGGACGGCCTGGCGGAAGCCCACGTCCTCGGAACGGCGCACGAAGTCCAGACCTTCCTGGGTGTGACGCGCGATGCCGTCGAACAGCGTGCCCAGCGCGCGACTCGACGCGAAGCCCATGTTCTCGACGGTCTGGTTGCACAAGAGCTTCAGCATCACGAGCTGCGTGGTGGGCACCCGCGCGATCCGGCGCGCCAACGCGCGGGTGTGCGCTTCGAGCGCAGCGTCGGGCACGACCTCGAGCACCAGCCCGATCTCCGCGGCGGTGCGCGCCGGAATCTCGTCGCCGGTCAGCAAATATCGCTTCGCCCGCTCGAGACCCATCCGATACACCCACATCGCGGTGGTGGGAGTGCCCCAGACCCGCGACGGCGGATAGCCGAACGACGCGCCCTCGCCGGCCACGATCAGGTCCGCGCATAGCACCATGTCCGTGCCGCCGCCGATGCACCAGCCCTGCACGGCGGCGAGCGTCGGCTTCCGCGCGTACCAGAGCTTCATGTAGGTGTCGACGAAGCTCCCGATCATGCGCATGTCGGCCACCGAGTCCCAGACCCGCTCGTGCGCTTCCGTCGCTTGTCCGTCCGAACTTCGCTCGGCTTCGCCTCGCTGCGCGCGCGCTTCGCGCGCTTGCGCGGCGGTGCCCCAGTCGAGCGCGTAGCCGGCGCAGAACGCGCGCCCCTCGGCGCGCAGCAGGATCACCCGGACGTCGTGGTCCGCGTCGGCCGCGTCGATCGCGGCGGCGAGCTCGTCGCGGAGCGCCGGGGTGATCGTGTTGTAGGCGTCGGCGCGGCACAGCACGATCTCGCGCACGCCGTCGGCCGTCTCGGTGCGAAGCGTCTCCACGCGCGTCTCCCGTCTCGTCTAACCCAGCGCCGACGGATCCCTCGTCAGGTCCTTGGCGAGGTTCTTGTGGTGCGCCTCGAGCGTGCCGCCGCCGATCTCGAGCAGCTTCGCGTCGCGCCACAGCCGCGCGACGACGTACTCGCCCATGTAGCCGTAGCCGCCGAGCACCTGGATCGCGGCGTCGGCGGCGCGCTTGCCGACCTGGCTCGCGAACAGCTTGGTCGCGTCGGCGTCGAGTCGCTGTCCGGTGGCGGCGAGGTCGATCCGGCGCGCGGTGTCGTAGACGAAGGTCCGCGCGGCGCGGTACTCGGCGAACGTCTCGGCCAGGTAGCGCTGGATCTGCCCGTGCTCGCGCAGCAGCACGCCAAACGTCTTGCGCTGGTTCGCGTAGTCGATCATCACGCGCAGGCAGCGGCGCGCGATCCCCGTCGACATCGCGGCGAGCGTGAGCCGCTCGATCTCGAGGTTGCGCATCATCGCGCGCGTACCCTCGCCCTCTTCGCCGAGCCGGTTCTCGATCGGCACGCGCACGCCGTCGAAGACGAGCTCGGAGGTGTTGCTGGCGCGCATCCCGAGCTTGTCGCTCCACTTCTGTCCGAGCCGGAAGCCGGGCATGCCGCGCTCGACCAGGAACGCGCTGATCTCGCTCGAGCCGGTGCGCGCGTACACGACGAACGCGTCGCCCAGCGTGTGCTCGTCGACGCCGCCGTTGGTGATGAAGGTCTTGGTCCCGTCGATCACGTAGACGTCGCCGTCGCGCCGGGCCCGCGACGCCATCCCGAGCACGTCGGTGCCGGCACCCGGCTCGGTCATGCACATGCCGCCGATCCACTCGCCCGAGGCGGCCTTCGGCAGCACCCGCTTGCGCTGCACGTCGTTGCCGTTGACGTTCACGTTCTGCGCGAACAGGATCGCGTGGGCGAGCACCGCGAGCGCGAATCCGGGGTCCGAGGTCGACAGCGCCTCGCACACCTGCACCGCAGCAACCGCGTCGAGCCCGGCGCCCCCGTACTCCTCGGGCAGCGTCACGCCGAGGATCCCGAGCTCGCCCGCGCGGCGGAACAGCGCGTGGTTGAAGGCCTCGCGCCGGTCGTGCTCGGCCGCCTGCGGCTCCACCTCGCGGGCGACGAACGCGTCGAGCGTCCCGGCGAGCAGCGCGTGCTCGGGGGTCGGAGCGAAGAGGTCGAAATCGGCCGGCGCCGCCATTGCGGCGCAGTCTAGCCTGTCTGATCTACGCTCGGCTTCGCCTGTTCGATCTTCGCTCGGCTTCGCCTCGCTGCGCGCCGGACAGCTTGCACTCGCTGCGCGCGGCCTCCGGCCGCTTGCTCAGGCGATCAGCGTCCTCGTGACGAAGGCCGCGATCGCCTCCCGGTCGCTCGAGCGCGTGGCGTGGAAGATCATGCCCATGTCGGGCAGCAATTGATAGGCGGTCTCGGCCTCGAGCGAGAGGCGTCCGATCCGCGGCAGCTCGAAGGAGAGATCGACGCGGCCGCCCAGCGCCAGCGGCTCGGGGCTGCGCACCAGGCACCCGTTCTCCGACAGCGAGAGCATCGCGGAGATCCACTCCTTGCCATCGCAGCGACAGCGGGCCGGCAAGTGCGTCGGCACGCGCGGCGTCGAGCGCGGGGTGTCCTCGGTGAGCTGCTGGATCAGGCGATACAGCTCGTGCATTCCCACCGGCCGCCTCACCGCTCCGGCGATCCGCGAATCCGCGCCGGTCGCCCCGTGGCGCCCGGTCAACAGGATGATCGGAATCGAATCGCCTTCGTCGGGGATCTCGGCGAGCTGGCGCTCGTCGAGCAGGCGCACCAGCGGGCGCATGCCGGCGAGCTCCGCGATCGACTCGAACTCGTCGGGGAGCAGGATCAGGTAGCCGAGCTTCCCGAGCAGGATCCGCGTCATCGGCGCGTACGCCTCGGGGCCGGCGTGGCTGATCAGGACGCGCTTCGGCACGGAAGATTCCATCCACTGCTGCATCGGCACCTCGCGAGATCAGGTTGAGGGCGCGATTACGCCGGGAGCCGGTAAGATTGCGCGGTGACTGGAGCACACCTCGCCCGGTTCCTGATCCGTCACCGCTCCCGGATCGATGCGCTGATGAGCGCGCAGCTCGGGGCCGCGGCGCCGCAGCCGGCGAGCGCGGAGGCCGAGCTGCTGCGCCGGTTCCGGAGCTGCGCGGCCGCCGCGCTGGCCAGCGGTCGGCCGCCAGAGCCCGCCCTCGAGGGCGTGCGGGTGCACGACCGGCGCGCCGCCGCGCTGCTCGATGGGTGGATCGGCGCCGCCGCGCAGGCGGGCGCTCCGCACGGCGACGCGATCGAGGCCGCGCTGCGCCCGCTGCAACAGGCGTTCGTCGGGCGACTGCGCCAGACGGAGGGGCCGCGCCGCGCCCGCGGCGCGCCCCGCGCGAAGCGCCGTGCGGTGGTCGCGGCGATCGACCGGGTCGCCGACGGCTTCCTCGCCGTCGACGCGAACTCGGGTCGAATCGTCGACGCCAACCCTGCTGCCGGCGCGCTGCTCGGTGTCGCGCGCGACGCGCTGCTCGGCGTGGACGCGATGGCCTTCGTCCCCTCGGATCGCCAGGCCGCCTGGTGGACCGAGCTCGACGCGATGACCGAGGGCTGCGAGCCGCGCCGCTTCGAGGCCAGCCTGCAAGACGCTCACGGCCGCGAGATTCCGGTGTGGTGCAGCGTCACCCGATTCGCGGCGCGCGAGCGGACGCTGGCGCTGGTGCTCGCGCGGCCGCGTTAGCCGTAGGGTGGGCAAAGGCCGAAGGCCGTGCCCACGCGGATCGCGCGGACCCCGCGACCGCGGCCACGGACCGCGTGGGCAAACGAAAGACGTTTGCCCACCCTACGAGAGCCGCGCGCGCAGGAACGTCACGCTGCGCCGCCACGCCGTGGCGGCGGCTTCGGGGCGGTACGCGTCGGGCCGGGTGTCGTTCATGAACGCGTGACCGGCGCCCGGCACCACGATGATCTCGGATTCCGCCGCGGCACCCGCGAGCGCGCGTTCGAGAGCACGCACGTCGTCCTGCGGAATGAACGCATCGTCCTCGCCGAAGAACGCGAGCAGCGGGCAGCGCAGCCCGCTCGCCATCGCGAGCGGCTCGCGCGGCTTGCGCGTAGGGTCGAGGCCGGCGGGGTCGTGCAGGATGCCGTGGGCGTGCGAGAGCAGACCGTAGAACGGCACCGCGGCGGCGAAGCCCAGGTCGGCGCAGCCGGCCATCAGCGCGTACATCCCGCCCATGCAGAAGCCGACGACGCCGACGCGGCCGTTCGTCTCCGCGCGCGCGGCCAAGAAACGCGCGCCCGCGCCCAGATCTGCGAGCACCTCCGGGTCCGAGAGCGCGCGCATCCACGCGCCCGGGTCATCGATCACGCTGGGCGGCGCGCGGCGGTACAGGTCGATCGCGAGCACCGCAAAGCCCTCGCCTGCGAAGCGGGTGGCGAGGTCGCGGGTGTGGGCCGAGAGCCCCCAGACGTCGTGGATCATCACGACGGCGGGCGACGTTCCGGTGTCTGGAGTCGCCAGGAAGCCCAGCTCGACGTCGGACGTCTTCATGCGATCACCTCACTCTGTCGACGCGGAAGCCGTAGTCGCGCAGCAGGAACGGAATGCCGCGCTCGCCGACCATGTGCCCGGCGCCTACCACCACGAAGCGCAGCTTGCCGTCGCGAGCCAGGCTGGCGAGGCGCTGAGTCATGCTCTCGCTGCGCCCGAACAGCAGGCGCTCGAAGTAGCTGGCGAGCTCGGGAGACAGGGCCATCGACCGATAGATGATCCGCTCCAGCTCGGCGTCATCGCCGCGCGCCCAGGCGCGGACGAGGCCCTCCGTGCTGTTGCGGGCGTCCCGTACGTCCTCGAGCGTGCCCGCGAGCAGCCGCTCCTGCGTCCGTGCCGGGAGCCACGAGAGGATCTGCATCTGCGACTCGGCCGTCTCGAGGCCGACCACCGGCTTCGACCGGGCGGCCCGGCTCGCGAAGTGGAGATCGACTCCGTAGGCCGGATCGAGGCCGACGCGCTGCGCCTCGCGCGACTCGATCTGCTGCGCGACGAACCAGGGCTGCATCTGGAGGTAGGGAGCGAGCGAGTCACCCCGCGACTCTAGATAGCGCGCCAGCTCGGAGATGACGTCCGGGGAGACCCGGTCGCGCAGCGTCGCCGGGGGCTCGATCAGCGCATAGCGCTGCGCGAGCCGATTCGTCACCTCGGGTGCGAGCTCCTCGGCGCCGACCTCGAGCACCAGCTCGTCGGAGCGGGCGTAGGCCTCGTCGACGGCGGCCGGGAAGCGCAGCATCGAGCGCCGGCCCAGATGCACCGAGCCGAGCAGATAGAACGCGGCATCGCCGTCCGAGCGCACTGCGCGCCACAGCGTCGGCGTGCTATGCGCCGGGGCGGCAGCACCGCGTTCCGCCGCGGGCGGTGACGCCGCGACGAGCGGCAGCGACAGGGCCACCGCGAGCAAGAGCGGAGCCCGGGCGATCACCCGGTCAGACCGGATCGCGCACCGCTTCGAGCAGCGCCTTCACGCGGTCGTTCGTGATCTGCCCGGCGTGGGTGAGCATCGCGCCGCGGGTGATCTCGTCGTCGAGATCGAGCACCAGCTCGCTCTTCGGCACCAGATGCTTGACGAGCGTCACGACGTTCTTGGCGTACATCTGGCTGGCGTGGGTCGGGACGTCGCTCGCCAGGTTCGCGCCGGGCAGGATGCGGACACCGTGCGCGGTGGTGGGACCCGACGGGTCGGTACAGGCGCAGTTGCCGCCATTCTCGGACGCCAAGTCGATGATCACCGAGCCCGGCTTCATTCCGCGCACGGCGGCTTCGTCGATCAACAGCGGCGCGGGTTGCCCCGGCACCAGCGCGGTCGTGATCACGACGTCGCTCTTCTCGAGCTTCTTGCCCAGCGCGGCGCGCTGGCGCTGGTAGAACTCCTCGGTCTGCGCGACCGCGTAGCCACCGGCATCCTGCGCGTCGCCGGTGTCGAGATCGAGCTCGATGAAGCGGGCTCCGAGGCTCTGCACCTGTTCCGCGACCACCGGCCGGGTGTCGTAGGCCTCGACGATCGCGCCGAGTCGCCGCGCCGTCGCGATCGCCTGCAGGCCGGCGACCCCGGCACCGATCACGAACACGCGCGCCGGCTGGATCGTGCCCGCCGCGGTGACGAGCATCGGGAAGATCCTCGGGAGCGTCTGCGCGCCCAGCAGCACCGCGCGGTAGCCGGCAAGGTTGGCCTGCGAGGACAGCGCGTCCATCGACTGCGCGCGGGTGATGCGCGGCAGGAGCTCCAGCGCGAACGCGGTGGTGCGCCGCTGCGCGATCTGTCGAGCCACCGCGGGCGCGTCGAGCGGGCGCAGGAAGCCGACGTAGGCGGCGCCTTCCCGGAGGCCGGCGATCTCGACCGCGCTGGGGGGCTGGACCTTGAGGACCAGATCAGCGCTCAGCGCCTCCTCCGCTCCGGCGACCAGCCGTGCACCCGCCTGGCCGTAGCTCGCATCGTCGAAGCCGGCGGCGGCTCCGGCGCCGGCCTGCACAACCACCTCGATGCCGTCGCGCACCAGCGTGCGCACCGCGTCGGGCGTCAGCGCGACGCGGCGCTCACCGGGCGCCGTCTCGGCGGGTACACCCGCGATCAAGGGAGCAGCCCCTTCACGGCGGCGGGCAGGTCCTCCGCGACGCGCACGATCGGGATGCCGGTCTGCACGTTCTGGTGCATCTCGGCGATCGCGCGCGGCAGATCTTCGAACTTGTAGATCTCGCGGTGGACGGTCGGGCGGAACACGCTGCCGTATAGCTCGGTGGCCGCGCTGCACGCCTCGACCGTCTCGTAGTGGATATGATCGAGCGTGATCTGACGAACGGAGAGGTTCGCCGAGTTGTAGTTGCAGGCGGTGTCGAGCTGCCAGCCCGCGGAGCAGTTTACGCCCATCCGTGCGAGCACCGCGAGGCCCGCGGCGTACACCGGACCGCGCAACATGTCGCACACGATGTGCACGCCCTCGCCGTCGGTCATGCCCTTGACGTGCTTGTTGAACGCCTTGACGTCGTCGCGCCCGGTGAAGCGGTTGAAGGCCTTCTGGTCGATCGACTCGATGCCCAGCGACTCGAGGTGCGCGCGGCGCTCGGGGCTGCCCGAGCAGAAGATCGCGCGGTGCCCCTCGTGCCGGGCCAGCATCAGGAACAGCTCCGACACGCCGCCGCCGAACCCGAGCACGTTGACCACGGCGCGCTGCCCGCGGCCCACCTTCAGCCGGTAGATGCCGAGCGCGCGCCGCCACAGATGATAGGCGGTAGGGGCGCGCAACGGAAGCGCCGCGATCTGCCACAGGTTGAGCCCGCAGGCGAGCGGCGCCGGGATGATCTGCCAGTCGCCGACGACCGCCTCCTCGCCGTACCAGCCGATCGAGTCGGGCTGGTCGTAGGCCCAGATCCGCAGCGGGTAGCCGTACATGTCGGGCTCGCCGTTGCAGTGGGTGACGACGACGTCGCCCGGCGCGAACTTCGCGACGCGCGGGCCGACCGCGGTGACCTCGGCGAGCGCGCTGTTGCCCGGGAAGATCTTGCCACCGCGGGCTTCGGCGATGTTGGTGGTGTCGGCGAGCGCGGCGTGATCGACGTTGTGCTCGGCCGACACCGCCAGGATGCGCAGCCGGACGTCGTTCGGGCCGAGCTCGGGCAGCGCGAACTCGTCGAGCTGGATCACGCTGGCGATGTCGAATTGCGCGAGGTCGCCGCCCACCCGCTGCCGCTCGGCAGCGATCGCGTCGGCGGTGATCGAGTAGGCTCGGGGCATCGGGGAGTCCTATGCGGGGACGGTCGACCGTTGTAGCACGCGCGGAAGCGCTTCGGCCATGAGCGAGATCGGGGCGCGCGTCCGGCGAGCGACCCTGCAGCTCGGGCCGCACCTGGCCGCGCAGGCCGGCCTCGACCTCGCGGATCCCGGCGACCGGGTGCGCTGGCTCGCGTTGGCGCGCCTGGCCTCGGAGCGCGCGCCCGAAGAGCGCGTGCTCGCGGGCTTCCGCCGCCTGGCGGCCGGCGACCTCGCCGCGGCCGGCCCGGCGCAGATCGCAGCGGTGCTGCGCGAGGCCCGGTTGCGCGAGCCCGAGGTGGTGGCCCGCGTGCTGTGTCGGGCCGCGTCGGCGCTCGCGGAGCGCTACCGCGGCGACCTCGACGCGCTGGCAGCGGACTGCGAGGACCTGGAGCAGCTCGGGAGCCGCCTCGCCGCACTCGCCCCGGGCCTCGGGACGGCGACCGTGCTGCGTTTCCTGCGCCCGTTGCGCGAGCTGTGGCAGGCCGCGCGCGAGACGCCGATCGCCGGGACCGCGCACGCGGCCGCCGTCCACGTCGGACTGATCGCCGCGGACGAGGATCTCGACGGCGAGCCCGCCGCGCTGCTCGCCGCCTGCGCGCGACACGCCCCCGAGCTCTCGCCGATCGACGTGGAGGCCGCGCTCGAGCGCCTGGGCGCGCGCGCCTGCCGGTCGCAGCGCGCGGTGCGCTGCCCGCTCGGCGACGATTGTCCGGCGCGGGGCCGGTAGCTGCGGAAGCGCGTGGGCAAACAGACGTTTGCCCACCCTACGCTCTTCGGACACGCGGTTGTAGGGTGGGCAAAGCGAAGCGTGCCCACGCGAAACCGGGCAGCTAGATTGGCGCGCGCCCTCCGAGGAACCCCGCTTGACCGTCACCCGCACGATCCACAAGCAGACCGGCAACTTCCTCGAGGACTTCCGCCCCGGTCAGGTGTTCCGCCACAAGGGCGGCAAGACCCTCACCGAGGGGCTGTTCACCACCTTCACCGAGTTCGCGATGACCGCGAATCCGCTGGCGAAGAACGCGCGCTACGCGCGGGCCTACGGGTTCGACGGGCTGGTGGTGCCGCCGGGCCTCGTGATGCTGGTGGCCTTCAGTCAGACCGTCGAGGACGTGTCGGAGAACGCGCGCACCAACCGCGAGTACGTCGACATGCGCTTCGGCGCCCCGGTGTACGTCGGCGACACGCTCGAGGTCGAGACGAAGGTCCTGTCGGTGGTTCCGCACCGCAAGGACCCGAACCTCGGCATCGTCCACGTGCAGAGCACGGCGCGCAAGAACGTCGGAACGCCGGACGAGACGGTGGTGATGACCTGGCAGCGCAAAGTCGACGTGTTCAAGCGCGACCCCGCGGCCGAGCTCCACCCCGGCGAGTCGGCGCCCGACTCGATCGACTGCGAGCTGTGGCTGCCCGCCTACGACCCCGCCGTCGACTACAAGGCGCTGGCGCACCTGTCGAGCCCCGACAGCTATTTCGAGGACTTCGAGCCCGGAACGCGCATCGAGCACTCGCGCGGCCGCACGATCACGAGCGAGCACATCCACCTGACGGCGGTGCTCGACAACACGAGCCAGGTGCACTGCAACCAGTTCATGATCGACCAGGATCCGGAGCGCTACGTCGGGGGCCAGCTGATCGTGTTCGGCGGCATCCCGTTCACGCTGTGCCTGGGGCTCTCGTCACCGGACGTCGGCGACAACGCGCTCGGCGACCTCGCCTACCCGACCGGCCGCCACACCGCGCCGCTGTTCGCCGGCGAGACGGTGTTCGCCGCCACCGAGATCCGCGGCGTGCGCGACTTTGCGGGCCGGCCCGATCTCGGCGTGATCGAGGTGGTGCTCTTCGGCCACAAGTTCGCGCGCGCCGACGGCGCGCCCGCGAGCGACGGCGCGCCTGCCGGCTGGACGAAGGTGCCGATCTTCGAGCTCGAGCGCCGGATCGCGGTGAAGCGGCGCAGCCACTACGCGTAGGATCGCAGGATCAGCGCATCTGCTCGGCGAGGAACGCGAGCGCTGCCTCGAACGAGTCGCCATCGAAGAAATAGGCCGAGGTGTGACCCGACCAGGGTGCTTCGACGAGCTCCGCGGTCACGCCGGCCGCGCGCAGCGCCGCGACCAGCCGCCGCGGCTGCTCCACGTCCACCCTGAGATCCAGCGTGCCGTGGTACAGCAGCACCGGCGGGTCGTCGGCCGACACGTGTGCGATCGGCGAAGCCTGCGCGTACGCGTCGGGAAGCGCGTCGCCCGGGCCGCCGATCAGCGCGGCGACGACGGGGCTGCTCGGAACCACGCGCAGGTCGGTCGGAGCGGCGCCTGCGATGGCGGCACGCGGCACGGGCGCGCCACCGGCATCGGCGAGCGCGAGCAGGAGCGCCAGATGCGCGCCAGCGGAATAACCCATCACCGCGATCCGATCCGGGTCCACCGACAGCGACGCCGCGTGCGCATGCAGCCAGCCGAACGCCGCGCGGACGTCGTCGAGCTGGGCCGGGAAGCGGTGCTCGGGCGCGAGCCGGTAGTCGACGTTGTAGACGGCGTAGCCCGCGCGCGCGAAGCGCCGCGCAAACTTCCCCATCTCGGAGCGCTTGCCCCGCATCCAGCTGCCGCCATGGATCAGGAGCACCGCTGGCCTCGGGCCTGGAGTGTCCGGGCGGTAGACGTCGCCGATCCGGGGATCGCCGTCGTACCGCGCGACCGCGTAGCGAACCCCGGTCTCGACGGTGTAGTCGGCGGACTTCGGAGCCGCGGTACAGCCCGCGAGCAGCAGCGCGAGCAGGGTCGGATGGCAGCAGCGCATCGGCGGGTACTCTACGGGCCCGGATCGCGCTTGCCATCCTGACTAAATCGCATTAGGGTCCGCATACTTACACGATGCGCTTCTACGAGTACGAATCGAAGGCCCTGTTCGCGATGCGAGGGCTGCCGCTCGCGAAGAGCCGGGTCGCAATCAACGCCGGCGAGGCGCGCGCCGCCGCCATAGCGATCGGTGGGTCCGTCGTGCTGAAGAGTCAGGTGCTCTCCGGCGGGCGGATGAAGGCCGGCGCGGTGAAGTTCGCCGACACGCCCGACCAGGCGGCCGCGCACTTCGACGCGATCCTGCCGATCCTGGTCAACGGCCAGCGGGCCCGCTCGGTGCTGGTCGAGGAGAAGTCGCCGATCGCCCAGGAGTACTTCGTCTCGGTGACCTGGGACGGGCGCGCCAAGAAGCCCGTCGTGCTGTTCAGCGACATGGGCGGAATCGACATCGAGGAGGTGGCCCTGAAGCACCCCGAGCACGTCTCGAAGACGCACTTCTCGACGATCCTGCCGCTGTCGCCGCGGATCGCGAAGGAGGCGGTCGGCGCGGTGGGCGTGTCGGGCAACGACCTGAACCGCCTGACGCCGATCGTGTTCGAGCTGATCCAGCTCTTCCTCGACTACGACCTGACGCTCGCCGAGATCAACCCGCTGGCGCGCCTCGAAGACGGGCGCTTCATCGTGCTCGACGGCCACGTCGATCTGGAGGCCGAGGCGCGCGGCAAGCACGCGGCGCTGCTGGCCGAGCTCGGCATCGGCGACGACGAGACGCGCCAGGCGCGGCCGCCGACCGCGTTCGAGATCGCGGGGCGGAAGGTGAACGAGGCCGACCACCGCGGCGTCGCCGGCAACGTGGTGGAGTTCGACGGCAACCTCGGGCTCGTGATCGGCGCCGGCGGTGGCTCGCTGACGCTATTCGATGCGGTGCGCAAGCACGGCGGCCGGCCCGCCAACTACTGCGAGATCGGCGGCAACCCTTCCGTGAAGAAGGCCTGCCTGCTGACCAAGCTGATCCTCGCCAAGCCCGGCGTCGAGAAGATCGCGGTGATGATGAACGTCGTGTCGAACACGCGCGTCGACATCGTCGCGCGCGGCGTGATCAAGGGCTGCATCGAGTCGGGCAAAGACCCGGCGCAGGTGATCAGCATCTTCCGGATCCCCGGCGCGTGGGAGGACGAGGGCTTCCAGATCCTCGCGAAGTACGGCGTCGAGTACTGCGACCGCAGCGTGTCGATGTACGACGCCGCCGGCCGTGCCGTCGCGAAGCTCGGGGCACAAGTGTGACAATCCTGATCTCGAAGGACACGCGCTTCATCGTCCAGGGCATCACCGGCCGCGAGGCCGTCAACCTGACGCGCGAGAATCTCGACTACGGCGCGGTGATCGTCGGCGGCGTCACGCCGGGCCGCGCCGGCCGCGACATCTATGGCGTGCCGGTCTACGACTCGGTGCGCGACATCGTCGCGAAGCACGGCCGCGTCGAGGGCTCGATCATCTCGGTACCGCCCGGCTTCACCCGCGATGCCGCGTTCGAGGCGCTCGAGAACGGCGTCCGGCTGATCGTGATCGTGACCGAGAACATCCCGCGCAAGGAGGTGGCGCAGATGGTCGAGCTCGCCGCGCTGCGCGGCGCGCGCATCATCGGCCCGAACTGCCTCGGCATCATCTCGCCCGGCGAGGCGAAGATGGGCGGCGTCGGCGGACCCGCGGCGAACACGCGCCAGGCCTACTCGAAGGGTCCGATCGGCGTGATGTCGCGCTCGGGCGGGATGACCACCGAGATCGCGAGCACGCTCACGGCGGCCGGCCTCGGCCAATCCACCTGCGTGTCGATCGGCGGCGACGCGATCGTCGGCACCACCTACGCCGAGCTGATGCCGCTGTACGAGGCCGACCCCGAGACGCAAGCGATCGCGATCTACTCCGAGCCCGGCGGCCGCATGGAGGCCGAGCTCGCCGAGTGGGTGGTGCAGAACCGCTCGCGGCTGCCGATCGTCGCGTTCATGGCCGGGCGCTTCATGGACGAGATGAAGGGCATGCGCTTCGGCCACGCCGGCACGATCGTCGAGGGCGTGGAAGACACCACCGCCGAGAAGATCGCCAGGATGGAGGCGGCGGGGATCTCGGTGGCCGAGCGGATCGAGGAGATCCCGACGCTGATCCGCCGGCGACTCGCCCAGAACGGGGGCCGCTGATGCCCGGCCTGTTCATCGACGTCCAGATCTCGGCCGCCTTCGCCTCGGACGCCGCGTTGGCGAAGAAGCTCGAGGACGCCTGTCCGGTGGACATCTTCGAAGCGACCGACCGGGGCGTGCGTATCGTCGACGAGAACCTCGACGAGTGCACGCTCTGCGACCTCTGCATCCAGGCCGCGCCTCCGGGCGCCGTCCGGGTGGTCAAGCTGTACGATCAGGAGTGACGCCATGCGCAGCGCGAAGGACTTCTTCAGGCCCAAGGCGATCGGCGCGCCGATGCCGCCGCGCGAGATTCCGTTCCGCCCGGCGCGCATGATCCATTTCTTCGACCCGAGCAACGCGAAGATGGCCGCGAAGCTGCCCGACCTGGCGAAGCGCTGCGACGTGCTGCTCGGCAACCTCGAGGACGCGATCCAGATCGACAACAAGATCGCAGCGCGCGAGGGCCTGGCGAAGATCGGCCGCGAGACCGACTTCGGCGACTGCCAGCTGTGGACGCGTGTGAACTCGCTCGACAGCCCGTGGATGCTCGATGACCTGACGACGCTGGTCTCCGAGATCGGCGACGTGCTCGACGTGATCATGATCCCGAAGGTCGAGGGGCCCTGGGACATCCACTACGTCGATCAGCTGCTCGCGCAGCTCGAGGCGAAGGCGGGCCTCACCGAGCCGCTGCTCGTCCACGCGATCCTCGAGACGCACCAGGGTGTGATCAACGTCGAGGAGATCTGCGGCGCCAGCCCGCGCATGCAGGGGATCTCGTTCGGCCCGGCCGACCTCGCCGCCAGCCGCCGGATGAAGACGACGCGCGTCGGCGGCGGCCATCCGCAGTACCTGGTGCGCACCGACCCCGATCCGGTGCATCCGGACGCGGTGCGCGTGACCGCGCAGCAGGACCCCTGGCACTACACGCTCGCGCGGATGGTCGACGCGTGCACGGCCCACGGGATCTATCCCTACTACGGCCCGTTCGGCGACATCCACGACACGATCGCCTGCGAAGACCAGTTCCGCGCCGCGTTCCTGCTCGGCTGCGTCGGCGCGTGGAGCCTGCACCCGGTCCAGATCGACATCGCGAAGAAGGTATTCAGCCCGCCGGTCGACGAGGTGCTGTGGGCGAAGAAGGTGATCTCGCAGATGGGCGACGGCTCCGGCTGCGTGATGATCGACGGCAAGATGCAGGACGACGCCACCTTCAAGCAGTGCCAGGTGATGGTCGGCCTCGCGAAGCTGCTCGCGAAGAAGGATCCCGAGCTGCGCGCGGCGTATCAGTTCAACGAGGCGGATGTCGCGGGGTAGAGCCGGCGCCGGCCGCAGGAGGAAGAAATATGGGCCTCTTGTCTTGGATTCTTCTGGGCCTCATCGTCGGCGTCCTTGCCAAGTGGATCATGCCCGGTCCCGATCCCGGCGGCGTCTTCGTGACCGTCCTGATCGGAGTCGCCGGAGCCTTCGTCGGCGGTTTGATCGGCTCGTTCTTCGGGCTCGGGAGCATCACGGGCATCGACGTCCGCAGCCTGGCCATCGCGACGGGAGGCGCGCTGCTGCTGCTCTGGGGTCGCCGCCGGCTGCGAGGCCGATCGTCTGGCTAGAGGCCCTGTACGGAGCCGTATCGTCCTCGATGAAAGACCTCGAATCGAAACGATGGATCGTCGCCAAGGGAATCCTGTTCCTGGGCATCGCGATCCTGGCCAGCGCGTTGATGCTGCTCGAGACGCCGTCGCTCGAGGTGGCGCTGCTGCTGGCGCTGCTGGTGTGGGCGTCGTGCCGCTTCTACTACTTCCTGTTCTACGTGCTCGAGCGCTACGTGGATCCGACCATGCGCTATGCGGGGATCTGGGACTTGCTGCAGGGCATGAAGCGGCGACGGAACGAGCTGCGGCGCGACGCCTGACCGCTACCAATGCACCCCGGGCAGCAGCCGGACCAGGGCGTCCGCGGTGCGCGACAGCGGGGAGCCGTCCGCTGTGGACTCGCGGGCGGACTGGCCGCGCGCGGCCGCCGTGTTGATCTGCTTCGGCCGCTCGATCAGCGCGTCTACCACCATCTCGGCGGCCCGCTCGGGGCTGCTGGTGGGGAACGCGTCGTAGAGCCGGGTGGGGCTGATCATCGGCGTGCGGACGAGCGGCATGTGGATCGTGGTGAAGGTGACGCCGTCGCCGTAGGTCTCGGTGGCGACGATCCGGCTGAACGCATCGAGCGCCGCCTTCGACGCGACGTAGGCCGAGAAGCGCGGCGGGTTCGCCTGCACTCCGATCGACGAGACGTTCACGATGTGCCCGAAGCGCCGCTCCACCATGTGCGGTAGCAGCGCGAGCACGAGCCGTACCGCGCCGAAGTAGTTGATCGCCATCGTGCGCTCGAAGTCGTGGAAGCGGCCGTAGGAGAGCATCACCCCGCGCCGGATCGAGCGGCCGGCGTTGTTCACCAGCATGTCGATCCCCTCGTGGTCCGACAGCAGGTGCTTCACGAGCAGGTCGGTCGACGCGGCATCGGTGATGTCGCAGGCGTACACCCAGGCCTGTCCGCCCCTGCGCTCGACCAGGCACTTCACCGCGTCCAGCGCGTCGGTGCGGCGCGCGACCAGGATCGGAACGCCGCCGGCGTCGGCGACCGAGAGCGCGGGCTCGGCCGATGCCGGAGGACGCGCCCGTGATCACCACGCGCCGGCCCCGCAGCGCGCCGCTGCGCCGCGGGCGCCGAGCGCGGTCGCGATCGAGGTGCTCGGTCCAGTACTTCCAGAGCACGCCGGCGTAGTCGCCCAGCTCGGGCACCTCGATGCCGCTGCCTGCCAGCGCGGCCCGGGTGCGGCTGCTGTCGAACGTCGACGGAAACGCCGCGTTCCGCAGCGCCTCCAGCGGAATGCCGAGCTGGTCACGGGCGACGTCGCGCACCAGCTCCACGCCTGGCCAGCGCCCGATCCGCCCGCCGAGCGACGCCGCGACGCCGAGCAGCGCGCCTGGAAGCACGGGAAGCAGCTGCGGCGCGCCGGCGGCTCGGGCGAACGCGTTCCACACCCCGGCGACGGGCTGGGGTCGCGGCGAAGTCAGGTGGAAGGCGCGGCCGTCGAGGCCGGGCTGGTGCATCAGGTGGTGCATCGCGTCGGCGACGAAGTCCACCGGGACGATGTTGGTGTCGCCCAGGCGCGGAGCGACGATGCGCGGCACCGAGGGCAGCCGCGCCAGCCGGCGGATCGTCTCGAACAGGTAGTAGGGGCCGTCGACCTTGTCGATCTCGCCCGTCACCGAGTGTCCGACGACGATCGCCGGCCGATACACGCGCCACGGCACGCGGGACGCCCCCCTCACCACGCGCTTGGCCGCGAACTTGGTCCGGTGGTAGGGCGAGGCGAGGTCCTGCCCCTCGTCGAACATGTCCTCGGTGAAGGTGCCCGCGTACTCTCCGGCGACCGCCACGGACGACACGTGATGGAGACAGCCCACCGCCAGCCGGTTGGCGAGCTCCACCACCCGGCGGGTGCCGCCGACGTTGATCGCCTCGTTGGTGGCGTCGTCGGTCGTGATGTCGTAGAGCGCCGCGAGGTGCACCAGATGATCGACGGAGCCCGCGAGCCGTTCGAGCGCGTCGCTCGCGATGCCGAGGCCGCCCTGGAGCAGGTCGCCGACCAGCGGCAGGACGCGCTCTCCGCCCGGGCTGCGCCCGGGCCTCGAGCCTTCCGAGCGAGGACTCGCGGACGAGCGCGTGCACCCGGGCGGCGGGATCCTCCAGGAGCCGCGACACGAGCTGCCCGCCCAGGAAGCCGGTCGCACCCGTCACGACGTAGGTCGCCATCGGCCCTCCTCGACCCCCGGGCGACATCATGACACGTTCGGCGATCGAGGCAGCCGATGGCCGAGGCCAGCTTCGAGGGCCGGCCTCGGCCCGGATCTGAAGTCTGCGGCGACCCCTAGCGGCTATCCCGCTTGCGAGTTCGACAGCTCGGGCACGAGAGCCACGATGCTGCGCTCGCCGTGCTCGACCGCCGCCGAGCCGCTGCGCCAGATCAAGCCGCCCTCCGCCTGCCCGAACGCACGCGCCAGCAGCTCGGGCGCCGGCAGCTGCTCGTCGAGATCGGCCAGCTCGTCCAGCGGTCGCACGGTGTAGTAGGAGGACAGCTCGCCAACGAGCACCTGGTAGCTCTCCAGGCGGGTCGGGTCGTCTGCCTTCGGGATCGCCTCCGCCAGCTTGCGCAGCAGATCCTCCAGCGCCTCCGCCTGGCCGGGCCGCGCGCGAACTGCGGTGACCAGCGCGAACGGCGGCGCGGACGCGCTCGCCGCCGGCGAATACGACAGGTCCGCGCGCTCGATCGCGATCGTCTGCTGCGCGCTCTGGATGCAGGCGTTGGTGCGCGCGAAGTGTTGCAAGCCGGGCTTCTCGCCGAGGACGCGCTGCCAGAGCGCCTGTATGTCGCCGCGCGGTCCGATCTCCGCGAATTTCTCGCCGCGGCTCGTGAAGTGGACGATCTGGTTGTTCCCGAACAGCGTGCGATAAGCCTCCCAGTGCTGCGCGTCCTTCTTCGCCTTCGCCTTGCTGGCGAACTCGCCGACGAGCTGCAGAAACTCGATCGCTTCCTCGGGCCGCAGAGTGACGGAATTCACGACGTTCAGGCTCATTGCGCTTCTCTCCTTGCAGGCAAAGCATGCCCGCTGATGTGGACGGGGGGTCGCGAGCGATCGGCTCCGCGACTAACGAGAGATCGCCTCGAGGATCGAAGCGGGGGAGCGCGCTCCGCCGGAAGCAGGATCCTCCGACGGAGGAACAGGTACGCGGCGCCGAGACCGGGGCGGAGCAAATGGCGGGAACCCATCCGGGGAACCTCGCGCTAGGGGGGCGGAGTCTATCACCGAGGCGCCGTCGCTAGCCAGAGAAAGGCCGGGGCATTATGCCCTCTCGCGCAATCTGGAGCTGAAGCTGCGCGACGCCTACCCGTGCGCGCGCGGCGTCTCTCCTTCGACCGGCCTACCGCGGCCGGTCGCCGGCCAGCGTCACCCGGTGCATCACGCGCCGCTCCGCGTAGTCTGGAACGCCGTAGTGCTGCACCGCGCGGTTGTCCCAGTACGCGATCGAGTGCAGGTCCCAGCGGAACCGGCACTGGAACACCGGGTCGCGTACGTGATCGATCAGGAAGCGCAGCAGCAGCTCGTCTTCGCGCGGCGGGAGCCCGACCAGGCGCACCGTGAAGTTGCCGTTCACGAACAGCGCCTTGCGCCCGGTGATCGGATGCGTGCGCACCACCGGGTGCGTCACCGGCGGCCATTTCGCCTGCACCTCGGCGAGGTTCGCGTCGCTGTGGCCGGCGTCGATCGCCTTCTGCAGCGCGCGAGTGATGTCGTGCACCGCCCGCAGGCCGTCGAGCAGGCGCTTCATCGGCGCCGACAGCGCGTCGTAGGCGGCGACCATGCTCGCGAAGCAGGTGTCGCCGCCGTAGGTCGGGAGCGCCACCGCCTTCAGGATCGAGCCCATCGGCGGCTCGGCCATGAACGTGTTGTCGCTGTGCCATTCGCGGGGGCCCTCGCCCTTCGGCGAGTTCTGGTCGAGCACGATCAGCTCCGGGTCGCTGCCGACCTCGGGCGCGAACGGCGGGATGCTCACCGGCCCCATCTGCCGCGCGAACGCGAGCTGCTGCTCGGGCGTGATGTCCTGGTCGCGGAAGAACACCGCGCCGTGCGCGAGCAGCGCCTCCTCGACCGCGTCGACCTGCTCGTGGGAGAGCGCGCGGCGGAGATCGATCCCCGCGATCTCGGCGCCGACGGTCGGCGTCAGGGGTCGGATCGAGAGCTGGTTCATCGCAGGCATCGGCGGTCCGTCCCGCCGGCCAGCCTATGCCATCCGATGGCTGCCGCGCACGATAAATCGCCATCCGCGGCCAGATCGTGCCGAAGCCCACCGCCGCGCTGCTCGCGCTGGCCGGCCGGTCCGCTCGACTCGGCCGGGAGGCTGCGCTACTGCGGGAGCGCGCCCGAACAAGGGAACCACGGCACTGGGTATCCGCGACCGCATCGAGATCGGGTTCGAGCACTTCGGGCACGCGATCGCGCGCCGGCCCTGGCTGGCGATCGGGCTGTGCACGTTGCTCGCCCTCGGCCTCGCCGCGTATGCCCCGCTGATCGAGCTCGACACCTCGACCGAGCAGCTGCTCAAGCCGGACGACCCGATCCGGCTGCGCTACGAGGCGTTCCGCGAGCAGTTCGGGCGCGACGAGCTGATCGTCGTCGGCATCGCCGGGCCGCGCGTCTTCGCGCGCGACTTCCTCGAGCGCCTCACCGCGCTGCACCGCGCGCTCGAGCGCGACGTGCCGAAGCTGGTCGACGTCACCAGCCTGGTGAATGCGCGCGACGTGCGCGGTGAGGCGAACGAGCTGGTGGTCGAAGACCTGCTCGAGGAGATCCCCGGCAGCGACGCGGAGCTGGCCGCCCTCGAGGCCCGGGTGCTGGCGAGCCCCACCTACCGTGATCTCTTGATCTCGCGCGACGGAACCTTCACGGTGATCGTCCTCGAGACCGAAGCCTACTCCTCCACCGGAGCGATCGACGTGCTCGCCGGCTTCGAGGCGCCGGCCGAGCCCGGCGCGGGAAGTGCTTCGGCGGTGCCCGCGCGCCGCTTCCTCAGCGGCGCGGAGAACCGCGAGATCGTCGAGGCGGTCGGGGCGGTGGTCGCGCGTCACCAGGGTCCGGGCTTCGCGATCTACGCCGCGGGCACCCCGTTCATGATCGACCGCCTCTCTGAGCTGATGCAGCGCGACATGCAGCGCTTCGTCGTGCTCTCGCTGCTCGTGATCTCGGTGCTGCTCTACTTCCTGTTCGGCAGCCTCGCCGGCGTGCTGCTGCCGCTGCTCGTGGTGGTGCTCTCGCTCGCGGACATGCTGGGGCTGTTCGTGCTGACGGGCCAGAAGATCACACCGCCTACCCAGATCATGCCCACGTTCCTGCTCACCGTGGGCGTGGCCTATCCCGTGCACTTCCTGTCGATCTTCTTCAAGGAGCTGCGCGGCGGCGCGCCGCGCGCAGACGCCGTCACGCGATCGCTCGGCCACTCGGGCCTGCCGATCGTGATGACCGCGCTCACCACGATGGGCGGCATGGCCTCATTCGCGACGGCGTCGCTCCAGCCGCT
>Ga0184637_10000785_pt1 | contig 22693 bp, 21 predicted proteins | sample PLM3_127_b2_FD_133143 | JGI IMG/M metagenome (GOLD analysis project Ga0184637, IMG submission 133143) | Groundwater sediment microbial communities from an aquifer in East River, Colorado, USA - PLM3_127_b2 | ecosystem: Environmental > Terrestrial > Soil > Riparian zone | place: USA: East River... | reverse complement strand
GTTTGAGTTTGATACCAACGTAAACATAGTTTCTAACACCATCAATCATTTGTCGACCCTTTTGAATTCCCAAATCTTTCAGGTATACTCCAAAGGTGCTGTCAGCTAACGGTGTTCTTCCATTTGATTGACAGTACTGATAATATGCATCATAAAGGCTTGTAGAGTATTCACTCAATGAACTCTCCCTGATGCATTTATTTTGATACAAAATCTTGAACACTCCTAAGCCTTTCATTAAAGTATTTTCCTACCGCCTGTTGTTAATTACACTGAAAGTATTCTTTAAGCCACTGCAAGAACTTAAAGATCATCTAGTATAGTCCAATCCTTAAAGTGATTACGAATAGGTTCCATTATTTTATTCAAATAAATTGAAACCGAGTCTTTCAAGTCTTTAGGGTGAATCTTTTTCTGATTGTAATCAGATTCAAGTTTCGTAAAATCATCATACACAATGTTTCCACCATATTTGCTTTGCCTTTCAATCTGAAACTGAGAAAAGTTGTGTAAGACAACATACTTTATGATCTCTAATATAGGATTATTTTCTGAGATGCCAATCGGGCAATAAGCTCTTGCTATCTTATTTTTGATTGTATTTTCATCGTCGTGTATCAATATACCACTTAATGGAGTCGTTTTGCTCATCTTACTGGAAATTCGATAATCATCTTCGTCACCGACATTTGATGCAAGCTTGGTTGGTTCATTAAGACCGGGAAGTAAATGGTGATGGACAGAAACAGGTACTTTCCAGCCCAACTTGGGGAAAATTTCTCTTACCAGCATGTGGATTTTTCGTTGGTCCATCCCTGCATGAACGATGTCTAAATCCAACGCTTTAATATCCGCAGACTGCATTGAAGGATACATTAACTGTGAAAAATCCAGTTTTTCCTTTTCGGATCTACCCATAATGGTTAATGCCCTTAAAGTTCTTGATAATGTCATATGTTTGCTAAAAATCATAAAATTTTTCCAATAATCGTCATAAGTATCGTAAAGCGAGGATCCTAAAATGATATTTACTCCAGGACAAAAAAATTTAAAAGCTTCTCCATAATATTTCGAGACCTCAATTATTTTTTGCCAATCATTATCTAACTTGTTATTAATGTATGTGTGCCAGTCTGCAAGAAATACATTAGAACTAACGCCCGCCTTAATGAAATCATTTATCTTGTAGCCAGTCAGGATTAGGCTACCTAGGTGAAGTTTTCCCGAAATTTCTAAACCAATATAATGACGAGGTTTTGAATTAGTCTCGAAAAGTTGTCTTAATTGTGCAACTTCGACAACCTCTTCGGTAGGCTCTCTTAAAACAAGTCCAATCCTGCTTTCGACATCCATGAACTAAGTAAAAGTGTAGATGGCAATTATTATTTTTACCTCATCACCTGAAGAATCAAACAAATATGATACCAAAATATCTCAAAATTAATATGTCATACAGATGTATAGCCTAAGATGAACATTAAAGATCTTTTTGGCGGTGAGATTGTGGGCACAGGGTCAGATTTTATAGTAGTTCTCAAGGGCAAAAACAGGCTATTATTGCAATTTAGTTCTCATAAAATTATAAAACTGAAAAATGAGGCGACACCATATGGATCATCAGTATAAGGATGCTTGTTGATTTCCACAACAGTCAGACTCATCTTGATAAAAAGTTAAATTTAGTAACATACAAACTTGGTCAGTTGACATCAAAAGTTACAACAGAAGTCTTAGAGAAGGGAACAAAGCAACCAAAAACTATAATGCAAATCAATCAAAAACAAAAATCAAAAATCCATTATGACAAAAAAGCAGAGTCAGAATTTTTTGTCGATAATTCAGCTCTAGCCGGTTTTACTGGGGAACGCATCCTCTACATGTCGGTGAGAGAATTGATAGAGAACTCACTGGATTCATGCGAAGTAAATCACATTTTGCCAGTTATTCATTTGAGACTAAAGATTCTTGATCCTCTTAATGATCTCTGGACTATATCGTGTAAGGATAATGGAGTTGGAATTCCTTCAGAAAAAGTACCTGTTGCAGTTTGTTCATTCTTAACTTCTGGAAAATATGTCGAAAAACAACAACGAGGTCTCTTTGGTGTCGGTTTGAAAATGATTGCAGCATTTTCAACTAAGGATACAGATCATCCATTGAAGGTTTGGTCCAAATCAGAAGATGAATCAGAATGCTATTTCGACCTCAGAACTGATATTGGGACAAATAAGCCAATCACACTTTTAAAGAAGAATGTCAAGAATGATGAATCACAAATCGAAGGTGAATCTGGTTTTAAAGTTGAAGCCATTCTACGTGCAAAATTATCTCCCGTGACAAAAAATAAAATCTATGACTACATTAGTCAATCAAGTATTGTAAATCCCTATTCGATCATAATATTTGAAACGGATGAGGGAAAGGTAACGTTCAAGAGAAGGACAGAAATTATGCCAAATCCATCAAGGGAAGTATTACCTCATCCGTCTGATATGGACCTTAAAACTTTAAAGAAGGCAATTTTAAATTTCATGAATCAAAAGACAACCCTGCAAGGAATACTTGCCAGCTCATTTCAAAAAATGTCAACCGATAAGGCTAAAGATATTATTAATAGAGCAGGACTACCAGTCAAACCAGCGGACAAATATGATGAACATGAGCTGATAAAGGTTGTAAATATTTGTAAACATACAAATTTTCAGTCTCCTAATACAGACCACCTAAGTCCCATAGGAGAGAAAATACTTACTGTTGGAATGACTTCGGAATACTCAATTATCCAAAATAAGGAAGCGACAAATTCTGGAAGCCAGACTCATTTAACCACCAAGATACTAAAACCATCTCTCACCGCCTATTCTTCAAGAATTTGCGTTGTGAACAATCGACCTACAGTTGTAGAATGCGGAATTGCGTATGGAGGTGATATTCCATCGTTCAAATTATACAGATTTGCTAATAAAATCCCACTACTTTATGACGAAGGATCTGATGTAGCACGAGAAGTTATTTCCGAAGTTGGAATAAACAAAATGGGAATTTCAAAAAAGGAGGTAAAGGAACAATTTTCCAATGTAGAAACAAAATCAGACAGGACAGTAGAATATTTGCCAATACATATTTTTTTCCATATATGTTCAACAAAGATACCTTACAAAACTGCTGGAAAGGAGAGCATAGCTTCAGAGGGCGATCTGAAAAAATACATGAAATCATGTCTATCAGATCTTTACAGAAAAGTAAGTGCTCAAATTAGAAGAGAATTAAAGATAAAGGAAGATGAGAATAAATTAAGGCTATACAAACATTATATTCCATTTATAGTAGATGCAATATCAGACTCGATAAAAATTGATTCGAAAAAATTATCCAAGGCATTTCAAGACTTGGCAGAAAAATATGTAAGCGGAGAGTCGACAAACATTACTAAACAGCTCTTTCAAAATTCAAAGGATAAAGGAAAAGTAAATGATGTAGATAGTAAAAAGAATATTCTTAATAATGGTAAAGGAAATGAAATTATACTTAGCAAATTTGATACTCGAACCAACGTTTCGAAACACGGAGGCAACGTAAAGCTGGCTAAAATTAACGCCCCTCGTAAATCACAAAAAAAAGGATAATTCAAAATGGCACCAAAAGATAAACGACATCAAGAAATAACCAATAAAATCAGGAAAATAATGAAGAATGTTGGAGATGATGTACTTGTTGATGGTGTAATGCCGAGTCTTGAAATTCCAAAAGTTGGATACGATAACACTGTCTGGTCAGATGAAAAGAGGATGCTTACCATAGGTGAGAAGACAGTTCAAATTGGTCCAAATAGCTCAAAGAAGATACCAACCTTCGCTCAATATCTGGTCATGGCCAATGCTATAAGAAGGCTGTTGGATGAGGAGATGGAAAGTACTATCAGGGGTATGTATTACGCCACCTTAAGTACTGTTGGCGATGAAAAAAATCAGCAAAAGTTCTGGAGCGGCCAGGATGATTCTGATGATGCAATTAAAGCCATCGAACTATTGACAAAAGTTCCACGAGAGGAATTTGCTGTTACTTCTAAACCTAAAGGAATGATTTCAGGACCAATCACTCTTAGTGTCGGTGGAGATTTAATTGACTGTAATCTTGGTAGCAGAGCAACATCTCAGTTAATACCAACCAACATTCGAGACCTTGAAATTGTGAAGGTAAAAGGTGATTTTGTTATGGTGGTAGAGAAGGATACTGTACTCAATAATATAAGAAAATCTGGTTTTATTCAAAAATATAACGCGATACTACTGACAGGATCAGGAGAACCAGATCGCGCTACAAGGATGATGGTTAAAATGCTGAACGAAAAATGGAAGAAGCCAGTTGTTATTTTTGCCGATGCCGATCCCTGGGGACTAGGAATTGCTTTGCGTTATAAAATAGGAAGTGAATCATTGAGTTATGATAGTGACAGATTGGTAACACCAAACTCAAAGGTGCTAGGAATGATGTTTTCTGATATTTATGAATATAATATACCAAAGGTTGCCAGACTTGCTGCCACTCCAGAGGATTTAAACAGGGCAAATGATATGAAGAAAAAACCATGGCTTCAGGATAAGCGATGGAAGAAGGAATTAAATCTATTTCTCGAACATAAAGAAAAATGTGAATTAGACGCATTTTTCAAATATGGATTCAAGTATTTGGCTGACACTTATTTACCGAATAAATTGAGAGAGGCAGGAGTAATCTAGCCTGAAGCGTCACTTACCACATACTATCAATAGTAGGCAAAAATAATATCAAGCTAGCGTATCATTGGGTCTTACACCCTCTAAGCTGTATTCTGATGTACTCAAATAAAGACCAGTTTGATTCTTACTATTTTTGGATTGGATTATGCTAAGATATGCTACATAAAGAAATCCAATTGTTTGCAACGCTATCAGCGGAACAAATATCGGGTTCCCAGTCAGTACAGATATTGCTATTGTAATGCATCCGTAGATACTAAAGAAGATCTCTAATAATGTAGTTTTCGTGAATGGAAGAACGTATTTATTGTTACGCCAATCTTGATTTTTTTCCATTATTCCAAATTTTGGAGTCCTCAAGAATTCATTTCTTTTTCCAAGCAAGGCATCAAATATGGCCACAGAATTGTTAATAGAGATTCCACATGCATAGAATATCATAAACAAATATTGAATAGCTTTTGTCCTCCAATTCTCGCGCCAGATTTTTCGAATCATTACCAAGTATGTGATAGGTCCCAATAAGAGGTATGCAACGATGCCTAGCGCTGGAGCCCAGGCGGTATCATAGATCTGATAATTCATGACAAGCAAAATCGGAAATATGAGGAATTGTACTAGAAACAATGGGTTAATTATATGCTTAGTGAGTTGAATGAAAATCTGAATTTTAGTATCGATCGGCAGATTTCTATGCGATAATAGTATTAGCAAGAGTTTCTTTGCTACCTGAATTGAACCTTTGGCCCATCTAAATTGTTGACGCTTCGCGGCATTCATTTGAACAGGCAATTCAGCGTTTACAACTAGATCCTCATCGAAGATACACTTCCAACCTTTCATCTGTGCACGGAAACTCAAGTCTAAATCTTCAACTAGGGTACCAGTATGCCAACCGCCCGCATCATTTATGCATGATGTCCTCCAAATTCCAGCTGTTCCATTGAAATTCATGAAGAGGTGTGTAAGACTCTTTGCTTTTTGCTCAATGAAGAAATGTAAATCCAATGACACAGCTTGAGCTTTTGTCAACGCTGAATACTTTTCATTAATATGACCCCATCTTCCCTGAACGAGACCAATCTTGGAATCATCAAAATAACTAAGGGCTTTTCTTAAAAAATCACTAGGAGGAATAAAGTCAGCATCAAATATTGCAATGAATTCGCCCTTGGCAAATTTCAATCCTTCTTTTAGGGCTCCAGCTTTGTATCCGGATCTGTTAGCCCTGTGGAAAACTGCAATGTTGATTCCAAGTTTCTTGTGCTTGTCAACCAAAGTTTCAATAATTGATGTGGTTTCGTCGTCTGAATCATCAAGGACCTGAATTTCCATTCGCCCCTTTGGAAAGTCCATATTACAAATTGCGTTGATTAGACGTGCGGCGACGTATTTTTCGTTGTAAATTGGTAGCTGGATAGTTACTAGCGGACAAGTTTCAGCACTATAGTTGATTTTCTTTCTCATTTTATGATTTTCCGAGTTCCTTGTAGACATGTAACTCAAATAATTAAAATTCAAAGTGTATATGGTCATTATCCAGGCGATTGCCATCAAAACATAATATAAAATTCCACTAAACTGTCCGCTAAACTCTGATATTATCTTCTATCACTACCTATTGTAAAAATGTACGAGTAAATATTTATAGGTTCACTGGAAACTAAGTGCCCATATTAGCTTTTCTGGAATATTTTTACGCATTGTGGAGGACAGACATTTTCACACGCCATGCAAAAAATGCAGTCTTTTTCTCTTATCATAAAAGGTTTCTTCTCCGAAGCAGGGTGGCCTGGGGTGTCAAGCCATTCATATACATTTACGGGACACGCTTCGATGCAGGCGCCATCGGCAACGCAAATATCAAAGTCTACTGTAACCTCTGTCCCCCAAATTCCAAGTTGACCGGGAGGATCTATCGGACCCCATACCTTAATCCCTTGAAAAGCTCCGGTAACCTGGCGTTTTGACTTAAAATCTGGGTCAATTGGACCTTCAATCTTTGAATATGAATTTCCAGTACCTGAAAGTGATATTGTTGTATTCTCACCTGTCATAGACGGGGGAGTTTGAGTGGGAGATGTTACAGATGGCGCGCTGGTCTGAATCTGCGGTTGAGGAGAACCCTTCTCTGGGGCCATAGCCTGTTGAGCAGCCGAAGCATCTCGAGTTATTGGTTTCTTTTTGAGTGGTGTCATTTCGTCCAATTTTTTTATAGCATCTTCTGGTGATAGTTTTTGTGACTTTTTATAATGTTCTATTAGTTTATCTCCGATTTTGGAGTTCCATATTATGGTGTCGATAATAATTTTTGCTTTGGTGTCTGTTTCCTGTCTGTAATTCTTAATCCAATAATGATCACCAAAGTGTTCCAATGGCCTGATCTGGTAAATAACATCCACCACATCTCCTGTGACTATCTCAACAGTAATTTCCAAGTTAGCTTCAACTTCCTTTTGAGTTATCGCATCCATTCCATTTTCCGTCCATCTGTCCGTAACATAGATTCTATCGGCATAAGTGTCAACCTTGAAACCCGAATTCTTTAGACTATTGATTATGGCACTAATATCAGAACGCTCTGTTATCTCAACGGGTATTCTGAAAATTCCTAGTCTAGATCCATGTAAAGGATAAACTCCTCTCTTGGCCACCTCGGATAGCATTACCCACACTCGATCTTTCAAAAGAGCGGACATACCTCTGCTTATTCAGACATGTGCTAAAAGTATTTCGATCAATTTCCTACTGACATCTACACTAGTCAAATTACTGATTGAGTTGAACTGGGCATTATTATTAGTCATGCATGTAAAGATTTTTTAAACTTGGGAGAATCCTGGAAAGCAGTATTCCATCTTATCTTGTTAATCGTCAGGCCAGTCTAGAATGCACTGATTAGGTTTTTACTTTTGTATAATGATAATCCAAATATGTCTAACTCTTAATTTGCATGAATAATTTGAAAATTCATTAATGCAGCATTTCGCAAAATTGCTTATCATAATTTATTCAAGATGAATTATCAAATGTGTAATATTGTGTACAGATTTTAAGTATCAATAAGAATATTCATGTTTTTCCACAATATAAAAACTTGGTATTGAAATAGTTTCTACGTTCTTATTCATAGAAACAAAATTTGTTTGCTTGCAAAGTTCGGCGCATCACCTGACCGATATTAGTGAACTCTATTATATCTTGCAAAAATCAAAATATGACAAGTAAGTTTAATTAAAAGCACTTAAATTATCAAGTAAAAAAATACTGTGTCAGTGGGCCGATAGTTTAGCCTGGTAGAATACCTGCCTTGCATGTAAATGAAGCTGCATTTACAGAGGAAACGTAGGTGGTCGTGGGTTCAAATCCCACTCGGTCCATCCTTATTTAGATCTTGTTTAGACTGATTTTTTAAGCAAATTCTTGATTTTTTAGATTTTTGTTATAGAAAAAATTCACACATACAAATTTAGCAACAAGATCCTCATTCTTTTTTACTAATTGTTGTAACGCACTTCTAATATATCATAAATAAAAAATCAAAGTAATGAAACAAGTTAGTATGGCTGTCATTTTGATATCCGCACTTACACTAACATTGGTATCAACTGCAATCTTCAGTGGGATTCAACAAGTTAGGGCAGAGAATGACAAAGAAGAGGACAACACACAAGTTAATACCGAAAGGAAGCAAATTAACAATTGTGAAAATAATTCACAAAATCAAGAAAGTACAGTCGAATGTAATAATATCGTTGTATACGGTGTTGTTTGTATGCCTGGAGCAGTATGCAGCGTAGAAAGCCTCGATATTCCATTTGAACTAGTGACCCCATTCTGAAGCGTGAATATCCACTCTAATAGTCGGAGCACTACCCTTCTTTATTTTTACTATCATTCAACTCTCTTTAAATAGATATCCAGATTTCGGATAGCAAAAGTTATTTTTACCCTTCTTGTATTCTTTTCGTAGAAAAAATATTGTCTTTTTTTGGTGGCGGAGATACTGAAACTTTTGACAAAAAGAAATACGAGAGTCTCACTCTCAGTTTACGACAAACTGTACTTGAACGGTCGCATCATAGGTGTCAAAAATGTTCTATTAAATTTAAAGGAAGTAATGGTCCCTTTTTTGAGCACATAAATGGCTCATTGAAAGATAATAGACCTTCGAACCTAAGATCCCTGTGCGAAAAATGCTTTGAACATGTAAAGAAGAAAGAGAGCCGAAAGGGCCGACTGGGTAGCATGCGCAACAATCTAGGCCAAGTGTTTGGTAAATAGATAACGATATTTAACTGGATTCCAAAAACAAACTTCTGTGTTCTTCACAGCAAAAGTTTTCTATCTTCATGACACCCAGGTTTGAATTTCCCTCTACATGGGGCCAACTCTCTCCACGAAAAGATTTTCCGCAATATGCGCAGGTCTTTTCCAATCATGAATTATTACTTCTCGGTTCATATAAACTTCTCAATTTGAAAATGGCCGATATTTTTAATGACATGTTCTACAAAAATAAAGTCGTTTGATTATTGGTAAAGATATATTTGAATGGAGGGATACTATTTTACTTGTTGAAAAATCATGAGCATAAGGACAAGGAAATTGTTCCAGTGATAGATGAAGAAAATGTTGTTCCTTATGAAAAATGGATAGTTTCTTTTTCTAATTCCAGAAAGGGCACTATCAGGACATCTTTTCGAGAATTTTTCGCGCAGGGTTTCTATGAGGCTTATGATATAGTTATGACTTATGCTGAAAAACAAAGTGTGGATATAAGATGGTTTAAAGAGAAGAGAAATTGCGGAGCCAGTTTTTCCAACCACGTCTTTATAAAATTAGAATCTTTCTGCACTTATTGTAATAAACGGTTTAATCACCAAGAACCTATTCCGTGCAATCATGACAAATGTCAATCCACATTCTGTTCGCGAGACTGTTTGAACGATCACATATTGTTACTGCATAATAGTAAGTAATATCCAGATGTGTACAGCTTAAATTGACTTGTAATGGGGCTTTTCCAAGATTAGCGTAATAATCTTTATCCTTAGTTGGTCTGCCCTAAATTGTTCTAAAAAGTGGGATCTATAGTGAAGAGGGTATTCATTGAAAATCTCTCTTAGTGTAAAACCAAAAATTACGAAACTGGAAGCTATCCACGTCTTCCAAGATTTGAATTCATCATTAGAGACAGGTTCTAGCAAATCATTAGTAACTTCTGTTACAACAGTAAGAGTCCCCTTTCCTCTTAATTTTTTATAGATTTTCTGATACAATAAGGTCCACTGAGTCTCCATTTCCCTGTCAATGTACTTAGGTGGTGGCAGAACAAAAATAAACTGGTCCACATAATTATCTGGTAACAATGGAATGACTTTTTCAATAGATTCATTAATTAAGAAAATATTTTTACCTGTCATTCTATCACGGGCCTTCTGAATCTGAACTGCATCAATCTCGATACCTACATAGCATGTATTTGGACTACTTTCATAATTGATTACACCCTCTAATAATTGACCATCACCACATCCTATCTCAATTACCACTTTATCAAATGCGGATAGTAAAATTGTTGAAATGATACTATCTTGGGAACACAATATTAGTTTCTTAGTTACTGGGGTCTTAATAATTCTGATTCAAGGAGCTGCTGAACGAGTTGAACTACTTCTTGTTCCACTTGTTGTCTTGGTAATCCCAGTTTGGCTGAGAAATGATCCGCTAGCTGAGTAATTGTTTTTGTTCCATCGCAACTGTTCCAAAAATCAACTATTGCCTGATTTACCATAAATCTCTGTTCTTTTTCATTTTCCAGAATCAACGAGCCATCTTCCTGAGTAATCAACCTGCCCTTCACCAAGGGTTGGTATTTTTCATAATCAACTTGAAACCTCAACTTTGGTTTTCCAAATCCTAATTTTTCTCTTACAGCTGGTTCCATTCTTTCCATATTCCATGGAGGATCCCAAACTATAGAGACATTTATGTTCCCTACTCCATCAATTTTACCTATGTATCTCTTGACATCACTAACTAAGGTGTCATGAAGTGGGCAACCTCTTGTCGTCATTGTCATTTCTATATCGACATCATTTGAGTCGTTTATGTTCACACCATAGATAAGACCCAAATCGACAATGTTAACTGGAATCTCTGGATCCATACATTTCCTTAGTACGGAATACACCTGCTCTTGACTAATATTCTTCGGCATCCAACATTAAAAATACCATAACGGATTAAATACTTTATCCATATCTTAGATAGCTTTGCCTATGCTTTCTTTATATGGGGGTTTCAAGACGCCCTTTTCAGTAATAATTCCTGTTATCAATTCTGGAGGGGTTACGTCAAATGCGGGGTTAAAAATCTTAATACCCTTTGGTGCTAGCAGCTTGTTACCCATTTTCATCAATTCATTCTTATTTCTTTCTTCAATCACTACATCACCTACCTTACTCTTCAAATCAAAAGTAGAACTTGGTGCGGCAACGTAAAATGGAATATTGTGCCTCTTTGCAAGAGCAGCTACTTGATAAGTACCAATCTTATTGTATACATGACCACTTTTCAATATTCTATCAGCTCCAACTATTACTCGATTTATTAGCCCACTAGACATAAGATGACCTACAGCAGTATCAGGAATTAAACTGAAATCTATTCCGTAATGATCTAACTCAAAGGCAGTTAATCGGGAGCCTTGCATCACAGGTCTTGTCTCAGTTGCAATAACACTAATCTTCTTACCCATGTCGTTTGCGGCTCTCAGAACGCCCAAAGCTGTTCCGTATGTGACCGTTGCAAGCGAACCAGCATTACAATGTGTAAGTATTACTTCATCCTTACGTATCATTTTTGCTCCATTCTTTCCTAATTTTTTATTTGTAATAATATCGTCTGTTGCCATATTTTGAGAAGACAAAATAATAGATTTTTTTATATCATTTACATCATTCTTTGAAGCTGCCTCCTTCATTACCTGGTCAAGAGCCCAAACCAAGTTTACTGCAGTAGGTCTTGTTGATTTAAGCCTTTGATAGGCGATTTTAAGGTCCTTCAGCAGAGCCTTCGGAGTTTTTGCGTTACTCGAAATTGCTGCCAATGCCATCCCAAAGGCCGCTGCAACACCAATAGCAGGCGCTCCTCTAACAACTAATCGTTCTATAGCTCTGGCAACATCCTCGTATTTCTTGTATTTTACATATACCAGTCTGCCTGGCAACTTTGTTTGATCAATCATTATAACTTGATTATTTTCCAATTTGACCGTCAAAAGATCCTTGGTCCCTACAATTAACTTGCCATCATTTTTCAGTTTTTTGCTATGACGCATTATTGACTTGATGGCAAGTGATGTCTATAATAATTTACCTTGTTAGATCCATTGTCACCAGAACATCACGGATTATCTATTATCTTATTAAATTGATTTTGACAAATTCTTTTATTTTAATGACCATTGGTGACCAATATTACCTCCTACAATGACCAATTTTTCCATCCCGTAATAGCGAACCATAAATAATAGGTACTAATAGTTAGCAGATATGTCATTTATCCGATATCGTATGATGAGATTTAGAAAGTTTACCAAAAATAAATTTTATGTGCTCGTCAAATATCTGCTATTTGTCTACATAAGTTTCAAGATGAAGATTGGCTGGTACTAATAGGTAAGAGCAATCGGGTAATGTCATAACGGGCCTTTAAAATTCAATAGTAACATCTTTAACATTTCGTCTACTAAATTAAAGTAATTAGACACAATGATTTTGCAGGAAACTCTATAATCAGTCAAATCAAATAATTAATGCAGAAATGTCTGTTGAAAAAGAATTGACTGCCAGTAAAAATAACATTAGCAATTATTCAACTAAACCTAATCTGCAAAATGACCTTTTTGATAACATTATCGGTTACGAAGATATAAAAAAACTATTCTTCTTGTCCTTCGAGTCACAAAGACCAATACATATTCTACTTGTTGGCCCACCGGCATCAGCAAAAACGTTATTCATGTTAGGGTGTATGAAACTCGAACGTTCTTATTTTACGCTAGGTACTCATAGCACAAGATCTGGTATGGTCGACTACTTGTTTGAGAAGCGACCCAGGTTCTTGATTGTTGATGAGATAGAACACATGTCTATTAGAGATCAGACTGTTCTACTCAGTCTTATGGAAACTGGAATCATAGCTGAAACAAAATTTATGAAAACAAGAAATACTCAATTGAAGACATGGGTTTTTGCCACTGCAAATGGGACCAACCACTTGCTTACTCCGTTGCTGTCTAGGTTTATGGTACTGCACTTTAAACAATACAAGTTTGAGAATTTTTTGGATGTTTCAATTCACATGCTCGGGAGAGATGGCATAGCAAAGGACATTGCAAATCAAATAGCTGACCAAGTTTGGCACAAGATGAAATCAAAGGACATTAGGGATTGTATAAAGATTGCACACCTTGCTAAAACCAAGGATGATGTAAATTTCATTGTAGAAACTCTTCTAAGGTATGGTAAGACATCCAATAGTACCGACAATAAGAAACAATCGTAGCACCTTAGTCCATTTGTTCGACTTTCGCAGTTATCGCGGGTATTAGCAGAATTGTACTCGCTTGCTTGTTATATTTATGTAAATCATTGGATTGAATAAAGATCTAAAAATCAAAACCGCCACCATCAAAACCGCCACCATCAAAACCGCCACCATCGCTTCCTGCATCTTGAGAATCTGCACCGGAACTTTCAGAACTACTATCGCTATCCCCACTTGTGTTATCTGCATTTCCACTATTGTCTGCATTTGCGCCATCTTGAGCTAAAGAACTTTCCATAGGATTTAACCCTAGTCCCAATAAAGACATCATGGAAGTGAAAAATAGAATATCCATTATCCCTGCAAATAACATCATTGGCACCCATGATCTATTGGAAACCATAAACGAGTCAAGCTGGGATTTGTCTCCATTATTGTAATACTGCTGCATTTCTTGAACCTTCTCCTGTAATTCCTTTTTCTTGTTGCCAAGAAGACTGATGCCGGTTTCTGTTATTTTCAATTCATTTTTTTTCCTACCAAAGAAACCTCTCTTCTCATTCATCATTACTAATCTTTGAAAAACAAGATCATTGACTATCAATTCAACTTCAGACTTATTTAACTTGGAAACGCGAGAAATCTTGTCGACATTATTCATTCCTCTTGAGATCGCATCCAGAACTATGAAATGATTAGGACTTTCTCGAATATTAACCTCGCTTGACATGTCGAATTTATTCACCTGAGTTTACTTAAATGATTCGTTTTTGACAAAATGTAGTTAGAATCTCAAGTGCATACAGACTTGGAACTTTGCAAATTCACCTTCTTGTATTGAGTTTTTATTCCATAAACTAAAAAGTTTAAAATTATTAATCGCAAGAAATTACACAATTGGCTGGAGCCGACAGTTTCGGAGTCGAAAGTGGGATGGGTATTAGAGCTGTAGAATGGATGAATTCATATTCTGTAGAGAAAAAAAAGGAATTTAAAGCAAAACTAGAAGGTTATCGGATCTCATCAAAAAACTTTGGTGATTTTGAAATAATATCATGGTATGGCGATTGGTCGGACGCACGAAAAATAATAGTTAAGGCAAGTACCAAATTAAGTATGAAGGTTTTAGAATCGGGTTACCATCAAAAAAATACTCTCTTGATTTCTCTTTTTGGCTTAGGGAAGGAATTTGCTAAGGTATACAAAAAGGGTAACTATATTGGAACAATTGTGTTGGGGATGCGTTCGGGAAAATGGTATGTAAAATCAGAAAAACTCGGATGACATCATTTTAACCGACTTTAGGAAAATCAGAACAGGAATGTTGAGAAAGTATTTGCCTCTTGATATTACTAGTCAGTAACGTCACTTCCTAAATAGAAAGTCGCAAAAACTTTTTCCAGCAACTCTCACACACTCGTTATAAAGTTCTTCGGGAGAATTGCCATTTCCATTTTGGGGCGGTGGCAGTCTGTTAGGGACATCATTAAGTGATGAATCAATCTTATCTGGGCTGGGTCTTTCTCCCAACACTATGTCCAATTCTCTGATAGTATTGTCTCTTAGGATAGTTAGGTGAACCTTATCTCCCACCTGTTTTTGGCTTTCAAGATAAGCTAATATATCATCAATCTTGGTTACGTCTCTATTATCGATTTTTAATATAATATCGCCTCCCACATCAAAATCTCTTCCGTTAAACGTCTTTGTTGTTGTTCCTGCGCGTAAATCAGCTTTCTCGGCCGGACTCCCTTTTGTGATACTGGTTACTAGAAATCCTTTAGTCTGAGTTAACCCAATTTGCTTGGCCAAATCAGGGGTAAGGCTAAGCCCAATTATTCCAATGTATGGATGACGGAATGAACCGGTTTGGATGAGCGATTGTACAACTTTGCTTATAGTATTAGAAGGAATTGCAAATCCTACTCCAGAATAGACGCCCGTGTTCGAAAATATAGCTGTGTTAATTCCGATCACTTCGCCTTGTGTATCGATGAGGGGACCACCAGAATTTCCAGGATTGATGGCTGCGTCCGTCTGTATGATGTTTGGAATAGAGAACGATGATGTTGTTCCTAAATTCTCCCCATTCTCATTTGATGGTAATAGCCTGCCCAAACCACTCACTATTCCCACTGTCATTGAACCAGAGAGCCCAAATGGGTTCCCAATTGCGACAACTGTCTCTCCAATTCTCAGATTGGTTGAATTAGCCAGGGGTAGTGGCGTTAATTTATCAGAGGTAATATTCTTTACCTTAATCACGGCCAAATCTGCAAATTGGTCAAAGCCAACCAGCTCCGCAGAATAAACATTACCATCTAGGAAACTAACCTGTAATTCATCATTATTATTAGAACCTGGCACTACGACATGATAGTTTGTAATAACATGACCGGCCTTATCATATACAAATCCAGATCCAAGACGAGATCCTAATTCGTTAGAATTATCTTGCTCAGTTACCTGCACTACGGACTTTTCAACTTTAGTAAATAGATCAGGGAGAGACATAGAATCAGTATTGGTTGAGTTTTCAACTGGAGGTATTTGCGCTGACGCATACTCGCTAGAAGTATTAGAAATGTGGTTACCTATAAGTGCAATAAAGAGCAATAATGAAAATAAAACCAATAATTTCTTCGCATTCATTTTCTTAATATTATGTAAGTATCAACAATCCTATATTTGAGTTATAGTTATCTCATAATCTCGTAGAACTAATATCTTTCAATCAATATCGCACATTTTTTTCCCTTATTCAGAAGTCTATGGCAATTAAATTCAAACTTTACAATGACTTGGCGGTCGCTACGTATAATTTCATCTCATCATTAATCTAATTTCTTTTACCACTAATCGATGTATAGCTCGGTACAAATCGATACAATGAAATTCAGGTACCATCTCTATCAATGATATGACAAAGGATGAATCCCCGACAACATTTTTGAAATACAAGGACCTGAACGACATGTTGAAAGTGATACTGTTTTCCTCTCAGTCTGCCTTAGGATTGACTCCAATGCTTTATCACATAAAATACAAGGATAAAGAAATACTCTTTATTGAAACCGGTGCCCTTGGAGGCGCGTTAGTTCATTTTATTGTTGAAAAAGATCAGCCAAACAAGAAATTTATTGAATTGAGGCAACTAACAGGTGAATATAATTTCGTTGAAAAAATAGGAAATGATACTCACTCAATTTACATTCCAATATTAGAACTGGATAGCACGTCCATTGAATTTCCAATTTAAAGATGCACGGATAAATATACTATCGCATCAGAATTTTTCTATTAGAAAACCGGATATAGTCATCCTTATCTTTCATTTTATTTTCAATGATTCAGTGCTTAATATTTAGAAATATTCCTAGTAGCATCAGTTTATTTATTACTATTTTAAGTAACGTGTCTGTCATGTATTAGGATTTTCTATAACTCTCCTGGACGAAAAAGATGCTGATATTCTTTTTTCGATGGTTTTTAGAGATCAATAATATACTATTTTAATCACAGGGTCTGCAGGAGATATCAATACTTTGTATGATTATCATGATAGTGTAGTTAAGTGTTTGATTTTTTATCACCCACTAGAGGTATACTGTGTAATGTTTTGCTAAATCGCATGTTTTAAAAATACCCAATTAGATTATTAGTGCATGATAGATGAAAGGTTATCTCAATTTTTGAGGGAAGGGAAAAATTGGGAGAGAAAAGCAACCAGTATACCGGGGGTTTTTTTGATTAAACTGCCAGAATACAAAAGCAGGCCACCATACATAGCAATGGAAATTAATCCCGTTGATTCAACGGGGGCAGCAACAAAAAAGCGAGGAATATTAATCAAATCTAGTTCTGAATTAGAACAGATAAGTAATATTCTCACAAATGCCAAGATCGTTCAACTCGCCACAAGTTTAGATGAAGTGAATCCAGAAAAAAAATCAAGAGCACCCCAATCAACTGAAACAGACGTATTTGAAATTTGAATGCCAAGAAATAATGATCAAAAAAAATCGTGCCAAAATCAAAACCAATTCAATTTGTTAATCTCTTGTTACAAAATAGTTGCATAAAAATAATCCAAATGTCGATAAGCGACCTTGAATGAACATGAGTTATTTTAATCATCCTCTTCTTAGGAAAAATTTCCTGCGTCTTAGGGAGTATCAAAAGATTATTTCCAATTCGGCTTTGAATAAGAATACTTTGGTTATCCTCCCCACAGCATTGGGAAAGACAATCATATCTTTGCTTGTATCAGTCAATATACTGTATAATTATAAAGAGAAGAGAATCCTAATATTGGCGCCGACTAGACCACTTGTGAACCAGCACTGGGACTCATTTATGTCCAATATAAAATTACTTGACGAGCAAACTGTAGTTGTTACTGGAAAAATACCGCCGCATGCAAGAACAATTGTGTGGAATAATAAAACAATAAGACTTTTTTTCTCTACTCCAGAGGTAGTAAAAAACGACATTATTGATAAAAGACTTTCACTTGTAGATTTTTTTTTGGTAGTATTTGACGAAGCACATCGTGCCGTGAAGGATTACGCGTACACTTTCATAGCAGATCAATACATCAAGCATTGTTTAAATCCACTAATCCTAGGATTAACAGCTAGTCCGGGATCAGAAAAAAACAAAATTCAAGAAATATGTAATAATTTGTTTATTGAAAATATTGAATTTAAAACTGAGGAAGATAAAGATGTAAAACGGTACATCAATCCAATTCATCTAAAGTGGCAATGGTTCGATCTCCCTTCAGAGTATCAGTATGTTAAATCAGTTTTAAAGACAATGTTGGACGAGAAGCTCAATTGGTTAAATAGCAGAAATATTTTAAGAAAAAATTCAAAATGGATTTTCAAGAGGGACCTGATCTCCTTAGGCGAACAACTTAGATCCAAATTGAGTATTACTTTAGAAGAAGATCGACGATCGATCTACTATGCATTGATGCAACAATCCATTGCATTATCATTGATGTATTGTATTGAATTAGTAGAGAGTCAAGGATTTCACTCACTTGGAACGTTTTTGGGTAGAACAAGACCAGAAGAGAGTAAGAGCCACAAGATTTTGCTAGGGGATAATAGAATTAAAGAAATAAAACGATTGATGGAAAATTTACAGATGGATCATCCAAAAGTTCAATACCTTCTCAAAATCCTAAAAGAAAGACATGATCCGCAGTCGATTCTAAATAAGCGAGGTAATTCATCGCGTAGTGCACCAGAAGTAATTTCTAGAGTCCTTGTCTTTACTCAATATCGAGATACTGCACAACATATTGTTGAAATGCTAATTAAAGATAACATTAGCGCGTCAAAATTTGTAGGTCAATCCAAAAGACAAGGAGATCCTGGAATGAAACAAGAAGAACAAAACTCTATCCTAAAAAATTTTAGGGAAGGAGAATTTAGTGTTCTAGTGGCAACCTCTATTGCAGAAGAGGGCCTTGATATTCCGGAGGTAGATCTAGTAGTTTTTTATGAACCAATACCAAGCGAAATTAGGCATATTCAAAGAAGGGGAAGAACTGGAAGAAAAAATATCGGTTCGGTTTTAATTCTTGCAACAAGGGATACAATCGATCAACGATATCTAGAGATCACTAGAAAAAAAATTGATAGGATGAAAGCTATATTCTCGTCTACCAGTATTGATCTCGAACTCAAAACCCTTGAGAGAACCAACTTAGAACTTGATCCTATGATCAAAGAGGAGATTGATTATCTGGACTCTTTTCTGGACTCTGAAAAGAGAACCAAGATAAAATCACTACCTGGCAAGAACAAAATTCTCCATGAGAAGATTAAAGCCTTCACAAATGATAACCTATTGGCACAGTTTAGAAAAACCGTTGAACGGACGGCCAGAAAAATATATTCTTTAGTATCTTGTCGTGGAAACAGTGGAATGGACATGGACCTAATTTATAAAATATTGGGACAAGAAGATGAGCTTGTGAATGCAGGATTACAGATGCTTAAAAAATTAGGAAGGATAAAAATAATTGGTAATAAGATAATTCTGTCCGAAAATGTAGGAAAAGTTCAAGGACAGTCATATGACATTGAAATTGAAAAGGTAATGATGGGCAAAGCAATAGTACTGATAAATGGTAAATGGCACGCTAGCTTACACTATTATGATTATCGTGGACCAAGAGAGTTGATAAAAAAAGGAAAGGAATTCAAAGCCGTCGGAGAGTTATATCATGATAATGATAACCTGAATGTGCGCGTAGATCAAATTTTGTAGATGAAGCAATGGGGTTCTGTTGGCGGTCATTAGTGCTCAAACAAGTTAATCAATGGATAATTCCGGTTTATGTTGATTTATCATCCTGGACAGTCCGTTCATATAATTTTTGGCGAAGGTAGTTATAGGTTGAGAAGAATACCATATGCATCCGAGTACCTGACAATCGTGACATGTTTTAGCTATCTCCCATTGAGGTGCGCTCCAAACATCTTCTATGCTATGTTCAAGCAGATTATACATGTTCTCTGCATTGTTAAACTTCCAGCACGGCACCATCACGGTCCCGTCGGCATTGACAAATGTACTCTTCCATACTCCGCATTCGTCGAAATTAGTACGCCCATTTTCTAGAATCTGTTCAAAATATTCTGGGGGGATCATTATTTGAGGAGAAGAATGTTCTTTCCCATAATTCAAAACACTTTCACATACTTTATCCATAGTTTTTCTATCTGGCAATAACGAGTACGGCACATCAGCTCTGTCTTCTACGAAGGTTAGAGAAACTGCGTTTGAACCCAGCGCTTTTGCTTTTTCAAAATAAGTTTGATCGATAAATTCATCTGTGTTAAATTTTGTAATTACGCTATTGAAATAATGTGAAATGTTACTCTCATTAAGGAGTCCAATATTTTCCATAACCTTTTGATATACTCTGCTAGACACGCCGCGCACTTTACAATATGGCTCTTCATAAACCGAGTCGATGCTACATGTAATGAACTGAATATATTGTTTTAGTTTTTCAAGGTCTACAGTGTGTAAAAGTGAACAATTTGTTATCAAGGAAGTAGGCATGTTAATACTATGAAGATAACTAACAAGCTCAATAAAATCAGGTCGACTAGTTGGTTCCCCTCCTTCGATAATTGACCAAACACAATATTTCGAAACTTTGTCGAAGATAGATTTCCATTGTTCCGTACTAAGATCCCTTTCGTTAACTAATTTTAATTGTCCCTCCTTATTTGAATCACCGAACGGACACATTGGACAGTAAAAATTACAGTAATGGGTCAAACTGAAAACAGCCACTAGTGGTCGTCGTTTACCTATAACTCTATTAAGTGACCATTTGCCTAATAACTTTAAAGTTCGAATCTTGTCTACTTCCAACCAATCTATCTAGACGTCTCATTCGTATTAATCTATTGGAGTATTGATGTGTAATGATTATTTTTTTATGTTTCAAAAATTTCTTATTCTATCTTGGCAAATTTCAAATAAACAGACTCATTGTGCAATGAATCCATTTTCGCATTTTGTAATTTGGCTTCGACAAAGATTGTTTTCTCGAGTTTTGCACCACTAAAGTCACAACTTCTTAAATCTGCCCACATAAAGTTTGTTCTAGTTAGGTCTGCAGTTATTAATTTACTATCTTTCAAATTGCAATACAGGAAAATCCCATCTGCCAGATTCGCATTTTCAAAGTTGGAGTCCATAACTTCTGCCTGAGCAAAATTGGCCTTACGTAAATTGCACCCCGACAAGTTTATTCTGTTGCATTTGACGCCGTTTAGGAAGGCATTTGAAAGATCCTTTCCTGAAAAATCCATACCACTTATATCTATTTTCACAAGAATATTGGACAATCTCCACTCATTGAATTCTTTTATTTTTGATTCCTGTAGGAGGTCCAACCAGTCTGGTTTTTCAGTCATTTTCATGACGTTATTTTTCTTGTTATATCAATTTTCGCCTAATGAAACTTATTATATATGATAATCATATCAAAATTCAATATATGACGGAAAGTAATAAAATTAATTCACCACCACGAATAATGATTGTGGACGATGAATCTGATATCCTTTCGGTCATAAAAAGAGGATTGGAATCAAAAAACGATTTCAGGGTTGAAACCTTTTCTAAAGGTGATGACGCTATAAATAACTTTCAGAATCATCCTCCGAAATATTATGATCTAGTAATTACCGACATTCGAATGCCTAAAATAAAGTGCTGTGAGTTGTATAGGCGTATAAAAGAAAATGATCCTACTATGAAGATTGCATTTATCACTGCTTTTGAGATTAACAAAGAAGAATTCAGCAAAGTTATCCCGTCAGTCGATGTTACTCATTTCATTTCCAAGCCTGTCAGTATATCTAAATTGAGAGAAAAAATAAAATCCATACTTGAAGACGACGGTGACGGTGCTGATACTGATACTTCTAATGATAATTAATCTATTCGAATAAATTCATGCAATCAAAGTAAGTCTGGTTTTTGTAATTACATGCTTCTATTCAGCATCAGAGCCCGCGATTGGAAGTAATTTTCCTGCAGGAAAATTAAATTTATTTTGTTCCTGTTCTTCTGGAGCAACCTTTTCGAATTCAAGAGTTATTTCAATCGGTCCATTAAATTTAGTGCTGATTTCATTTGCCAGATTTGCTATTTCATTTTTGTCACAAAATTCTTTAGAGCCTTGAAGAAAGACACGACTCTGTCTAAATAATACACTGCCTCCATATTTTTCTTTTAGAAAATCTATCAATCTTTGAACATTATCTTGAGGTATATCGTTGTAATAGAAACAAATACCATTTATTAATTCCTTGTCAAATGGAGTTCCATACCTGAACCAAAAAACTCCAAAATGTTCATACTCTCCTTGCAGACATTTAATCTCCCAATGATTAGCCTTTTCGACAGGATATGCCGAATTTAATACATCATTGACTCCTAAACGCCAATATCTAACACGCATCTAAAAATATACCGGATAATCATTATAATAATGTGACGAAACAGAATTGGATAATGAGTTTGAATGTAATTGGCAAGCAGAATTGGTTCGAATTAGCGTAGTTATTTGAAAAACATGCTATATAGAACAGATAAAAATAATATAAGGATGGATACCTTAATTTAGGAAATTGAAATCAAAAGGCTCAAAAAAAAGACACAAGGATATCTTGAGTGATTCAGTGCGCGATTACGAAATTGAATCAAAATCTATCTCTTTACTAGTTGATGGTATGGCAAACTCTGGTGGGTTTGAATCCAAAAATCTTTGGGACGGAATCAATATAATTCGAAAGATGACAGAGGATATGAAGTGTACTAAATTCCTGTCATTTGTGGGATCAATAATCTCAACT
>Ga0184637_10000783_pt1 | contig 22733 bp, 24 predicted proteins | sample PLM3_127_b2_FD_133143 | JGI IMG/M metagenome (GOLD analysis project Ga0184637, IMG submission 133143) | Groundwater sediment microbial communities from an aquifer in East River, Colorado, USA - PLM3_127_b2 | ecosystem: Environmental > Terrestrial > Soil > Riparian zone | place: USA: East River... | reverse complement strand
GCGAGCAGGCCAAGTCCGTAGAGAGCCGTGGACTGGAGCGCCAGATCGCCGACCTCTTGGACCCGGCCCGCCGCCTCTTCGAAGTATGCTCGTGCGGCCCGACGGTCGCCTTGCAGGCGTGCCGCCATTCCGAGGCTGACTAGCGAATGGGCGATCTCGAATGGATTCTCGAGCTCTCGCCAGAGGGAAATACACTCCTCCAGGGGCCCGCGAGCCGCATCCGCGTCGCCCTGGAGCCAGGCCAGGAACCCCGCCCCGTAAAGGAGCTGTGCCCGCGTCGCCTTGTCGGCCGAGGCGGCTGGTAGCGCGAGCAGCTCGGCGAGACAGACGCGGCCCTCTCCGAGGTGTCCGCCGAGGTGCCAGAGCGATTTCAGCGACACCCCCAAACGCCGGGCGGAGTCGACTTCGCCGGCGTGGATGAGCCAGCGCAAGGCGGTACGCAGGTTGTCGTGCTCGCTCTCGAGCGGACCTAATCGACCGGCCTGATCTGGAGCCCCAAACCGGAATCCGCCCGGCTCCGCAAGCTCCAGAAAAAAGGCGGCGTGGCGGCGCCGAGCCGCGTCGGCTTCTCCGTCCGACTCCAGCTGCTCCCGGCCATACTGGCGGAGCGTCTCGAGCAGGCGGTAGCGTGTGGGTCGCGCGGGACTGTGCTCGACCTGAACCAGTGATTTGTCTACCAGTTGCGCCAGCAGCTCCAGGATATCGGGCGTAGAGAAGGCGGTGCGGGGCCGTGGCGAGGCATCGCCCTCCGGTTGCGCGCTCTCGGGCCCCGTCGTCTCGGCGCACACCGCCTCGGCTGCCTCAAGCGTGCAGCCACCGGCGAAGACCGAAAGCCGTGCGAAGAGCTGGCGTTCGGGCGCAGAGAGTAGGTCATAGCTCCAATCGAGGGTGGCGCGGAGGGTCTGTTGGCGCGGCGGAGCGGTCCGACTCCCCGCCACCAGCAAACGCAGACGGTCGTCTAGCCGCGCGTCAATGTCCGCCGGCGCGAGCACTTTGACGCGCGCCGCCGCCAGCTCGATTGCCAGCGGGATGCCGTCGAGTCGACGGCAGATTTCAGCCACCGCCGGCGCGTTGCCGTCGGTGAGGGCGAATCCCGGCAGGACCGCACCGGCTCGCTCGACGAACAGACGCACGGACTCGCAGCTCGAGAGTTGCTCGATCGGCAATCGCTCCACGGCCTCGGGGACAGCAAGGGGTGGCACCGACCACACCGTCTCCCCGGGTACCCCGAGCGGCTCGCGACTCGTAGCCATGATGCGGAGGGAGGGACACGTTTGGAGCAAGGCTTCCGCCAGTTCCGCGCAGGCCTGCACCAGGTGCTCGCAGTTGTCCAGGACAAGGAGCAGTCGCCTCGATCGGAGAGTGTCGGCCAGGACGTCCAGCAGCGGACGGCCAGTCTGCTCGGGCACATCCAGAACTCGAGCAAGCGCTTGGACGACGAGCCTTGGATCAGCCAGGGCTGCGAGCTCAACAAGCCGGACACCGTCGGCGCACTCGTCGAGAATGGCGCTGGCAACCTGCAAAGCCAGTCGGGTCTTGCCCACCCCGCCCGCACCGTTCAACGTCAGCAGCCGGGTCGAAGAGACGAGTCGTTGCAGTTCGGCCATTTCGAGGTGCCGACCGATGAAGCTCGTCAGCGCCACGGGCAGATTGCTCTGGTGTGAGGGCCTCACACTCGATCTCCTTTGGGCCCCCGAGGGATCACTTGCGCCGGAATGATCTGGCGGATTTGACTGGCATTAGGCGAATAGTGAAGGCTTTCTTCCGTTCAGTCAATGCGTAGGCTTGGGAGCTGACCTCGTGCTCGAACGCATCGGCGGCCTGTGCGGTTTAGCCAGCAGTGCGGTGTTGCTTGCCTACTTTCTGTGGAACGCATTCATCGTGCCGCCGTTCAGCTCGGGCCGCGCGTTCCTCGAGTTCGCGGCGACGGAGCCCAGAATGGCCTTCATTGACGACTGGCTCTTTCTCGCCTGGTTCGTCCTCGCCCTTGGGCTGCTCCTGGGCGTGCATCGGCGGCTCGCACCGCTGGCGCCTGATGAGGTCATCCTCGCCTCTGCCGTCGGGATCCTCGGCCTCCTGGTGGCGATCATGCGGAGCGTGTTCAACCTCGGCCGGCTCCAGGTGCTGGCAACACACTTCGGTGAAGCGACTGAGACCGAACGGCAAACCCTGGTCGCACTCCTGGCCTGGACGGAACAGGGAGACGTGGCGCGCAATTTCGCCCTGGTGCTGGTGGGAGCGTGGGTGCTCTGGAGCGCCTCGTTCGGGCTTCGCGTCAGGGCGCTGCCGCGCTGGGTCGGAACGTCCGGGATGCTGGCAGGGCTGAGCGTGATCCCGGCACTGATTGGATACCTCACGGGGAGTGGCGTTCTGACTCGGCCGGACGGATACCTCGCAGTAGTATTCCTCCTCTGGACGGCGTGGCTCGCCGCCGCGGGCCTTGCGCTGCTTCGCGGTTCAGCGGGGTAACAAACGGTCATTTCGAGCGGACGCCGACGCGGATCGGAGTGATAAGCTTGCGCGAGCTCAAAACCTCACAGGGGGACATCCGATGGCGCGCGAATATCGGGTGATTTCGGGCGACTCACACCTGGACATCGCTCCAGAACGATGGGTACTCCATGTTGCCGAGAAGTGGCGAGAGCGCGCTCCGCGTCGAGTGACGCTGGCCAACGGGAACGACGGCCTCCTGCTCGAGGGTCGGCCGCCGCATACCCCTGGGGCGCAGCTCACGGGGACGGGCAGGCGCTACGACCTCCATGACGTCGGCCCGATCACCTACGACGGTCCCGGCACCGGGAGTGCCGAGCAAAGGTGTAAAGAGCAGGACATGGACGGCATCGACGCCGAGGTCATGTATACCCACCCGATCTACCCACGATTCTGGCGCGGGATCAGAGACGACGAGCCGTACAAGGCCATGTTCTACGGCTACAACGACTGGCTGGGGACCGAGTATTGTGCCTACGCGCCGGACCGACTGCTCGCGATGGGCGTCCTCCCCGACACGGGCGTCGCCGACGCTATTGCCGAGATGGAGCATTGCGCCCGTGTCGGGCTGAAGGGGGTTGCGCTGTACCGGTTTCCCAACGGGAAGAACTATCCGCTCCCTGAGGACGATGCGTTCTGGGAAGCCGCGCTGGCCATGAACATGCCCATCACGACGCACACCAACGGCGGCACGACGCGCTTCGACCGCGATGAGTCGCCCTATCCCCCCTCGAAGGGAATCCCGATCGGTCGCGACCCGATCAGCATCATGTGCCGATTCTGCGGCGATACGGCCACCGTTCCCATCCAGCTCGCGCTTGCCGGAGTCTTCGATCGGTTCCCCAAGCTCAGGATCTACCACGCCGAAACGCAGGCGGGCTGGCTACCGTTCGCGCTCTTCCAGATCGACGACAACTACGCACGCGAGCGGTTCAAGATGGAACGGAACCTGGGAATGCCGCCGCTCGCGCGCCCGCTGAGCGACTACATCCGCGATCACGCCCTGTGGGGGTTCATGCGAGACCTGGTCGGCGTGCAGCGGCGCCACGAGATCGGCGTGGACCGAATCATCTGGGGCAACGACTTCGCGCACGCCCAGGGCGACTGGCCCGAGTCTATGGAGGTCATCGACGAGATGATGGAGGGCGTGCCGGCGGAGGAGCGGCAACGGATGCTGGCCGGGAACGTCATCGACTTCTTCCATTTGAATGGAGATTCGAAGTAGGTCCGGAGGTGAGCGAGGTGCGGACCAGCCGGGCTCTCTGCTTGCTATTCATCGCACTCGTGGTCGCGGCCTGCGCACCGACCGCTCCGTCCTCGACCGCCGACGGTTCCCAGGCGCAACGGCCAACGATAAACCGAACGGTGGTGCTCATCGCGCGAGGGGAGATCGCAAGCCTCGCGGCCAAGCAGCTGCAGGGCACTGGCGGTGGAATCGACCAGCTTCTCGTCATCTACAACGCCACGCTCGACATGCGGGACGAGAACGGCGCCGCGATTCCGTACCTCGCCGAGGCCCTGCCCCAGCTGAACACCGACACCTGGCGGGTGTTCCCGGATGGGCGCATGGAGACGACGTATCGGCTGAAGCCGAACGTCACCTGGCACGATGGGACACCGCTGTCCGCCGAAGACTTCTTGTTTGCCTGGCGCGTGTACGCCACTCCCGCCTTCGGGACCACGGGGCCGCCCATCGGCTACATGGAAGAGGTGCTGGCCCGCGATCCCCGCACGCTCACTATCCGCTGGCGGCAGCTGTATCCCGAGGCGGGCTTCGCGGAGGGTACCGGCTTCCGCAACGGGTTCCCGCCGCTTCCCCGGCACTTGCTGGAGCAGCCCTTCCGGGACCTCGACCCGCAGGCGTTCGCCAGCCATCGTTTCTGGACCCAGGACTACGTCGGGCTCGGCCCCTACAAAGTCGAGCGATTCGAACCAGGGGCATTCGTCGAGGCGACGGCGTTCGATGGCTTCGTATTCGGACGCCCGAAAATCGACCGCATGCGCCTGATCTTCATCGGCGACACGAACACCGTGCTGGCGAACATGCTGGCGGGAGAGGGGCACTACGTCACGGACTTCGTCCTGGGGACCGAGGAGGGATTGACGCTCGAGCGCGACTGGGCCTCCCGCGCGCCGGGCGGGACGGTCTATCATGCGCCCACCCTCATGCGGCTCAGCCAGGTGCAGCTGAAGCCGGAGCTGGTGAACCCGCCGATCTTGCGCGACGTGCGCATCAGGAAGGCCCTCGCCTACGCCATGGACAACGATGCGGCGCTGGAGGCGATCACCTACGGGAAGGGTCGGGTCGTCGTCGTTCCCATCCCGTCCGACTACGATTATTACCCCGCCGTTGAGCGGGAGGTCCCGAGATACCCGTTCGATCAAAACCGCGCTCGACAGCTGATTGAGGAGGTAGGGTTCGTCCGCGGGTCAGACGGCTTCTACCAGAGCCCCTCTGGCGAGGCGTTTCGGCTCGAATACGGGTTCATCCTCCAAGCGAACAACGAACGAGAGAACGCGATCTTCGTCGATAGCCTGCGACGCGTCGGGGTTGCGGCCTCGCCCCGCCCCTTGACGGCCGTGGAGCTTCGGGACCCTCAAGCCCGCGTGAGCTTCCCCGGTCTCTTCACGAGCGGCGCCGCGAACCTGCTCGACAACGTCCGGGCCGAGATCCCCGAGCCGAGCAACCGCTGGCAGGGCAGGAATCGAGGCGCGTGGGAGAACGCTGAGTTCGACCGTCTCAAGGAGACCTTCGACGTCACGCTTCAGCCCTCTGAGCGCACCCGTCTGATCGTCCAGATGAGCCGGATCTTCGCCGACGAGCTGCCGGGCATCCCCCACTACCTGACGACCGTCGTGAACGCCTGGAGCGGGAACCTCGGTGGCGTGACGCCGAAAGCGCAGCCGAACGTGATACCGCTCTCCCTCATCCACAAGTGGGAGTGGCGCCAGTGAGTACACGAATCGTTGCAGCCCTATTGCTGGTCGGGCTCGCGCTCGCCGGGTGTACGCCGCCAAACATCCGTGGCGGCGGTGAGGGCCAGGCCGGCGGCTCAGGCTCGGGGCCCAAGACCCTGAACGTCGGGATCATCGCGGAACCGACCGGCATTGGGCCGTTCAGCAGCCACACGTCGGGCGGGGGCGCCCACCAGGTCGAGGAGATCGCCCACCGCTATCTAGTGGGCCTGGACAACCGCTCGCAGCCCTACCCGGAGGTTGCCGACGCCTTGCCATCCGTCCAGAACGGCACGTGGACGATCTATCCAGACGGAACGATGGACACGACGTTCAGGATCCGGAGCGGGGTCAGGTGGCACGATGGCACGCCGATGGTCGCCGACGACTGGGTCTTCGGCTGGGAGGTCGACCACGATCCGTTGATGCCCAACTTCTCAACGGTGCCGATCCGCTATATCGACTCGGTGACCGCGCCCGACGATGCCACTCTCTTCATGCACTGGACGCAGACCTACCCGTTCGCCAATGCATTGCTCCGCCGCCAGGTCAGTCCCCTGCAGCGGGCGCGCCACGAGGCGCTGTACAAGAGCGATAGCGACCGGTTCATCAACTCGACGGCGTGGAGCTCGGAGTTCATCGGGCTCGGCCCGTACCGCATCGGCGAGTGGAACCAGGGCTCGTTCATTCGCTTCGAGGCGTTCGACCAGTACCATCGGGGCCGCCCCCGCATCGACGTGGTGGTCGTGCGGTTCCTCCAGGACGCCAATACCCTGCTGGCAAACGTCCTGGCCGACGCGGTCGACGTGTACCTGCCGCTCGGCCTGGAGAAGGAGGCCGCCCGCGATCTGCGCAACAACTGGGCTGCCGAGGGCACGGGCAATCAGGTGCTCGCCTACCCGGACGGCCGCCTGCGCTTCGTCGAAGTGCAGATGCGCCCCGACTACCAGCGGCCGGCAGCGCTCAGCGATCGACGGACAAGAGAGGCTATTTATCGTGGGCTCGATCGGGGCGAGGTCATGGAGGGGGTCATCGGCGGGTTGGGCCAGGTGGCCGACAGCTGGGTGTTGCCCACCGACCCCGCCCGCGAGAACGAGTTCCGTGGCCTGATCCCCGATTACTCGCGGGACCTCCAGCGCGGCCAGCGGTTGATGGAGGAGATCGGCTACCGCCGAGGCGGCGACGGCATCTTCGTCAACGCGCAGGGCGCGCGGTTCGAGACCGCCATCTGGAACACACCCGGCGGCGGGAACGCCAAGGAGAACACGATCGTCGCCGACCAGCTCCGCTCCTTCGGAATCCCGACCGAGCAGTATCTCATCCCGGCCTCGCGGCTCGACGATAGCGAGCACCGTGCTTCGTTTCCAGGTCTGAGCCTCACCGCGCTCACGGTGACCCTGGACTTCGAGAACGCCCGTTTTCGCTATCGAGCGCCGACCCGCACCGCGCCGCTCGGCAGCCCGCGCAACGGCTACGAGAATCCGGAGGCGATCGCCCTGGTCGATCGCCTGCAGGTCACCGTGCCAGCCAGCGAACGGGTCCAGCTCCAGCGGCAGATCATGCAGATCGCGTTGCATGAGCTGCCGATCATGCCCATGTACTGGGACGTCGAAACGCTCACGATACGCAAGGGCGTTGTCGGCCCCCTCGCGCGCACCGGGCGCCATACCAACTACCCGCTCTCCACGTGGAACATCGCCGAGTGGGACATCATCCGGAGTTGAGAATGAAGAGTTAAGAATGGAGAATTAAGGGTTGGGTCTAGAATTGCTCATTCTTCATTCCAGATTCTTCATTCTGCACTGCACCGGAGGTGCCCGTGCTGACTAAAGAACAGAACGACCTGCTTACGCAGACGGGCCCCGGCACACCGGGCGGCGAGTTGATGCGGCGCTACTGGCAGCCAGTGGCTCTCTCGGAGGAGCTTCCGGTTGGCGGAGCCCCCGTCCCCGTACGGTTGCTCGGCGAAGACCTGGTGCTCTTCCGCGACGAGCAGGGCCAGCCGGGTCTGCTGGGCATCCACTGCTCGCATCGCGGCGCCGACCTCAGCTACGGGAGGCTCGAGGATGGTGGGCTGCGCTGCATCTATCACGGCTGGCTCTACGACAGGAACGGCCGTTGCCTGGAGCAGCCGGGCGAGCCGGCGGGCAGCACCTTCCACGAGCGGATCCGACATCCCGCCTACCCGTGCCGCGAGGCCGGTGGGATCATCCTGACCTACCTGGGTGCGGGCGAGGCGCCTCTCCTCCCCAACTACGAGTTCCTCATGGCGCCCGACGATCGACGGACCAGCAGCAGGGCGCATATGGACTGCAACTACCTTCAGGGTAACGAGGGCAACATCGACCCGCAGCACCTGGGCATCCTGCATCGCATCAACTGGAGGCGGGAGGACAACGGCCTGGGAGCGGGCGCATCCACCGATTCCCTGTACACGGACTCGGGGCCAGAGCTGCAAGTGGAGGCGACGGACTTCGGCCTCCGCATCTTCGCGGTTCGCGGCGCAACCGACGGACGGCGTTATCTGCGGATCTCGAACTTCATTTACCCGAACCTGTCCGCGTTCCCGGGCGGCGGTCGTGGCGAGGGCTACAGCGTGAATTGGCACGTACCCATCGACGACACCCACCACTGGAAGTTCACGATCAGCTTCAGCCGCGACGACGCTTTCGACCGCAATCGATTCCGCCAGCGATCCGACGAGACTCTGCCCAACTATCACCTGACGCGGACACGGGACAACCGCTACGGGCAGGATCGCAACGAGATGGACACGGAGACCTGGGCCGGCGTCGGCTTTAACTTCGTCGTGCACGACAAGCTGGCGACTGAGACCGCCGGCGAGATCCAGGATCGAACGCAGGAGCACACGACCTGGTCTGACAAGGCGATCGTGATGCAGCGGCTCGAGCTGCTGAAGGCGATCGGCGACGTCCAGGCCGGCGAGGACGCCCCGCACATCGCTCGGGATGCAGCCGCGAACTACTTCCCGTTCCTGGGCGCGGTCGATGCGTTGATCCCCGCGTCAGAGGACTGGCGGAACGAATGGAAGCGCCACTACGCCGCCGGCAGAGAAGCAGCGGCGCCGTTCGGAACGGGATGAACACATTTCATGTTCGGTTCGAGATTGGCGACCTCGCTGCGACCCACTTTGAGGAAGTCACGGCGTTAGTGGATACCGGTTCGACTTTCACCTCAGCGCCGAGAGAGCTTTTGGCTCGTCTGGGAATCCGACCCACACGTCGCGAACCGTTCCAAATTGCGAGCGGCGAGGTAATCGAGAGCGACGTGGGCGATGCAGTGATACGTGTTGCTGGCAAACAGGGAGCCATGCCCATCATCTTCAACGAGCCGGGAGAGCCCACCCTGCTCGGCGCCGTGACCCTGGAGGCCCTCTTGCTCGCTGTCGATCCAGTACGCGAGACGTTGGTTCCGGTCGAGGGGCTCCGGATCAGCCGCTGGGACCCTTGAGACCTTCCTAGTCCTGCGGCCAGCGGACCTCGCGGGGCTCCGAGATGACGATGCCGTGCGGCGCCTTGCCCATCCGAACTGCGCCCTTCGGCGTCGTGCGCACGGTGTCGCCCCACCCGAATTGGTACCGGCGGTCGGCTGACGTGATACTCGGCTTGCAGATATAGACGCCGTTCTCCGGAAACTCGGCCTCCCAGGCCCGCTTGGTGCCTTCGTACACGTCGTCCGGCCCGGCGGAGCCCCCGTCGAGCACCAGGGGGTGGTCGTCGCCGAGTCCGCGCCCGTGGAGGGTCATGCGCGCTCGAGCGCCGGCGAGGGGCCCGGATTTCGGCGCGACCTGCGCCCCGAGCTCGCGGGTCTTCTCGACTAGCTGGCCGGAGGTGACGCCTGGCTTCAGAAAAGCCAGGATCTCGTCGTACATCTCGGCGTGCAGCTTCGCCAGCTCGACGATCATCGGGTCGCACTCGTGCACCGCGAGCGGCCGAAGCTGCTGGGCACGGTAGCCGATGATCGAGGACTCGATCTCTTTGACAATGAGGTCGCCCTTCTGCAGCGGACGTTCGGTGGGCCGGGTGAGCGTGCGGCCCGGGTTGTTGCCGCTGATCCAGTTGAAGTGGACCGATAGCTCCGAGCCGCGCGCGAACATCGCGTGCATCGTCTCGGCCCAGACCACGTAGTCCGGGACGCCAGGCTGCGCCCAGTGGGCCTGCGCCTCCAGCCCGCGCTCGATCAGGTCGACCGACCGCTGGAGCACGTCGATCTCTTCCTGACTCTTGATCTGCCGGACCTCCTGCAGCAGGTCCGAGGCGGGTACGAGCTCGGCGTCGGGCAGCGCTTCCTTCAACGCCATATAGGTCCCGTGGAAGATCGTGCCCTCCGGGGTCCGCGTCCCGAACCCGAGGCCGGAGACCCCGATGCGGCCCCTGTCGAGGCCCAGCTCGAGCAGGCGCTCGGCCATGCCGTTCCCATAGCGACGATTGACCTCACGGACGTCGCTGACCCAATTCTGGATCTTTGGCCCCCACCGCTCTTGCGCCGAGGTTGCTACGACCGTCACGTCGCCTTCGAGGGGAAGGACCACGCCGATGGAGGCATCCGCGCCACCGCCGCACTGGGAGATGTAGCGGGCGTCTGCCTGCCAGTCGGTGGAGTTGCCGAGGTTGGGCGGGGCGACGAGAGCGTCGAGGTGATCGCGAGCCATCGCGCCGCGGATCGCCTTCCACCGTCGATCGCGCTCGGCGAGTGAGAAGCGCCGATACGGCTGCATTTCGACCTGTTGTTCTGTAGCTGCCATGGCGTTTCCTCTACTTCGCGTGGGCCGTGAATCGGTGCTTGTGCTGGTCCCACCAGACGTCGCCCTCGTAGACGAGCGGATAGTGGTCGTAAGGCGCCCACACGACCCGCTCGCTGAAGATGTAGTCGTCGACGTCCATCTCCAGCGGATTGCCGTCCGGATCGAGGAAATACAGCTCGATCCTGCACTTGTCGCCCATGCCGACCTGGCCGTGCTGCCGGCAGACGACAACCGACGGAACACCCCAGCTATCGAAGTGGTCGACCCACTTGTCCACCATCCAGCCCTTCGTGTTGAACGCGTGATGAGGATGCGCCTGCTCGATGGTCGGCTCGCCGAACGGCTGCTTGTACAGCTGGAGGTCGATCGGGCCCCAGCGCACGTCGAGGTGCGATTCGTATTTTCGAATCGGCGGCATCTGCTCGACGTCCACGCGGCCGACGAACTTCGCCCCCAACACCCGCGTATAGAACAGCTCCGACCGATCGAGGTTGCGCACCGGCAGCGCGATGTGGCTCAGGCTGTCGAGCCGCAGACCGCCCACGGTGAGAGATTCGTTCTGTGCGATCGCCATGATTTCCTCCTACGCCTTCGGCCAGTCGCGCCAGGCGTACTGCAAGTCCCACGGATCGACCGAGACGCCTACCCGCTCGTTGAACGGGTATGAACGGCAGTCGATCTGGAGGTGGTTGCCGTCGGGATCGTTGAAATGCAGCTCGACGCGGCAGGCTTCGCCGACTTTCGGCGCGGGCTGCTGTCGCGTGATCACCGACACTGGAACACCGGTCGCTTCGAGCCGGGCTCGAAACGCATCCAGCTCTTCTGCCGACTGAACGTAGAAGGCGTGGTGCGGATGCTCCTGGTCCGGCTGAGCCATGCCGAAGGGCTGGTAGAACAGATCGAGCTCAGCGCCCTCGCAGATGCGGACCGCGAGCGCCGTGCTATTGGACCGGCCGGCCCGCACGCTGTCCCAGCTTGGCTCGCGTCGTACCTCGGCCCCGAGCAGCTCGACGTAGAACTTGCGTGCCTTGTCGTGGTCCCGTACCGGTAGGGTCAGGTGGTTGACGCCGTCGATGCCGAGGCCGAGCTCCTCGGCGCTTCGTGGCTCTTGAGTTGCTGCCATGGTTGCTCCTTTCGGGAATCTTCCAGCGCTTCGGTGTTCTAGTCAGCGAAAATAGCAGGCTAACTCATCCCCCGCAAGGGCGAGGTGGGCGATTAACCCTCAACCGGAGCCACTCATCCCGACGACCGGGCCGGTAGACGTGGCGCTTCTATCGCACGCCGAGACGCCACTGGACATCGGGCGGCCCGCCGCCGAGATCTACGCGTATCTCGCCGACTTCTCGCGGCACGTCGAGTGGGCCCACACGTACCTGAGCGTCCAGCTTCTGGCCCCGGGGCCGCCGCGGGTGGGGTCGAAGCTACTCATCCACGAGAAGCAAGACCTTCACTGGGACAAACGACCCTACACCGTCATCGCGGACCGGGACGGCCCGAACTACACCACCACCCTGGAAATAGCGGCCCTCGAGCCGGGGCATCGCATCGCATGGAGGACGCACCACGAGGGCGGACCGCTCGACGGGGTGCGCGGAGAGTGGGAATTCCTTCTGGAGCCGGTCGCTGAGGCGATCACGATCCTGCGCTTTCGCGCTGGGTTGCTGGAGCCGGAGGAGGTGCTCGCCGCCTGGGGCGCGGACCTCGAGCGCAGGGGCTATCCCATCGACGTGCTGGCCCGGCAGGTAGACCGTGCCATGCACAACATCCGAACGATTCTCGAGGGACGGGCGCTGCCAAACCGCTCATCCTGAGCCCGTCGAAGGATGGCGGTTCGACAGGCTCACCGCGAGCGAAGACTAGCGAATCGGTCGGGGCTCGAAGAGGACGAGCGGCTCATCCCGCAGGATGGAGTCCATCGTGTGGGCCGCCAGGATCCCCGAGTGCGCCGCGCCGTCGTTTCCTCGGTCGCCGATGACGTCCCCGCCCGCGAACACCTTCGGGTGGCTCGTGCGGTGGCTCGCTCGGTCGACCCACACGACCGGGCCCTCTCGCCGAAGTTGGTCGGGCACGACGCTCAGGTCCACCGCCTCTCCAACGGCCTCGACGACGATGTCGCAGGGCTCGACGAAGTTTGATCCGGGCACAGGGATCGGACTTCTGCGCCCGCTCGCGTCGGGCTCACCAAGCACGGTCTTCACGAACTCCACACCCGTGACCCGATTCTCGGTATCGGCCAGGATGCGGACCGGCTGGGCGAGGAAGTGGTATTCGACGCCGTCCTCCGACATGCGGCTCACGTGCTCGGTCGGGTCGGCACCGTCCAACGGCATCTCGTCGAGGCCGCGGCGATAGAAGATCTTGATCTGGCAGCCGAGGCGGCGCGCGACCTGCGCCGCGTCCGACGCGGTGTGCCCGGCCCCAAGGATGACGCAGCGCCCGCCACGCACCGGCCAGCGACCGTATCCGACCTCCGCGATGAAGTAGAGCGCATTCCACACATTCTGTGCGTCCTCGCCCGGCATTCCGACCATGAGGGGCTCGAACTTTCCGATGGAGAGGAAGGTGAGGTCGTACTCTGCGATGATGGCGTCGACATCGTCCTTGGAGAGCTCGCGGCCTCCGAAGAACCGGGCGCCCCATTCGGTCGGGTCGTTCTCGCGCCGCACGCCGAACTTCGCCATGCGATGGGGCGGATAGCCGGCAAACAGCGTGCCGCCGGGGACCTGGAGCGAATCGTAGACGTCGACCTCGTGCCCGAGGCGCCGTAGCATCCAGGCGTTGGCGAGACCGCCCGACCCCGCGCCGATCACCGCGACGCGCTTGCCGCTGGAAGGCTTCTCGGGCACGACGGGAGACGCGGCGGGATCGCCGTAGTCACCCACGAAGCGCTCCATCAGCAGGTACGCGGGCCGCTCGATGCCTGCACCGCCTGGAATGCCTGACCCGCCGCCCACGCCGCGTATGGCGTTGGCGACGGTGGCCCAGGTGATCCTTGGCGGTGCACGGTTGCTCGCGGCCTGGCTGCCGACCGGTGAGTCCGGGGCAGGCCTCGCGGGTGCCGAGCTCGAGTCGCCGCCGTGTCGACCACCTGGCAAATCAACCCCGGGCCGCGAGGGTCCCGAGCTGGAGTTGCCCCTTTGGAGCGGCACACTGCCGCGGCTCCAGGAACCCTCGGCTCCATATTCGTCGGCCAGCGACCATTCCGGTGGCGTCCACTCGGCCCAGGCCTTGCCGACGTCCTCGAGGGGAGGCGTCGCTTGCTGGCAGAAGAGATGGCACATGCGCCCGAACGTTGACGGGAACGGATGGCTCTTGTAAATCACGGCCAGGGCGCCGTCGAAGTCGCCCTCGATCACCTTCTGAAAGTAGGCTGGGATGTCGACCTTGAAGGGGCAGCCCTCTTTCGCGGCCTCGAGGTCGAAGCCCGCCTCCATCGCTCGCTTCGCTTCGGCGATGGCCTGCTCGGGCGTATAGGTGGCCTGCACCTCGTCGTGGGTGGTGACGGCCATTTCGGGCGGTAGGAGGCGTGCCCGAACGTGTTTCAGGTGGTCTGAGTCCAAGAAACGATCCACCAGGCGTCGCAAAGTTATTCCTGGGATTCTACCGTCGGCACCCCTCGCCGTAGACTGTTGCAAATACCAATTCAGATTGTTTGGGTGGGGTTGCACCCCACCCAACAATCTTCACAGACTTTGAGCAGGAGACGATATGGCCGAGAAGCCTTTGGCGCTCGACGCCTACGAGCAATTAGCCGACGCCTACGCGGCAAGAGTGGATACCAAGGATTACAACGCGCACTACGAGCGGCCTGCCATGCTGTCTTTGATGCCCGACGTGCACGGACTGTATGCGCTCGACGCTGCCTGCGGGCCTGGCCGCTACGCCGAATGGCTCGTCGACCAGGGAGCGGACGTAACCGCTGTCGACGTTAGCCCGCGCATGCTTGCGAACGCGCGGCGCCGCCTGGGCACGAGGGCCCGAATCGAGCGAGCCGACCTCAACCAGCCGCTGACGTTTCTTGAAGATGAGACGTTCGATCTGGTGCTGTGCGCCCTGGCGCTCGACTATCTCCGCGACTGGCGAGCGGTGTTCGCCGAGTTCCGTCGGGTGCTGCGCCGGCCCGGCTCGCTCATCTTCTCCATCGAGCACCCGCTCTCCGACTACTTCCTTCGTCAGGCCTACGACTACTTCGACACCGAGCGCGTCGAATACACGTGGCGCGGCTTCGGCCAGCCGGTCGTGGTTCCTTCTTTTCGGCGCCCACTGATGGAGGTGTTCAACAGCCTGAGCGATGCTGGCTTCTCCGTGGACCGCGTTGTCGAGCCACTGCCAACCGAGGAGTTCAGGCAGCAAGACCCCGAGGACTACGAGCGACTGTTGAAGCGCCCGAGCTTCTTGTGCGTGCGGGCCTGCAAGCGGTGAGATGCCGCTGAAGGTAATGAGCTACAACGTTGGCGCGCAGTCGGAGAAGCGGCTCGCTGCAATCGTAGACGTGATTCGGGACCAGAACCCGGACGTTGTGGCGCTCCTCGACCCGGAAACTCAGGCCCTCGCAGATGCTTTCGCTCACAAGTTAGGAATGCGAGCGTACTACGGCGAAGGGAATCACGGGTGGGGCATTGCTTGGCTGACCAGGCTCCCCGCTCAGCGCACCGAGAACCATAAGCTAGCTATGTTTCACAACCTCATGGAGCTGCTGGTCCTCTGGAGGGGCAGGCCGGTTCATCTATTCGCTACGCACCTCAGAGGTCTAGGGGCGGAATCTCAGGTCGGTGTGGAGGCCCGCCTTCGCACTGAAGAAACACGGGCGATTCTCGACATCCTCCGACCATTCAATAGCGAGCCGCTGCTCGTTGTCGGGGATTTCAACGCTTCGCGGCCCGGCGAGCGAGCTGGAGAGCCGCCGCCCGGCACGGAATGGTGGTCCCACAACTATCATCGCGTGCCCTACGCCCGGCAGCCAATACAATTGCTTCTCGAATCTGGGTTGCTGGATTGTTATCGGCGACTGCATCCGGGGTCGTCGGGTTACTCGATCCGAGCAGACCACCCGTGGTGCCGCATCGACTTCGTTTTCGCGTCACCAGAGCTCGCGCCTAGGCTGCGAGCCTGTGACATCGTGACCGCGGGAGCGGCTAGGACGGCCTCGCATCACTTCCCCATCTGGGCGGAGTTCAGGTGAGAGGGGGCCGCCCTGCGCATGCTCGCGGGCGCATGAAAACGAAGCTGCGCCGATGAGCTCTTTGGAACAGCTGCCCAGCAACCTGCCGGTCCCGCTGGACGACGGAGCGGCCCGCCACCTGCCCGGCCTTGAGATGCCTCACCTGCACTTTCCCGCCACGACCGGTGGGACCATCGATATCAGCGCGGTGGGCAGCCCACGAGCCGTGATCTATATCTACCCGATGACCGGCCGCCCGGGAGTTCCGCTGCCCACAGACTGGGACCTCATTCCCGGCGCTCGCGGCTGTACGCCCGAGGCCTGTGCCTTCCGCGACCATTACGCCGAGCTGAAGGCAGCCGGCTCTGAGGTTTACGGGCTATCGAGCCAGACGACCGACTACCAGGCTGAGGCGGCGCAACGGCTCAATCTCCCGTTCGCCCTCTTGTCCGACGAGCGCATGGAGCTCGCCGATGCCCTGCACCTTCCGACCTTCGCCGTCGACGAATTGGTTCTCTACAAGAGGCTCACGCTCATCGTCCGTGCCGGCCGCATCGAGCACGTCTTTTATCCCATCTTCCCGCCCGACCGACATGCCGACGAGGTGCTCGACTGGCTTCATGCTAATTCTCTGGACTGAGGCTGACGCAAGCATTCACACGACCGCTGAGCTGTAGCACACGCAGATTTCTGTCCGTCCGGATCACCTAGAATGTGCCATGGTCATGACCGTGAAAGAACAACTGCGGCAGCTCGTCGACCTCATCGACGAGGATGTCGAGAGCCTGGAAGAGGCGATTGACTACCTGCGTTGGCTTGCCTCAGACCAACCCGAGGACCTGACCGAGGAGGAATGTAAACGAGTCCGCAAGGGCGAAGCCCAGCTTGCGCGCGGCGAAGGCGTCGCCTGGAAAGATGTGAAGCGTGAACTTGCCGCGGCCAGATTTACCGCAGCATCTGACCCGGCACCGTCGGGTGTTAGCGAGGCACAAGCCGCTAGCGCTCGCCCTGCAGGACCTCGGTCATGATGAGCCGGTACGCGCGCTGAGCCTTATCGCCGCCTCGGAATTCGAACTCGAATTCCTCGGACCCGGTCTTCACAACGAGCTCGCTCGTCGCGCCGAATAGGCCCCGGCCCGCGTCCACACTACTTACCGCCGTAATCTTGCTGAACGGCACACTCGTGAGAGCCTTGCGCTTCCGCATGAACGCCTTGTCGTAGAACATCAGCCGCTTGTCGGTGATCGCGATGAACCCCGTGGCAGCGCCTTTGCAATCGTAAACCGCGTGCAGGCGCTCACTTTCGAGCAGCCACGGGACGATCTGATCGAGCTGACTCTTCTGGTCGTATTCAACCTGTGTTAGATCGACGTCCATGGCCGTCTCCTGTGAAGCTTGTTTCTGCTGGACAATTCCGGGGGCAGACGACTCGGATTTAGGGGTTGAGGGCCGCCACGTATAGGAGGCCCTTCTCCTCGCTAGCCAGGACGGCCCCAAGCTCCTCGCCTTTAGCGAGTTGCACCTCATCATCCGCGCCCCCGAGCCCAAGCTCGGTCGCGAGATAAATCAAATGGCCCGCCGCACGGAGCTGACGGGCCACCTGCTTGGCGCTGAAACACTCGTCAAAGTACAAGGGTACTAAGGCGAGCCTCCTTGGCCTTCCGAACCGCTTCTTCGCGGTCCCGCTTCACCGTTTCGAGCCCATGCTGAGCTGCCCGGCGAAGGCGTTCGTCGGGCAGCGCGTTCATCCACGCTACGTACGCCTCGTCTTCCGCGCGGCTGACGCTTCCATTTCGTCGGGGTGTTCGGCGGCGTTACGCGAGCGCCTCGTACACGGCGACAGGTATTTCGGCATTTTCCGCGATGGCCTCGGCGCTCATGCCCATCTCGTACTCGCCGAGAATCGTGTAAACGCGCAGGCGTCGACCCACTATGGCCATGTCGCCATGCTGGTCTGGAGCGAGGTACTGGAACGCAAGCGTCATGGCTCAGTTTACCCGGGCTTCGGTTTGGGTCACGAGCCCCGGGCTGGCGCCGGCGAGAATGGCATCCATCCTGGGGCAGCCTTCTTCTTGGCAAGGCGTTTCCAGCGTCACGAGATGTGCAAGGCAGCCCTGAGTGCCCGTTCAGCGCGGGACATGAGATCCTGTGACAGGTTGCCGAGCTTCCGGTGAAAGACCGACCGGTGGATGATGACGATCTTCTTGGCCCTCAGCAGCGAGGTTTGCGCGAGGCCGGTCCCACCGAACTGAGCGTGGCGATCCTCAACAAGCACCCAGGTCCGCCGCAAACGTCCCCGACGGAACGCGCGAGAAGAGGCCGAGCACGATCACGTCCTCGCCATAGTCTGCCCAGACGAGGCATGGCCGGAGCTTTGCGGAGGTTAGGTCGGTGAACGGAAACCGGACCAGCCATAGCTCACCGCGCTTGGGCCTGGCGGTCGTAGATGTCCTCACCGTCTTCGTTCCACTCCTCGAATGCCGTTTCCGCGAGCTGCATCATGCCGAACGTCTCTGCACGCGCTTGGATCGCCTCAGCTAGAGCGATCAACTCGGTCGGGGGGAGCTGGAAGGCGAGTGCCTTGATTTCTTCGACACCCACATCGAAGGTCAGTTGCGGCATGCTGGTTCTCCTCCGAGCCTCAGTTTACCCGGGCTTCGGTCTGGGTCACGAGCGCGGGATCGGCGCCAGCCACGCGTCCATCTTGGCGGCGGCTTCGCGTTGGAGATCGGGAATGACGTGGCTGTAGGTGTTCATCATAAGCGTGATATTCGAATGGCCAAGCACCTCCATGACAACGCGCGGGTGGATGCTCTGGGCGGGCGAGCTTCGTCCCGCTGGCTCTCCTAGCGTTGTTCAGAAAGCTCTCCACCGCCTGCGGCTGGAGCCGCGTCAGTGGCACCTTGCCGAACGCGGGTTCAATGTGAATGCGGATTTTTGGGCCGTTTTTCGGGAGGCGACGGCCGGATTCGAATCGGCGCATAGGGGTTTTGCAGACCCCCGCCTTAACCACTTGGGCCGTCGCCCGCGCCTAAGCGGCGCGTTTTGAGGAGATGCCCGATGCCGTTTCCCGAGCGTTTTCCCACCGTGATGTTGTCACTATGTTGTCAGCGACTTCGGCCGAAAGGCAACAGCACGACGACTCGCAAGGGCCAGTTCTTATAGGGTCAGTATACTCGAAAGCCGAGTTGTGACCGTTGTCAGCGAACGCCTCGAACAGTCTGGACACCATGGACACCTGATTCGCAATGTTTCCTTGAGTGATGATGCCGACTTAGAAGAAGAATGGAAAAAGCTGTCCAGTGCCGTCCAGCCGTCCAAGGCTCAGTTCGAGGGGCATAGTTGTGCCGAACAGCATGATGTCAGCAGGCCCCCCTAGTTCATGATGTTTCCCGACGGGTCTTCGAGCGGTGCCCTGAAAACATCGTCAATCCGGCGGCAGTCCTCAGACGCACCCCAGTACCCATTGGAGTAGTTATAGAAGGTGCAGCGGGTCATCCACCGACCGATGAGCGCACAGGCTGTGTCGTTTAGGCGATAGCATTCGGCCGCCATATTAATGTTCGTCAGTTCTGTCTGAGCTTCGGCGGGGGTTCCCATTAACAAGACCCCCGCACACAGCGCTACGAACGCCAGTTTCTTCATGCGTTTTATCCCCCGACTGTTAGTTGCGGCGAAGTTGGCAACGTGTTCGTACTGACTTCCCGAACAAGCAAACGAGATACCACCGCCCACCCTCGGAACCAGCCAGCGGCCATGTCATGCAGTTTTCTCGCCTTTTGTGTGCAACATCGCGCGGCGCACCGTACGAGCGCGGTGATGGGGGACCCCAAAAAAGAAAGGACGAGGGAGAAGAGCAGTTGGTCGTTGCACATCGAGTCTAGGTCGAGTCCCAGGCAAAAAGGCCCCGTAGCATACGTTGGATAACCGTCGCTACTTACATGTGTCGAACAACCGCATCCCTGCGTCGAACGCAGAAAGGCTGTGATCCAATACGCGCACGTAAACGTGCCTCACCTGATCACAACAACCCTGGGATATGTCGCCGTCAATCTGCCCGTCGGTAATGTAGACGTACACACGGAGACCAGTAGTGGTCGGGACCGGAATTCGCGGTTTTGTGCCGTAGAGTATTTGGTCGTATTCGGGAAACTCGCCCATCACGAATTCAAAAACGGCATACGAGTTGCCTGTGAAATCCCATCCATCCTCGTATACAGACACAACGAAACCTTTACACGCGGGGTTGGTGTAAGTCACCGACATCACGTCAATCTGATCGCGGATCGACTGGCCTGCGGCCGGTTGCGTCGATGACAGGGCGAGCAGCAGTAGTAGCGTCAGCGTCCTCACCCGCATGCGCGCGTCCAAGCGTCGAGCATGTCCCTGATGGCCTGGCGCAGGTTAGCAATGAAGCTCATGCGGATGGCCCCTGGCCTCCGGCCCCTCGCTTGAACGCCGCACGCCAGGTGTCAATGCTGGTGTACGGGTGGTCGTCCTCGGGGGTCTTGTCCTCGGCGTAGGTGATCCCCATAAAGAACGCCAGCCCTATGAGGAACACGACTCCAAGCGCGCCTGGCCCGTACATAACCCCGCCGAGCACGAACAGCACCGTCCATAGCCAGTAAAGGTCGCTTCGGTTCGGCTTAGTCTTTTTCTCCATGTACGCCTCCCTCCTCAGCACGCGACGACTCCCGCCGATGATCCGACGCCCTTCTTAAAGGGACCCAGTTACCCCTTAGTTGAGAGCCTGTAAACGGGCTGTTGCCTCCCTCCGCCTTTGACTTCAGACGTTGATTGGCCGCCGAGGTTGTCCAATCGGATTTGTCGCGATTCGCGCTGCGGTCCTTCGTGGACCCGCCATTCGAGTCGCCACAAGCAGAAGGTAGAGAGCCCCTTAGCGGCGAGAGCCCGAGCACCACAGGGGCCGAGTGCCAAAGCAAATTCATGCGGACTGCCCGAGCAACGTTCCGACCGAATGCCTCAGCCCTACAAGAAATCACGCAGCGCCTCAATGATCGCCATTGCTTCCCACCGCCTCGCGCTCGCTTCCTCGATACACTCCCGCTCTATGTCGGTGTCGAAGAACGCTAGGACTCGCTCAGCGATCTCGCCGTCCAGGAGCCCGATCCTCAGGCCAGTCATGAAGGCGGGTCCTTGAACGCTGTCTAGCGCCATCAGCAGAGCATCCATTACCCGAACCGCTCCCGCATCGACCCGTCCTATTTCTTTCGACATGCCATCGGTCCGAGGCCAGGCACCGCCTCCTGCTGACCGATGCCAGTGCCACCACAATCGCTCGCCCATGGGAGTTAGTGTCGGGGTATCTAATGGGAATGGACTGGCCTCCATGTTGGGTCCCTTCTCAGCCATCAAGGCGACACGCGGGCAACAAAAAAGCCCTCCGCGCGGAGGGTCCGCGACTTTGGTTCCCTCGCGGGCCTATCTCCCCTCTCGGGGACGAGCACCTTGGCGTCGCCACCAGGTTGCTGGGCGGGCTGTAAGCCAGCGCGCCGCTCTCGATAGCTCCTATTCAATTGGTGGCTGCAATATACCTTACGGCACGAATTTCCGCTAGGATTGCGTCCTCGCACAGATGGTTTCCAATCGTCAGAAACCGCTAAGCCCGAGCAACCTTAGGGAGAGAAAGGTGGGCTTTTGGGACCGCCTCATCGTTCGGCAGAAAGTCACGGCGTCAGGGCCGCCAAGCATCACCCAGGTAGCAAGGTCCACGGGCGGGGACCAACCAGCCACTTGGACTTCCCGTCCTGACTTGTGGCCTGCCGACGCGGATGTAGGACTGCGGGTGATCAACTACGTTTTCAAGCGGATGCAGATTGACGAGGACTGGAGCGTCCGTGAAGCCAGGGGCTTCACTTGGTGGGGACATACGCTGGCCCAACGCGTCTGGGCAGAGACGCCACGCCTCGACGACGACATGACGATCACGAAACTCCACGTGGAAACGGGCTTCGTCAAGAATGTTGATGCGCACTCCGCGACCGAAGCCGTAGTGTCTGCGATCAACACACACGCGACGCTCAGCGCCGCGATTTGGGACCCTGTGCGTCGCCGCGTCAGCTTCCATTGCACGATGTTCGTCCATGAGGAGAACGTGGATTGGGTCGAGGAGCTTTTTACCCACGCTGTGGCCCTTCAGACGGCAGACGCCCACTCTCTTGCTAGCGGGATCGCCGACCCTCTTAACGGCGAAGTCGATGAGACGAATCATCCGACTTCAGGACCACGGCCCCAGGCCGACGAAATGCTCGGCGCAATGAACAATTACTTCTTTACCCAGGCGCCGTCACCCTATGGCGGGCAAGACCTCGTCACCACTTTGCGGCTGCTTGAGCAGCGTTTTCTGGCAAACGGTGACGAGGAGGAACTTGTTGCTGAGTTCCCGTGTACAGAAGACAAGCCAGCTATCATGAGGGCGGCTCTGGGTCTTCGAGGCGTCGGCACAGCGCTATTCAGGGCCTACACGACGCCCCGCCACCCTCGACTCGGAAGCGGCGCCCTTCTACTGCTTGAGCTTCCCATCGGCGGGGACGTTGCTTTGGCGAACAGGCTGAACGAGGCTGAGCGCGACGAATGGACGAGCAGTCACCTGCTGGGCGGATGGTGTGTCGGGCCCGCTGGAAATGAAAGTTCGGCTCTGATGTTCGCGAGTTTTCTCCCCGCGAAAGTGCGCACCCCCAGCGTGCTTATCAACTGCGCGCTCAACATGGGGCTGCGGGCGAAATGGGCGGGCGAATTCCTCGCTCGCTCTTCATCCTAGCCGCAAGATACGCTCAGCACCCTGGGCATCGCGCCAGCTAGGAGCTGTCGAAACTTAGCAATTCCGCACGGGTGGTGGATCATCAGCGGGCCACCCGACACCACTGCGAATCGGCTAGCGCTGTCACGCGACTTTCTGTCTGTATTTGCCGCACGAATTCTCGCGCCAGATTGTTGTCGCCCGCCGAATGGGGACCCCAAAGGAAAAGACGACCTTAGCCAGAGTAGTCTTGACGACAGGTGGCTCGTCTTCCAGTCGGCAGGGGGCGGACGATCATCCCCGCCAAACGGGCACATTCGAGAGGCGAGCCCTGACGCATCGGAGAGCAACTCACCATCGAGCGCGTGGCTCAGCGGGGTAGACCAGGCGGCCGTTAACCCCCAGGATTCGATTCCTGGCCCGCAGTCATCGCTCGACGTGCTTCAGTCCGGACAGTGCCGCCACCACGCGGCGAGTTCGTCGTCGAGCGCGGCTTGGATGCGGTCGATTCTGTCGAAGCGGCCTTGGACCGCCAGCGTTCGCGCGTTCGGCGGCCCCGCGCTAACTAGACCTCCCTCGAAATCGATAAGGCCACCGAATGC
>Ga0184637_10000782_pt1 | contig 22762 bp, 26 predicted proteins | sample PLM3_127_b2_FD_133143 | JGI IMG/M metagenome (GOLD analysis project Ga0184637, IMG submission 133143) | Groundwater sediment microbial communities from an aquifer in East River, Colorado, USA - PLM3_127_b2 | ecosystem: Environmental > Terrestrial > Soil > Riparian zone | place: USA: East River... | reverse complement strand
GACCTAGTATTGAAAAAGTGTAGTCGCGAAGCCCGAGGCGCTCAGGCAGGTTCCTAGCCGCTCGCTCCGGCAACCGGAAGAGGGTCCGGAGCCCGGGCCCCGCCCCACTCCTGCCCTCAAAACCGCCTTCAACGGCCCTGGAGCCGTCTTCGCACGCCTGTCGTCGGCATCCGGCCTAACGCGCTGCGTCCCGGCCCGGGCAGGGAGGGATTGACAGGACGCACGGGCCGATCTCATAATTAGCGTAACTGCTAATTATGAGGTCTCCCATGAGCCGCCCCGAGATCGTGATCTGCACCTACCGCGTCCGGCGCGGGCGCGAGGCCGAGTTCGAGCGCCTGCTCGCGCGTCACTGGCCGACCCTGCGCTCGCTCGATCTCGTGACCGATCGCCCGCCGCAACACTTCCGGGGCTCCGAGGAAGACGGAGCACCCGTGTTCGTCGAGATCTTCGGCTGGAGCAGCGCCGAGGCCGCCGGCCTCGCCCACCAGCACCCCGAGGTGATGGCGATCTGGGAGCCGATGGACCAGCTGACGGAGACGAGAGGCGGGCGACCGAACCTGGAGTTTCCGCATTTCCAGCCGCTGAGCATCCTTGGCGCGGCGTGATCCCGCACGGGAGCTGCGCGACACGCAGCGCGTTTTTGCGGCGCTCGCGCACCCCTCGCGCCGGCACATCCTGCTGGTCTTGCAGTTCCACGGGGGCAGCATGACCGCAGGCGAGATCGCCCGGCGCTTCGAGTGCAGTTGGCCGACGACCACGCGCCATCTGCGACAGCTCGAGAGCGCCGGGCTCGTCGTCGTCGAGAAGGCCGGACGCGAGCGACGTTATCGTCTCGATCCGGAACGCTTGCACAAGGTGGCCGGCGACTGGATCGCGTGGTTCTCGGCGAAAGTGGTAGGCTGACGACGAGGGAGGCACCCGCGTGATCCGCGACTACCCGACCTCCAGCCAACCGACCTGGCGGCTGATCGCGCAGGAGGCCGCCGCCTTCGCGGCCGCGGGTCTGCTGATGCCGTTCGGAATCCGGAGCCCGAGCCGGCGGACGCCGCGCGCCAGGGACCAGCGCACCGTCGTGCTCGTGCACGGCTACCTTGCCAACCGCTCGACCCTGTTTCCGCTGGCCGCCTATCTGCGCCTGCGCGGCGTGAAGCAGATCCTCCAGTTCAACTACGACTCGCGCGCCGGCGTCGAGCGCGGCGCGGTCGGCCTGCGCGAGTTCCTCCGCCAGCATGTTCGGGGCGGCCGCATCGATCTGGTGGGCCACAGCCTCGGCGGCCTGGTGGCGCGCGTCTACGTCCAGGAGCTCGGCGGCAGTCGCCGCGTCGATCGCTGCGTCACCCTCGGCACGCCGCACCGCGGCACCTACAACTCCTACTGGCTGTGGTCGCGCGTCGGCGGCGAGCTGAAGCCGGATTCGCCGCTGCTGGCGCGGCTCGCCGCCTCGCGCTCCGAGATGCGGGGCGTCCGCTTCCTGTCCCTGATCGCCGGCTCCGACAACCTCGTGATCCCCCGCGTCTTCGCGAGCCACGAGCAGGAGATCGTGATCCAGGACGTGGGGCACGTGTCGATGCTCTTCTCGCCCAACGTGTTGCGGCTGGTCGGAGACTTCCTCGGAAGAGAGGCGGCATGAGCGATCGGGAGCGCCTGCGCGAGCAACGCGAGGCGACCGTGCGCCGGCACATGGAAGCCGAGAACGTGCACGACTTCGACACCGTGATCGACACCTTCTCGCATCCACGCTACGAGCTGATCCCGTCCGGCGCGATCCACGACGGCGAGGCCGCCGTGCGCGGGTACTTCCGGGAGACCCGCACCGCGTTTCCCGACCAGCGCAACCAGCTGATCTCGCTGCGACACGCCGACGACGCCGTGCTGGTCGAGTTCTGGCTGCTCGGCACGCACCGCGGGCCGATCGCGGGCTTTGCGCCCAGCGGGCGCGAGTTCAAGTGCCGGATGACGGCGCTCTTCCTCTTCGAGGGCGCGAAGATCGTGTGCGAACGCGTCTACTTCGACTCGGCCACCATCCTGCGTCAGCTCACGGGCTAGTTCGATGTACTTCGCTCGCCTGCGGCTCGCTGCGCGCTTCGCTTGCCTGATGAACTTCGCTCGCCTGCGGCTCGCTGCGCGCTTCGCTTGCCTGATGAACTTCGCTCGCCTTCGGCTCGCTGCGCGCTCCGCTTGCGCGCGCTGCGCTTCGCCGTGAAGGTCGTCGCCCATCTCGCCCTCCAGGGCGGCCACTGGAAGCTCCCGGATCGCGATCGCGAGCAGCTCGAGCAGCGACTGCCCGGCGTCGAGATCATCGCCGTCGACTCGATCGACCGGCTCGCGGCGGAGATCGGCGACGCCGCGGTCTTCTTCGGCTTCAGCTTCCCGGAGCCGCTCTTCGAGCAGGCCAAGCGGCTGCGCTGGATCCACTCGGCGTCAGCCGGCATCGAAGCCAACCTGTTCCCGGCGCTGGTCGAGAGCGACGTGATCCTCACCAACTCGACCGGATTGCACGAGATCTGCATTCCCGAGCATGTGCTGGCGCTGCTCTTTGCCTTCGCGCGCAATCTCCCGGCCGCCTTCCGCCTGAAGCAGGAGCACCGCTGGGATCGGATCGAGCCGCTGCGGCGAGGAGGCATCCGGGAGCTCTCCGGATCGAACCTGGCCATCCTTGGCGCCGGGCCGATCGGCCGCGCACTGGTCGGCAAGGCGGCCGCGCTCGGCATGCGCGTGCGCGTGCTGCGGCGCCATGCCGGCAAGCCCGTGGCCGGTGCCGAGCAGGTGGTCGGCCCCGAGGGTCTCCACGAGCTGCTCGGCTGGGCCCACTTCGTCGTGCTGGCGGTTCCGCTCACCGCGGAGACGCGCCACTTGATCGGCGCCGGCGAGCTGCGCGCGATGCGCGCGGACGCCTTCCTGATCAACATCGCACGCGGCGAGGTCGTCGATCAGGAGGCGCTGGTCGAGGCGCTGCGCGCCGGGATCCTCGCCGGTGCGGGCCTCGACGTCACCACGCCCGAGCCGCTGCCCGCCGAGCATCCGCTCTGGGAGCTCCCGAATGCCATCCTGACGCCGCATATCTCCGGCTACACGCCGGGCTATTTTGACGGCGTGCTCGCGGTCTTCTCCGACAACCTGGGCCGGTTCGTCGCGGGCGCTCCCCTGCGCAACGTGGTCGACAAGCGGCTCGGCTACGTGGCCGAGGAGAGCGCATGCTGACTGGACGGTGTCTGTGCGGGCGCGTTCGCTACGAGATCGATGGAGCCCTCGGACCGGCCATCTACTGCCACTGCTCGATGTGCCGTCGCGCGAGCGGCTCGGCGTTCGCGTCGAACGCGCCGGTGCGCGCGCGCTACCTCCGCTTCACGTCGGGGCGAGGCGCGATCTCCGAATACGAATCGACGCCGGGAAAGTTCCGCGGGTTCTGCTCGGGCTGCGGCTCGCCCGTCTACAGCCGGCTGACCTCGGATCCCGAGAGCTACCGGATCCGGATGGGAACCCTCGACGGCGATCCCGGCCGGCGGCCGCTGGCGCACTTCTGGGTGGGGTCGAAGGCGCCCTGGCACGAGATCACGGACCCGCTCCCGCGCTACCAGGGCGATCTGCCCTCCGACGGGCGTGCGGAGTTCGACTGACCGGGAGGTCGACCATGGTGCGAGGCAGCTGTCTGTGCGGGGGGATCGGCTTCGAGGCCATGAGCATCCCGCTGCTCACCCACTGTCATTGCTCGATGTGCCGCAAGGCCCACGGCTCCGCTTTCGGGAGCTTCGCGAGTGTGCGCACGAAGGACTTCCGCTTCGTGCGCGGCGAGGAGCTCGTGCAGTACTACGAATCGTCCAAGGGCAATCGCCGCGCGTTCTGTCGCGTCTGCGGATCCAACGCTCCCGTGAGAGCACCGGACGGCGAGACTTTCATAGTGCCCGCGGGCCTGCTCGACGACGATCCCGGCGTGCGCCCTGCCCTGCACATGTTCGTCGGCTCGAAGGCGCCCTGGCACGAGATCGACGACAGGCTGCCGCGCTTCGATGCCTTCGTCCCGGGCTTCGGGCCGGGCGACTCCGAGCGCTCGTGAGTGGCGGCTGGCTCTTGCGGCCCGAGGATCCGGCCGACTGGGATGCGATCGACGCCGTCCACGAGCAGGCGTTCGGCCGTCCCGGCGAGGCGGCACTGGTGCGCGCGCTTCGGCGTGAGGCGAAGCCCTACCTCGGACTGGTCGCGCAGCGGGACGGGCGGGTGGTCGGACAGATCGCCTTCAGCCCGGTCGCGATCGAGGGCGGCAGCCCGCCGGCGCTCGGGCTCGGGCCGCTCGCCGTCGCGCCCGGCCTCCAGCGAGCCGGCATCGGCTCGGCGCTGGTGCGCGCGGGGCTCGCCCGCTGCGCAGCCTTCGCGCAGATCGTCGTCGTGCTCGGGCACGCCGCGTACTACCCGCGCTTCGGCTTCCAGCCCGCCTTCCAGCACGGGCTCCGCTACCGGAGCCAGGTCTTCGATCCCTCGTTCTTCGTGCTCGAGCTCGCGCCGGGCGCGCTCACGGGGGTCTCGGGATGGGTCCGCTACCACGAGGCCTTCGAGCGGTTGTAGGCATGGCGATCCAGTTCTGGTTCGAATTCGCCAGCAGCTATTCGTATCCGGCCGTGATGCGGATCGAGTCGGCGGCAACGGCACGCGGCGTCCGCGTCGAGTGGAGGCCGTTTCTCCTGGGCCCGATCTTCCGGAGCCAAGGCTGGAACGATTCGCCCTTCAACCTGTATCCGGTGAAGGGCAGCTACATGTGGCGCGACCTCGCGCGCCTGTGCGAAGAGCTCCAGCTGCCGCTGGTGCGGCCGTCGCAGTTTCCGCGCAATGGCCTGCTCGCGGCGCGGGTCGCGTGCGCGTTTGCGAGCGAGCCCTGGCTCCCGGATTTCGTGCGCGCCGTATACGACGCGAACTTCGCCCGCGACCAGGACATCTCGACCCCCGCCGTGATCGCGCGCTGCCTCGCGAGCGCCGGGCAGGCTCCCGATCCGCTTCTGGAAGCCGCGGGCTCCGAGGCGAGCAAGGCGAAGCTGCGCGCGCAGGGGGAAGAGGCGGTGCGCCTGGGCATCTTCGGCGCGCCGAGCTTCGTAGTCGGGCGCGAGCTCTTCTGGGGCAACGATCGGCTCGAGTCCGCGCTCGCGTGGCACGCCGCGCATGATTCGGGCCGGCCGTGATCGGCAGCCGACGCGGAGCTCGCGACCCAGAAGCGCTGCGTTCGCGCCAGCCTGGCCGGGTTGCCCCCGCGCGTGCAGGTGTGCAACGCTGCGCGCCGTGTGTCGTTCGCTCTCGCTCGCCGCCGCGATGGCGTTGCTGTTCGCGTGCGCTTCCAAGAGCCCAACGACGGCTCAGAGCGCGCTGCCCGTCACCCAGCCGGCCGAGCAGGCGATCGCCGCGGGTGGACCACTCGGCGCCCAGCAGCTCGACGAGCTCGTCGCCCGCGTCGCGCTCTATCCCGACGAGCTGCTCGCCCTGGTGCTGCCAGCGTCCACCCAGCCGACCCAGATCGTCGAGGCGGCGCGCTTCCTGGAAGCCCGCAAGCGCGATCCGCAGCTCGAGCCCACTGACGGCTGGGACAAGGCCGTCCGATCGCTCCTCAACTACCCGGAAGTGATCCGGTGGATGAACCAGGACCTGAGCTGGACGCAGGCGCTCGGCAACGCGGTCTCGAGCCAGCAGGCAGACGTGATGGAGGCGATCCAGCAGGTGCGCACCCGCGCGCTGGCGGCGGGCAACCTGAAGACGAACGAGCAGCAGATCGTGAGCCAGGAACAGGGGATCATCCGGATCGAGTCCGCCGATCCGAAGGTGATCTACGTGCCCATCTACGATCCGACGGTGATCTACGTCGCGAGCCCGTCGCCGGTCGTCACGTACTACCCGCCCTACCCCTGCTACTGGTGCCCGAACGCCGCCTTCGGCATGGGAATGATGATGGGCTTCGACTGGTACTACCACGACATCTACTACGACTACGATGAAATCGACGTCGACATCGATCGACCGGATCGACCCGATCGACCCAACCGACCGAATCGGCCGGACAACGTTTGGAAGCCGACCCGGCCGGGCGCCGGGCCAGGCGGCCCGAATCGGCCCGCCGGACCTACCACGCTGCCGACAGCGAATCGCCCCACCGGGCCTTCCACGCTGCCGACGCGGCCGGGTGTAGACGGCGGCCGACCGGGGCTGGGGGGAACCGCAGGCCCGGTCACTATGGATCGCCTCACGAAGCTGCCGTCGTCCTACCAGCCGAGCTACCGAAAGCCGTCGACGCAGGATTCCCTCGGCGGCTACCAGCGGGGCCGCGACGCGATGCGCGACAGCGATCGGGGAGCGCAGAGCCGCGGACTCGCTTCGCGTCCGAACCCGTCGCACGGTGCCAGATCGACCCGGGGCAGCTCGTCCTGGGGCGACTACGGCCGAGGCAATAGCGCGAACGCGTGGAGCTCGCGCGGAGCATCGAGCCGGAGCAGCATGTCCCGCGGTGGTGGGGGCGGCGGCTTCGGAGGAGGAGGAGGCCGCGGCGGTGGCGGAGGCCGCAGGCGATGATCCGGGGGGCCGGACGATCGACGCTCGCAACGCATCGCATGCCGAGGTCAGCAACGAAGATGAACGCGCTCACAACGATCCAAAAGGGAATCCATCAGCTCGCCGGCGTCGTGTTCTTCGCCGCCATCAGCGGTGTAGCGCACGCGGAGCCGACGGCGTCGCAACCGTCCGGACCCGCCCCCGCCCAGCGCAGTTTCGCGAGCGCGAAGGACGCCGCCGACGCCTTCGTCGCCGCGCTGGGGTCCAACGACCCTGGCCAGCTCGACGCTCTGTTCGGACCGCAATACGCGAAGTTCGAGCCCACCGACAAGGTCACCGCCGCGGCCGACCGCAAGCAGCTGGCCGAGGCCGCGAAGCAAGCCCTGCTGCTGCGCGAGGATGCGCCCGATCGCATCACGGTCGTGCTCGGCGCGCAGGCCTGGCCCTTCCCGATCCCGATCGTCGAGCGAAACGCGAGCTGGCGCTTCGACACCGCGGCGGGGATCGAGGAGCTCCTGAACCGGATCGTCGGCAAGCACGAGCTCGCCGCGATCGACCTCGCCCGCCACTACGTGGTTGCGCAGGCCGAGTACGCTTCCATGGACCGCGACGGCGATCAGGTGCTCGAGTACGCGCAGCGCATCAGCAGCACACCCGGCCAGAAGGACGGCCTCCATTGGCAGTCGAAGGACGGCGACGTCTCGCCCTTCGGCCCCTTCGTGTCCGACGCGGGCGACTACGCGAAGGGCAGGCGCCCGGGCGACCCCTTCCATGGCTACTACTTCAAGGTGCTGAAGCGCCAGGGTCCGCATCCGCCCGGTGGCGCCTACGACTACGTGATCAACGGCAACATGATCGCCGGCTACGCACTCTTGGCCTGGCCCGCGGACTACGGCGAGTCGGGCGTGATGAGCTTCACCGTGAGCCAGCAGGGCCAGGTCTTCCAGAAGAATCTCGGCCCGAAGACCGCTGCGATCGCCGGAGCGATCACCCGCTACGACCCCGATGCGAGCTGGACCGCGGTCGCCGATTGATGCGTAGCGCCGAGCGGCCAGACCGCGGCTGGTACCGCCGCTTCCTGGATCACCTGGATCCGGGCGAGCGCCTCGGCGAGCTGCTCTTCGGCCTGATCATGGTGCTGACCTTCACGCTCGGCGCCGGGATCGAGCTGGCGGGGGACCGGGATGCCACGCGCGAGCTGCTGATCGCCGCGCTGGGCTGCAATGCCGCGTGGGGCATCATCGACGCGGCGCTCTATCTGTTGGGCCGCCTGTCGGAACGGGGTCGCCTGCACCGCTTGATGCGGTCGATCCAGGCGGCGCCGAGCAGCGAGCACGCGCTCGCGATCGTCGAGCGGGAGCTCGACGATCGGATCCCGAAGGTCGTGAGGCCGGAGATCCGGGCGTCGCTCGACCGGGACGTGCTCGAGCGGGTGCAGAAGATGAAGCTCTCCCCCAACCGGGTGACCGTCCCGGACCTGTGGGCCGGGCTCGCGGTCTTCTGGCTGGTGTTTCTCACGGCACTCCCGGCCGCGCTGCCCTTCCTCGTCTTCCGCGACGCGCAGATCGCGCTGCGCGCATCCAACGCGGTGCTGCTCGGCCTGCTCTTCCTGGTGGGCTGGCGCTGGGCGGCCTACACAGGGGCGAGCCCGTGGGGCACGGGGCTCTTCGTGACGTTGCTCGGTACCGCTCTCGTGGTCGTCGCCATCGCGCTCGGCGGCTAGGGCCAGCTTTCAATCCTTGTAGTAGGCGCCGAGCTGGTCGAGTAGGGCGAGGGTCTTCGCGGCCTGCGTCTTCGTATTGGCGAGCATGTCAGCCCGCCGCGCCTCCTGCTCGGCGTCGCGTCGCAGGTCCGTCGCGCGCTGGTAGAGGCCCTCGGTCTCGTCGCGCCCGGCGCCGGCCTCGAGCCGCTTCGCCAGGCGCTTGGTGGCGGAGACGAGGAGGCGCAGGTCTTCCCGGGCGCTGTACTGGGCCTTGCGGGCCACTCCGGGCGGCTTGTCGGGATTCTTCTCCACGATCGCGCGCAGCTCCACGGTCGCCTTGGCGACCTGCTTCGCGAGGTCGGTCACTTTCGCCTGGTCCCAGGCGGTGGCCGCCCCGCCCGACACGCTGAAAGTCAGAGCCAGCACCACGGCGCCCGATGCGACGAGCATCCCTCTCACGTCGTGACCTCCCGATCTAGCGATGGCCGTTTGCATTCTGGCACGGCGGGCCGGCGCCGCGCTCAGGGAATCAGGCCTTGCGCTCGCAGCGCCTCACCGACGCTCTTCGCGACGGACCGCACCAGATCCGGCACGTTGCTCGGGTTCAGTGCCCGGCTGATCCCGGTCCAGAGCAACTTTCCGTCGGAGATGCGGTAGATCGTGGTCTCCACGCGCAGGATGGTGTCGGTCCGCACGTAGCCGGGGTCGTAGACGATGGACCGCGCCCCGTAGTAACCCCAGACCGTGCCGTAGCTCGGCGGCTGCACGGTCACCTTCTCCTGGGACGAGACGAAGCTCATCATCACCAGCCCGTCGAAGCCCTGCGCCTCCACCAGGGCGCGCGCCTTCTCGCGGTCGGCGAGGTCGCGGTCGTCGAGCAGGCGGTACGAGGCGTCGGCAGTGAGCTCGCCCGCCTGGCCGCGTGGGCCCGACGTCAGGTACTTCACCAACTCGTCCTCGCCGGCGCGCCGCGCCGTGCCGTCGGACACCCGAACCATGACCAGGAGCTTCTTGAAGGCGAAGTCGCTGGGCCCGGCCGCCGGATCCTTCCAGGAGGTCTCCACGTGCGCCGTGGCGCACGCCGAGAGCAGCAGCCCGAAGGCCGCGACCAAGGCGGTGGTTCTCATGCGCGTCTCCTAGCAGCGGTAGCTCGAGCCAAGCAGGCGGATGATCGCTTCGAACGGGCATTCTTGTCAACGCGATCTAGAGATGTCGGGTCGCCCTTCTCGCCTCGCGTCAGAACAGCCAGGTCACGGCGGCGCCCGCTTATCTTACCTACGCGCTTGCTGCTTGCTTAGATACACGGCTATTGCTGCGAATCGCTCGGGTGATCGGCCGTCGATTTCAGCCAACTCTGTACGTCGATCAGCGGCTTCTGAGTCACCGTAACGAACGGAGTGTCCGGGCGATCCAGGCCCGCAATCAGCGTGATCACCAAGGCAAAGGACACCGCCAAGATGAGACTTCCCCGTGACCTCTTCGAAGCCGCGATGGCCGCCTGGTACCCCATGGCCATCATGCCGAGAACGGTAAGCGCATAGAGGGTGATCCAGATCCCGAGCGGAATGCGCGCTTCGACGGCGACGGCCATGCGCAGCGCGTGAAGGTTGATGACCTCGTTGATGGACTCGAGAAAGAGGGCGCCGATATCGGAATTTAGGTCCTTCCGCCCGTTTGCAACCGCGTACTTCCACAGCCGCCTCTGTATGTCCAGCGTTGTGGCCAGGAACTCCTGCAGTTTCTTCAGGTCCTTGGTCTGGGCAAAGGCCACGCGTACATCGACATACTCCCTGAGCAACCGTTTGACCTCTTCCTGCTCCGTCCCGACCAGGAAGTCCGCCCTCAGATACGCAGTTCGGATTGCATTGGCGTCTTCGCGCACGAGCTCCTTGCGCGTGTCGAAGCGCCCGGAGGCGATGCTGAACGTGAAGGCCAGCATGAACGCTACTAGGCCGAGCACCGCACCTCCCATCGCAGCGGCCGGTGATTCCTTCTCGTCCGTCGAACGCGCAGCCCGGTTCCCGAGTGCGAACCCGGCCTCCACCGAGAGCAGGATGATGGCGATGGTTCCAACGAACCAAATCCACACGGGAATGAAGTCGAGGTTCATCGAGTTTCGCTCCAACGCGCGTGGGTGGACGGCGCTGGGCCATTCTACAGCGCGATCCGTCGGTTTCGGCGGGCTCGTATGGAACCGATCACTCTGCCCGGAGCTACTGAAGCGGGCGGGGCGGTCGAGAGATCGTTAGGGTGCTCTCGTTTGGAGACCAGTACGCGCGCGCGCGTGAGGGGAACGCCCCCCCGGTGCTGCGCTCCGTAACTGCCGGGCCGAGATGGCTTGCTTGTGGCGGGCCAGAAAGAAGATGCCGAGGAACCAGACGCGAAGCGGGACCCGGGTGCCGGAAGACAGTCCGCCATTGGGCCGATTGGCGCCCATTGGCTCTCCCGCGGGCAACTTGGCAGAACGGGTGTTCCCGGACCGTCGGTTGAAGGCGGCTTATTCTTCCTATCCCCCACGCTGTTCTAGACCGTGAGGCCGCTCGACTTCGTGGGCTCGCAGCCCGGCGACGCTCTTTGCCCGAGAGTATTGACGGAACGTCCGCACCCGGAGGTAGAATACCCGCTTGAAACGACTCTCCGCGCGCCACATCTTCTTCAGCGACTAGGGGAAGCTGAAGCGTTGGAAACCCGGCCGTTGGGCACCGGGCTCTTCATGACGGTGATGGGTGTCGTTCTCGTGATCGTGGCCATCGCGCTCGGGGGCTGACGAGGCGGCATGGCGCGCGACGTCTCGCTCGCAGAATGGCTCCATTCCTATCAACGGAGCTACCTGCGTCCCGATCTGGTCGCGGGGCTCAGCCTCGCGGCCTATGCGATTCCGGTGTCGATGGCCTATGCCTCGCTCGCCGGGCTCCCGCCCGAGTCGGGGCTCTACTGCTATCTGCTCGGCGGCGTCGCGTACGCGCTCTTCGGGAGCTCGCGCCACCTCGCGATCGGTCCGACTTCGGCCATCGCCATGCTGGTGGGCGCGACCCTCGGCCCGCTGGCCGCGGGCGATCCCGAGCGGCATGTCGCGTACGCGGCCTTCACGGCGCTCTTCGTCGCCGCGATCGCGGCGCTGGCCTGGCTCTTCCGGCTGGGCGGCATCGTCCAGTTCGTCTCGGAGACCGTGCTCTCGGGGTTCAAGGTCGGCGCGGCGCTGGTGATCGCTTCGACCCAGCTCCCGAAGCTATTTGGTGTCGCGGCGTCGGGCACGAACTTCTTCGAGCGCATCGCGCACCTGATCGGGCAGCTCGGCGCGATCCATCTCCCCTCGCTCCTGCTCGGCCTGGCCGCCCTCGGCGTGCTGGCCCTCGGCGAAGGGCTCCTGCGCGGGCGGCCGGTGGTGCTGATCGTGGTGATCGCCTCGATCCTGCTGATGTCGTTCACGGGGCTCGAGCAACGCGGGATCGCGGTCGTGGGCGAGCTGCCGAGCGGCCTTCCGGCCCTCGGCATCCAGCGCGGCCAGCTCGAGGACGTCCAGACGCTGCTGCCGCTGGCGCTCGCCTGCTTCCTGCTCGCCTTCGTGGAAGGCGTCTCGACCGCGCGGGCCTTCGCGCTCGAACACCGCTACGCCGTGGACAGCGAGCGCGAGCTGCTCGCGACGGCGGCCGCGAACCTCGCGGCGGGATTCGGACAGGGCTTCCCGGTGGCCGGCGGCATGTCGCAGTCCGCCGTCAACGGGAAGGCCGGCGCGCGCACGCCCGCTGCGCTGCTGGTCGCTTCCGGCGCCATCGCGCTGGTGTTGATCTTCCTGACGGGCGCCTTCCGGCTGCTCCCGCAGCCGGTGCTCGCAGCCGTCGTGCTCGTCGCCGTCTCGGGGATGATCGACGTCAAGGAGCTGCGCCACCTGCGACACGTGAGTCGATTCGATTTCCACGTGGCGCTGGTCGCTCTGCTGGGCGTGCTCGCATTCGGGATCCTCAACGGCGTGCTGCTCGCGTCGATCTTCTCGCTCGTCATGCTGGTGCGGCGCGCCGCGAGCCCGGCGACGGCGGTGCTCGGCCGCTTCCCGGGCACGGAGCATTTCGGCGACTTTTCGCGCGACCCGGGTTGCGAACGCATCCCCGGCATCCTCGTCTTCCGGCTGCAGGCAGGCCTGCTCTACTTCAACGCGGAACACGTTCGCGAGTCACTTCTCTTGGCGCTGCGTGCGGAGGAGCGGCCCATCGAACTGGTCGTGTTCGACATCTCCGCCGCGGCCGTGGATCTGGGAGGCGCCCGCATGCTGGGCCGATTGCGCGACCAGCTTGCCTCCGAGCGCACCCTGCTCAAGCTGGCGCAGGTGCGCACCGACGTGCGCGCCCTGCTCCAAGGCGAGGGGCTCGACTCCCTGCTCGTGCGCGTCGACCGACGAGACGACGTGGCGGAGGTGATCACGGCGCTGGCAACGCGCGCGGCACCCGATGCCGACCGGCTCTGATAGGCTGTCACCGGAAGGCGGCGGGATGGAGCTGCGGGCATTCGGCGCAGAGGAGGCGCGGCGGTTCGCCGAGAAGTGGCTCCCGGCGTGGTCCGGGAATCGTCCCGAGCACCTCGTGTCCTTCTACACCGAGGACACCTTCTACTGCGATCCGGCCATCCCGCTGGGGATCCGCGGCCGCCCCGCCCTGCTCGCGTACTTCCGCAAGCTGCTGGCGCGATACCCCTCCTGGGTCTGGACCCACCGCGGGTCGATCCCGCTGGAGGACGGCTTCCTGAATCTCTGGCACGCGAGCATCCCGGCCGGCGAGCGCAGGCTCGAGCTCGACGGCGCCTGCACCGTGCAGCTGCGCGAGGGACTGATCTACTCGAACCAGGTGTTCTTCGATCGCACGGAGCTGCTCCGCTCGGTCCGCTCGGATTGAGCCGGCCCCGACTTGCGACCGGCCGGTCCGCCAATAGCCTGTGACGCCCCTCGCGGCCGCATCCCCGTCCACGGAAACCGCCGGGCGAAGAGGAGGATTCGTGACGCATCGATGGCTTGCCGGTCTTGGGGTGCTGCTCGCAGCGACGCTCGCGCAGGCGATCTCCGTCGCCGCCCAGGAGACGGAGGAGACACAGGCGATCGAGAAGACGGAGGAGGCGGACGAGGAGGAGAGCCGCTTCTCGGGGATCATCCAGGCCGACTTCACGAACGCCTATTTCTTCCGCGGCATCCTGAACGAGCGAGACAGCTTCATCGCGCAGCCGTGGGCGGAGCTCTACTACAGCCTCTATAGCTCGGAAGACGGCATCATCCGCGACGTCACGATCGGAGGTGGCGTCTGGTCCAGCTTCCACACCGAGGAGACTCTCGCCCAGAACAATCCCAAGAGCCTCTACGAGGTCGACTGGTATCCGCTCCTCTCCCTGGAATTTCCGCAGGGGCTCAGCCTGACGATGATCTACTACTTCTACACCAGCCCGAACGACGCCTGGCGGCATGTCGAGGAGCTCAACTTCAGGGCCGCCTGGGACGACAGCGAGGTGCTCGGGCGCTTCGCACTCCAGCCCTGGGTCAACCTGGCGATCGAGACCCACAAGACATCCTTCGGCCCCAAGGAGGGGGTGGGCTGGCAGATGGGCATCGAGCCGACGCTCTTCGAGATCCCGTTCGAGAACTAACCGGTGACCGTCACGGCGCCGGTCGAGCTGGGCCTCGCGATCGACGACTACTACGAGCGAACCACCAGCGGGCACGAGAGCACCTTCGGCTATGTGAGCTACGGGATCTCCGCGAGCGTTCCGCTCGCCTTCGTGCCCGAAGCGGCCGGAAGCTGGACCTTTTCGATGACGGGCAAGGGCATCTCCCTCTCGCACACGCTCGCGAACGCGAACCTGGGCAGGGACTGGAGCCCCATCGGCACGGCCAGCATCAGCGTCGAGTTCTGATCGTTCTCAGACTTCGGGGTGGAGCAGGCGCGCCGCATCGCGCTCCCAGCTCACCCAGAGCGCGGCGCCCGGGACCACGCCGGGCTGCTGCCTCGAGGCCTCCAGGTAGTCGATCAGCTCGCCGCCGGCCTGGTCGCGCAGGGCACATCTGAGCAAGGCTCCCTGAAAGACCAGATCGGTGCAGGTGACCGGCAGCCCCAGCCGATCGGGCGGCGGCTGCTGGGGAGCGACCTCGAGACGCTCGGGGCGGATCATCAGGAGCGCGGGCGCTCCCGGAGCGAAGCTTCGGCCGCCCGTCGCGACTTCGCCGCGCCGCCCGCCCGGGAGACTGATCGTCGCGCGCCCGTCCGTCGCCCGCTCCACCACCACCGGGATCAGATTCGCGTTGCCGATGAAGCGGGCCACGAAGGCCGACGAGGGCTCGTCGTAGATCTGCTCGGGCGTACCCACCTGCTCGAGCCGGCCCTTGCTCATCACGGCGATGCGGTCGGACATCGTGAGCGCCTCTTCCTGATCGTGGGTCACGAACACGAAGGTGATGCCCACGTCCCGCTGGATGCGCTTGAGCTCGATCTGCATTTGTCGCCGCAGCGCCGCATCCAGCGCGGAGAGCGGCTCGTCGAGCAGCAGCGCGCTCGGGTTGTTCACCAGCGCGCGCGCGAGGGCGACACGCTGGCGCTGTCCCCCGGAGAGCTGGCTCGGCATGCGCTTGGCAAAGTCGCCGAGGCGGACGACTTCCAGCATCTCGCGCACACGGCGCTCGAGCTGGGCGCGATCCAACTGACGGATGCGCGGGCCAAAGGCGATGTTGTCGAAGACCGAGAGGTGGGGAAACAGGGCGTAGTTCTGGAAGACAGTGTTGACCGCCCTCCGGTAGGGCGGGACGCCCACCATGTCGACGCCGTCAAGTTTTAATGAGCCGCTGGTCACGTCCTCGAAGCCGGCGATCATGCGCAGCATCGTCGTCTTGCCGCAACCGGAGGGTCCGAGCATCGAGAAGAACTCGCCGCGGAGGATCTGGAAGCTGACGTCCTGGACCGCGACGAAATCACCGTACCGCTTGCAGACGTGCAGGGCGGTGATGACGGGCTTGCCGTCGGATTCGATCATTTCGGGCCCGCGCCGGCGGCGGCCGCAGCGGGTGGCTGCTCGGGTGCATCGGGGTCGAAGACCTTGTCGCGGCTCGCGTAGACCCAGCGCGGCGTCTTGGCGAGCTCCTCGGCGATGCGCGCGAGCTGCTCGTCGAGCCATTGCGGGTTCGCCGCGACCAGGGCTGCGATCTCGCCCTGAAGGACCGCGTCGGTCGCGGCACCGGACCCGTAATGGCGCCGGTAGACGTCGTAGCGGAAGATCGGCTTGAGACGCTTCAGGTCGCGCGCGCCGGTGGGGAGCGGCAGCAGCGCCACGTCGTTCTTCCCCTTCGCGCGTCGCTCCTCCAGCCGGCCCAGCACGACATCGAGGCTGCTGGCGAGGTGCGTCGGCTCGCAAAAAGTCTCGAAGTCGTCGTACAACAACTGGATCGCGGCGCGCGCCTCGTCGATCGGCAGGCGCGCCTCCCGCTCGCGGCCCACCCGGCGCAGCAGCAACATGAACGGCACCGGCCAGTCGCCCGTGCGCGCGATCAGCTCGGGGGAGCGGAAGTCCGGCTGCCGGTAGGGGAAGTGCCTGGGATCGATCACGTCGAAGCCCCCGCGGCCGTAGAACAGGATGCGCTGGAGCGAGAGCTTGTCCTCCGGGCTGAAGAACTCGGTCTCGGCCGCGAGGTCGACCCGCATGCCGAAGTAGCGCCCGGGGGCGTCGGGGGCCGGCAGCACGAGCCGGTTGAGCTGGTGCAAGGTATGCAGGTAGCTGACGGCGAGGTCGAGCGGCGCGATCCGCAGCCAGTAGGTGAGGACGGTGCCGCGCGCCTCGGGCAGCACGAAGATGTGCGACAAGTAGACCAGGCAGAGGTTCGGGTCGTAGGCCGGGTTCACCAGCACGCGGCCGTCGCGGACCCCGCGGATCGTGCCGGTCGCCCGGTCGCGCGCGACCAGCAGGAAGTAGCGGGCGTAGCTGCCGGAAGGCAGCGCGACGGTGGCGTCGTCGAGCATCATCTTCCGGATCACGGGCTCGGGCTCCATCTCGCCCGCGGAGCCGAAGCCGTCCCAGAGCACCTGGAAGGCCCGCTTGAAATCGGGGTGCGAGGGATGCTCGATCGACTCGACCTCGTATTTCCGGGTCTCGCGCTCGATCATCTCGACCACGTCCTGGGCGTAGAGATCCTTCAGGCAGAGGCGGACGCGGACGCCGAGGCTCATGGAGGTCTTCCCCGCGGGGGATCCAGGTCTGGAAGCCTGTTCAGGGTAGGGGCTCGGGGGGGTGAGTGACCAGAGGCGTCGACGAGAACCGCTCGGTTTGGGTGGCGGAGAGCAGCGCGCCGCGTCCGGCACCCAAGCTCATACGCCGGATCGTCAGCGAGGTCGCCATCGTGGGAGGCGGCCTGACAGGCGTCTCGACCGCCTGGCACCTGCGCCAGCGATCGCCCGGCCTCGGCATCGTCCTGCTGGAAGCCCGCCAGCTCGGTCACGGCGCCAGCGGGCGCAATGGCGGGCAGGTCCTCAACTGGATCAACGGCGTCACACCCGAGACCGCGGAAGCGATGCTTCGGATCCACGGCGCGACCCGCGTCGGGATCGACCTCGCGGAGGAGCTGGCGGCGCGGTACGCCCCGCCCGGGACCTTCCGCCGGCAAGGCTGCCTCGAGATCTACACCAACGCGCGCCGCGCCGCGGCGGCCCAGCGGCACGCTGAAGCGCTGCACGCGGCCGGGATTCCGGTCGAGTTCCTTCCCGGGACCGCGCTCGGCGTGAACGGCGCGTACGGCGCGATCCTGGATCCGCTCGCGGGGCGGCTGAACGGCTTCGCACTGCTCCAGGCCCTGCGCCCGCCGCTGGTCGCGAGCGGCGTCTGCCTCTACGAGGACACGCCCGTGCTTCGCGTCCGGGACGGCGCCGAGATCGTGCTCGAGACGCCGGAGGGCGAGGTCCGCGCGCGCTCGCTGGTGCTCGCGACCAACGCCCATACCCCCGCGCTCGGCTTCTTCCGACGCGGCATCCTGCCGCTGCACTCGCACGTGCTCGCGACGGCGCCCCTTTCGCAACCCGACTGGGCCCGCATGGGGTGGGGCGCTTGGGACGGCTTCACCGACGACCTCGACCGGATCGCCTATGCGTCTCGCACGCCGGGCGACCGGCTCTTGTTTGGCGGCGGCGGGAACCCGGCCTACGCGTATCACTTCGGCGGCGCGCCGGCCGAGGGCGCGCGGGAAGGCGACCGCGCGGAGCGCTTCATGCGCGCCGCCATGTCTCGCTACTTCCCGGCGCTCTCCCGGGCTCCCGTCGAGCACCGCTGGGCGGGTACCCTCGCCATCACACTCGACCGTGTCTGCTCGATGGGCGTCTCCGGCGCGAACCGGAACGTCTACCACGCGCTCGGCTACAGCGGGCACGGCGTCGCGCTGGCGCTGCTCGCGGGCAGGGTCCTGGCCGATCTCTACCAGGGGAACCACGAGGCGTGGCGCGACCTGCCGTTCTACCAGAAGCGGCTGCTCCCGCTGCCTCCGGAGCCGTTTCGCTGGCTCGGCTACCAGGTCTACACCAGGCTCACGGGGCGCTCGCCGCGAAAGCGGACGTGAGCGTCCAGTCAGGTTGATGTCGGCGGCTCGAGCTGATCGGACGGGGTCCCCTGGGACACCCAATCGACGAGCAGCGTGTACGTCACCGCGAGCAGCACCGGCCCGATGAAGAGCCCGATCACGCCGAAGGCGATCAGCCCCCCGATCACTCCCGCGAAGATCAGCAGCAGCGGCAGGTCGGCGCCCTGCTTGATCAGCATCGGGCGTAGAAAACTGTCGAAGGTGCCGCAGAAGATCGCCCAGACGAGAAAACCGGTGCCCCAGACGGCGCCGCGCGTCGAGTAGACCCAGATCACCGCGGGGATCAGCACGAGCCCGGGCCCGAGCTGCGCGATGCACAGCACGAAGATCACAGCGGTCAGAATCGCCGCGAACGGCACGCCGACCACCGCCAGCCCGATGCCCGCCGCAGTGGACTGCGCGATGGCAGTGACGACGACACCGAGCGCGACGCCTCGAATCGCCTGTCCAGCGAGATGCACCGCGTTCACGCCTTGCGGCCCCGCGAGGCGCCGGGCGAACTGGTCTGCGCCGCGGGCGGCTGCCTCGCCGTTCGCGTACAGAATCGCAGCGATGGCCACCGTGAGCAGGAACTGCACGAGCAGCATCCCGATACCGCCCACCTGGCCCACGAACCAGAGGGCGAACGCGCGGGCATGCGGCGAGATTCGCGCCGCCAGTTGCTCCGGACCGGCGGCGGCGAGCTCCTGCCAACGCTCCGCGAGCTTGGCACCGACCACCGGCAACCCCTCCACCCAGGCCGGGGGCTGCGGGACGGCGAGCGTCGCCAGCGATTTCGACCAGTTCGCGATCCGGTTGGCGTTCTCCACGATGGTCGCGATTCCGAGGTAGAGCGGCACCACCAGGATCAGCAGCAACGCGATCGTCAGCAACGCGACGGCGAGAGCGCGCCTGCCGCCCAGCCAGGACTGGGCATGCAGCAAGAGCGGCCAGGTGGCGACGGCGATCATGCCGGCCCAGGTCAACGCGACCAGGAATGGCCGTACGATCCAGAAGCTACTGGCGATCAGCACACCGAGGGCGAGGAGCTGGAGCGTGGTGCGGGCAATGTCCGGCGACCGGTTGCCTTCCAGGTTCAATTCCGCGCCTGGAGTCGGTCGAGCGCGCGCGTGAGCGCCGCGAACATGCGACCCAGCTCGTCGTGGGTCACGACGAGAGGCGGGGACATCGCGACGAGATCGCGGATCCCGCGCACGATCACACCCTCCTCGCGCGCCAGGTTGTGCGCCGCGAGGCCGAGCGTGTTCGGGGCGGCCTCCGCGTAGGGGCCGCGCGGCGGACGCTTCAGCTCGAGCGCGCCGATCAGCCCGAAGCCCCGCACCTCGGCGACCGCCGGATGGCCGGCGAGCTTGTGCAACGCCGCCTGGAAGCGCGGGCCGACGTCGTCGCGCACCCGCTCGACCAGGCGCTCGCGCTCGATCACGTCGAGGTTCGCGAGCGCGGCCGCGCACGCCGTAGGGTGGCCGGTGTAGGTGAACCCGTGCGCCAGGTAGCCTCCCGCCAGGGTCGCCGCGGCGATCTCGTCGCTCAGCAGGGTGGCGCCGAGCGGCAGGTAACCGCTCGTGATGCCCTTCGCCATCGTCATCAGATCCGGGTCGAGCTCCCAAAGGCTCGAGGCAAACCAGGCCCCGAGACGGCCGAAGCCGGTGATCACCTCGTCCGCGACGAACAGGATCTCGTGGCGACGGCAGAGCTCGCGCAGATCCCGCAGGTAGCCGTCGGGCGGCACGATCACGCCGCCGGCTCCTTGCACGGGCTCTGCAAAGAGCGCCGCGATCGTCCCCGCGCCCTCGCGGGCGATCGTGCGCTCGGTCTCCTCGAGACACCACTTTGCGTACTCCGCGGGGCTCTTGCCGCTGCCGTAGGCGTTGGGGCCCGGCACCTGAACGAATCCCGGAAGCGGCAGGTCGAAGGGATCGGTGCAGCTCGGGAGACCCGTCAGGCTGGTGGTCGCGAGGGTGACGCCGTGGTAGGCGAACGTGCGCGCCAGCAGCTTCGTCTTCTCGCGCCGGCCGCGCAGCTTCCAATAGCCGCGGATCAGCTTGAGCGCCGTCTCGTTGGCCTCCGAGCCCGAGTTGCTGAAGAGGGTGTGATTCAGCCGCGCTGGGGCGAGGCCCGCCAGGCGGGCAGCGAGCCGGATGGTCGGCTCGGTCGTCGTGTTGAAGAACGAGGGGTAGAAGGCGACCCGGCTCATCTGCTCGGCCACTGCCTCCGCGATCTCCTCGCGCCCATAGCCGACGTTCACGCACCAGAGGCCGGCGAGCGCGTCGAGCACCTCACGGCCGTCCTCGAACGTCAGCGTGCAGCCCTTCGCCGAGCGCACGATGTGGGTGCCCTCGCGCTGCATGGCACGGTGGTCCGTGAACGGATGCAGGTGATGGGCCTGATCGAGCCGGCGCAGGGAGGCGAGATCGAAGGGGGCCATGGGTCGACTCAAGCACGGCCGCCGTCGGCGCGCCACCAGCGACCGACGGGCGCCGCGCCCGCGGGCCCGCGGGCCGTCGAGGGGTTGCGCGTCCCCGGACGCGGCGGTAGCACGCCCGGGTGGAAGCCGCCCTCCGCGCCGACGACCTCGCCCCGGGAGACCGCGCAGCGGACTCGACGGACCTCCAGGTGCACCGCATCCGAGAGGTCACCGATCCGGATTTCGCGGCGGCCTACGACCGGCTCTTCACCGAGTTCGGCCCGCGCGGCGAGATGGAGACACGCGGGGTGATCTGCGATCGGCTGGCGTGGGAGCCGGCGCGGCCGGTCGGGCGTGCAGCGCTCGCCTACGAGCTCCTCGTGCTGCGTCACGGCGGCGCGATCGCGGCGCTGCGAGACCACACCGCCGTGGTGCGCCTCGACGCGCGCGGCCAGCCGGCCCCCGGGCCGCTCGTGGTGCACCTCTCGCATGCCTTCGTCGAGCCCGCGCACAGGGGCCATGGCCTCGCCGCCTGGCTCCGCGCGCTGCCGCTGCAAACCGCTCGGCGCTGCGCCGCCGCCGCCGGCTGTGCCCCGGACATGCCCAACGTTTTGGTCGCCGAGATGGAGGCCCCGGATCCGGCCGAGCCCGAGCGAATGCCCCGCCTTCGGTCGTACGAGCGAGCCGGATTCCGGAAGGTCGATCCGGCCGCCGCGCCCTACGCGCAGCCGGATTTTCGCGCCGCCAAGGTGCTGGCGGGAGCCACGCCCCGGCCGATCCCACTCGGGCTGGTGCTCCGCCGTGTCGGGCGCGAGGACGAGACCGTCATGCCCGCCGCCGAGCTCGCGGCCGTCGTCGAGGCGATCTACGCGGTCTACGGCGTGCACGTCCCGGCCGCGGCGCTGGATCCGCTGCGGGCCGCTGCCAAGGACTGGACGGCTCGCCATCCGAGCTTCCGCTTGCTACCACCGACCCTGTGATCACCGCGTACCATCACCCGGGCTTCGCGGCGCCGATCGGCAAGCACGTGATGCCGATGCGGAAATTCCAGATGGTGGCCGACGGGCTGAGAGGGCGGAGCTTCGCCCGAGTGGAAGCGCCGGCGCCCGTGTCGGAAGACGAGCTGAGCCTGGTGCACACGCCCGCCTACATCGACGCCGTGCGCACGGGCGAGCCGCGCGCGCTCGCGGAGTCGCAGAAGTTCCCGTGGTCGCCGGCGCTCTGGCCGTCGGTGCTGCTGACGAACGGCGGGGCGCTGGCGGCAGCCAGGCGCGCCCTCGACGACGGTGTCGCCGCCGCGCTCGCGAGCGGCTTCCACCACTCGCATGCCGACCACGGTGAGGGCTTCTGCACCTTCAACGGCCTGGTGGTCGCGGCCGAGGCGCTGCGCAAGGCCGCGCGGCTGGTGACGGTGTCGGTGCTCGACCTCGATCTGCACTACGGCAATGGCACCGCGTCGCTCTGCGCCTCGCGCCCCTGGCTCTTCAACTGCTCGATCTACGGCAACGACTACTGGAAGAACACGGCCTACCGGGACGTCGAGACCGTGCGGCACACCGATGGCGCCAACCACGTCTCGATCCCGCTGGCGGGCGGTAGCGGCCGCCAGCGTCTGCTCGAGGCCCTCGAGCGCGGCATGTCGGAAATCCTTGCTTATGGACGCCCGGATCTGCTCCTCTATCAGGCTGGCGCCGACCCCTACCGCGAGGACCCCTATTCGCCGCTCGATCTCGACCACGACGACCTGCGCGAGCGCGACCGCACGGTCTTCGCGTGGGCGAAGCGCGAGGCGCTCCCGCTCGCATGGGTGCTCGCGGGCGGCTACACGCCGGAGCTCTCGAAAGTCGTCGAGGTCCACCTTGGCACATTCGACGCAGCGGCCGCCGTCTACCGCTAGTCGGGAGCTGCCGTGAAGGCCGTCGCCCGTCTGCTCGCGATCTGGACGGGCTTCGTCTTCGTGTTCTTCTACCTGCCGATCGCGATCATGGTCCTGTTCTCGTTCAACCAGTCGAAGCTGAACATCGTCTGGACCGGCTTCACGTTCGAGTGGTACGCGGCGCTCTGGCGCGACGCGGTGCTCGTGCGCACGCTCCAGAACAGCTTGATCGTCGCGACGGTGACGACGGCCCTCTCGGTGGTGCTCGGCACGGTGGGCGGCTGGCTGCTCTACCGCTACCGCTACCGGGCGAGCGGCCTGCTCGAGACCTTCGTCTTCCTGCCCATGATCGTGCCCGAGGTGATCCTCGGCGTGAGCTTGCTGATCCTCTTCGTCACGATCGGGCTCCAGCTCGGCTACACGACCATCATCATCTCGCACGTCACCTTCTGCTTCCCGTTCGTGATGGCCGCCGTGCAGGCCCGGCTCGCGGGCCTGGATCCCGCCCTGGAAGAGGCGGCGCTCGATCTCGGCGCGACGCCCGCGCAGGCCTTCACCAAGGTCCTGGTTCCCTACCTGATGCCCGCGATCGTGTCCGGCGCGCTGATGTCCTTTACGCTCTCCCTCGACGAGCTGATCGTCACCTACTTCACCGCGAGCGCCGGAACG
>Ga0184637_10000781_pt1 | contig 22768 bp, 21 predicted proteins | sample PLM3_127_b2_FD_133143 | JGI IMG/M metagenome (GOLD analysis project Ga0184637, IMG submission 133143) | Groundwater sediment microbial communities from an aquifer in East River, Colorado, USA - PLM3_127_b2 | ecosystem: Environmental > Terrestrial > Soil > Riparian zone | place: USA: East River... | reverse complement strand
TGCTTGCGGCTCGCGAGCCGTTGCCCGGCGAGGAAGAGCGTCCCGACGCGCTCGCCGGCGGTGACGCGCAGCAGCACGTTCTTCGTGAGCCCATTGCACACGGCGGTGGGGGCGCCGCCGCGCGCGGCGGCCTGCGCGGCCTCCAGCTTGGTCGTCATCCCGCCGCGTCCGAAGGCGCTGCTGGCGCCCTGGGCGGCGCGCTCGACCTCGGGCGTCACGGATTCGATCACGTCGAAGATCGGCGGGCGCGGCGTCCGCCGCGTCCGCGAGCCGGCCTCGGGCGGGCTCTGCCAGAGGCCGTCGACATCGGTGAGGATCACCAGCAGATCGGCGGCCACCAGGTTTACGACCGTCGCCGAGAGATTGTCGTTGTCGCCGAAGCGGATCTCCTCGGTGGCGACGGTGTCGTTCTCGTTCACGATCGGTACCACACCGAGCTGCAGCAGCTTGAGCAGCGTATGGCGCGCGTTGAGGAAGTGCTCGCGCTCCGCCAGGCCCTCGCGCGTCACCAAGACCTGTCCGACCTGCTTGCCGAGTTTTGCAAAGCGGCGCTGGTAGATCTCGATCAGCCCGATCTGTCCGACGGCGGCGGCGGCCTGCTTCTCGGGGATCGAGCGCCCGGGGTGCGTCCAGCCGAGCCGGCGGCTGCCGATCGCGATCGCGCCCGAGGACACCACGACCACTTCGCGGCCGGTGTCCTGGAGCGCGGAGACCTGGCGCGAAATCTCGCCGAACACGCGGTGGCGCAGCTTGCCGTCGCGGGTGAGAATCGAGCTCCCCACCTTGACGACGATGCGCCGGGCGCGCACGGCGGCTGTACGGGACCCTGCGCTGGGCGTCACGCGCGTCCCCCGGGCGCCGCGGCGTCGGCCGCCTCCAGCGCGTGGGCGACCGAGCGCAGCAGCGCCGGGATGCCCTCGCCGGTGGCGCCGGACGTGCGCACCACCTGGCTTCCGCGGCGCCGGAGCTCGCTCTCGACGGCGTCGAGCCTGCCGCGCTCCGGCACCAGGTCGACCTTGTTCAGCGCGACGATTTCCGTGCGCTCGAGCAGGCCCGGCTGGTAGGCCTCGAGCTCGCTGCGGATCGCGTCGTAACCCGCGAGCAGATCGCGCACCTCGAGCTCGGCCGCCCCCGCGTCGAGCAGATGCACGATCACCCGCGTGCGCTCGATGTGACGCAGGAAGCGGTCGCCCAGGCCGGCGCCCTCGCTCGCGCCCTCGATCAGACCCGGGATGTCGGCGACCACGAAACGGCGCTCGCCGAACTCCGCGACCCCGAGCTGCGGAACGAGCGTCGTGAACGGGTATGCCGCCACGCGCGGACGGGCGGCGGAGAGGCGGCGCAGGAGCGTCGATTTTCCCGCGTTCGGGAAGCCGACCAACCCGACGTCGGCGAGCAGCTTGAGCGAGAGGCGCAGCTCGCGCGCCCCGCCGGCTCGACCCCGCTCGGCGAAATCGGGCGTCTGACGCGTGGGAGTGGCGAAGTGCTGGTTGCCGCGCCCGCCGCGCCCGCCGCGCGCGACCACGCAGCGGTCGCCGTGCGCCTTCAGGTCGGCGATCACGTGCGAGCCTGCGCCGCCGATCTCGTAGACGATGGTCCCGACCGGCACCGTGATCACGAGCGTGGCGCCGTCGCGTCCATTGCGGCCGTTCGGCTCGCCCGGCGCGCCGGGCTCCGCGCGGTTCTCGCTGCGCATGCGCTGCTCGAGCAGCGTGGCGAGATTGCGATCCGCGACCACCACCACGTCGCCGCCGCGCCCGCCGTCGCCGCCGTCGGGGCCGCCGCGGGGCACGAATTTTTCGCGGTGCAGGTGGACGCAGCCGTCGCCGCCGTCTCCGGCGAGGACGGAGATCGTCACCTCATCGACGAACATCTCGCGGGCTTTCATGTCAGGGTCCGAAGGGCAAAGAACAGGAAGGATCCGCAGGGCCCAGAGGGGCCACGCCGCGGTGCAGGAGCGGGGCCTAGGCCTCCACGCGCGCGACGACACGTCCGCGTGAGCGACCGTAGTGAACCACGCCATCGCGCAGCGCGAAGAGGGTGAAGTCGCGTCCGAGTCCGACACCGCGGCCCGGATGGACGCGCGTTCCGACCTGGCGCACCAGGATCGAGCCCGCGTGCACGCGCTGGCCGGCGAACACCTTGGTGCCGCGGCGCTGGCCGTTGCTGTCGCGGCCGTTGCGCGAGCTTCCCTGTCCCTTCTTGTGCGCCATGGCTCAGCCCTCGATGCGGTCGACGCGGATCTCGGTATACAGCTGCCGGTGTCCGTACTTGCGCCGGTATCCCTTGCGCCGCTTCATCTTGAACATCGTCAGCTTGGCACCCTTGCCCTGGGCGACGATGGTTCCGACCACCTTGGCCCCCGGCAGCACGGGTGCCCCGACCCGCGGCTCGCCGTCGCTCCCGACCAGCAGCACCTCGGCCAGCTCGACGGTGTCGCCCACCGCCCCGGGGAGCTTCTCGACGCGGACGGATTCGCCCTGCGCCACGCGAAACTGCCTTCCGCCCGTGCGGACCACGGCGTACATCACGGCTCCTCGTCGATCTCGGGACCCGGCAGTATCGGGCTTTCCCGCGGGTCGTCAAGCGTCGCAGGCGGAACCGGGCCCCCCCCGTCGGTCGCCGCGAGCTCGGCGACCGCCTCGGCCGCCACTTCCTCCGGCTCGGCGGCCTCGTCGAGGCCGGCCTCGTCCGCGCGGCTCTCGGGCTCGGGCCCTCCCAGCCAACGCAGCGAGAGCGAGAACGGCGGACCGGCATCCAGCGCCGTCACCTCGAACTGCTCCTGGTGTTGGCCCGGCCGGGCGCGGATCTCGATCTCGCGGCCCAGCTCCTCGGCGAGCGCGGCGAGGGCCTTGCGGGCGGGCCCGAGCAGCACCTCCGCCACCTGTGGGTTCACCGAGAGCGCGATCTGGCGACCCGAGAAACGAGGCAGATCCTTGCGGATCTCCCGCAGCACCTTGTTGGCGACGCTCTCGCGCGAGAGCACGTAGCCGCGTCCGGCGCAGTAGCTGCACGGCGAGCAGAGCTGCTGCACGAGGTTCTCGCGCGTGCGCTTGCGCGTCATCTCGACCAGCCCGAGCTCGGAGATCTTGAGGATGTTCGTCTTCGCCTTGTCCTGACGCAGCGCCTCCTGGAGCGCGCGATAGACCTTCTCCCGGTTCTCCGCGCTCTCCATGTCGATCAGGTCGATGATGATCAGCCCGCCGATGTTGCGGAAGCGGAGCTGGTAGACGACCTCGATCACCGCCTCCAGATTCGTCTTGAGGACGGTCTCCTCGAGATCGCGCTTGCCGACGAAGCGACCGGTATTGACGTCGATCGCGGTGAGCGCCTCGCTCTGGTCGATCACCAGATAGCCGCCGGACTTCAGCCAGACCTTCTTGCCGAGGTTGTCGTCGATCCGCGACTCGATCCCGAAGTGGTCGAAGATCGGCAGGGAGCCCTGGTAGTGCTCGAGCCGCGGCTTGGGATCGGCGACGAAGCGGGACAGGAAGTCCTTCATCTCGTCGTAGATCTTCGGATCGTCGACCACGATGCGCCGCGTCTTGGAGTTGGCCATGTCGCGGATCACGCGCAGCGGCAGCGAGAGCTCGCTGTAGAGCAGCGCGGGCGCGGAGACTTCGTCCTTGCGGATCTGGATCTCGTCCCACACGGAGGTCAGGTACTTCACGTCGGCCTCGATGTCGGCGTCGTGGGCGGCCTCGCCGGCCGTGCGGATGATGAATCCGAGGTCCGGCGGCCGGACGCGGCTCACCACGTCGCGCAGGCGGCGCCGTTCGCGGTCCGAATCGATGCGTCGCGAGACGCCGACCTTCTGCGACCAGGGCGTGAGCACCAGGTGTCGCCCCGCGATCGACACGTGCGAGGTGATGCGAGCGCCCTTGGTGCCGATCGGGTCCTTGGCGACCTGGACCACGATCTCCTGGCCCTCGCGCAGCAGCGTGTCGATCTTCGGCGGCTGGCGGCCGTTGCCGTTGCGGCCGCGCTGGCGGCGCGGGCGCGGTGCCTCGTCGTCGTCGTCGGCCGGCTCCGCACTGAGCTGGCCGGATTCGTCCAGATAGTCGCCGACGTAGAGGAAGGCGGCCTTTTCGAGCCCGATGTCGACGAACGCCGCCTGCATGCCGGGCAGCACGCGGGTGACGCGCCCCAGCACGACCGCGCCCGTGACGCTGCGTTCCCCCTCGCGCTCGATGTGCAGCTCGCTGAAGCTGTCCTGCTCGAGCAGCGCGACGCGCGTCTCGCCCGCGCTCGCGTTGATCAAGATCTCGCTGGAGATCGCCGCCGGCCGCGGCGCGGAGCCGCTCCGATGGGTATGACGTGAACCCTGACGCACGGATCCCTCCGGCGTGGGCGAGCCGTTTCGGAGACCTTCGAGGTGTGGGACGCGACCGCCCGCGGGCGCTCGCGTTGGCGGGGTCAGCTCGGATCCAACGGGCGCCGAGCGCCCAAAGGACGGACGGGGACACACTCTAATATCCCGAATTCGTTCTTGAAAACGTTGACTCGCACAGGAAGTCTCTTTACCGTGCGGCCAGCCAGGTCGTCCGCTCGCGAGCTCCGTGCAGCCCCCGCCGCCCGTTCAGCTCGTTGCCGACGCCCACGAGTCCGCTCCCGGGATCGCTCGGCTCGCCCCATGCCTCCTGGGCGCAGCCGAATTCGAACCGGATGGGGTAAATCCCCAAGGAGAGCGGGCCCTGGCAGGACCGTTATAAACCAGGCACAAGGTCATGGATCCGAAGGAAAAGGTCAAGTTGGACCCCCGCAGGTCTCTCCCCGCAGTCGATGGGCTGGCCCGCGCCCTGGCGAAGCAGCGCCCGGACCTGGCCGGCTGGGCGCTGCCCGAGGCCGCGCGCCGCGTGCTCGCGACCGAGCGGGAGCGGCTGGCCCGGGACCCCCGGGGCGTGGCGGCCGGGGAGGAGGAGCTGGTCCGGCGCAGCGCGGCGGTGGCGGCGGCGCTGGCACGGGTGCATCCGGCGCGCGTGGTGAACGCGACCGGCGTCGTGCTGCACACCAATCTGGGCCGCGCCCCGCTGGCAGCCGGGGCGGTGGCCGCGGTCGCGGAGGCCGCCGCCCACTACTCCGACCTCGAGTTCGAGCTCAGCAGTGGCCTCCGCGGCGATCGCGGCGCGGCGGTCGCCGACAAGCTCGCGCTGCTCTCCGGCGCGGAGTCGGCGCTGGTCGTCAACAACAACGCCGCAGCGCTCTTCCTGGCGCTCGGAACGCTCGCGCGCGGCCGCCAGGTGATCGTCTCGCGCGGCGAGCTGGTCGAAATCGGCGGCTCGTTCCGGGTGCCGGAGATCCTCGAGCGGGCGGGGGTGGAGCTGGTAGAGGTGGGCAGCACCAATCGCACGCACCCGGCCGATTACGAACGCGCTCTCGGTCCCCGGACCGCGCTGCTGCTCAAGGTCCACCGCAGCAACTTCGAGCAGCGCGGGTTCACAGCCGAGGTGGCGCTGCCCGAGCTGGCGCAGCTCGGGCGCGCGCGAGGCGTGCCGGTGGTCGAGGACCTCGGAAGCGGCACGCTGGTCGATCTCTCTGCGCACGGCCTGCCGGCGGAGAGCTACGCGCCGGCCCGTCTGCGGCTGGGCGCCGACCTGGTCTGCTTCTCGGGCGACAAGCTGCTCGGGGGGCCCCAGGCGGGAATCGTGCTCGGGCGCTCGCGTCACGTCGACGCGCTGCGGCGCGACCCGGTCGCGCGGGCGCTCCGGCTCGACAAGCTGTCGCTGGCGGCGCTCGACTGGACGCTCGAGTGCCTGCTGGCGGGCCGTGCGGAGCGCGAGATCCCCGTGCTGCGCCAGCTCCTCGAGCCTGCCGCCCGCCTCGAGGCGCGCGCCCGGCGGCTCGCCGAGCGGCTGGACATGGCGGCGGGCGCTTGGCTCGAAGTATCGCTGCTCGAGGAGCGCACGTTGGTCGGCGGCGGCTCCCTGCCCGGCTTCGAGCTCGGATCCTGCGCGGTTGCGCTGCGCGGATCCGCGCCTGCGGAGGATCTTGCCGCCCACCTGCGCGCCGCTGTCGTGCCCGTGGTCGCTCGTGTGCGCGACGGTCTGGTCTTGATCGACGTGCGCACGCTGCTTCCCGACGACGAGGTCGCGGTCGAGGCCGCGGTGGCCCTCGCCTGCGCGTCGCTGACGCGTTGAACGCCGAGGGTCCATCCCGTAGGATAGGCAGCCGTCGGTCCCCTATGCTGAACTCGACTGTTCTCGTCCTGAATCGATCCTACCTGCCGATCCACGTGACGACCGTGCGCCGCGCCTTCTCGCTGATCTACCAGGACCAGGCCCGCGCGGTGAACGAGGAATACGAGACCTTCGACTTCGCCTCCTGGCGCCGGCTCTCCGCGCCCAGGGAGGGCGAGTGGATCGGCACTTCCGGCGGCGCGATCCGCGTGCCGCGCGTGATCGTGCTGATCGGGTTCGATCGGATCCCCAAGCGCCACGTTCGTTATAGCCGCGTGAACATCTTCGCGCGCGACAAGTTCACGTGTCAGTACTGTGGAGTCAGGCCGCCCCGCTCGCAGCTCAACCTGGACCACGTGGTCCCCCGCTCGCTCGGCGGGAAGACCTCCTGGGAGAACGTGGTTTGCAGCTGCGTCGAATGCAATCGGCGCAAGGGCGGTCGCACGCCCGAACAGGCGCGCCTGCGTCTGCGCCGAGCGCCGTCCCGGCCGCACTGGACGCCGCTCATGAACCTGGTCGTGTCGAACGTGCGCTATAACGAGTGGCGGCCCTTCTTGAGCATCGTCGACGTGGGCCATCGCAGCGCCGGAGCCGTGGCCGAGTAGCGGGGTCGAGATGGTCATTTCCGGAACCTACGCGAGCGGGAGCGGTGGCCAGCGGGCCGGCGCCTGCGTGATCCCCTTCGGCGGCGGCAAGGGCGGCGTCGGCAAGACCTTCCTGGTCGCGAACCTGGCGACCGCGCTCGCGCGGCAGGGACACCGCGTGGTGGCGGTCGACGGGGATCTCGAGGGCGCGAACCTCCACACCTGCCTGGGCGTGCTGCGGCCGCGCGCGAGCCTCGCCGACTACGTCGCGCACCGAGAGGAGGACCTGCAGAAGCTGCTACTCGAAACGCACCTGCCGAACCTCGCGCTGATCGCGGCGACGCGCAGCCACCTGGGCAGCGCCCAGCCCAGCCACTCGCGCCGCGTGCAGCTGCTGCGCGCGCTGCGGGCTCTTCCCGCCGATTTCGTGCTGCTCGACCTGGGGGCCGGCCTGCATCCGGCCGTGATGGACTACTTCATGGTCGGGGAGAACGGCGTGGTGGTGATCTCGCCGGAGCCGACCTCGGTGGAGAACGTCTACGCGTTCATCCGCGCCGCCTTCTACCGCCGCCTGCGTCTGGCGATGGTGTCGCACGACGTGCGCCGGCTCGTCACGCTCGCGATGGACGAGCGCAACGAGCGCAGCATCCGCACGCCGATCGACCTGCTCCGCGAGATCCAGAGCCTCGACGCCACCGAGGGGGCGCGCTTCGTCGAGACCATGCGCGCCTTCCGGCCGCGCATCATCGTGAACGAGGTGCGCAGCGCGGACGACGTGAAGCTCGGCTTCTCGGTGGCGAGCGTGTGCCGCAAGTATTTCGGCATCGAAGCGGAGTACATCGGCTACGTGAACCACGACGAGGCGGCCCGTCGCTCCGTCCTCGCCCGGCAGCCGCTGGTCGAAGCGCACCCGCGCTCCGACGCGGCGCGCTACATCGCGAGGGTGGCGCGCAAGCTCGCGTCTGAGGTGAACCCGCCGCGCGCGGCTCGGTCGGGCGCTCGATGAAGCCGCTCTCCGAGCAGGATCACTACGAAACCCTCGAGGTCGCGCGGGAGGCGGGGATGGAGGAGATCGAGCGGGCCTACCGCCTCGCGCGCGCGACCTACGCCGACGACTCGCTGGCGGGCTACTCGGTCTTCGGGCAGGGCGACGCCGCCGCGATCCGCGAGCGGATCGAGACGGCCTACCGCGTGCTCTCGGATCCCGAGGCGCGGCACGCCTACGACGACTTCCTGGCCGGCGAGTTGCACCCGGTGGCGGCCCTCGTCGAAGAGGTCGAGGACACGCCCGAGGTCCAGATCCCGCTCGACGCCTTCGAGGATCTGGAGGACGACCCTGTCGAGTTCGACGGCGCGCGCCTGCGCCGCGCGCGCCTGCGCCGCGGGATCGACCTCGACGAAGTCTCGCGCATCACCAAGATCAACGCCGTCTTCCTCTCCTTCCTGGAGGAAGGCCGCTTCGGGGAGCTGCCGGCGCGCGTCTACGTGCGCGGCTTCGTCGCCGCCTACGCCGCCTGCATCGGTCTGGATCCGATCCGCGTCGCCGCGAGCTACATGAAGGGCTACTCGGCCGCGCGGCCCGAGCCGCACCGCACCCGGTCCTCCAAGTCGCGGTGACGAAGAGCTTCATCGTGGGGGAGGTCGACGCCGGCGAGCGCGTCGACCAGGCGCTCGCCGCGATCACCGGAATCTCTCGCTCGCAGGCCCGCCGCTGGATCGACGACGGACTCGTGCGCGTCAACACCCGCGTCTGTCGGCCGAGCCAGCGGGTGCAGCTCGGCGACGCGCTCGAGACCGAGCCGCCCGAGGCGCTCCCGTCGCCGCTCGAGCCCGAGCCGATCGCGCTCGCGATCCTGTGGGAGGACGCGGACCTGCTGGTGCTCGACAAGCCCGCCGGCCTGGTCGTGCATCCCGCACCTGGCCACGCGAGCGGAACGCTCGTGAATGCGTTGCTGCACCACTGCGCGGATCTGGCCGGCGTGGGGGGCGTGTTGCGCCCGGGGATCGTGCACCGCCTCGATCGGGGCACCTCGGGTGTGCTGGTGGTGGCGAAGAACGACTTCGCGCATCGGGCGCTCGCCGAGCAGTTCCGCGACCACAGCATCGAGCGCGTCTACCACGCGCTCGTGCGCGGCGTGCCGGCCCACGAGACTGGCCGGGTCGATCGCCCCATCGGCCGCCACCCGCGCGAACGCAAGCGCATGTCGGTGCACGCGCACGTCGCGCGCGTGGCGCACACGGCGTGGCGTGTGCTCGCGCGTTTCCCGCGGAGCGAGCGCGCCTGGCTCGAGGTGCGGCCCGAAACCGGACGCACGCACCAGATCCGCGTGCACCTCGCCTGGCTGGGGCTGCCGCTCGCCGGAGATCCGGTCTATGGCCGGGGGCGCGCGAGCTCCGCCGAGCCGGGGCGTCCGGCACTGCACGCCGCGGTGCTCGGCTTCGAGCACCCGCGCCGCGGCGAACGGCTGCGCTTCGAGGCGCCGCTGCCCGCGGATCTCGCGAGCCTGCTGGCTGCGCTGGCGCTCCGCGAGGCAGCGCGGTGAACGCGCTCCGGCACGAGCTGCTCGACGCCGTCGGCGTCGAGCACGGCTTCGGCGTGCGCGGACTCGCTCCGCCGCCGGGATTGCGGCGGCCGCAGCAGGTGCACGGCAATCGGGTGGCGCAGGCGGCGGGATGCGTGGGCGCGGCGGCGCCTCGAGCAGATGCGGTGGTGTCGGCTCTCCCGGGGGTCCCGGTGGGCGTCGTGACCGCCGACTGTGTCCCCATCCTGGTCGCCACGGACGCCGGCACGGCGGTGGCTGCGATCCACGCCGGCTGGCGGGGGCTGGCCTGCGGCGTGGTGGCGGCCGCGATCGAGGCGCTGCGCGCCGAGTCGGGCGGCGCGGTGCGCCTGGTGGCGGCGATCGGTCCGCACATCGGCGCATGCTGCTACGAGGTGGACGAGCCGGTGCTCGAGGCCCTGGCGCCGACCTTTGGCGGGGATCTCGCGGCGGCACTCCGCCCGGCGCGGCCGGGTCACGCCTGGCTCGACCTGGGCCGGCTCGCCCACACGGCGCTGCTGCGCGCCGGGCTCGCGCCGAGCGCGCTGGGCCGGCTGCCGCGCGCATGCACGCGCTGCGATCCGGTCCGTTTCCACTCCTACCGCCGCGAGGGCGCATCCGCCGGCCGTCTCCACCACTTCATCGCGGCGCGCGGGGCCCAGGCTTGACACGCAGGGGGGAGGCGCCTTAGCCTTCCTCCGTTCCAATCGGCTGCGTTCCGGCTTTTCGCATCCCGCCGGCCTCTCCCCCTCGGTCAGCCCGATCGGCGGTGGTTGCACCGCCAGGCGCCCGCGGTCAGCTCGATCGAGGCTGCAGCCGAGGTTTCCAGGGAAGATTTGGGTCAACTTCTGGATCCGATCAACCGAACGATGGAAGACAGTCAAGGCCTCAACCTGCACCCGGCTTGCCGATCCATGCAGCGGCAACCGGTTCGAGGGCCCGCCGCCGCGACCGCGGCGGGGTGCCCGGCCGACCGCGGCGGCGAGTCGGCCCCGGACTGCCAGGCAGCGTAGTCCGCGCCACACCACGACAACCCACCATCAGAGAAAAGAGAAGATCTCGTGAGCAATCAGCGCATCGGCGAGAGCAACCTTCCCCCGGGACAAGGCGGCCGGCGAGGCCGTGGCCGCGGGCGCCGCTCGCGCGGCGGCAACGGACAGCGGGATCCGCGCCTGCTGGGCGGGCGGCCCATGGACTACCCGGAGGAGGAGCCCTACGAGGACGAGATCGACGACGACTCGGATGGCGCGGAGCGGATGAACGTCTCGGACATCAAGCTGAAGTCGATGCAGGAGCTCACGGAGCTCGCCGAGTCGCTGGCGGTCGAGAACGCCGCGGGCCTGCGCAAGCAGGACCTGATCTTCCAGATCCTGAGCGCGCAGACCGCGAAGCAGGGCAAGATCTACACCGAGGGCGTGCTCGAGACGCTCCCCGACGGCTTCGGCTTCCTGCGCGCGCCGGATCAGAACTACCTGGCCGGCCCGGACGACGTCTACGTCTCGCCGTCGCAGATCCGCCGCTTCGCGCTGCGGACGGGCGACACCATCGTGGGACAGATCCGGTCGCCCAAGGAAGGCGAGCGCTACTTCGCACTGCTCAAGGTCAACTCGATCAACTTCGAGTCGCCCGAGAAGGCGCGGCACAAGATCCTGTTCGACAACCTGACTCCCCTGTATCCGCAGGAGAAGTTCAACCTGGAGGCGAAGTCGGGTGGGCTCACGACGCGCATCATCGACCTGATCGCGCCGCTCGGGAAGGGTCAGCGCGCGCTGATCCCCTCGCCGCCGAAGGCCGGCAAGACCATGATCCTCAAGGACATCGCCAACGCGATCGCGGAGAACCACCCGGAGGTGGTGCTGATCGTGCTGCTGATCGACGAGCGACCCGAGGAAGTGACCGACATGCAGCGCACCGTGAAGGCCGAGGTGATCTCCTCGACCTTCGACGAGCCGGCGACGCGGCACGTGCAGGTCGCGGAAATGGTGATCGAGAAGGCCCGGCGCCTGGTCGAGCACCGGCGCGACGTGGTGATCCTGCTCGACTCGATCACCCGGCTGGCGCGCGCCCACAACACGGTGGTGCCGCACTCGGGCAAGATCCTCTCGGGCGGCGTCGACTCGAACGCGATGCAGAAGCCCAAGCGCTTCTTCGGGGCGGCGCGCAACATCGAGGAGGGAGGCAGCCTCACGATCGTCGGGACCGCGTTGATCGACACCGGCTCGCGAATGGACGAGGTTATCTTCGAGGAGTTCAAGGGCACCGGCAACAGCGAGATCGTGCTCGATCGCAAGCTCTCCGAGAGGCGCACCTATCCGGCGATCGACATCAATCGCTCGGCGACGCGCCGCGAGGAGCTGCTCCTGCCGGAGGCGACGCTGAACCGCATGTACATCCTGCGCAAGGTGCTGTCGCCGCTGAATCCGGTGGACTCGATGGAATTCCTGATCGAGAAGATCAAGGCCACGGATACCAACGCCGAGTTCCTGGAGTCGATGAACTCGTAGCGCGAGGGTCTTCACCTGCGCGACCCGAGTCGCGGGGCGTGAGATGTCGGGTCTACTCGATAGCATCAGCGTGTTCGAGGATCGCGCCCGGCGCCTCGAGCAACGGCTGGCCGACCCGGCGGTGGCCAGCGCCCCGGGCGAATACGCGCGGGTCGCGAAGGAGCTCGCCGGCCTGCGTCCGCTGACCGACGCCGGCGCCCGCTACCGGGCCGCTCTCGCCGAGCGCCAGGATGCACGCTCGCTGGAGGGCGATCCCGATCCCGAGGTGAGTGAGCTCGCTCGCGTCGAGCTCGCGGGCCTCGAGGCGCGGGTCGCGGCCCTCGAGCGGGAGCTCCGGCTGCTGCTGGTGCCCAAGGATCCCAACGACGAGAAGAACGTGATGCTCGAGATCCGCGCCGGCACCGGCGGGGACGAGGCCGCGCTCTTCGCGGCCGACCTGTTGCGCATGTATACGCGCCACGCGGAGCGGCGCGGCTGGAAGCTCGAGCCGCTCTCGATCTCGCAGTCGACGGGAGGCGGCGTAAAAGAAGCCGTCGTCGCGATCAACGGGGACCGCGTCTACAGCCGTCTCAAGTACGAGCGCGGTGTGCACCGCGTCCAGCGCGTGCCCGCCACCGAGGCGCAGGGACGCATCCATACCTCGACCGTGACGGTCGCGGTGCTGCCGGAGGCCGAGGAGGTCGACGTCCAGATCGATCCCAAGGACCTGCGCGTCGACGTGTTCCGCTCCTCCGGGCCCGGCGGGCAGAGCGTGAACACCACGGACTCGGCGGTCCGCATCACGCACCTGCCGACGGGCCTGGTGGTGCAGTGTCAGGACGAGAAGTCCCAGCTCAAGAACAAGGCGCGGGCGCTCAAGATCCTGCGCGCGCGGCTGCTCGAGGCCGAGCAGGACCGCCAGGCGGGCGAGCGCGCCAGCGCGCGGCGCGCGCAGGTGGGAAGCGGCGATCGCAGCGAGAAGATCCGCACCTACAACTTCGCGCAGTCGCGCGTCACCGATCATCGCGCCGGCATCACCCTGCACAAGCTCGAGTCGATCCTCGCGGGCGACCTCGAGGAGCTGCTGGATGCGATCCACGTCGAGATGGCGGCACGGGCCGAGGCCGAGCGGGGCGGAATATGACGCAGGCCGCAACGGAGCGAAGCTGGACCATCCTCGAGCTCCTGCGCTGGACGACGGACCATTTCGCGAAGCAGGGGATCGACAGCGCGCGGCTCGACGCCGAGTGCCTGCTCGCGCACGCGCTGGGCGTCGATCGCCTCCGGCTCTACGTCGAGTTCGACAAGCCGCTCGCCCCCGGCGAGCGCTCGGGCTTTCGCGAGCTGGTGCGACGCCGGGCGGACCTGCGCGTGCCGGTGGCCCAGCTGGTCGGCCGCAAGGAGTTCTGGTCGCTGTCCCTCGCGGTGACGCCGGACGTGCTGACGCCGCGCCCGGAGACGGAGACACTGATCGAAGCCGCGCTCGAGCTCGCCCCGCAGCGCGACGCCGAGCTCCAGATCCTCGACATCGGCACCGGCTCGGGAGCGGTGGCGCTCGCGCTTGCGAGCGAGCGCCCCAAGGCGCGGGTCACGGCCACCGACATCTCGCCCGCCGCGCTCGCGGTGGCGCGCGCGAACGCGGAGCGCCTCGAGCTGGCCGGTCGCGTGCGCTTCCTGGAGGGGAGCCTGTACGAGCCGGTGGCGGGCGAGCGCTTCGACCTGGTGGTGTCGAATCCCCCCTATCTGTCGAACGCAGCCGGCGCCACCCACGCTCCCGAGCTCGCCCACGAGCCGCGGGAGGCGTTGTTCGCGGCCGAGCAGGGTCTGGCAGTGCTGCGTGCGCTCGCACAGGGGGTGGCGGCGCGGTTGCTCCCGGGTGGCGCGGCCGCCTTCGAGGTGTCGCCCGAGCAGGCGGATCGCGTCGCGGGCTGGTGCCGCGAAGCAGGCCTGCTAGACGTGGCGCAGCGGCGCGATCTGGGCCGCAGGGTTCGCGTGGTCTCGGGGCGCGGGAGCTGACCGCGGAAAGAGGGGGACATGGATCGCATCATCGTGCGCGGAGGCGCGCGCCTCTCCGGCGAGGTGGCCGTCTCGGGATCCAAGAATTCTACGCTCGCGCTGATGGCGGCCGCCCTGCTGGCCGACGGCGTGACCGTGCTCCGGCGGGTTCCGCGCCTGCGCGACGTGGATGCCATGCTGGAGCTGCTGCGCGCGCTCGGCGCGGGCGCCGATTGGGATCCCGCGGACGCCCACACGATCCGCATCGACGCGCGCTCCGTCACGAATCTGGTCGCGCCCTACGACATCGTGCGCAAGATGCGCGCCTCCTTCCTGGTGCTGGGTCCCCTGCTCGCGCGCTTCGGCAGCGCCCGCGTCTCCGAGCCGGGCGGCTGCGCCATCGGCGTGCGGCCGGTGGATCAGCACCTGAAGGGCCTGGAAGCGCTCGGTGCGAAGATCCGGCTCGACCATGGCTACTTCGAGGCCGCCGGTGCCCCGCTGGTCGGCGCGCGCATCGCGTTCGACGTGAGCACCGTCAATGGCACGCAGAACGTGATGATGGCCGCCGCGCTGGCTCGCGGCGAGACGCTGCTCGAGAACGCTGCGCGGGAGCCCGAGGTGACGGAGCTCGCGGACGTGCTCAATCGGATGGGAGCCGAGATCCGCGGCGCTGGAGGCGACCGCATCGTGGTGCGCGGCGTGACCTCGCTGCGGGGCATCCAGCACGAGGTGTCGGGGGACCGCATCGAGGCCGGCACCCTGGTCGCGGCCGCCCTGATCACGCGCGGAGACGTGCGGATCGCCGGGATCGACCCCGGCATCCTGGAGTCGACGCTCGAGAAGCTGCGCGAGACCGGCGCCGAGATCGCGGCCCTGGGAGATTCGCTCCACGTCGTCTGCGACCGCCCGCCCCGCGCGATCCACGTGGTGACCGCCCCCTTCCCCGGCTATCCCACCGACATGCAGGCGCAGGTGATGGCGCTGCTGTGCGTCGGCGAGGGCTCCAGCGTGGTGACCGAGCGCGTCTTCGAGAACCGCTTCATGCACGTGCCCGAGCTCCAGCGGCTCGGCGCGGACATCACCCTCTCCGGCCGCTCCGCGCACATCCGCGGCGTGCCTCGCCTGATGGGCGCGCCCGTGATGGCGACCGACCTGCGCGCCTCCGCCGGCCTGCTGGTGGCGGCGCTGGCGGCGGAGGGTGACACGGTGGTGAATCGCGTCTATCACATCGACCGCGGCTACGAACGCATCGAGGAGAAGCTGCGCTCACTCGGTGCGAACGTTCGACGGGAGGGATCCTGATGGCGGCTCGCAACCCGGCCACGGCCAAGGGCCTCCTCCCCGTCCTGATCGCGGATGCACCCGGCTTCGAGGCGGCCTTCGGGCGCCTGGTGCAGCGCCGCCAGGACCGGGCGGAAGACGTCGAGAAGACCGTCCGCAAGATCGTGGAGCGGGTTCGCGATGGCGGCGATCGGGAGCTGATCGCCTGTGTGCGCAAGTACGACGGCGCCCGGATCGACAAGCTCGAGGTGACGCGCGCGGAATACGAGATGGCCGCCGAGACCATCGACCCCGCCGACCGCGCGGCGCTGGGCAAGGCCGCCATGCGGGTGCGCGATTTCCACCGCAAGCGGATTCCCTCCAGCTGGGAGGTGCGCGAGGAGGGCGGCGGCAACTTCGGCATCCGCGTGCGGCCGCTCCAGCGCGTGGGCATCTACGTCCCGGGTGGCAAGGCGACCTATCCGTCCAGCGTGATCATGAACGCGGTGCCGGCCTCGGTGGTCGAGGTGCCGGAGATCGTGATGGCGTCGCCCGCGCAGCCCGACGGATCGCTCCGCCCCGAGGTGCTGATGGCGGCGCGCGTCGCCGGGGTGCACCGCATCTTCAAGATGGGCGGGGCGCACGCGATCGCGGCGCTCGCCTACGGCACCGCCACGGTCCCGCGCGTGGACAAGATCGTCGGCCCGGGCAACCAGTACGTCGCGGCCGCCAAACGCTTCGTGTTCGGCGACGTCGCGATCGATTCCGAGGCCGGGCCGACCGAGGTGCTGATCGTCGCCGACAAGGGTGCGACGCCGGCCTGGGTAGCAGCGGATCTGCTCTCGCAGGCGGAGCACGACGAGATGGCCAGCGTGGCGCTCTTCACCGCCGCCAAGAGCCTCGTCCCGCGGGTCCAGGAGCAGATCGCGCGTCAGCTCAAGACGCTGGAGCGCTCGGCCATCGCCCGCAAATCGCTGGCCACGCGCGGTGCGATCGTGGTCGCCAAGGACCTCGCGCAGTGCCTCGCGCTCGCCGACCGCTACGCACCCGAGCACCTGGTGCTGGCGGTGGACGACGCCGAGACGGTCTCGAAGCACGTCCTGAACGCCGGCGCTATCCTCCTCGGTCACTACTCGCCGGTGGCCGTCGGCGATTACCTCGCCGGTCCGAACCACGTGCTGCCGACGGGGGGTACGGCGCGCTTCTTCTCGCCGCTCGGCGTCGAGGATTTTCTCAAGCGCACGAGCGTGATCCGCTTCGAGCCGTCGAAGCTGCGGGAGCTGGGCGCCGACGTGATGCGACTCGCCGCGCTGGAAGGGCTGACGGGGCACGCGAAGTCGGTGGAGATGCGGTTGCAGAAGATCCGGCGGGCGCGGCGCGAGCGCGAGGCGGCCCGTGACGCCGAGGCGGAGATCGAGCTATGAGCGAGCGCAAGGAGCGCAAGGCGGCGGTCGAGCGCAAGACGCGCGAGACCGAGGTGAGGGTCGCGATCGACCTGGACGGCAGCGGCCAATACGAGGTCACGACGGGGCTGCCCTTCTTCGACCACATGCTCGAGTCCTTCGCGAAGCACGGTCTCTTCGACCTGCGGCTCGCCGCCAGGGGCGATCTGAAGGTCGATACGCACCACACGATCGAGGACGTCGGCATCACGCTGGGCCAGGCCTTTCGCGAGGCGCTCTCACCCGCCGAGGGAATCCGGCGCTATGGGTCCGCGATCCTCCCGATGGCGGAGGCCAAGGTCGAGGTGGCCGTCGACATCTCGAACCGACCGTATCTCGTGTATCAGGTGAAGCTCGCCAACACGCAGATCGGGAGCTTCGACGCTTCGCTCACCGAGGACTTCCTCTACTCGTTCTCGCAGAACGCGGGGCTCGATCTGCACGTCAATCTCTGTTATGGACGCAACCCGCACCACGTGGTCGAAGCCATCTTCAAGGGGGTGGCGCGCGCGCTGCGCGCCGGCCTGGAACGCGACCCGCGCGTGCGCGGCCTTCCCAGCGTGAAGGGGGCCCTCTAGGCCTTCCCATGAGCAGCGCCCCCCGGATCGCGGTCGTCGATCACGGCGCCGGGAATCTCCGCAGCGTCGCGAGGGCGCTCGCCCGCTCCGGGCTGGTGCCCGAGGTGACGGGCGACTCGGCCGTGCTGCGCCGCGCGGACGGCGTGGTGCTGCCGGGGGTCGGCGCCTTCGCGGCGGCCGCCTCCAGCCTGGAAAAAACCGGCCTGGGTGACGCGGTGCGCGATGCCATCGCTGCCGGCAGGCCCTACCTGGGGTTGTGTCTGGGGCTCCAGCTCCTGTTCGAGGCGGGGGAGGAGCACGGGATCACGCCGGGGCTCGGCCTGCTCCCGGGGCGCGTCAGGCGCTTTCCGGAGCGCGACGCGAGCGGAGCGCCGCTGCGGGTGCCGCACATCGGCTGGAACGAGGTCTGCTATCGGGGCGAGCATCCGATGCTCGCGCAGCTGGGGCCACGCGAGCTGTACTACTTCGTCCACGCCTACCGCGCGGAGCCCGCGCGCGAGGAGGACGTGGTGGGCCGGGTCGACTACGGCGGCGAGTTCGCCGCGGCGGTCGCCGTTGGGAACGTGTTCGCCGTGCAGTTCCATCCCGAGAAGAGCCAGGCGGCCGGCAAGCGTCTGCTCGACGCCTACGCCGCCTGGGTCGCGCAGACCCGGTGAGCTCCTTCGAGCTGATCCCTGCCATCGACATACTGGATGGGAAGTGCGTGCGGCTCGCGCAGGGCGACTACCAGCGCGCGACGGTGTATGCCGAGGATCCCGCCGAGGTCGCGGCGGGCTTCGCGCGCCACCCGATCACGCGCCTCCACGTGGTCGATCTGGACGGGGCCAGGGCCGGACGCCCGTGCAACGCGGAAGCGGTGCGCCGCATCCTGGCGAGCGTGGGCCGCGTCCCCGTGCAGCTCGGGGGCGGCCTGCGCGACCTGGCCGCCGTCGAGGCCGTGCTGGCCGCCGGGGTCGAGCGCGCCATCCTGGGCACGGTCGCGGTGCGGGAGCCGACGGTGGCGCGCGAGGCAGCGCGGCGCTTTCCGGGCCGGATCGCGGTCGGCATCGACGCGCGGGACGGCTGGGTCGCCGTCGAGGGCTGGCGCGAGCGCAGCGAGAAGCGCGCCGTCGACCTGGCTCGCGAGCTCGAGGACGCCGGCGTCGCGGCGATCGTCTTCACCGACATCGGCCGCGACGGCATGCTCCAGGGGCCGAACCTGGAGGCGACCGCGGAGCTCGCCGCCAGCGTCGCGATCCCCGTGATCGTCTCGGGCGGCGTCCGCTCGGCGGCGGATGTGCTGGCCGCCGCCCATGCCGGGCGCGGCATCGCGGGCGTGATCGTCGGGCGCGCGCTCTACACCGGTGCCGTCGACCTGGGCGCCACGCTGGAGCAGCTCGCATGCTGCTGAAGCGGATCATCCCCTGTCTCGACGTCGACAAGGGCCGCGTCGTGAAGGGCGTGCGCTACGTCGATCACGTCGATGCCGGGGATCCCGTCGAGGTCGCCCGGCTCTACGACGAGCAGGAAGCGGACGAGATCACGTTCCTCGACATCAGCGCGAGCTTCGAGGGACGGCGGATCCTGCTCGACGCGGTCTCGCGCACGGCCGAGAGCGTGTTCATGCCGCTCACGGTCGGCGGAGGCGTGCGCTCCCTGCAGGACGTGCGCGACCTGCTGAACGCGGGCGCCGACAAGGTCTCGATCATGACCGCCGCCGTCGAGAACCCGGAGCTGGTGGCCGAGGCGGCGGTGAAGATCGGCAGCGCCAACCTGGTGGTCGCGATCGACTGCCGGGCGAGCGCTCCCGGTCGCTGGGAGGTCTGCACGCACGGCGGACGCCGTCCCACCGGGCTCGACGCGGTCGAATGGGCCGCCCGCATGGCGGAGGCCGGGGCCGGTGAGATCCTGCTCACCAGCATGGACCGCGACGGCACCCGGAGCGGCTACGACCTCGGCCTGCTCCGTGCCGTCACGGGCCGCGTCTCGGTCCCGGTGATCGCGTCCGGCGGCGGCGGCAGCGCGGAGGACCTGGCGGCGGCGCTGGGCGACGGTCCCGCCGGCGGGCACGCCCAGGCGGCCCTGGCGGCTTCCATCTTCCACTTCCGGGAGACCACGGTGGGGCAGGTGAAACGCCGTTTGCTCGAGCTCGGCGTTCCGGTTCGGCCTCCCTCGGTTGATGCCCCGTCGGGCCTGCGCTAGAGTCGGCCCGCTTTGGCTTAGACACGGAAGTTGGCGATTTTACAGCGCTTTCTTGCCGGCTCTCGCGTGCGCAACGCTGGGTCGGTTCTGACACGGGAGCCTTTCGCCCGCCACTCACCCCTGTAGCGCGGTCCAGGTTCCGCGTCAGGCGCCGAGCAGGAGACCGCAGCGTGCCCGTCATCAAGATCCGGGACAACGAGCCCTTCGAAGTGGCGATGAAGCGCTTCAAGAAGCAGTGTGAGAAGGCGGGCATCCTCTCCGAGCTCAAGCGGCGCGAGTACTACGACAAGCCGAGTGTCCGCCGCAAGAAGAAGGCCGCTGCGGCTCGCAAGCGCGCCCTGAAGAAGCAGAGGCGGATGGCTCGCTGAGATTCGCGGGAGCTGCTGGTGGGACTCATCCCGGACGAAATCATCCAGCAGATTCGCGAGCGCGTCGACCTGGTCGACCTGGTCGGGCGCTTCGTCACCCTCAAGAAAGCCGGCCGTAATTACAAGGGCTTGTGTCCCTTCCACGGCGAAAAGACCCCCTCCTTCAACGTCAATCCCGACCGGCAGGCCTTCTACTGCTTCGGCTGTCAGGAAGGCGGGAACGCGATCACGTTCCTGATGAAGATCGAGAACCTGAGCTTTCCGGAGGCCGCGCGGGCGCTGGCCCGGGAACGCGGAATCGAGATCCCGGAGACCGACACGGGCGAACGGGGCGTTTCGGAGCGCCTGTTCGAAGCCAACGAGGTCGCGCAGGCGGCCTACCGCGCCGCGCTCGCGACGCCGGGCAACCCGGCGCTCGCGTATCTCGGGAAGCGCGGCGTCGACGCCGCCAGCAGCGAGCGCTTCGGGATCGGCTTTGCGCCCGACCGCTGGGACTTCGTGGCGCAGCGCCTGCGCGAGCAGGGGATCCCGGCCGAGCTGGGCGAGCGCGCCGGAATCCTGGCTCCGCGCCCGTCGGGCGGGCACTACGATCGGCTGCGCGGGCGGGTGACCTTCCCGATTCGCGACACGCGCGGAAGGATCCTGGGCTTTGGCGGGCGGGCGCTCGCCGAGGGCCAGGAGCCCAAATACCTGAACACGCCCGAGAGCCCGGTCTTTCGCAAGCGCGAGGCCTTCTTTGGTTTCCCCTACGCGCTCGACCCGATCCGACGCGGCGAGCGAGCGGTGGTGGTCGAGGGCTATTTCGACCTGATCGCGCTGCATCGCGCGGGCGTCCAGGAGACCCTCGCCACCTGCGGTACGGCGCTCTCCGCCGAGCACGCAAACGATCTGCGCCGCCGAACGCAAGAGGTCGTGCTGTTCTTCGACGGTGACGAGGCGGGGCAGCGCGCGATGGAGCGCGCTCTCCAGGTCCTGCTACCCGAGGGCCTTCGTCTGCGCGCGGCGGCGCTGCCCGCCGGCGAGGATCCCGACAGCTTCCTGCTCCGCGAGGGCGCCGACGCGCTGAGACGGCTGGTCGACCAGTCGGTGCCTGCGCTCGACCGTGTGATCGAACGCGCGGTCGGGCGCGGTCGCAGCACGGCTTGGGAGAAGGCAGACGCGGTTGCCGCGGTGGCGCCGCTGATCGCGCTGATCGCGTCGCCGGTGGAGCGTGGCGAGACCGAGCGGCGCCTGGCCTTCGCGATCGAGATCGCGTTGCAGCACGTCGAGGCAGCCGTGCGCGCGGTGGGGCGCGGGCAGGATCCGCGCGAAGCAGTGCCGATCGAACCGCGCCGCAGCGGGCCCGAGGATCGAAAATTCCAGCAGCTCGCGCGCAGCCTGGTCCAGCATCCCCGCTTGGCGGGGGGCATTCCGCGCGACGAACTCGCCGTGTTGCTGCCGGCGGGACCCGTGCGCGAAACCATCGACGTGCTGGCGGCGGCTGACGGTGAGGGGCACACGGTCGACCTCGACAAGATCTCCGAGCGGCTCGGTGACGAGGCGCGGTCGCTGCTCTGGCGCCTGGCCGCCGGCGACGAGACCATGGAAGAGACCGTGGCCGCGCAGACCGTCGTGGAAACGCTCGCCTGGCTGCGCAAGCGCCGCCGCGTGGAGCAGAAGCGCGCGGTCACCCGTCAGATGCATGAACCGAACGCCGACTCGGCGGCGCTGCTCGGCGAAAAGCAGCGCCAGCTCGACGAGGAGCGTTTGCTCGCGAAGCACTGAAGCAACGCCGTAGAAGGAGCCCCCCCCATGGCCCCGACCCCCCATCGCACGCTGGATGCCTCCCACTCCGAGCCGCAGGACGAGGCGACGCCCTCCGGCGCCGCCAGGCGTCGCAATCGCGCGTTCGGCGGCGAGCTCGAAGAGAATCCCCCGGCACGTCCGCGTCGCATCGCGGGCGTCGATTCCGACGCTCCCACCAACGATCCCGTGCGGGTCTACCTGCGCGAAATGGGGCAGGTGTCGCTGCTCACGCGCGAGGGCGAGGTTTCGATCGCCAAGCGCATCGAGGCCGGTCAGTACGAGCGCCAGCTCGCGGTCCTCGGCACGCCGTACGGCGTGCGAGAGATCCTCGCGACCTCGGAGCTGCTGCGAAAAGGCGGCGTCGATCTGCGATCGGTCCTCGACGGCCTCGACGAGTTCGAGCCGGCGCAGACACACGAGGAGCGCCGCAAGGACTTCCTGCTCAAGACGGCGAAGGTGAAGCGCATCGAGGCCGAGGTCGCCAAGAAGCTCGCTTGCATGGCCAACTCGCGCACCAGCGGGGATACGCGCAAGCGCCTGAGAGGCGAGGTCGACGATCTGCTGCACCAGGTCGTCGATCTGATGCGCGAGACGCGCTTCTCGAAGTCGCGCATCGAAGAGATCATGGAGGGCCTGCAGACGGTCGCTGAGCAGCTGCGCAGTCACGCCGCGGCCGCGCGCAAGCTGGTGGCGCCGATCGGGCTCTCTCCCGCCGAGTTCCGCGAGCTGGCGTTGCTCTCCCGGCGCCGAAGCCTGCGCGCCAAGGAGGCGCTCGTCCGGTTGGGGGGCGACCCCGCGCGCGTGCTCCAGATCGGCGCCGCGCTCGACGAGATCGAGCGGGCGGCGCAGCGGATCGATGCCGACGCCCGGATGTCGCAGTCCGAGATCGAGTCCGCGATCGAGACGCTCACGGGTGCCACGGAACGCGCGCAGCGCGCGAAGAGCGAGCTGGTCGAGGCCAACCTGCGGCTGGTGGTCTCGATCGCGAAGAAGTACACGAACCGCGGGCTCCAGTTCCTCGACCTGATCCAGGAGGGCAACATCGGCCTGATGAAGGCCGTGGACAAGTTCGAGTACCAGCGCGGCTACAAGTTTTCCACCTACGCCACCTGGTGGATCCGCCAGGCCATCACGCGCGCCATCGCCGACCAGGCCCGCACGATCCGGATCCCCGTCCACATGATCGAGACCATCAACAAGCTGGTGCGCGCCACGCGCTTCCTGGTCCAGATGCTGGGACGCGAGCCCACGCCCGAGGAGCTGGCCGAGAAGATGGAGTATCCGGTCGAGAAGGTGCGCATGGTGCTCAAGATCGCGAAGGAGCCGATCAGCCTCGAATCGCCCGTGGGCGAGGAGGAGGACAGCCACCTCGGCGA
>Ga0184637_10000780_pt1 | contig 22783 bp, 12 predicted proteins | sample PLM3_127_b2_FD_133143 | JGI IMG/M metagenome (GOLD analysis project Ga0184637, IMG submission 133143) | Groundwater sediment microbial communities from an aquifer in East River, Colorado, USA - PLM3_127_b2 | ecosystem: Environmental > Terrestrial > Soil > Riparian zone | place: USA: East River... | reverse complement strand
CCTGGGTGAGCTGCCGGGTCCCGGTACCATCCGATCGAGAGATGAAAATGTCTTCCTGCGCCCCTTGCCGATAGTAGGTGAGCCAGGCCCCGTCCGCGGAGATATCGGCCTCCGTCGTTGCCAACGAGCCCTCGGTGACGAAGACGGGCTCTCCAGCGCCGAGCGTTTCCGGGTCGAGCGAAACCTTCATGATGTTCGTGGTCGAGGCCCTTGAGGCATAGGCGATGCGCTTCCCATCAGACGAAATGGACAGGTGCATGGACTCCGCGGAGACGCCGGCCGTCACCGGCTCCGGGGCGCCCAGAGCGGCACCGCTCGTCTCCTCGATCGAAACCCGCCAGAGGTTCATGGTCCCACCCCGATCGCTCGAGAAGTACAAGTAGCGCCCGTCCGGCGACCAGATGGGATTCCAGTCGAGGGAGGGATCTTGGGTGACGGCAACGGGATCGCCGCCTTCCGCCGGGACCGTCCATATGTCCCTCTGTCCGCCTGTGTAGGTCCAATACGCGATCCTCTGGCCGTTCGGAGACCAGTGTGCTTGGACCCCATCGGGCACGGGAAGCTCCCTCACCCGTCCGGATTCGACGCTCACGATCCAAAGCTTGCTAACCATGAGGCGGGCTTGCGGGTTGCCGATGACGCTCTCCGTCGCGAAAACGATCTCCCTGCCGTCCGGGGACCAGGAGGGATTGAACCCGTGATCCGTAAGGCGCCGCACGGACTCCCCCGTCGCTCCCATGACGAAGATGCCGCCTCCCTGGCGCTCGGAGCGGAAGGCAATGGATTCGCCGTCCGGTGAGAACCTCGGCTGGGTGTCGTGGGCCTCCGAGTCCTTCGTGAGGTTGATCGCGTTTTCACCGCCCACTCTCAAGAGATAGATGTCGTCGTTCTCGGACTCCCGAGCGACGTAGACCAGGGAACGTCCGTCGGGCGAAAGGCTGGGGAACATCTCCCTCCCGCGCAGGGAGGTGAGCTGGGAAAATCGCGCGCTCGCTGGAAAGCCACCGCCGGACCTCGGTTCGCGACCGGGCCAGAGAAAGTAGGCGGCAGCGAGGAGGCCAGCGATTGCGGCAATCCCAAGAACCCGGAGAGAGGAGCTCGGGCGCCGGGCCTCGGGCGCCGCCGGTGAGACTCGAGCTCCGCTTTCGGAGTCTCGCTTCACCCGGCGAAGCTCGGAAGCGAGGTCCTTCGCCGTCTGGTGGCGATCCTCGGGATCTTTTTCCAGGCAGCGCTCGACGACGCGCGTAAGCGCGGCCACCATCGGTCCTTCACCGATGGAAAGCTTCTCTCGAGCGAGCACATCGCCGAGCTTAATCCCCGAGATGAGCTCCATCGCGATGAAGGTCCAGCCGTCGGCGTCGTCGATCTCGTAAACGACGGCGATGGCCGGATGCTGAAGCTTTGCAGCGGCTTTGGCCTCGGTGATGAACCGGCGTTTGCGGACTTCGTCCCGGACGAGCTCGGGGGGGAGGACTTTGAGTGCGACGTCGCGGTCGAGCTTGGTATCGCGCGCTCGATAGACGACTCCCATGCCACCGCGGCTGATCTCTTCGAGGATCTCGTAGTGAGAGAGGGTGCGGCCGATCACGGGTCCTCCTGCCGGCGGCTATTCTATGGCTCCCCTGGGCCCTTGCCAACGGAGCTGGTTCGGTCAGGGTATGAGCCTCGCCGCGTTCCCTCCGAGGATTTTCGATTCGACGTCCGGAGTCAGGTTCCACTTGCGGATTTTGCGGAGGTTGTAGTCGATCCACTTCGGATCCGCGAACCCGCCATCCGAGCCGTAGAGTATTTTCGCCGGTCCCACGATTTCGAGCGCGCGCCGGAGCGAGAGGAGCGTGGTCGCGCACGTCTGGAGGTACACGTTCGGGTAGCGGCGGGCGCATTGGGCGGCGGTGATCGCGAGATCCTTCAGCCCGCCATGGCCGAGAATCATCGTGCACTGGGGGTAGCGTTCCGCGAGCCATCCAATCTGAAGAGAGCTGGTGAAGGGCGGCGTCCCGTCGTGGAAGAGCACGGGAAGCTTCAGGCGGTTGGCGACGTCGAAGATCGGCTCGAGACAGGGATCGACGCAGGACACCGGTTGGAGCCATCCGTGGAGCTTGAGGCCGCGAAGGCCGAGATCGGAAATGGCGCGCGAAAGCTCGCGCGCGGATTCGTCTCCCCCGCGCGGGTGGAGGGTGGCGAGCGCCACGAAGCGGCGCCCGAAGCGGCCCTGGAGCTCGGCCATGGCATCGTTCGATCGGCGGTGGCCCTCGACGGAATTCGCCACCAGGGCGTCGACGGACGAAAACCACGCCCTCGAGACCCCGTACCGAGCGAAGCCCTCGAGGACGGCCTCGGCGGGTTGGGGCGATAGAGACCCGTAGGCTCGCAGCATGATGTGGGCGTGGGCGTCGACGATCTCGGTCATCGCCAGAGCCTCGCCGCGTTCTCGCCCATGATCCGCGTGCGGGCTTCGGCGGTCATTTCCACCATCGCCATCTTCTCCACTTCGAGCGAGAGGTCGCTCTCGGGAAAGTCCGAGCCGAACAGGATCCGGTCGGCCCCCACCTTCTCGATAGCGGTCCGGATATTCATGATGTCGATGAGCGAGGTCTCGAGGTAGATGTTCGGCGACTGGAGCGCCGCGGGCACCGCGTCGTACCAGAAGTCGGTGTACCCCATGTGGCCGAGCACCATGGGCACGTCGGGGAAGGTGCGGGCGAGCTCGGCGAGCTGAAAAGGCTCCGCCACCACCGGAGTTCCGGTGTGGGCGTAGAGGGGGACACTGAAACTGCGGCACGTTTCGACCAGCGGATGCACCAGCGGGTCGCTGAGGACGAACCCCTGGAGATGGCTATTGAGCTTCAGTCCCGAGAGTCCCGCCTCGAGACACCGCGAAAGCTCGGCGACACCCTTCTCCCGGAACCAGGGGTTCACCGCCGACAGGCCCTTGAGACGATCGGGATGGGCGCGGACCGCCCGCAGGATCTCGTCGTTTCCTTCGCAGTTCGAGACGGCGATGAACTCATCGACCGTGCAGACGACGGCCCTCTCGACGCCGGCGCGGTCCATCTCACGGAGAAGCTCCTCCGTTGTGGCCCGCTTGCGGAATCCCACTCCCAGATGGCAATGACTATCGATGATGGACATCGGCCCTACACGACGGTCCCGAACAGGGCGCCCACACCCGCGGTGACGCCCATCGCGAGCGCGCCCCAGAACGTCACTCGCGCGGTCGCCTTTCCCATCGGCGCTCCTCCCGTGCGCGCAGCGAGCGCACCCAGGAGCGCGAGAAGGAGAAGCGAGGTCATCGATACGATCGGCACCAGTCCCGACGGCGGTGCGATTTGAACGGCCAGAAGCGGGATCCCCGCGCCCGCCGCGAAAGTGGCGGCCGACGCGAGCCCCGCCTGCACGGGTCGCGCGGCGAGAGTCTCGGAGATTCCGAGCTCGTCGCGCGCGTGCGCGCCCAGCGCATCGTGGGCCATCAATTGCTCGGCGACCTGGCCCGCCAGCTGGGGATCGAGGCCGCGTTTCACGTAGATGGACGCCAGCTCCATGCGCTCGGATTCGACATCGTCCGCCAGCTCCTGGCGCTCGCGCGCCAGGTCGGCGCGCTCCGTGTCGGATTGCGAGCTGACCGATACGTACTCGCCGGCCGCCATGGACATCGCTCCGGCGACCAGACCGGCAACCCCCGCAATCATGACGTCGCTTCGAGACGCGCTCGAGGCGGCGACACCGACCACGAGGCTTGCCGTCGAAACAATGCCGTCGTTCGCGCCCAGAACTGCCGCGCGCAGCCAATTAATCCGTTCGGTGCGGTGACGCTCTCGATGGATTCGGTGCATTCTGCTTCCCTCCTCGCCGACCCATGGCGCAATCTGATCCAGGATGCCCTCCGGAACCACCGTGAATTTCCCACCGATCGACCGGTTCCTGCTCGCGGGGGGCTGCCTGTGCCCCAAGCTCGTCATCATCAAGGGGCGTCTCGGACTGCCTCGTGGCCGGCCGCGGCGTCGGCCGCTATCTCGGCCTCGGCACGGACTCGATGTTAATCCATCGGAGCGGTGACCATCCTGGCCTACTGGCAGATGAACTACAAGTCGGGCTTCGCCGGACTTCGCAGCAGCCTTTTTCCGGCGGGCGGAGTCCCGGAAATTACGGCTGTCCGGCCGCCGTTGATGCCGATGTCGCGCCCGCCCTGAATGACGAGGTCGGATTCAGCGGCCAGCGTGTCGATCCTCTTTGGTCTACGACTGTTGTGGACCAAAGTTGATTTAGCGGCCCGCGGCGCTGTAGATGCTGCGGCCTTCCTTGATCGTTTCCAGGACCAAGCAGTGCTATAGTTCACACCCACGAGTTGGCGCGCCCTCGGCCTCCACGACGGCTGATTGGCGGCGACCCCTCAGCCCTGCGTGAAGACGTTGGCTCGTCGTGGGCCGCGGGGACGATGTCGGTAAATCACGGCTCATCTAGTTGGCCACGGTATGCCCGACGCCTTAGCTCCGAAAAATCGCGCCATTTTATTGGCGCGATTTCAAACTAATCGCGCCATTAATGTAGATAACTATTTATAAACACTATGTTTATACGACTTATTTCTTGGCGCGATTAAGGTAAAATCGCGCCAACATATGGCTGAAGTACGCCCAGACCAACTGAGGGATTCCATCCTGGTCATCATCGGTAAGTACCCTGGTGGAGTAGGCCTCGGCGAGCTTCACCGAGAGCTGAAAAAGTTCAGCCGGCGCACCCTGGGACGCCGTCTCGCCGAGCTCGTCAAGGAGGAGAAGCTGCGTCGAGAAGGTGCGGCTCGGGCGGCAAGGTATTTCGGCGTTTCCGAAGCCGCCCCGACCGCGCGGAGGCGAGACGCCGAGGACCAGGCCTACGTTCCTTTGTCCGAACAGGGGCGTGCCATACGAGACTTCATTCGGAGACCTGCGGAAGAGCGGCGCCCGGTTGGCTATCAACGTGAGTTCCTGGACCACTACGTACCGAACCGCGTCTCTTATTTACCGGAGAGTGTGAGGCAGCACCTCCACCATATCGGCCGGTCACCCGTCGGTAGCGAGCGGCCTGCAGGGACTTACGCGCGCCAGATCCTGAGCCGTCTGCTCATCGATCTCTCCTGGGCGTCTTCCCGGCTAGAGGGCAACACTTACAGTCGACTCGATACGGAACGGCTGATTCAATTCGGCCAGGCGGTCGCGGGAAAGGACGCGACCGAGACGCAAATGATCCTGAACCACAAAGCGGCGATCGAGTTCCTCGTGGATCAGGCGGAAGAGTTGAGTTTCAACAGGTACGCCATCCTCAACCTCCATGCGCTGCTCTCCGAAAATTTGCTCTCGAATCCGGAAGCTTCTGGACGTTTGCGGCGAATACCAGTGGAGATTACCGGCTCGGTGTTCCACCCACTCGCCATCCCGCAAGTGCTCGATGAGTGTTTCGACCAGATCCTGGATACTGCCCGGGCGATTCAGGATCCTTTCGAACAGTCGTTCTTCATGATGGTTCACATCCCGTACCTGCAACCGTTCGAGGACATGAACAAGCGCGTCTCGCGCCTATCCGTCAACATCCCTTTGATTCAACGAAATCTCTGCCCCCTTTCGTTCGTGGACTTGCCGGAACGCGCCTACACGGAGGGAACCCTTGGGGTGTATGAGCTCAATCGATTCGAACTGCTGATGGATGTCTTGGTGTGGTCCTACGAACGTTCTTGCCAGCGCTACCTTGCCGTGCGGCAGTCCATGGCCGAGCCCGATCCCTTTCGTCTGCGATACCGGGAAGCACTCATCGAGGCCGTTTCGGAGGCGGTGCGTCGACTCGCTACACCGCCCGATTCAGTCATTCGTGACTACGCCCTCGAGCACATCCCGATGGAAGATCGCGCGGCCTTCGTCGAGATGGCACGAAGGGAGCTCGACAGGCTTCACGAGGGAACGATTGCTCGCTATCGCCTGCGGCCGTCCGAATACGAAGCCTGGAGAAAGGCATCGGAGTCGAGTAGCGGAGGCGGTTGAACCCGTTGAACATCGCCCCGGGAAAGCTCGACGACCGGTAGTCCACATCGATGTCCGCCCGCCGGCGGTCTGTCGCGATGGAGACCTGAATCGAGGGGACACCTCCCTGCTAGCGGTAATTGATGGGATAGCCCCGGTGATAAACCGCCGGGGAAAGCCTTCCGTCCCGCGAGCGCTTCGTAAAGGACGCAACCGAAAGACCAGATATCGGTCCTTCTGTCGAGAGACTTCCCTCGCGCTTGCTCCGGGCTCATGTAGGCCGCTGTTCCGAGAAATCACCCCGTGCTCGGTTCCCTCGCGGGTGAGCGTCGGCGACTGGGAGAGATCGGAGGCGGGCGCTTCCTCGGGCGACCGCTTTCGCCAGGCCAAAGTCCAGAACCTTCACTCGCCCTTCGGGAGTGATCTTCACGTTACCGGGTTTCAGGTCCCGGTGGATGATCCCCCTTTCGTGCGCCGCTTCGAGGGCCTCGGCGATCTGGAGCAAGACATCGTGTGCCTCCTCGATGCTCAAAGCTCCCCGGGCGAGCCTCTCCGCGAGGGTCTCTCCAAAAACCAGCTCCATCTCCAGGAACTTGCGCCCGTCGGCCTCGTGAAAGCCGTGGAGGGTCGCAGCGTTCGGGTGGTTCAGCGAGGCGAGAAGGTGGGCCTCACGCTCGAGCCTCGAGATCTTCTCCTCATCCTGGGCCAGGACGTCGGGAAGAAGCTTCAGAGCCACCTCCCGCCCGAGCTTGGTATCGCGAGCGCGATACACCTGGCCCATGCCGCCCGCGCCGAGAAGAGAGCGGATCTCGAAGACTCCCAGCCGGGTCCCAGCGGCAACGGTCATGCGCGTTATGCTAACACCGCCACCGGGATCGAAGCTGCGGCGCTCGCGGCGCCTACTCCGCCCGAACCCAGCCGTACTGGGTGTTGCTCGGAAAAGGGCCGCCGGCGGCCCGGCTGAGCGCCCTCAACTGGTCGATGTAGTCGCCGGGGATGGGATTGCGCTTGGTCTCGGGGTCGATTCGGTAGATTCGGGCGGCGTTGAGCCCGAAGATCTGCCGCTTCACATCCGCGGTCAGCGGCCGGTAGCCGAAGCGCTCCATCAGCGACGCGGGCATCTCCAAGCGGCGGAGGGCGTCGATCTGCCACTGGGGTGAGCCCCACCAGACCGAGTCCGTGCCCCAAAGGATGTGGTCGGACCCGAAAGCCTCGATCATCATTCCCAGGACGTGGCAGCAGAGCGCGGGGTGCGTTATCACCATCAAGGCGAACGTGCTTCCGAGCTCCATGTAGACGTTGGTCATGTGGGGGTTGTCCCTGCGCCACTGGCAGAGGTCGCTCACCCAGGGAATGTAGGCGTTGCCACTGAACCCGCGCTCGGCCACCGGCACCGCCTCCTCGAGAGCCTTGAAGCCGGAGTGGTAAATCAGGAAGTTCACGTCGGGGAAGTCTTTCGAGGCCTTCACGATGTCCCTTGGATGGCAGTGCGCTTCATTGAACAGACCAAGGGCGAGCCCTTTGTGGAGGCACACGTTCTTGACCCCGAGCTTTCGCGAGTACTCGAGCGCCGGGTAGGCGACGGCTTCATCGTCCACCCACCACCCTTCCGGGTTTTTGCCGAGGCCGAGGCCGGTATAACCTTTCCAGGCGTCGATTCGGAGCTCCTCCACCTGGGCCTGCATGCGCTCCTTGTTCTCCGTTCCCAGGTCAGGGGCCAAGAGCCCATGGCTCACCATCCGCTGGGATCGGGCGATGCGGTTTACCCAGTCCCGCGAGCGCACCATCTGATCGGGCGGCAGAATGTTGGTTTCGTCGGTGAGCGAGGGAACGCCGCTGATGACCGCGACGTCGGTCTCGCTGTCGAGAAAGATCTCTTTGACGTAGTTCTCGAAATACACGTCCTCCGGTCTCGGCTCCCGTTCGCCGAGAACCGGGTTCATCGCGGCACCCAGGCGACGGAAGTCGAGAACGCTCACCTCACCTACCTGGTAGCGGCCGGTCGTCACGTGATGCGTCTGGACGTCGAAGATGAAGTAATCCTCACGACCCTCCTGAACCGCGGCGGGCTCGGTGAGCTCGGCGGCGTGAACGGTGAAGAACTTCCCGAAGACCTCGTTCATCGCGGCGAAAGCAGTGGCCATGCCGCACGCCGTGTGGAGAAACGCCCTCCGGTCGACGCCGAGCTTTCTGGCCGCGCTTCGACTCAGCACCTCAATGCGGTGCTCGACCGCCCTCTGCTGGACCGTCTGCGGAAGCGGCAGGAACTCCTCGTTCGAGACCACTTGAGTGGGAATCGGCAAGTGCCGCCCCAGGCGAACATCGAGATCTGACTTTCGCACCCAGTTTGATTTTCCCATCGTCCCTCCGTCGGTCCGAGTGTGGCGGTAGCTTCTCACGAGCTCGACGAGACGGCAATCGAGCGATTCGCTACTTCGGCTGCCGCCCTCAGTGCTTCGCGATTTGATCTAGGATCCCATCCCGGACTGGCGGACTGCCTGTGAACTTCCATCTCATCGACTGGATCCTCCTGGGCGTCTTGTTCCTGGTGCCGCTCGCGGGAGGGTACCTCTGCCGCAAGCTCATTCGAGGCGTCTCCGATTACCTCGTCGCCGGCCGAAGCGTCGGCCGCTATCTCGGCCTGGGCACGGACTCGATGCAGTCCATCGGAGCGGTGACCATCCTGGCGTACTGGCAGATGAACTACCAGTCGGGCTTCGCCGGCCAGTGGTGGTATCTCCTGACCCCGGCGGCGGGGATCCTCGTCGCCCTCACCGGCTGGGGAATCTACCGGTTTCGAGAGACGCGCGCCATGACCCTGGGTCAGCTCGTGGGGATGCGGTACGGCGAGAACGCGCGCATCTTCTTCGGCGCCGTTGCCTTTCTCGCCGGTGTCATCAACATGGGCATCTTCCCCGCGGTGGGCGCGGGCTTCTTCATCTATTTCTGCGGTCTTCCCGAGCGATTCGCCCTTGTGGGCTTCGAGTTCTCGACGACGCTCGTGGTCATCGTTCTCTTCGAGAGCGTGGCGGTAGCGATCTGTTTCTGGGGCGGGCAGATCACGGTGGTGGTCACGGATTTCTTTCAGGCGCTCTTTCTCAACGCCATGCTGGTCGCCATCGTGATCGTGCTCGTTCGCCTATTCACCTGGGAGCAGTTCGCCCAGGCCTACGGGTCGGCGGCGAACGGCGATTCTCTCCTCCATCCCTTCCGAGCCGACGCCGCGAGCGAGTTCGGCAAGACGTTCTTCCTGATCCACGTCTACTACTGGATGGTGTACAGCGTCATCTCGTGGTCGCCGAACTCGATGCAGGTGAGCTCCGCCCGCGATGCCCACGAGGGGCGGATGATGCGCGTACTCCTGCACGTGCGCAACCTCGCCATGATGGGACTGGGGCTGTTCGTACTGCCGCTCGCGGCGTTCGTGCTCATGCACCATCCCGACTTCGCCTCTCAAGCGGCGGAGGTTACGGCCGCGGTGTCCGCGATCGGAAACGAGCAGGTGCGAAGCCAGATGCTGATCCCGGCCGCGGTCGCCCAGATGCTCCCCGCGGGAATGCTCGGTGCTCTCGCCGGCGCGGTGCTCTTCGCGATCGTCACTACCGACGACACGTACTTTCTCGCCTGGTCTTCACTCCTCATCCAGGACGTCGTCATTCCGCTTCGGGGAAAGCCGCTGTCGCCCCGGCAGCACCTCTGGTGGCTGCGCGGCGCGGTCCTCCTCGTCGCCCTCTTCGTCGTCACCTTCAGCTTTTTTTTCAACCAGGTGGACAACATCTTCATGTTCATGGATATCAGCGCGTCGCTCTATACCGGCGCCGCCGGTGTCGTCCTCCTGGGAGCCCTCTATTGGAGAAGGGGAACGACGGCGGCCGCCTGGGCGACGATGATCGTCGGGCTTTCGCTTTCAGCCGCGGGCTTCGTCTACCGGAGCATCGACCCGAGTTTTCTCGACGGCCGCATCATGGCCTTTTGGGTCAGCATCGTCTGCATTGCCGTCTACGTCGTCGTGTCGCTCATGGGCGCGCAGGAGTTCGACATCGAGAGACTGCTTCACCGCGGCCGCGAGAGATATCAGCCGTCCCGCTCCGACCGGATCCTCATCCCCTGCATCTACGCTCTGGTCGCGCTCTTTCTCGTGGCCCATTTCGGCGTCGACGTCTACAACTTGAGCTACGACGTGCCCACGTCGAGCTGGCTCTCCTTCTGGCGGAAGTACCTGGTGGTGATGTTCGGCCTCGGGACGCTCTTCCTCGTGTGGATCACCTGGGGCGGGTTCCGCGACCTCTCCCGCCTGTTCCGCTCCCTCGGCACGTCTCGCTCTGGAGCGGTGGACGAGACGGACGACGGGCGGATCGAATAGTCGCGGATCTGCAAGTGATGGGTAAGTAAGGATTGGCAATGAGGTAGCAATCTGTTTGCATAACATATCGATGAACTACGTTGGGCTTCTCTCGGCCGCCGCGTTGCACGGCGCCGCACATCAGAAGCCGCAGGAGTTTCAGGTCGTCGCGGGATCCGTCCTCCGGCCGCTGACCGTTGGTCGAGTCCGGGTCCGGTTCTTCTTCCGCCGTCAGATGGCTCTCGCTGTCACCGCGAACGTCAAGACGCCGAGCGGCTACATCCCCGTCTCGACGCCGGAGATGACGGCCTACGATCTCGTCCGCTACAGGAAGGGAGCGGGTTCGATCGACCATGTTGCGACGGTGCTGTCCGAGTTGGCGGAGCGCATGGACCCGAAGCGACTCCTTGCGATCGCAAAGAAGGGCGAGGAGCTGCCCGTTGTACAGCGACTCGGCTACCTGCTGGAGCGAACGGAGCACGGAGACCTCACCGGTGATCTGGGCAAGTTCGTCGACAAGCACAGGCCCAGGATGGTCGCGCTCGAACCGCGCAGTTCGGAGGGCGTCTCCGGTCGCGACCTTCGTTGGCGCGTTGTCGTCAACACGACCATCGAGATAGAAGCGTGATCCCCGCCGACCTCATCACGGGGTGGCCCGAGCACACCCGGTGGGCCACCGACGAACAGGTGGAGCAGGATCTCGTGCTTTGTCGCGCGCGCGTCGCCATTTTCGAAGACGCCGAACTCGCAAGAACGGTCGCGCTGCGGGTGGGACAGCGCTCGACAAGCTGCACTTCTCCCCTTCGCGGCGCTACTCGGAGGACATCGATCTCGTGCAGCTGCGCCGCGGTCCCTTTGGGCCGACCATCGATCGTTTACGGGCCCGCGTCGACGCTTGGCTCGGCGAACCGAAGCGGAAGCAGGGCCAGGGCGTGCGACTCATTTAGCGGTTCGAGTCCGAGATCCCGCCGGTCGTACCGCTCAAACTGAAGATCCTTGGAAGGGGAAGGATCCCGCCAAGCGAAGGGCGCAGCGGTGACTCCATGAAGATTCCGCGAAAATGACGAACGAAGAGGTTCGGCCTCGGGACGCTATTCCAGACTACTTCGTCGAATCCTCGATCTCCATCACCCACACGTCGGCCTCGAACTCGGTGAGGGTGAAGTAGAAATGCTCGCCGTCGCTCGACCATTCGGGGAAATACGGCTGGCGTGTGGGATCGTCGAATCGAACGAGCTGTTGGGGCGCGCCTCCGGACAAGGAAACCGACCAGATCCCGACGCGCTCATCGGGAGGGCTCTGCCTGAAGTAGAGGGTCTGGCTGTCTTTCGACCACATCGGACGGTTTCCGAAGTCGGTGAGCCGGCGCGGCTCTCCGCCACCGGACGGGATCACCGAAATGCCCCTGTCGTTCCCGAAAGCGATGAGACGACCGTCGGGAGACCAGCGCGCCGCCATTCCCTCGTCGAACGTTAACTGAACGGGCGTTTCCCCGGAAAGCTCACCCTTGTCCTTCGAGAGCACGAAGATCCCGGATCTCCCGCTCCCGTAAGACTGAAAGACCACTCTGGTCCCATCGGGAGACCAGTGTGGGTAGAATTCCTGGGCCGGGTCGTTCGTGAGCTGACGCACGGCGCCTCCATCGGCCGAAACGACGAAGATGTCGCGGTTATCGGTCCGCATCGCGTGAAACGCGATCTCCCTCCCGTCGGGGGACCACGTCGGGTAGAAGTCCATCGGGCCTTCGGTGACCTGCACCGGCTCGCTGCCTCCGACCGGCATCTTGAAAAGGGACACGTTGCCGCTGTGATTCAAATCGAACACGAGCCACTTGCCGTCCGGCGAGACGGCGACGGCCTCGATGACCTGATTTCCGGTCGTGACCGGACGAGCCTTCTGGACCGAGACCGGGCCTTCTGCCGGAACCGGAAGGGACCAGACGTTCTGCCGCACCCTTGCGACGGAATAGGAAATCGTCCGGCCGTCGGACGACGAAGAAATCGTGTAGACATCGAGCCCCGTGGTCAGGCGCTCGGGGTCGCTCAACGGCTGTCCCGAGGGGTCGACGGAAACACGGTAGACGTCCCGGCCGCCTCCGCGATCGGAAACGAAGAGAAGGCTCTTTCCATCGGGCGCCCATACCGGACTGAGGTTCTGGTGCGTGTCGTCTGTGACTCGTACCGGCTCGCCGCCTTCGACGTCGACGACCCAGATAGATGATGGCGCGACGTTGAGGTTGCCAACGTAACCCAAGTTGCCCGAGGTGAACGCGATTCGATTTCCGTCGGGAGACCAGCTCAAAGACCACGGCTCGGCGGCGTCCATGAGCTTGCGCGCCTCGGCCCCTTCGGCTGTGCCGACGAAGATTGCGTCGCCCGCAGCGTATGCGACTAGCTCGCCGTCGGGAGACCATACCAGCTCCACCGTATACTCCGGCGTGGGAAAACGGCGCGGCGCGCCACCGAGCGCGGGAACGGTGTAGATTTCCCAGGCCTCAGGCAAAGATTTTCGAAACGAGATTCGCGCACCGTCGGGAGACCACCGTGGCAAGCGGTGCCTTCCGGTGAGATCCTCCGTCAGCAGCACCGGTCGGCCGCCCGAAACCTGCTTCACGTAGATCTTGGTCGCGAACAGAGGCCCGGCGGCGTAGGCCACGAGCTTCCCGTCTGGCGAAATCGCGGCGTCGACCTCGAGCCCGGGCTCTCTCGTAACCTGAATGGTCCGGCCGACGCGAGGCACGAACCGCTCAGGGGCGCGAGGCCAGAAGGCGACCAGGCCGGCGACGATTACAAGCGCAGCAAGAAGAGCCCAGAGGGTTCGCCTTCGAGGCGGCGCGGGAGCCACCGCCCGGGTCCCGCTCTCGGTGTCGCGCTTGATCCGCCGAATGTCGGCGAGAAGGTCCTTCGTCGTCTGATAGCGTTCATCGGCTCTCTTCGCGAGGCAACGGTTGACGACGTGCTGCAGCTCCTCGGAGCTCTCGATTCCGGAAAGACGCGGCGTCGGATCACGGAGAATCGCGCTCAGGGTGTCGGTGCCGCTCTTGCCCCGGAAGGGGAGCGTCCCGGTGAGCATCTCGTAGAGAACGATGCCGAAGCTGAAGATGTCCGCGCGTTCGTCGACCGCCTCTCCTCGCGCCTGCTCCGGCGACATGTAGGAAACGGTGCCGAGGATCTGTCCAGGGTCGGTCTCCCCACGATGCCCCGTCTCCGCCTCGCTACCGCCGCCGGCCATGGGGCGGAAAGGCTCAACGAGCTTGGCGAGACCGAAGTCGATGATCTTGACATGACCCTCTTCGGTGATCATGACGTTGGCGGGCTTGAGGTCTCGATGGACCACGTGCTTCTCGTGAGCCTTCGAGAGCCCCTCGGCGAGCTCGGTCGCGAGCTCGAGCGTTCGTGACACCGAGAGCCGCCCCCGCGCGAGAAGCTCGCTCAGCTTCTCCCCTTCGATGAGCTCCATCACGATGAAATGGACGCCCCCCGCTTCGTCGATCTCGTGAATGGTGGCGATGTGGGGATGGTGGACCGAGGCTGCGGCCTTCGCCTCTAGCACGAAGCGGCGCCGACGGGTCTCATCGGCCATGAGCTCGGGAGGCAGGATCTTCACCGCGACTTCGCGATCGAGCGTGGTATCGAGGGCACGATAGACGACCCCCATACCACCCCGGCTGATCTCCTGCAGGATCTGGTAATGCGACAGCGTGCGCCCGATCACAGCGCATCACCAGTCGTAGCGAAGCGTGAACTGAAACAGCCGAGGAAATCCAAACACGTCCAGAATCCTTCCGAAGTTCGGGTTCCCGAGAACGCTGACTGGACCGTTGAAGTCGGGCCGGTCGAAAGCATTGATGATCTCGACTCTAGCCGTGATCCGTCCCGCGCCTACGCTCTCGGACTTCTGGAAGGCGAAGTCCCAGTTGTGTCTCGTCGGGGTGCGGACGCGCGTCTCCGTCCTCGGAGCGGCCCCCAAACGTGAACGCGGGCGCGAGGGCCCAGGCGTCAGGGTCGAGATAGCTGTCGAGGTTCTCGATGGTGCTTCCCGAGTGGCCCGGGTCGACTCCGGGAACGACGTGCGGACGCTGCAGGTCAGAGAGAAGGCCCGTGTTGACGAGACGCTGGATGACGGCGATGGGAAATCCGCTTTGGACGTAGCCCGCGGCGGATACGGACCAGCCGCCGAGTAGCGCGTTTCCGAGCCCAGGACTATCGAGCCAGCGTTTTCCCCTCCCGAAGGGTAGCTCCACGATCCCGGACACGTTGAGGCGATGGGGGGCATCGGTAAGTGAACGGCTGTATTCGGCGTCCAGATTGTAGTTGTCGAGGGGAGCGGACCCGGGTCGATTGGAGTAATGATTGCCCTCTCCAATGATGTTGTCCTCCGTGCGGCTCCAGGTATAGTTCACGCGCCCCCCGAATCCGCCACGGAATCTCCTCTCGAACCTGAGGATGGCCGCGTCGTATCGCCTTCGGCCCCCGCTCGACTGTAGAGCGTAGAGTCCGCCGAACTGCGGATAGGGACGGAGAAGCTGAGCCCGCGGGATGGTCTCCGACTGGCTCAAATCGCCGAAGACCGGGTTTCCGAAGAATGGATTGGGGACGGGTTCAAGGAGAGCGCTTCCGAGGCTTTGGTAGCTGGGATCGACCTGGTTGATGTTGACGGAGGCCCCCGAGAACGCTCCGCCGAGTCCGAGACGGTCGGAGCGGCTTCCAAGGTATCCACCGGAAACCACGATGTCACCGGGAATCTCCCGCTGAATCTCGGCGGAGTACTGCTGGACGTACGCCGACTTTCGGAGCTGGTCGGGAAAATCCACGTCGCCTCCCGCCCCGGTGAGAAGGCCGAGGCTCGAGCCGACTGGCTGCTCCAGGCCGAAGGGGAACGGATCGGAGAGCGTCCCCGCCGGCGTCAACGCGCCATCGGTGCTGGCCAGGTAGTAGGTCGGCGCGTCGTACCCGCGCCTTGTCTCGTACGTGGGCTGGTACGGCGCCCAGAAGACTCCGTAGCCTCCCCGGAGCACGGTCGCGTCGTCGATACTCCAGGCGAATCCCGCACGCGGTCCCCACTTGAGCGCCTGGGGATCTCCCTGTTGTTCCGGAGAACCGTCCACTCCCGCGTACATGAGCCCACCTCTCAGGGTCATCCCTTCGATGGGCTGAAGGGGCCACGGGGTGTCTCGATCGAAACCCACGGTCTGGCGATTCTCTTTCTCCCTGGGGCCGGTCTCGTGCTCGAGGCGAAGCCCGAGGTTCAGCACCAGATTCGGCGCGATCCTCCAGTCGTCCTGGACGAAGCCACCGTAGTAGTCGATGAACTGATCGAGTGGAGTGTAGCCGAAGGTCCACCCAAAGGAGGGAGAGCCGAGCAAGAGGCTCGCGAGAGAGCTTCCGCTCGCCTCGGGGTTGAGAGGATCGGGGCCCTGGGTGAATCCGGCGTCGAACTCGAATTCGCCCGCTCGCGGTCCTCCAAACAGGGCGTCTTCTCCAATCCTCCGGTAGTCGCCGCCGAACTTGAGACTGTGGTTCCCGACGATCTGGGAGACGGTTCCGTTCGCGGTGTGGGAGTAGAACCGGTCGTCGTCGTCGGCCCAGCTGCCGAATGCGTCGTAGCCGTCGATGAAGAAATAAGGGAACACGTTCGCGGTGATCTGATCGAGAAACCTCTCCGAGAAACCGAGCCCCGCAGGGTCGAACTCGGGAACCCGGAAATCGCTGACGAAGGAGAAATAACCGTAGCGGAAGGTCAGGACGCGGTCGTCGCTCGGAATCACGGTCTGGTTGAGGGCGAGCAAGTGGACGGTGCGAAACAATACGGCATTGTTGGCATCGGCGGGACCTCCGTAGAACTTGGGGGACGGCTCCTCCGAGTCGTAGAACATGTAGGTCCCGGTCAACTGAGCTCGATCGCTGAATCGGTGATCGAGCTTGAGCGAGACCTGGTCGGCGGCATCGACGACGGAAGCACTCGCGCTGAGGTCGCCCTCTCCCCGGGCGGCGATGTAGGCTGCGAGGTTGAGTCCCACCGGATTCAGTCGTTCGGGAGGGATCACGTTTCCCGGAAACGGATCGCGAATGTACTGTCCAGGATTCGCCGGGTCCGGCCGGGTGGTCAGCGGATCGTAGATGACGGTTCGCGAGCGCGAGAAATCCCCTCTCGCTTCGGCGGCCGTCGGAAGCGTGAGGATGGTATTCCGGTTGACGCTCGTGCGGTAGCCCTCGAGCGCTCCCCAGAAGAACGTCTTGTCGCGAAAGATGGGGCCCCCGAAGGAGCCAGCATAGAGCCAGTAGTGACCTTCCTCTTTGGGCTCCCCGGCCTCCTTTTCGAAATAGAGCTGCCCCACCGCCCAATCGGGCCGGTTCTGGACCATGGCGCTCCCGTGCCAGAGATTCGAGCCCGACCGGTGGAGGGTGTTGAAAACACCGCCCCCGGTTCGTCCCATCTCGGCGTCGTAGGTGCTGGCCTGTATCTTGACCTCCTCGACCGCTTCGATGCTGGGAATGATGACCGCGCGGTTCAGGATGTCGGTGATGGAGACGCCGTCGAGAGTGTAGTTGTTGCCGCCCCGTGGGCCGCCGGCGATGGAGAGAAGCGAACCGGTGGTCTGATCTTGCATCCGGGTGAAATGGGCCACTCCCGAGGGAATGACGTTCGGGGTGGTGATCGAGACGTAGAACGGATTCCGCGATACGGTGGGAAGGGTTTGGAGCTCGACGTGCTCGAGAGACGAGCTCACGGACGCCGTCGCGTTCTCGAGGAGCGGAGACGCCGAGGTCACGGTGACGGACTCCCGGACGGCGCCGAGCTCGAGCCGGATGTCGAGCACGAGAAACCTCTGGACCGAAAGCTCGACCCCCCGGTGCTCGAAGGGGGCGAAGCCGTCGAGCTCCGCCCGGATGGTGTAGACCGCGGGCTGCACGTCCACGAACGCGTAGTGGCCGACCTCGTTCGCGACCGAACCCCGAGTGAAGGCGGTTGATTCGTCGGAAATCGTTACCGTCGCTCCGGGAAGGACTCCTCCACCGGTGTCCTTCACGACCCCCCGAATGCCGGCGCGATAGGTCTGCCCGGTAAGAAGCGCCGCCGAGCCGAGAACCAGAGCCGTTAGGGAAAGCCTGCGTTTCATGACGAAAGCCTCCGGATTCTTCAGGACGGATTCTGACGCGGAAGATAGAGGATTCCATCCCGTCGGTCAAGCGGGATCATGAGCTCGGAGTCGGATGACGACTACTTCGTCGAATCCTCGAGCTCCATCACCCACACGTCGGCCTCGTACTCGGTGAGGGTGAAGTAGAAGTGCTCGCCGTCGCTCGACCATTCGCCGCGAGCTGGCACCCGTGTGGGATCGTCGAATCGGACGAGCGGTCTGGGCTCGCCTCCGGACAAGGATACCGACCAGATCCCGGCGCGCTCGTAGGGTGGAGGCTCCCTGAAGTGGATGGTTCGACTGTCTTTCGACCACATCGGAAAGCTACCGAAGTCAGTGAGCGGACGAGGCTTCCCCCCTTCGGAAGGGATCACCGACACGCCGCTGTCGCTCACGTAAGCGATGAGACGACCGTCGGGAGACCAGCGCGGCTGTGCTCCCCCATCGAACGTCACCTGCACGGGCGTCTCTCCGGAAAGCTCGCCCTTGTCCTTCGACAGCACATAGATCTCAGGGGCGCCGCGCCGGCCCGAATGAAAGACGACTCTCGTCCCATCGGGAGACCAGTGCGGGTAGAACTCCTGCTCCGGGTCGTTCGTGAGCTGACGCGCCGTTCCTCCGTCGGCTGAGATGACGAAGATGTCGCGGTTTCCCGTCCGGAACGCGTGAAACGCCACTTCCGTCCCGTCGGGTGACCACGACGGGCAGCAGTCCATCGTGGGGGCGGTGGTGAGCTGCACAGGCTCGCCGCCCCCGACCGGCATCTTGAAGAGGGAACGGTTGCCGCTTTGGTCCGAATCGAACGCGAGCCACTTCCCGTCCGCCGAGACGCCGACGCCCTCGATCGTCCGATTTCCGGTCGTGACGGGACGGGCTTCTTTGACTGACACCGGGCCTTCGAAAGGTACCGGAAGCGACCAGATGTTTTGTCGCAAGGTGGCGACGGAATAGGAAAGCCTCCGGCCGTCGGCGGAAGAAGCCATGGTGAAGACATCGAGCCCCGTGGTGAGCCGCTCGGGCTTCCCGACGGGCTCTCCATCGATACCGACGGAAATGCGGTAGATGTCCCGGCCGCCCCCTCGATCGGAAACGAAGAGGAGGCTCTTTCCGTCCGGCGTCCATACGGGACTGAAGTCGACGTGGCCGCCTTCCGTGACGCGTACGGGTTCGCCGCTTCTGACGTCGACGACCCAGATGTCTGACGGTGCGACGTTGAGGTTGAAAAGGTAATCTGCGTTACCCGACGTGAACGCGATCCGCTTCCCGTCGGGGGACCAGCTCAACGACGAGGGCGCGAAAGCGTCGGAGACCTTGCGAGCCTCGCCTCCGTCGGCGGGGCCGACGAAGATCGCATCTTCCTTCGGGTACGCGATTTGCTCGCCGTTGGGAGACCATACCAATTCCAACAAGTCGGGTGTGGGAAAACGGCGCGGCGCTCCTCCAAGCGCGGGAACGATGTACGTTTCCCATGCGTCGGGCCGCTCACTATGAAACGAGATGCGCGAACCGTCGGGAGACCACCGGGGGAAACGGTGCTCTCCGGTGAGCTCATCCGTCAGCGGTACGGGACGGCCGCCAGCGACTTGTTTCACGTAGATCTTCGTCGCACCCTGAGGTCCGGCGGCGTACGCCACGAGCTTCCCGTCCGGCGAAATGGTGGCGTCGATCTCGAGGCCCGGCTCCCTCGTCACCTGAAGGGTCCGCCCGACGCGAGGCAGGAACCGCTCGGGTGTGCGGGGCCAAAGGACGACAAGGCCCGTGACGACGACGAGAGCACTGATGAGAACGCCGAGAGCCCAGAGGGTTCGCCTTCGAGGCGGCGCCGCAGCCACCGCCCGCGTCCCGCTCTCCGTGTCGCGCTTGATCCGCCGAATGTCGGCGAGAAGGTCCTTCGTCGTCTGATAGCGTTCATCGGGTCTCTTCGCGAGGCAGCGGTTGACGACGTGCTGCAGCTCCTCGGAGCTCTCGATTCCCGATAGACGCGGCGTCGGATCGCGGAGAATCGCGCTCAACGTATCGGTGCCGCTCTTGCCCCGGAAGGGGAGCGTCCCGGTGAGCATCTCGTAGAGAACGATGCCGAAGCTGAAGATATCCGCGCGTTCGTCGACGGCCTCCCCCCGCGCCTGCTCCGGCGACATGTAGGAAACGGTGCCGAGGATCTGTCCAGGGTCGGTTTCCCCACGATGCCCCGTCTCCGCCTCGCTGTCGCCGCGGGCCGCCGGGCGGAAAGGCTCGACGAGCTTCGCGAGACCGAAGTCGATGATCTTGACGTGACCCTCTTCGGTGATCATGACGTTGGCGGGCTTGAGGTCTCGATGGACCACGTGCTTCTCGTGAGCCTTCGAGAGCCCCTCGGCGAGCTCGCTCGCGAGCTCGAGCGTTCGTGACACCGGGAGGCGCCCCCGCGCGAGAAGCTCGCTCAGCTTCTCCCCATCGATGAGCTCCATCACGATGAAGTGCGTCCCCTCCTCCTCGTCGATCTCGTGAATGGTGGCGATGCGGGGATGATGGATGGCAGCCGCGGCCTTCGCCTCTAGCACGAAGCGGCGCCGACGGGTCTCATCGGCCATGAGCTCGGGAGGCAGGATCTTCACCGCGACTTCGCGATCGAGGGTGGTATCGAGGGCCCGATACACGACCCCCATACCGCCCCGGCTGATCTCCTCCCGGATCTGATAATGGGACAGCGTGCGCCCGATCACGACGCGTCAAAGTAGGTCCTGACGGGAACCGAAGTCAACTCGGGACTCGTCAGGAGAGAAACCACGGAAGTACCGTGATGCCGTTTCTCACGTAGCTTTCGACCCCAGCGTAGACGAGTACACCGCTCTTGTTCGGGTTGCCCGGAAGGTCGAGCCAGAAGCGGAGGCCGTCGAAGGCGTCCGACGCGAGCGTCAATCCGGACTTCGCCTCGACCGGCAGAAGCTGGACGCCCAGGTCGGCGAGAGCGTCGACCTCGTGTCCGGCGCGGTCCTTCCAGAAAAAGAGCGGCGCATCGTGACCGCCATTCTCGAAAGCCTTGATGAGCTCCGAGACCACGTAGCTTTCGAAAATGGCGCCGCGGAGCGGATGACGCTCGAGCGTCTGCGCGTCGGGAATACCCAGCAGGTAGCACACGAGCCCCGTATCGAGGAAGTGGAGTCGCGGAGTCTTTCGCAGTCGCTTTCGGAAGCTGACGTGATGCGGGGTGAGCACGGTGACGATGAATCCGCTCCGCAAAGCCGTCAGCCAATGCTTCACCGTCGGCTGGGTAATGCCTGCGTCGGTTGCCAGGGCGGATAGGTTGAGATCCTGGCCGGTCCGCGCCGCCACGAGCCTCATGAAGCGCTCGAACGCATCGAGGTTGACGACCCGCAACACGTCGCGCAGGTCTTTTTCCACGTAGGTTCTCTGGTAGTCGGCGAGCCACTGTGCCGGGTGGAGCCCCGCGGCGTGAATCCGCGGGTAGAATCCTGCCCAGAGCGCAGACCAGAGATCCGTCTCCGGAGCCGTCGGATTTTCCACGCGGGTATCCAGGTGCCACGGATCCAGGGGCCGACGACCGAAAAGTTCGGAGGAAGCCAGAGGGAGAAGGTGGAGAATGGCTGTGCGACCGGCGAGAGACTGAGACACTCCTTCCATCAACAGGAGATTCGAGGAGCCGGTCAGGATGTATCGCCCCGGCACGGGATTTTCATCGACGGCGACTTGAATGTAGGAGAGGAGATCCGGCGCGCGCTGAACCTCGTCGAGGACGACGCCGCCCGGGAAGCGGGCGAGGAAACCGAGCGGGTCTTCGAGCGCGAACTTTCGCTCGTCGGGCCTTTCGAGCGAGACATAAGCGTGCTCCGGGAAGACCTGGCGCGCGAGGGTCGTCTTTCCCGATTGCCTGGGGCCGGTCAGGGTGACGATGGGCATCCCTCGGGCGCGCTGCTCCAGTTGAGACGCGATAACCCGCAGGAACACGAAGTCTATGCTATTGCATCAACTACACTTAGTCAAATTAAAAATCAGATTTTGAATTTGAGTCGACAAGGCGGATGATGGCGAAAAGACGTTGGCTTACCTTCAGGGCCTCACCACGAGCTCTGGACGGGTTCCCGCCGCGTCCTTCGAGGAAAAACTGGCGTAGGGCGAGCTTACGGCGTCGTTCCTGAGAACGATTCCGATCACGTGGCGGCCTGCCGCCTTCTCCTGCTGCACGTAGGCGGTGAGGTCCCACTCGTACCAGCGGGCCGCGGTCGATGAGCTGACCAGGGTCACTGTGGAAAGCGAGCTCGTCCCCGGTGGGGGCTTGTTGCTCCATGTGATCCCGAGCTCTCCCCAGCTCGTGTCGGAGACGGGGAAGACCGAGGTCGTGACCAGGGCCGAGGTGGTACCGGACAGGTTGCCATAGAGACGCAAGAGCGCCCTCTCCGCGCTTCCCACGCCATTGGTGTCGAATCTCAAGTACGCCCAGCGGTTGTTGCTGCTGCTCGATGTCCTCCTGACCTGGAGGGTAGTGAAGCCGCCGAAGTTGCGGTTCACATAGGACGAGCCGTCCCGCACGTATGCATCGGCCAGAGGTTGGAGCCGTGCCTCGACGGTCACGCTGACGGGAGCGGATGTCGTCACCGCGCCACGGTCATCGGTGGCGTGCGCGGTGAGGGTGTAGTCGCCCGCGGAAACGTTGCCCCAGCTCACGCTGAAGGGGCTCGTCGTGTCGGCGCCGAGGCTCATGGAGCCCTGGAAGAACTCGACCTTCACGATGTTTCCGTCGAGATCCGAGGCATCGGCCGAAAGCGCAAGGCTTGCCGGCGCCGTGTACACCATCCCTGAGGATGGCGCGGTCAGAATCACCAAAGGCGGGGCGTTCACGAAAATGGAAACGGGAGCTGAAGCGGCGAAAGCACCCGTGTCGTCGGTGACCCGCGCGCTCAGGATGTGAACGCCCAACGAAGCCCCGAACCATGCCGCCTCGTAGGGGCCCGTCCCATCCTCGCCGACCTTCACCGCATCGGCGAAGAACTCGACGAGGGCGATGCTTCCGTCGGAATCAGCCGCATGCGCAGCGAGCGGAATGCCCGCGGGAGCGCTGAAAATGCTGCCGTTGACTGGGCTCACGAGACCGACGACAGGGGGCACGTTCTCGATGACCGCGGTCGTCGCCACCTGGATCGAATCCGCGAAACCGTCATTGACGACGAGCGTGACGGGATAGGTACCGAGAGTCGCATACGCGTGGGTCGGGCTCGCACCCGTCCCCGTGGCGCCGTCTCCGAAGTTCCACAGGTACGTCAGAGGATCGCCGTCCCCATCCGCCGATGCCGTGCCCTGGAAGGCGATGCTCTG
>Ga0184637_10000779_pt1 | contig 22846 bp, 24 predicted proteins | sample PLM3_127_b2_FD_133143 | JGI IMG/M metagenome (GOLD analysis project Ga0184637, IMG submission 133143) | Groundwater sediment microbial communities from an aquifer in East River, Colorado, USA - PLM3_127_b2 | ecosystem: Environmental > Terrestrial > Soil > Riparian zone | place: USA: East River... | reverse complement strand
TGCTGCCGCGCGACTACGCGCGCCCCGCGCTCGATAAGCAGCGCCTCGGTCAGCTGATCGACATGGTCAGCAACATCTCGATCGGCGACGCCGAGAGCCGCGCAAAGGACGTGCTCGGCCGCGTCTACGAGTACTGCCTGTCGCAGTTCGCGAGCGCCGAGGGCAAGAAGGGCGGCGAGTTCTACACGCCGCGCTGTGTGGTGAAGCTGCTAGTCGAGATGCTCGAGCCCTACCGGGGCCGCGTGTACGACCCGTGTTGCGGCTCATCGGGCATGTTCGTGCAGTCGGTCGAGTTCATCCGCGCGCACGCCTCTGGGAACGGAAACGCCAGCAATGGCAACGGCGGCAGGGCCCGCGCCGACATCAGCATCTACGGCCAGGAGTCGAACTACACCACCTGGCGTCTGGCGAAGATGAACCTCGCGATCCGCGGCATCGACGGCCAGATCGCGCACGGCGACACCTTCCACAACGACCGCTTCCCCGACCTCAGGGCCGACACCATCCTCGCCAATCCGCCGTTCAACGTCAGCGACTGGCGCGGCGAGCTCTTGCGCGACGACAAGCGCTGGAAGCACGGCGCGCCGCCCGCCGGAAACGCGAACTTCGCCTGGGTGCAGCACATCGTGCACCACCTGGCGCCGGCCGGGCACGCGGGCTTCGTGCTCGCCAACGGCTCGATGTCCTCGAACCAGTCGGGCGAGGGCGAGATCCGCAAGAACCTCGTCGAGGCCGACCTCGTCGACTGCATGCTCGCGCTGCCCGGCCAGCTCTTTTACTCGACGCAGATCCCGGCCTGCCTGTGGTTCCTCGCGCGCGACAAGAAGAACGGCAAGTTCCGCGACCGCCGGGGTCACGTGCTCTTCTTGGACGCCCGCAAGCAGGGCCGCATGGCCGACCGCACCCACCGCGAGCTCACCGACGACGACGTCGCGCGCATCGCGACGACCTATCACGCGTGGCGCGGCGAGAAAGACGCGGGCGACTACGCGGACGTCCCCGGCTTCTGCAAGAGCGCCAGTCTCGAAGAGATCCGCAAGCACGGCCACGTGCTGACGCCCGGCCGCTATGTCGGGGCGGAGGCGCAGCGGGACGACGGCGAGCCGTTCGAGGAGAAGATGAAGCGCCTCACCGCGACCCTGCGCGAGCAGCAGGCCGAAGGCACGAAGCTGGACGCCGCAATCGCCGCCAACCTGAAGGAGCTTGGGTATGGAGGGTGAGAGCTATCGAAGCAGGTTGGGCGATTACTTCACGCTTCAGCGAGGCACCACGTACAGGAGTCGGCTGCTCGGCCAGCCTGGGCCCGTTCTGCTCGGGCTTGCGACGATTCAGCGCAATGGTGGGTTCCGCTCCGATTCACTTCGGACCTATGGCGGCGACTCTCCCGAAAGGCTGCTCGTTCAGCCCGGAGACCTCTACGTGTCCTTGAAGGACGTTACGCAATCGGCGGACCTGCTCGGGGCGGTCGCGAGGCTGCCGCTCGATCATCGTCCGGGACGCCTGACGCAGGACACGGTCAAATTGGAGCCGAAGAGCAGCGACGTTCCCCTCGATTATCTCTACTGGCTGCTTCGAACGCCGGAGTACCGAAGCTACTGCCGTGCGCACGCGACGGGCACAACGAACCTCGGCTTGGCCCGGGAAGATTTCCTGGCGTTCCCGGCGCCGGAACCGACGCCGACGCAATGCGGAATCGTGGCGACTCTCGGCACACTGGAAGACAAGATCGAGCTGAACCGGCGGATGAACGAGACCCTGGAGGCGATCGCGCGGGCGCTCTTCAAGTCGTGGTTCGTGGACTTCGACCCCGTCCGCGCCAAATCCGAAGGCCGCGACCGTAGTTTGCCTCAGTCCCTCGCCGACCTCTTTCCCGACCGCTTCGAGGACTCCGATCTGGGCGAGATCCCGGCCGGATGGACGCGATCTGGTATCGGAGAATGGGTCGATGCTCTGTCCGGCGGCACGCCGCCCAAGAACGACCGGACGTTGTGGGATGGCGATATCCCGTGGATAAGTCCGAAGGTCATGACCGCGATCCACGCGGACCAGGCCGACGAGCACGTGACGCCGCAAGCGATTGGCAACGGCACTCGTCTCGCAGACGCGGGGTCCACGCTCGTGATGGTTCGGGGCATGGGACTTCATGAGTGTGTCCGCGTCAGCCAGGCACGCTGGCAAGTCGCGTTCAACCAAGACGTCAAGGCGCTGGTGCCACGAAAGATTGAGGCAAGCCTCCTTCTCTTCGCGTTGCTGCATGCCCAGAGTGACCTGCTCAGGCGTGTCGAAAGTTCCGGTCATGGAACTGGCAGGTTGGCCAGCGAACTTCTCCTCGGTCATCCGATCGCGATGCCACCTCGGAATGTCCAGTCATCACTCACGCGGATCTTCGACGACCTCAACGAGCGGATGGGTGTCGCTCGTGACGAATCCCGCACCCTCGCCGCCCTGCGCGACACGCTCCTGCCCAAGCTCATCTCCGGCGAGCTGCGGGTGAAGACCGCGGCCCCCGCTGCAGCAGAGGTGAGTTGATGCCGGAGCTGAACCTCACGCAGGCCGAAGCCGATGCTCTTATCGCGCTTGCGAAGCATCGAGTCGACACGAGAGAGTGGGACTACCCGGACCTGGGCGGCGCCGTTTCCGTCCCTCTCGTCTCTGCCGATCGGCGAGAGCAGTTCGTGCTCGACATGCGGAGGGGGCGCATCGACCTCGCAAAGGGGACATACCAGAACCGCGGCCGGCAGGTTGTCGTGCTGGTGCGGCTCGATTTCGGCGGAGCGCCCCATCGCAACCCCGATGGCGAAGAGATCGGTTCACCTCATCTACACCTCTATCGCGAGGGCTTCGGTGACAAGTGCGCTGTCCCCGTACCCAAGGACCGCTTTACTCACCTGGGCGACGCGTGGCGAACCCTCGAGGACTTCATGCGGTACTGCAATATCGTCGAGCCGCCGATCATCCAGCGGGGGCTGTTCACATGATCAATGAAATACAGACCCTCCTGGACCAGTATCGGACTTGGCTGCGGGACAAGACGACTCTGAGGCAGATCCGCGACTGTGTGGAGATCACAACGCCTTACCTGGATCGCCACAACGACCACTTGCAGATCTACGCGAAGCGCCGCAACGGTGGTTTCGTGCTCACGGACGACAGCTATGTCCTCCAGGATCTCGAGCAGTCAGGCTGCAAGGTCGACAGCGCGAAGCGACAGGCTCTGCTGAAGATGACGCTCAACGGCTTCGGGGTTCAGCTCAACAATCAGGCTCTCGAAGTGAATGCGTCGCCGGACAACTTCGCGCTTCGAAAGCACAACCTCGTGCAGGCCATGTTGGCGGTAAATGACCTCTTCTACCTGGCCTCACCCGTCATCGCGAGCCTTTTCTTCGAAGACGTGGTTGCCTGGCTCGATCTGTCCGACATTCGGTACACGCCCAAGGTCAAGTTCACGGGAAAGAGCAGCTACGACCACCTCTTCGACTTCGTGATCCCGAAGTCGAGAGCGCAGCCGGAGCGAATCATGAGCGCCATCAATAGGCCCAACCGCGACACCGCTCAGGCCATGGCCTTTTCGTGGATCGACACAAAGGAAGTGCGACCACCCGAATCCCGCGCATACGCGATCTTGAACGACTCGGAACATCCGATCTCCGAGAGCGTCTTGGACGCGATGCGGAATTACGACGTGAGGCCGGTGTTGTGGTCTGGGAGGGATCAGGTGCGGGAGGAGCTTGCAGCGTGAGCGCTTCTCGATTCCGGGGCATCGCCGGTGAACAGGCGATGAAGAGCGTTGTTTGGGAGGCGTGGCGCTCTCGGCGAGCTGGGCGAGACGAGATGCAACTGTTGCAAAAAATGAACAGGTTCGATGGGAACCGCCCGAGGGGTTGCCCTGACGAGACATCCTTGATTTCTCAGCCCTTTCTGGGAGCTAGCAGCGGAGGAGCTGTTGCGGAAAATGCAACAACTTCGGCAATCGTCCTGAGTAACTCCAGAGCTTTACGGTGTCGACAAGACGATGGACTCCGCTGAGAAGGCCCCGACTGTGAGCACTTCGCAGGCAGCCCCCGCCGGCGAGGTGGTCGTCTACGAGGCCCCCGACGGCGAGGTCCACGTCGACGTGCGGCTGGAGCGGGACACGGTCTGGCTCACCCAAGCGCAGATGGGCGAGCTGTTCGGACGCGAGCGCTCGGTGATCACGAAGCACGTGAACAACGTGTTCCGAGAGGGCGAGCTGGAGCAGGAGAGCAATGTGCAAAATTTGCACATTGCTCCTTCGGATAAGCCGATCGCCTTCTACAACCTCGACGTGATCATCTCGGTCGGTTACCGCGTGAAGTCGAAGCGCGGCACCCAGTTCCGCGTCTGGGCCACGCGCACGCTGCGGGACCACCTACTATGCGGCTACACGCTGAACGAGCGGAAGCTGCGGGAGAAGGGGATCGGCAAGATCGAGCAGGCAGTGGGATTGTTGGCGCGCATGGTGGCGGCCCACCCACTGGCCACGGACGAGGGCCGTGCACTGCTGGAGGTGGTTCACGAGTACACACGGGTCTGGCAGCTGCTGGTGGCGTACGACGAGGACCGGCTGCCGGGAGCGCCGGGTCGGCCGGTGCCCCAGACCGCCGCGCTGTCGCTGGAGGATGCGCGGGCTGCTGCCTCGAGCCTTCGGGATGCCATCACTGCGCGCGGCGAGGCGGGGGCGCTGTTCGGCCACGAGCGGGGAGAGGGCCTTGCCGGGATCCTCGGCGCGATCGAGCAGACGTTCGCCGGCGAGCCGCTGTACCCGAGCGCGCAGGTCCGTGCGGCGCACCTGCTCTACTTCGTGATCAAGGACCATCCCTTCAGCGACGGGAACAAGCGCATCGGCACGCTGCTGTTCCTGGAGTACCTGCGCCGCAACGGGCTGCTCTTGCGCGCTGACGGCGCGCCGCGCCTCGCGGACAACGCGATGGTGGCATTGGCGCTGCTGATCGCCGAGAGCGAGGCGGCGCAGAAGGACCTGATGATCCGCCTCGTTCTCAACCTGCTGGGCGACGAGTCGGAGACATGACCGCCGATGGATATCATGCGTCCGAGGTAAACCGATGCTGACCATGATTGAGATGCGGCGAGCCGAGCTGGTCGACCTCTGCCGGCGCCTGGGCGTGCGGCGGCTCGAGCTGTTCGGATCCGCGACCCGCGGCGATTTCGATCCCGTGGACAGCGACCTCGACTTCCTCGTGGAGTTTTCCCCGAGCGCGACTCGCCGCGCACTCGATTCGTACTTTTCGCTGAAGGAGGCACTCGAGGCGTTGTTCGACCGCCCGGTCGACCTCGTGATGCCTGATGCGATCACGAACCCCTACGTCCGCGCCGACATCGAGCAGAGCCGCGTGACGCTCTATGCCGCGTGACCCGCGCGTCTACCTGTGGGACGCGCGGGAGGCAGCGGGACACGCTTTGGAGTTCGTCCGCGGCAAGAGCTTCGAAGAGTTCGGGCGCGAGCTTCTGCTGCGCTCGGCGGTCGAGCGTCAGCTCGAGGTGCTCGGCGAGGCGCTGAACCAGCTCGCCAAGGTCGCGCCGGACCTCGCACAGCAGGTGCCCGACCTGCGCCGCATCATCGCATTCCGCAACATCCTGATTCACGGCTACGCAGTTGTGAATCAGGATCTGGTCTGGCGCGCGATTCACGAGAACCTCCCCGAGCTCGTCGCGGCGCTCGATCGGCTGCTCGGTGCCGCCGGACCAGCGCCCAGATGACTGGCTCCAGCTTCACCGAATGCGAGGTCGAGCAAGCCGCACTCGCGTGGCTCGAAGGTCTCGGATGGTCGGTGAAGCTGGAGGGCCTCGCCTCGCTGCTCGAGCGGCTGGGTCGGCTGCGGTGATGCGTCCCGGCGACGAGGTCGCCGTCTACCTGTGCCGCGAGACTACAACTTCGTGCGCCACCACATCACGATCGAGACGACGCCGGCTGCGGCGGCGGGCATCGCTGAGAAGGCGTGGAGCTTGGGCGAGCTGGTCGAGTGGGGCGGAACCGTACCGGCGCTAATTCGCGATCCTCGATTGCTCTCGGAGACGATGAACAGCCTGCGAGAAATCTTTGACCACATCATCGACGATCACGCCATGCTCGAGGAAGCCGGTACCGATCAGCGCTGCGTTGTATCCCATGCCAAACAATTCCGAGAGGTAGCTCGAATCAGAGATGCCGCTCTCTGCAACTGCAAGCTTCCCGGGCGGAATACATTCACGAAAAGCAGCGTGTCGGCTATTCGATGTCGTCAGGTCGCGGCCGAGAATGCGACTAGCCTTGGTCTTGATCTTGAATCGGCTTCCATGGAATCGGCGGCTGTTTACGCCCCAAATGCTCGCTGCTGGAGGAATGATTGTCGCGATATGGTGAATGCTAGACCGCACATCGCCCATCCCGATTTCCACGAGGGCGTCCATACCAAGCGAGCGGACGAGCTCGAACAGCTCCGCGAGCCTAGACGGCTGGCCGACGTGAAGGCTCGCCATTAAAAGCACCGCATCTGCACCATGCGCCCCTGGCTTCCCAGACCTGATACTCATCGATGATGAAATCTTTGCGGAGAATCGGCTTGGTTGTGGACGAACGAACGTCCGAGAGGCGCTCCAACGATCCCGCGAAAAAATGCGGCTCTGTAATCACCGAGATCGCGGAAATCGCGTCGTCGTTGTCGTAGACCTTGGCCGCCCGATGGACCTTGGCCTGGTCCATCTCTCCGGCACTAGGCGACTTGGCCTTGACTTCACCAATGATGCTGAAGCCGGACGAAAGGGCAGCCTGCAACGAGCGCGGCTTGGGCGCGCTCTCCGCGCGAGCCTGAAGCATCTCCAGCGGGGTGCCCTTCTTCCTGCGCGCGATCTCGTCCCGCGTAGCCGCAACGATGTCGTGGAGGATCGACATCAAGCACTCAGAGAGAAAACGGCTGTGGCCTTCTCTTGATACATGGGTTCGCCATCGGCTGGGAACTGAGAAAGGGCACAACCGTCAGCGGGCTCTGATATTACACCCTGGTGGCTTCTCAATACATCCAGCTCGTCGTCGGTCAGGCCCTCGTACTTGATTGTGATCTCCCGGAGATCGATGCCCTGGGCCGCCGCGTTCCTCTGGGGTAGGTAGGACACCACCTCTTTCTGGGCTAGAAGCCCCAATTTAACGGAGCGGCCCTCGGCTGGGCATGGAGAGCTTTCTGGGTCAGCGAGTGGATCTTGGCGGAAGCGGGCAAGAGGCCGGATCGTCCCTCCTGGGACCTGGAACTCGGGCAGCCGTTGTGAAAAACGCAACGGCTCACCGGAACGCCATCTCCAGCGGCGGGCGAGTTTCTCTGAGCACGGAGTCGGCACCGTTGCATTCGGCCGGCCCGAAACCTTTCAATCAGCCGAACCTCAACCTTTCGATTGGTCGAACTCCAAGGATGCGATCAGCCGACCCCGGCGGAGGCGGCGCTCTACGCCGTTGCTCGTGGGAGCCTCGATCGTGAGCGGCTTCACCGAATCCGAAGTCGAGCAGGCCGCGCTCGCGTGGCTCGCGGGCCTCGGCTGGACGGTCGCGCACGGCCCCGAGATCGCGCCGGAGACGCCGGCGGCCGAGCGCGCGAGCTATGCGCAGGTGGTGCTCGAGCAGCGGCTGCGCGATGCGCTCGCGCGGCTGAATCCCGCGCTGCCGCCGGAGGCGCTCGGCGATGCGTTCCGCAAGCTCTTGCGGCCCGAGGGGCCGACGCTCGAGGCGCGCAACCGCGGGCTGCATCGGCTGCTGGTGGACGGCGTCAACGTCGAGTATCGCCGCGCCGACGGGTCGATCGCCGGCGCTCAGGCGAAGGTGATCGACTTCGATGACCCGGAGAACGACGACTGGCTCGCGGTGAACCAGTTCACGGTCAGCGAGAGCAAGCACACGCGGCGGCCGGACGTGGTGCTGTTCGTGAATGGGCTGCCGCTCGTGCTGCTCGAGCTCAAGAATGCCGCGGACGAGGACGCGACGATCGGGACCGCGTTCGAGCAGCTCCAGACCTACCGGGCCGAGCTGCCGGCGCTGTTTGCGTACAACGCGTTGCTCGTGGTCTCGGACGGGGTCGAGGCGCGGATCGGCACGCTGACCGCGGGGCGCGAGTGGTTCAAGCCGTGGCGCACGATCTCGGGCGAGCAGCTCGCCGCCGCGCAGCTGCCCGAGCTGCACGTGGTGCTCGAGGGCTGCTTCGAGCGGCGCAGGCTGCTCGACCTGGTGCGCGACTTCCTCGTGTTCGAAGACGACGGCAGCGGCGCGCTCGCGAAGAAGGCGGCGGGATATCACCAGTTCCACGCGGTGCGCGTTGCCGTTGCCGAGACGTTGCGCGCGGCGCGGCTCACCTCGACAGAGCTCATCGCCGACCGCGAGCGCGGATACGAAGCAGGCAGGAAGCCCGGCGGCGACCTCGGCGACCGGCGCATCGGCGTCGTGTGGCACACGCAGGGGTCGGGGAAGAGCCTGACGATGGCGTTCTACGCGGGCCGGATCATCCGCGAGCCCGCGATGGGGAACCCGACGGTCGTCGTCCTGACCGACCGCAACGATCTCGACGACCAGCTCTTCGGCACGTTCTCGCGCTGTCGCGACCTGCTGCGCCAGGCACCAGCCCAGGCCGAGAGCCGCTCGGACCTGCGGCAGAAGCTCGCGGTGGAGGCGGGCGGCGTCGTGTTCACGACGATCCAGAAGTTCCTGCCCGAGACCCAGGGCGACCGGCACCCCGTGCTCTCCGCGCGCCGCAACATCGTCGTGATCGCCGACGAGGCGCACCGCAGCCAGTACGACTTCATCGACGGCTTCGCGCGCCACATGCGCGACGCGCTGCCGAGCGCGTCGTTCATCGGCTTCACCGGCACACCGATCGAGCAAACCGACGCCAACACGCGCGCGGTGTTCGGCGACTACATCAGCGTCTACGACATCCAGCGCGCGGTCGAAGACCAGGCCACGGTGCCGATCTACTACGAGAGCCGGCTCGCGAAGCTCGCGCTCGACGAAGCCGAGCGGCCGCACATCGACCCCGAGTTCGAGGAGGTGACCGAGGGCGAGGAGGTCGAGCGCGTGGAGAAGCTCAAGAGCCGCTGGGCGCAGATCGAGGCGATCGTCGGCGCCGAGAAGCGCGTGGCGCTGGTCGCGCGCGACCTGGTCGAGCACTTCGAAGCGCGCGTCGGCGTTATGGACGGCAAGGCGATGGTGGTGTGCATGAGCCGCCGGATCTGCATGGACCTGCACGACGCGATCGCGGCGCTGCGGCCCGACTGGTTCCACGAGGACGACGAGAAGGGCAAGCTCAAGGTGGTGATGACCGGCAACGCGTCGGAAGGCCCGCGCACAGCGAAGCACGCGCGCAGCAAGAAGCGGCGCGAGGATCTGGCGAAGCGCTTCCGCGACCCGGACGACCCGCTCCAGATGGTGATCGTCCGCGACATGTGGCTGACGGGCTTCGACGCGCCGTCGCTGCACACGATGTACGTGGACAAGCCGATGCGCGGACACGGGCTGATGCAGGCGATCGCGCGCGTGAACCGCGTATTCCGCGACAAGCCCGGCGGCCTGGTGGTGGACTACCTGGGGCTCGCGCCGGAGCTCCGGGCGGCGCTCGCCACCTACACCGAGAGCGGCGGCACCGGCAGGACCGCGCTCGATCAGCAGGAAGCCGTGGCGGTGATGCTCGAGAAGCACGAGATCTGCTGCGGCCTGATGCACGGCTTCGATTACTCGAAGTGGATGACCGGCACACCGCAGCAGCGCCTGTCGCTCTTGCCGGGCGCGCAGGAGCACGTGCTCGCGCAGCAGGACGGCAAGGAGCGCTGGCTGGCCGCTGTGCACGAGCTGTCGCTCGCGTTCGCGCTGGCCGTCCCGCACGAAGAGGCGATCGGGATCCGCGACGACGTCGGCTTCTTCCAGGCGGTGCGCGCGTGCCTCGCGAAGCGCGCGCCGGGCGACGCGAAGAGCGAAGAAGAGCTCGACCACGCGGTCCGCCAGATCGTGTCGCGGGCGGTCGTGTCCGGTGAAGTGGTCGACATCTTCGCGGCCGCGGGGCTCCGGAAGCCCGACCTCGCGATCCTCTCCGAGGAGTTCCTGGCCGAGGTGCGCGACCTGCCGCAGCGCAACCTGGCGGTGGAGCTATTGCGCAAGCTCTTGTCCGGCGAGGTGCGCAGCCGCCGGCGCAAGAACGTCGTGCAGGCGCGCTCGTTCGCCGAGATGCTCGAGCAGGCGATCCGCCGTTACCAGAACCGCGCGATCGAGGCGGCGCAGGTGATCGAGGAGCTGATCGCGCTGGCGAAGGACATGCGCGAAGCGGATGCCCGCGGCGAGGCTCTCGGCCTCAGCGACGACGAGCTCGCGTTCTACGACGCGCTCGAGACGAACGACAGCGCGGTCAAGGTCCTGGGCGACGCGACGCTGCGTGCGATCGCTCAGGAGCTGGTCGCGACGGTGCGCGCCAACGTGAAGACGGACTGGACCGTGCGCGAGAACGTGCGCGCGCACCTGCGCGTGCTGGTGAAGCGGATCCTGCGCAAGCACGGCTATCCGCCGGACAAGCAGGAGCAGGCGACTCGGACGGTGCTCGAGCAGGCGGAGGCGCTGTCGCAGGAGTGGGCCGCCGCGGCGTAGACGGCGGGATGAAACTCGGAGAGAAGATCAGTCCTGGAGCGAAGGCATCCAGTCTCCCCGGACGATCCCCGGATCAACGCCTCGCGCTCATGCTCCGAAGGGCTGCCAGCGCGAGCACGCCGGAGATCAACAGCGTCGTGGTCCCCGGCTCTGGCACCGGGATGAAGATCTTCGGGTTGAAATCTACCGCGGCTGTGATGTCAGGCCCCACCACGGCGACTTCCGGGGGGCCGCTTATCGGCTCGACGAAGAGCGTGTGGGTTCCGACGGTCTCGATCTGGAAGGCCGCCACTGGAGTGGCGGTGCAGAACGCCGGCACTGCGATCGCCGCGGCGGCGGGGTAGACCTGACCCGCCCCGGTGCGCGCCGTCTCGATCGAGCTGACGAAGAGGTCGCGGACGTCAGCCGGCGTTCCCGTGACACCCGCCGGCGCGCCGCTCAGCTCGCCGAAATAGCTCTAGATCGTCCAGGTCCAGCTTCCGCCGTCCCCGTTGCCGTAGATGCAGTAGGGCGTCTGGGTGATGGCCGCGAGACCTGCCCGGGCGTCGCGTGCGAGCCCCTGGATGAGAACGGCGCCGGAAACCAAGATTATCGACCCGACTGCGATACTCAGAGCCAGACGAGTCGGTCGAGCTTGCGCGAACATGTGTCGCATGGTTGCTGTTCTCCCCGCGGCGATGCCCACCAGTGGCCGCTGCCCATCCTCGGCCGCGGCAGCGCAAGAGTCAAGCGACCTGAGATCGTTCGGTAGTGGGTCAAGATGACCCACGACCGAACGATCAGATCACCGGCACCCCGCGGCGCCGCCGCGCGGGAATGCGCGGTCGATGCGCCGAACGTCGTCCTCCGAGAGCGCGAGCCGACCCGCGGCCGCGTTCTCGAGCGCGTGCTCCGCTTGTGCGGCCTTCGGGATCGCGAACACGTGCGGGTCGCGCACCAGGAAGCGCAGCGCGACCTGGTGCGGCGTCGCGCTGTGCGCCGCGGCGATCTCGCGCAGCGCGCGGTCGCGGCTCGGGAAGCGACCCGAGCCGAACGGGCTGTAGGCCACCACCGCGATCCCGTTCCGCGCGCAGAACGGGATCAGATCGTGCTCGATCGCGCGCTGACGCAGGTGGTAGAGCACCTGGTTGCAGGCGACGCGCCCGGGGCCCGCGATCCGCACCACCTCGGCCAGCTCCTCGACCGAGAAGTTCGACACGCCCCACGCGAGGATCTTCCCGGCCGCGCGCAGCGCCTCGAACGCGGCCACGGTCTCTTCGAGCGGGTGCTCGCCGGGCCAGTGAAGCAGGTAGAGATCGAGGCGGTCGGTTCGCAGGCGCGCCAGACTCTGCTCGCACGCGTGCACCGTTCCGTGCCGCGACGCGTTCTCCGGGAGCACCTTCGACGCGAGGAAGACTTCGTCGCGCCGGCCGGCGATCGCGTCGGCGACGAGCTCTTCGACGCTTCCCGAGCCGTACATCTCGGCCGTGTCGATGTGGGTCATGCCCGCGTCGAGCCCGCGGCGCAGCGCCGCGACGGCAGCGGCGCGGTCGTCGCGCTCCATTTGCCAGGTGCCCTGTCCGATCAACGGCACCCGCCTCGCCGTCGGGCCGAACGGGCGCGTCTCCACGTCGGGTCTCGGCCGCGCGCTCAGCGCTTCTTCTGGTACGTGCCGACGAGCTCCGCGCGCGCGAGGACGTGGCCCTCGATCGCGCGCTCGAGCTCCGCCTTCGAGAGCGCACCCGCGTCCGGCAGCACGACGTCGAGCGCGTAGAGCCTGTGGAAGTAGCGGTGTCGGCCGACCGGAGGGCACGGTCCGCCGTAGTCCCTCCGCTTCCAGTCGTTGTGTCCGGCGCGCGCCCCTTTTCGGCAGCTCGCCCTTGCCCGCGCCCTCGCGCAGCTCGCGCGCGTCGGACGGGAGGTTGTAGAGAACCCAGTGCACCCACGTCATGCGCGGCGCCTTCGGGTCGGGCACGTCCGGATCGTCGACCACCAGCGCGAAGCTCTGCGTCCCCGGCGGCGGCGCCGACCACGCGAGCGGCGGCGAGACGTCGTCGCCCTCGCAGGTGAAGCGGGTGGGAATCTCGCCCCGTTCCTGGAACGCCGGCGACGTGAGAGAGAAGGGCTCCGCAGCCATCGCTCCGCTCCCGAGCAGCGCGGCCGCCGCGACGATCGCAAGCTCACGCGTGCCGCTAGTCAGACCAGCACACCCTTCGCCTTCGCGGTGTGGGTCGCGATCGCGTCCATCAGCGCCGGCGAGAGGCAGTCGTAGGGCTCGAGCGCGAGCTCCGAGAGGCGCGAGCGCACGGCGCCCATCTCGTCGGGCTTGGTGCCCGATTCGATGATCGACGAGACGAACGCCGCGAACTCCGGCGCCGACCAGCCGTTCTCTTTCGACAGCTCGGTGTGGATGAAGTCGAACCCGTAGAACGGATGGCCCTTGTTCTCGATCCGCCCATACATGTGGACGCCGCAGCCGGTGCAGGCGTACCGCCGGATCGGCGCGGACGCGTCGACCACCGCGAGCTTCTGGGCGTTGCCGGCGACGCTCAGATTGTCGCGCGACACCACGGCCACCTGCGAGAACAGCGCCCCCTTCGGCTTCCAGCACCTGGTGCAGCCGCACACGTGGTTGAACGCGCTGTTCCCCTGGATGCGCACGGTCACGGGACTCTGCGCGCAATGACAGGTCAGCGTGCCGCCAGCGAAGTCCTTCTTCCCGGCCTTCACTCCGTTGTCTACTGCGGGATGGATCGCGATCGTCATGGTCACCTCCTTCGCCGCTAGCCGGCGAATCCGCTCACGTACGGCAGGCTCCGCGCGGTGCGCTCGATCGCGTCGCCCGCGTCGAGCAGCACCGCGGTTGCGTTCCAGCTGCCCTCGAGCAGCTGCTGGCGCGTGCCGTCCGGGATGCGCGCCGCGAACATGCCTACGTCACACGTGACGCTGCGCGCCGCGACGTCGACGGTGATCGTCTGCTCCGGGCGCGCGTCGACCGCGTTCATCAGCGTGTCGAGGTCGCCGGCGTCGAGCACCAGGCAGGGGAGGCCCAGCGCGGTGCAGTTGCCGGCGAAGATCTCCGCGAACGAGCCGCCGACGAACGCCTGGAAGCCGCGGCGCCACAGCGACTGCGGCGCGTGCTCGCGCGACGAGCCGCAGCCGAAGTTCCGGCCGACGATCAGCACGTTTGCGCCGGCGAAGCGATCGTCGTCGAGCGGGTGGTCGCCCTTCGATTGCGCGCGGTCGTCCTCGAACGCGTGCTCGCCGAGACCGTCGAATGTAATAGAGCGGAGAAAACGCGCCGGGATGATGCGGTCGGTGTCGATGTCGTTGCCGCGCAGCACGCAGCCGCGCCCGACGACGCGCAGGGCCGGCGTGGCCACTACAGGATCTCCCGCACGTCGGCGACCGCGCCGCGCAGCGCCGCCGCCGCCACCATCGCCGGCGACATCAACAGCGTGCGGCCGGTCGGCGAGCCCTGGCGGCCCTTGAAGTTGCGGTTGCTCGACGACGCGCACAGCTCGCGCCCGACCAGCTTGTCGGGGTTCATCGCGAGGCACATCGAGCAACCCGGCTCGCGCCATTCGAAGCCGGCGCTGCGGAACACCTCGGGCAGCCCCTCGGCAAGGGCCTGGTTCGCGACCGCCTGCGAGCCCGGCACGACGAGCGCCTTCACGCCCGGCGCCACCTTCCCGGTGCGGGCGACGCGCGCCGCCTCGCGCAGGTCGCTGATCCGGCCGTTCGTGCACGAGCCGATGAAGCAGACGTCGACGGCGGTGCCGGCCAGCGGCTCGCCGGGGCGCAGGCTCATGTAGGCGTAGGCCTCCTCCGCCGACGCGCGCTCGTCGTCGGGAAGGTCGGCGACACGCGGCAGCCGTTCGTTGACGGCCACGCTCTGGCCCGGGTTGATGCCCCAGGTGACGGAGGGTGCTATGCGCGTTCCGTCGAGCAGGGCGCGGTCGGCGTAGCGCGCGTCGGGGTCGGATGCCGCCGCGCGCCACCAGCGCGCCGCGCGGTCGAACGCCGCGCCCTCGGGCGAGAACGGGCGCCCGCGCAGGTAGGCGATCGTCGCGTCGTCGGGGTTCACGTAGCCGCAGCGCGCGCCGCCCTCGATCGACATGTTGCAGACGGTGAGCCGCTCCTCGATCGAGAACGCGTCGATCACCGGGCCTGCGTACTCGTACGCGTAGCCGACGCCGCCCTTCACGCCGAGCACGCGGATGATCGCGAGGATCACGTCCTTCGCGTAGACGCCGGCGGCGAGCTTCCCGGTGACGTCGATCCGCCGCGTCTTCGGCCGCGCGAGTGCCAGGCACTGGGTGGCGAGCACGTCGCGCACCTGCGAGGTGCCGATGCCGAACGCCACCGCGCCGAACGCGCCGTGCGTGGACGTGTGGCTGTCGCCGCACGCGATCGTCGTGCCGGGCTGGGTGAGGCCGAGCTCGGGCCCGATCACGTGCACGATCCCCTGCCGGCCCGACGCCGCGTCGAAGAGCTGGATGCCGTTCTCGCGCGTGTTTTCTTCGAGCGCGACCATCATCTCCTCGGCGAGCGGGTCGGCGAGCGGCCGCTTCTGGGAGAGCGTGGGGATGATGTGGTCGACGGTCGCGAACGTGCGCTCCGGAAAGCGCACCGGCAGCTTCATCTCGCGCAGCATCGCGAACGCTTGCGGGCTGGTGACCTCGTGGATCAGGTGCAGGCCGATGAAGAGCTGCGTCTGGCCGGTCGGCAGCTCGCGCACGGTGTGCGCGTCCCAGACCTTGTCGAGGAGGCTCCGGCCGCTCATGCGGGACGGGTAGCACAGCGCGCCATCGCCTCGGGCGTCGCTCCGATGGCGACATCGCCTATCCTGCCGACCACCTATGGAGCTCCTCTACACCGCGCACGTTCCCGGCGGCGAAGGCCCGTTTCCGACGATCCTCCTGCTGCACGGCTGGGGCGCCAGCGCGCACGACCTGATCGGCCTCGCGCCGATCCTGCACGGTGGGCGGGCGATCGTGCTGTGTCCGCAGGGCCCGGTCGCGCTCCAGACCGGCCCCAACATGGTCGGATATGGATGGTTCCCGCTCAGCCAGGGCCGCCCGCCCGACCCGACCGCGATCCGCATGGCCCAGGGTCTGATCGAGATCTTCATCGACGACGCCTGCGAGCGATACCCGGTCGACCGCAGCAAGCTCGTGCTGGCGGGCTTCAGCCAGGGCGGCTTCATGGCCTACCAGATCGCGCTCTCCGACCCCGCGCGCTATGCCGGCCTGCTCGCGCTGTCGTCGTGGCTGCCGAGCGAGCTGGCAGAGCAGATCACCCCCCAGCCCGCCCACGCGGCGCTGCCGACGCTGGTGATCCACGGCTCGAAGGATCCGATGATCCCGATCGAGCGCGCGTACGCGTCGCGCGACGCGCTGCTGCGCCTGAAAGTGCCGACCGTATTCCGGGAGTACGAGATGGGGCACGAGATCCGCCCCGAGGCGCTGCGCGAGATCGTCGGCTGGCTCGAGCAGAAGGTGCTCAGCCCGATCGCGATCGCATGAGCCCGAAGTGATCGTTTCCGCGCGACGCGTTACGCTGCCGCGCGGATCCCCGGAGCTTCCGAGATTCCCGGGAGATCGCCGGTCGGGGTGTAGCTCAGCGGCCAGAGCCTGATCTTTGGGAGGTCAGCGTCGTGGGTTCGAATCCCACCACCCCGACCAAACCGCTTGCAACCTCGGTCGTGAGAGACTGGGCGTAGTGCGCTCGCCTGCCCACCTGCCCGTCGCTGCGCTGGTCCTCCTCGCCTGCGCGAGCTCGACCCCTCCTGCGGGTCCGCATTCCGAGGCCCATCGCTTCTGCGCCGAAAGGTGCCAGGCGGAGATGCGGGATGATGAGAACCTGAGGGGCTTCGACCTTTGCGAAGTGCTCTGCGGGTGCGTGGTCGATGCACTTGCGAAGCGATACGACGACGAGGACCTCGCCGCGCTGCTGGCCAGCCTCGACGCCGGGCATCAGGAGCTCAACCCTGAACTCGAAGAGGTAGGCCGCAACTGCGCACTCCAAGCCTCCCCGTTCCCGGGCAGCGGACTCGAGCTGTACTCTGCGGCTTGGTACTCGGAACACCTGAGGGCGGCCGACGAGCCGCACATCGAGCCGACCGGCCGCGAGGAAGTCGAGGTCTACCGACTTCTCGTGCTCCCGTCCTTCGAGCCCACGGCCGTCGTTCGTGTCGAGCGCGTCGGGAACCGGATCACGTTTGTGACGAAGAGGCTGAGCGGGGCAGGGGGCTACGAGCCCGGCGAGATCGAGTGGCAGGCCGAGGGCACGGTCACTGACGCCGACTGGGCCGAGTTCAAGCGCCTTCTGACCGCTTCTGATTTCTGGTCGCAGTTGTCCCACGGCGCCATTACGCGTCTTCGGATGGAGCGGTGCATACGGGAGGAATCCGGCTGCTGGATCCGCACGGACCCGACGATGTGGGTGCTGGAGGGAGCCGATCGGGTTCGCCATCACGTCGTCGATCGAGACGCGCTGGAGCCCCCGGTTGGGGAGCGCGATCGAGCTGTTGCTGTCCATCTCAGGAAACACCGACAGGTAGTCCGCACCAGCGATGTTATCTGTCTTTTTTGAGTTAGTTATTCGTTAGTTACTCTTGATTCGTTGGAGAACACCGCTACAATCAAGATTGTGCGTGACATCTCGAGACAACTAGCTCTGGAGTTCCGGACTCACGGCGGGTCCCGTCCGGGCGCCGGGCGCAAGCCCACGTCGTCGCGCCCGCCGATTCATCACGTGAGGCGACCGACCCTATCTCCGCACTGTCCTTCGCATGTGACGTTGCGGGTGCGTCGCGACGTACCCTCGCTGCGCAATCGCCGGTTCGTGTTGGAATTCCAGGCCAGCTTGCGCGAGGCCTGCGAGCGCGGCGAGTTCCGCGTCTGCCAGTACTCGATCCAACGCGACCACCTGCACCTGGTGGTGGAGGTCCGCAGGGAACGAGTCGCTGGCGCGCGGGATGAAGGCGGTGGTGGCGCGTCTTGCGCGAGCCGTGAACCGTGTGTTCCGACGGAAGGGGCCGGTCCTGTTCGGCCGCTACCACCTCCACGTGCTCCGGACGGCTCGGGAAGTGAGGAATGCCCTGGCCTACGTGCTCTTGAACGCACGCAAGCACTGGCGGCAGCGAACCGGAGCCGCGCCGCCCGTTCGACTCGACGCGGCGTCGTCCGGGGCGTGGTTCGATGGATGGAAACGCCCGCCGCCTTCGAGCGAGGATCCACCGCCGAGGGCGGTCGCACCGCCGCGCTCGTGGCTGCTGCGCAAGGGATGGCGACAGCACGGGTTGGTGGATCCGGCGGAGACTCCGGGGGCGCGCAGAACCTGAGCCTCTCCCAACTCCTGCGAGAAGCCGCCATGCCTCGGCTGGGTTCTGCACTCCAGCGCGTCCCCGATGCTCCTACTCCTCTGCGAAGTAGTCCGAGTCGAGCTGCCGCCGAGCGTGACGCCCTTCGCCGGACTCACGCCGTCGTAGTCGCGGCCCCAGGCGAGCACGGTGCAGACAGACGGTAGCGCCGCGTGGCGCGGTCAACCGCGTGGATCTTGGTGTGCCCGCTGCGCACACAGCAGCAGGAAGCCCGGCACCGAGATCGCGGCCGCCTGCGCGAGGCCGACGAGCCAGCCGTTCCCGTTCGGGCTCATCTCGCTCCAGACGAGATGGCTCACGGCCACGTAGAAGACGTAGCCCGCGGCGGCGGGGACGATCCACGGCCGGGCGCGCCAGAACGCCCAAGCGCCGGCCGCGAAGATCGCCCAGTGCAGCGGCGCGGTGAGCCGAGCGGCCGCGCCGCGCAGCTCGAAGCCGAACCACACCTCGACGTCGCGCGTGTCGGGCAGGAAGAGATCGCGCGGCACCAGGAACGCGACCGTCACCAGGCAGAACGCCGCCAGCGCGGTCATCCAGTGCGGTCGCACGGCTACAACGGCGCGGGACGAAATAGGGCTCAACGGGTCACCCGCGCCGTGCCGATGAGTCGATCACCGGAGCAACGCCAGGATGAGCACGGAAAAGCCTCAGCGCAGCACCGCCTTCCTCGTCGTCCGGAACGGTGTCGATCCGGATTGGGTCGCGATCTGGGACACGGTAGAGATCACGGTCGGGCGGCAGGACGGGCAGGACATCGCCGTGCGCGATGCCGAGGCGTCGCGCAAGCACTGCGTGTTCCGCCAGAAGGGCGGCGTCTTCACGCTCGAAGACCTCGGCTCTGCGATCGGCACGAGCATCAACGGGGCTCCCATCCAGAAGATCCACGAGCTCTCGTCGGGCGACGTGGCCGAGATCGGATCGCTCAAAGTGAAGTTCGGCCTGACCACGCAGGCGGTCAAGCCGGGCGGCAATGTCCGCTTCGCGTCGCAGCTCAAGGGACTCGGTGCGGAGAAGGACGATCCGAACAATCGCACGATGATGGCGATCGACCTGAACGACGATCCGATGGCCAAAGCGGCGCCGACGCTGGCCAAGCAGGTCGCCCGCGCGCGCGCCGTCTCGCTCGATGGGAGTCTCGAGGACGCGGACACGAAGGATCTCGTGGACGCTGGCGATCTCGACCTCGGCGGGGCGCCCGGGGTTCGCGATCTGGACGCGGCACTGGCCGGTGATTTCGACGATGGGCTCGGCCCGCCCGCGCCGCCACCCGCCTCGCCGCTCCGCGCGGCGACGCCGATCTCAAAGCCGGCCGCGCCGCAGGCTGCGACCGGAGACGTGCGCGTCCAGCTCGTGCTCGAGCTGGCGGGGCCGGCGGCGCAGGTCGAAGCACTGGTCGCGGCGATCCGGGAGAAGCCGATCCAGGTCTACCCGCTCACGCTATGCGTGAAGGATTCGAGACAGCGCTAGCGCAAGCCGTCCGGCGCGCAGCGAGGCGAAGCCGAGCGGAGATCGCACGGGCAGGCGAGCGAAGTCAAACCAGGGCAGACGGTGGAACCGGTGACGCGTCGCGCGCGCCGCCGGCGAACCGCTGCAAGCCCGCCGCCATCTCCTCGCCGGACGCCGCTGCGCGACACAGCTGGGCCTCGAGCAGCAGCCCGACATCGAGATCGAGCGAGAGACCCGCGAGCATCGCGCGGCGATCGGCGCAGATGCCCGGGAAGTTCGGATAGGCGGCGATCACGCCGGCCAGCTCCAGCGCGCGCTCGAGCGCTTCACCGCGGGGCACGATCTCCTGCAGGAACCCCATCTGATGGGCGCGGCGCGCGTCGATCCGCGCGCCGCTCGCCAGCAGGTAGAGCGCGTTTCCAGCTCCGACGATCCGCGCGAAGCGCTGCGTACCGCCATCGCAGTAGGGCACGCCCCACCGGCGCGACAGGCAGCCGAACTCCGCGTTGGCGGCGCCGACGCGGAAATCGCACCAGGCCGCCAACTCGAAGCCGCCGGCGAACGCGTAGCCGTTGACGGCGGCGATCGTCGGCTTGCCCGGATCCAATCGCGCGAACCCCATCGGTCCGGCTTTGTCGAGATACTCGTGCTGGAACAAGCTCGGACCGTTCTTGAGATCGGCGCCGGCGCAGAAGGAGAGGTCGCCTTCGCCCGTCACGACGAGCACGCGGCTCCGATCGTCGGCGGCAAACGCCTCGATCGCACGGCCGAGCCCGACGGCAGTCTCACCGTCGACGGCGTTTCGCTGGTCGGGGCGGTTGATGCGCAGGATCCGAACCGCTCCTCGATCCTCAGTCGTCACCTTGTTCGTCATCACGAACCTCCACGGCGGTGTGCCGGTGATTTCCGGCGCGCGCCGGCGATCGAGCGGAGCGTGGCGCCATCGGGGGCGCCGACACTCCGGCGACAGAATCGGACGAGAGTGGCGATGACGTCTTCGTCCGATGCGATCTGGCCGGCGACCGGCGACAGCGGGCCGACGAGCGACTCGGCGATCGCGCCCACCAGCGCCGCGGCGCAGAGCTCGACATTCTGCTCCGGCAGCTCGCCGGTGGCGATTCCCTCGCGCAGCAGTCCTGCCATGTGGCGGCAGTATTTGCGCCGGTAGACGAGGCGCTCTGCGTCCACCAGCGGGTCGACGGGTTCATGGAGCAGCGCCCACGCCAATCGACGGCGGCGCAGCGCACCCCGGGCGTGGGCTGCGATCGCGGCCTCGAGACGCTGGACGCAGCCACCCGAGGAAGCCGCCTCGTCGACCGCAGCGAGGTCTCGTCCCGCGGCGTCGCGAAAGACCTCGACGAACAGCTCTGCCTTCGACGGAAAATGCCGATACAGCGCCCCGGCGGAGACGCCGACGCGGTCGGCGATCGCCTGGACCGAAGCGGCGGCGTAGCCACCCTCTTCGAGCAGCTGGCGCGCCGCGTCCACCAGCCGCTCGCGGGTGTCACTGCGTGATGCGGCGACGGATCGCACGGCGCGCCCACTCGCGCGGCGTTTACCGGTTTGTCGACGGCGTCCGCTCAAGACCCGCTCGAGGCGAGTGCGCTGCCGTCGAGCGCGGCGTCGAGCGTGCGGTGGAAATGGGCGATCGCCCCCTCGAACAGTCCGAACTCGAAGAACTCGTTCGCGCCGCTCGCGAGACCGCGCTGAATCGCGCAGGCGACGGCCCTGTCCTCGGCGGCGCCGGCATCGACGAGGGCGAGGCCGCGCGACGACGCTCCCTGCCCGTTGGCGCTCGCGTCGTCGCCGCGGTTCGAGAGCACATAGGTGACGAGCAGCGTGCGGTCCGTGGCGAGCGGCTCGAGCACGCTCAGAAAGATGTTCTCCGGGAACGTCGCCACAATCGCGTTCGGGAACAGGTGGTAGACGTAGGTGAGCTTCCCGTCCACCGAACGCTCGGCCGGCGACACCGTGCGGAGCTTGTCGATTGCCTGGTACGGGTACGCCACCCTGCTGTTCGATCCAAAGGTCTCGACGACGTTCAGGTTGTCGAACTGGACCGGATAGAACGTCTTCGGGTGCGTCGAGCGGATGTGGTAACCCTCGAGAAAGCCTTCGATGAGCACCTTCCAGTTGGCGCTGATCTCCCGTTCGGCCGCATTCGACAGGCGCCAGTGCGGCGCGATCAGCGGAGGCAGGCTGTCCCAGTGCGATGGAGCCGGTGCCTTCTGCTGCGTGACGAACACGACCCCGTGTCGCTCCACCGTCTCCACCGGCACGAGCCCTCGCGTGCTCTTGTCGAGACCCGGAAACCCGTCGGGATGGGGCACGTGGCGAAGACCGCCATCGAGGCCGTAGGTCCAGCCGTGATAGCGGCACACGAAGGCCTTCACGCAACCCGAGCCCGACGCGAGCTGCGTGCCGCGGTGCCGGCAGGCGTTGCGGAACGCGCGCACCTGGCCGTCGTTTCCGCGCACCGCGACGAGCGGCGTGCCCGCTGCGTCGCGCGCGATGTAGGACCCGTGCTCGCGCAGCGCCGCCGATGGGCAGAACGGCGTCGGGGTTCTGCGGAGCACGCGCTCGACTTCGGCAGCGAACCGTTCCTGCGAGCGATAGTTCGCGACGGGCTCGCGCCAGCACGAATCGCTCTGGTCGGTCGTCTCTCGGTCGATGTGGTCGAGCAGCCGCTGCACCACTGCCGCGTCTTCGGACAAGGCGGTCATGGGTTCCCTCCGGCGAACGGGAGTGAATCTCGATTCACATGGATGATTGTGAATCCTGATTCACAGGTCAAGCGGGGGGCGGCAGCGATCGCCGCGGCTCGACCTTCCAGTAGCGCACCGGCGGCCCAGGCTCGGCATCGCTCGGCGCCGGCAGCGCGTACTTCCGGGCATACGCAGCGCGCAACCTCTCGAGCGTCGCCGCTTCCTCGACGGCCACCAGGCGCACCTCGTAGAGCTTGGTATCGATCCCGAGACGCACATCCGGGTCGCGATCCACCCAGCCCGGCCAGCGCTTGGTCTCCGGGGCGCGCGCTCCCAGGTAGAGCGCGCCATCGACCGACGCGCACCAGATCGTGACCGAGTGCGGCAGGCCCAGGAAACCCTTCACCTCGACCGCGATCTCCTGGTGCGCGTCGGTGAAGGACCAATCGCTGGGCGGAGCGACGACATCCCCTGACAAGCGCGTTCCAGGCCGGCGATCGGAAGGATCGAAGCAGCCCGCGAGCGCGCTCGCGACCGTCAACACGGCGGCGAGACGGAGGATGCGACTCATCGGCGCTCCTTTACGGATTCCGTTGATCGCGCTTCGCTCCCGGCCCCAGGCGCCAGTCCCAGTCGCGCGCGGCGATCGGCTCACCGCAATCGTCGCACGCGATCACTGGGCGCGAAACCCTCCCGCAGCTCTCG
>Ga0184637_10000778_pt1 | contig 22848 bp, 18 predicted proteins | sample PLM3_127_b2_FD_133143 | JGI IMG/M metagenome (GOLD analysis project Ga0184637, IMG submission 133143) | Groundwater sediment microbial communities from an aquifer in East River, Colorado, USA - PLM3_127_b2 | ecosystem: Environmental > Terrestrial > Soil > Riparian zone | place: USA: East River... | reverse complement strand
AGTCTAGCTCAATAGTTGAGTATATCAATCGTTATCTACCTAGACTTTAGACTAGTTCATTAACTACAATGCTGGCGTGGACCGTCGTATTCCCGCTTCTACCGTCGAGCTGCAGCTCGCAGACCAGGTCTGGGGACTCCTCGTCCGAGTCTCGATCGAGCGGGTCCACAGCCACCTGGGCGCCGCTGCCGCCGAGTTCGAGCTGGCGCCGGCGCAGGCCTTTGCGCTCGGCGAGCTGGAGCTCGATCGTCCCATGGCGATGCGCGAGCTTGCCGGTCGGCTCAAGTGCGACCCGTCGAACATCACGGGGCTGATCGACCGATTGGAGGCGCGCGGTCTCGTCCAGCGTCAGGCGCATCCGTCGGACCGCCGAGTGAAGTACGTAGTGCTCACCGCACAGGGCCGCGCCCTGCGCAACCGCCTCGCGGGCCGGATCTCCTCGGCACCGACCTGCGTCGCTTGCCTGAGTGAGCGCGACCAGAAGCTGCTTCACGACGCCTTGCTTCGCGTCCTCGACGGCGCGAATTAGCAGTAGGCCTCGTAGCCCAGCGACCCGCAATTCTGAGCCACGAGGCTGAAAGCCAAGGGCGGAGAATTGCGAACTTAGATGGAGGTTTTCCCGTGGCCCAGACCGGCCGGTGGGCGGTCTCAATCCTGCTCCCGTTCATAGCTGCGTTGGCCGTCGCACCACCCCTGCACGGACAAAAGGACCCGCGGGCCGCCCTGTATCTGGGCCTGGGCGATTCCCTCTCCGAGGGGGTCGGCGCCACCAGATCGGGCTCAGCGTTCATGGACCGCTTCTTCGACTACGTACGGAGCAGGGCGGATGGTGATCGACTCGTCCTGGTGAACCGTGCGGTTAGCGGTGAAACCAGCGGAAGCTTCATCCGAGGCGGACAGCTCGACGCGGCCCTCGCGATGATCGGCGATGCTGAGCTCGATGCGCGGGCAGTCGTGCTGAGTATCGGCGGCAACGATCTGCTACGGCTTCTCTGGACAGAGCCGTGCGCATCTGATCCGAGCGGAGACGCGTGCCGCGATGCCGTCGTGGCGAACCTCGGCGCGTTCGCCGTGAACTACACGCAGCTTCTCGGCCGCCTCCGGAATGCCCTGGACGCTCATCCCGGTGAGAACGCCCTCCTCGTCATCACCCCATACAACCCATTTAGCGGAACTGGAAGTCCGTTCGAAGCGCCCACGGACCGAGCGCTCCTCGGCGAGGACCTCGCCGTCGACTGTGCAGGCCTGGCTGTGGACGTTGCGAACGTTGGGCTCAACGATCTCCTCACCTGCATTGGCACCAGCGCGGGAGCCGTCGTCGTCGACACCCACGAACCGTTCCGCGGGCGCGGTGCTCAGTTAACCAACGTGGCGGTTGGCGATCACCATCCGAACGACGCAGGGCACGGCGTCATCGGGGACGCTGTGATTCGAGCGTTCGAGGGGCGCTAGTCGCGCGTCGCCCCTCGTAGCCCAGCGAGCGACTTCTAACGGAGATACGCCGCCGGAATCGTCCCCATGCGTCCCGCCCGGTAATCGGCGATCGCCTGCACGATCTCGTCCCGGGTGTTCATAACGAACGGTCCGTAGAAGACCGTTGGCTCGCCGATCGGCCGCCCGCCAAGGAGCAAGACCTCGAGGTTCGGCGAACGACTTTCCTGGCCCGGGTCGGCCTGGACGCTGATCGCTTCGCCCGGTCCGAACACCGCGAGCTGGCCTTCGCGCAAAGGACGGCGCTCGGTGCCCACCGTTCCGCTTCCCGAGAGCGCGTAGACCAGGGCGTTGAAGTCCGGCCGCCACGGGACCTGAAGCTGCGCGCCGGGGCTGATGCTCGCATGCGCATAGCTGATCGGTGTCCAGGTGGAACCGGGTCCCTCGTGACCGGCGAGCTCGCCCGCGATAAGCCGCACGAGCGCCCCACCATCGTCCGATGTCAGCAGTGTGACGCGATCGGCACCAATGTCCTGGTACCGCGGTGGCGTCCACTTCAACGAGCCTGGCAGGTTGACCCAGAGCTGGACGCCGTGGAACAGCCCGCCCGTTCGCACGAGCTGCTCGGGCGGCATCTCGTCGTGCAGGATGCCCGCGCCGGCGGTCATCCACTGGGTGGCTCCATCGGTGATCAGCCCGCCGCCGCCCGTGGAGTCGTGGTGCTCGACAGCCCCATCGATGATGGAGGTGACCGTCTCAAATCCTCGGTGCGGGTGCCACGGGGCGCCCTTGGCCTCTCCTGGCCCGTACTCGACGGCTCCCAGGTGGTCCAGCAGGAGGAAAGGATCGGCGTCCTCTAGCTCACCTGGAAAAGGTCGACGAACCTGGAAGCCGGCGCCCTCTAGCGTCTTCGGGGCGGTCACTATCCGCGTGACCGGACGGAAGCGAGCGGCTCCGGGTTCGGGCCGCGGGATGCGCGGTAGTGCGAGCAGATTGTCGGTGGTTGCAGCTGGCATGGTTGGTTCTCCTCGCCTACTAGAACCATAGCTGAGGAGCCGCTATTCCGAACGTAAGAGAAGAAGAAAATAATTGCAGCGAGCGGAGCCGCGAGGAGGTGTGGGCAAATGATCGATGAGCATCCCATGATGGGCGCCGGCCGCAAGCGGCTCGAAGGCAAGGTGGCCATCGTGACCGCCGACGACAGCGGAATCGGACGTGCGGCCGCGAGGCTCTTCGCCGGGAGGCCGCAAAGGTCGTGGGGCTGGACATCAACGAGTGGGGCGAGCCGCGGGTGCATGTGACTTGCCCCCATTCTTTGGTCCAATCAAAACGTGAGTCGGGCCGGACTGAATAGGGCTTCCGGAGTTCGTGCCGAGTAGCTTGTATCTGTTCCGTTTCACTATGTCTAGGTTCGGACGCCATCTAGGACCTGCTGCAGTTACCATGATGATGGCACGAAGCCCTTGTCAACAGCTCTATCGAATATCTCACGGGCTTTTGCAACCTGTAACGGGGTTAGTGGGCGATCCCTGCCTACATAGTTGCTCGAGATTGAACCAACCCAGGTAAGGTCGCGAATTGGCAGCCGACCGGGCTCTCTTCCCCAGGCCACAAGTTCCCTCCATCCCTCCGCTGAAACGCGTCGGATCTCTGGGTCGTCGTCGTCATACTCCACCGCTCGTTCGGCAACCTGCAGCACTGGGTGCTGCTGTTCGTCGTACAGAGGTTCTTCGTCCAGGCCCACGATTCGGATATTCTGACCCTTCAAGGCAGTCCAGCAGTCGGCTCGCTTGCACCACTCGCTAATGTTTCTGGTCATCGCCGGCGGCTCGCTGATGTGTTCCCAAACTTTTTCTGCAAGCAGGTGGAGAGCGTCACGCAGGCGTTCGTCAAATGGTCCTGCGTGTTCCAGATTTCATCAAGTTTCAGGCGTTGGTTGGTTAGAAACGACAGCCAGGAGACCGTGTAAGCAACGACGTTGGCCTTGTAGCCGCCGAAGCCCAGGTTCCGGACGATACGATCAGTTTCCCGGAACAATATGGCCTTCGCGACGAGCCTCTGAAAGTAGCGAGCCTCCGGTCGAATAGGATTGTCCCGCAACCGTATCGAAAAGTGAGCGTAGTTCTTTTCGGCCCCCTCACTTACTCGGTGAGGCTGCTGTAGCCAGGCCATCTCATACTTGGCGACCAGGGTTTTGGTCAGCTTCTGCCCCTTCGGATTCTGGAGCTCCCAGGCCCTGATCCGTGCTCGGGTCTCATTTCGGTTCTTATCGTTGAGGTATCCGCCCCTGGCCCGTTCGTAGTACCAGTGAGTAGTGGACTTGCCGGCGATACTGGGGACCCAGATTTCGCGCGAGAGACGCTCGAGCTCTACGTGGAACGGGTCGTTCGCCGTCAGATCCGAAAAGCTGACCTTGGTCTGGCTGTTGGCATAACGTGAGATGAGCGGAACGACTTCGTCGACGCGTTCGGTATCGTGGAGAACGGTGATCTTAATCTGAACTCCGACTCCGGAGAGATCAACTTTCCGACGCCAGGCTTCGTAGACCGAAGCTGTAGTTTGGCCGCCATTGACGATCTGAAAGTTGTCGGCAGACCTGATTCTGATTCCAGCCTCGGTTTCCTCAGTGACTACAGTGTCGGCCGTCGCAGAAATCCCGTTGTTGTAAGGAAGGAACATGGCCGGTTCAGAATTCAGTGTGTCTCGGATCCCGCGATTAACTGAACCTCTAGCCTGTAGGAACGAACGCACGTTGCGCTCTAGCAGGCGCTGGCCCCAACGTCCGTAGATCGACGCAAGTACCGACCCGTCCATGATGCCCAGATAAGCATCGTACCCGCCCTCTGGATTTTCCGAGCGGACGCACGCCACGCCCGCACCATCTTCGTCGAAGTCGACAGTTACGACCGAGGCACCTTTGCGTCCCGTGTCGACCTGGAAGAACCTTTCGATGTCCCAGACCTGACAGCTCACTTCGATGTCTCCGACTGGCGGCAAGGACACGGACTCAGGTGAGGCAAGTCTGTTGGTCAGGAGGAAGAGTTTCACTGATCGGAGCGTTTCTCGCTCTTCCCAAATCAAGCGGGATAGAGCCCACACGTCCGTAGACTCTTCCAGCTCGAACCACGACTGTTTGAGCGCTCCCTCGAGCATGGCTCGGCAGCGATCAAGGTCTTCGATTACTTCGCTGTGGGGGATTCGCCGTATATCTTCCGAAGTCGAGAAATCCGTGACGAATAGATCCAGCTCATCAGAATCGGCAAGGTAATCGTATGCATTGACCTTCTGGGTCTTCGTAAATGGTTTGGGAAGCGATCGGTAATAGCAGACCTGGGGGTCGACCGCAGCTTCACACTCGGTGAGGACTTCCAAGGCTTCTTGAGTAAAGACGTTCTCCTGGAACTCTCCCTCCTGGGTCGTTTCGGAGAGCGCGAGAACGGTTTCAAGCAGATCGAGCGCGTAATCCTGCAAGTTCATGCAGCACGACCGGCAAAGGCACCGACGGCCGCATCCATGGATGTCTCAAACGGAGCGCAGGAACTGAGGGCTACCGAATAGCGCACGTCCCCCACCCCGGTGGGGATGTCCGCCTCCACCAGTCTCGGGAAGCCCTCCTGCACTTGGTAGGCCGAAACCGTTCGGTAAACGTATCCCGTTGTGTAGAGCGGGGCATGCGCTCTTATGTAACCGCTGGCGTAGAGCTTGTCTTCAAAGATTGTTCGCGCCGGCGCCTCAAGACTCTCCGCTAGGCGATCCAAGCTGTGGAAGGGTTTCTCCCCCCTCGAGTTCGCCGAGCGAGAGCACAATGAGGTGAAGGCTCACAAGGCCACGGTCATCTAGCTGCCTTTCATTGGAGATCGTAATCGTCTGATGCTGCCGGGCGATAGAAGTCTTGACTTCAATAGCTGCTCGCTGGAATTGAAAGTCTTGTGCTGCTCCCTTATAGCCGGTCCAGCTCTGGACCGCGGGCAAAGCTCCGATATTTGCCTTCAAATGATCTCGAATGAACCAGACTTCACCAAAGATTCCCCTTTGTGCTTCTGGCTCAAGACCTCCGTGGCCGTGAGCCGAGAAGAAGAGGCGCCATTTGTCGAGCACAGCATGGACAACCTGGGGAAGCTGCTGTTTGACGGCGGGGACGAGGGAATCGCAAACATCTGCAGCAACAGCTTCATACACCGAATCCGCACCGGGCATGGTCTGTCGGAGCACGAGGAATGGCTCCCCTGAAGGCAGGTCCTCCACGTTCCACTTTTCGACCGCAATTTCAAGTCCGCGCCACGACGGCAACTCCACCGCACTCATGGCTGGTACACCCGTCAGGTGAATGAGCAGGACACGCCGAAGATTTGGCAGAGCTAGCGAAAGGTAAAGCCGGAGCCCGCCATCGGAAGCTATTCGCCTTGCCGACGGGCGAGGGTCGGACGAGCCCAGCCGCTGCTCGGCCGACTGGGCTAACGATGCCCAGATGTCGCCGTAGTCAGTACTGGTCCTCACTCAGCCATACCGAATTCACAACGTAGCTAACCTTGGCCGCGGAGCTGCTTCCCGGAAAGCTAAGTCCAATGCCTATTGGTACCTGATCCAGCGGAGGATCACGAAAGGCTGAGTTTGGTCCCCCGGCGATTAGATAGAGCGGGTCCAGCGGATAGATCAGAAGGAGGCCGCGTTCTTGTGGTCGGGCGGCCCGCATGTCGGGGCCCGTCGGTCGCTCAGCCTCGGCATACTTCGGGCTGACCCTCGTGGCTCTCAGCGCGGCGCCGAATTCCGCGTCATTCAAATCGAGCGATTCATCGATCGGAGATAGCAGGCGCCGAATGGTGAAGCGGTCGGCCTTAAGATCAGTGGCCTTCCGACGGATGCAGCTCAGGCCGTTGCCGGCTATATCTGTCTGAAATATCCCTTCCGACTTGGCTTGGGAGACAAGTGCGACAGTCCACTCCATTAACTCAGCAGGATTCTGTCCATTCTGCTTCTGGATGTATTCCGCGAGCCGACGGCTGTCAGCTCGCGGTGCGTCCGGATGTGTCCTGAACGTTCGCAGAAAAAAGAGCACCTGCTCGGCTGGCACACCTCGCCAGATCAGATTCGATTGAATTTGTTCAGCGACTCCGCAATTCCGCAGGAACAGGTCGGTGGCGCTGAAGTTGTGGTCCAGTGTCGAGCCGTCACGGTGAAAAACCGTGGTCTCACTTACCGATCCCTGGTATGAGAGTTGAAGTTCTTCTCCTTCACGCATTTTTACTCGGCTCGTAACCATTAGAACCGGGTGCGATCGTACCCGGAGGCCAAATTCATCCGGAGTTGCTCCGATACTGGCCATGTAGTCGAACTCCTGGCGCAGTTCTTCGGACGCTGAAGCGATGTGCTGGAACCAGGTGAATAGCTCTTCGGTCGTATAGATCCGACAGAGGTCTTCGTAGCCGGGACGGTAGCCAAACCACCGACCCATTTGCATCAGCGTGTCGTACATGTTTGAGGACCGAAGGAAATAGCTGCAGCTGAGGCCCTCCAGCGTCAGCCCGCGTGAGAGCTTGTCGCCGCCAACCACGATCACGTTAATCCCGAGGCCCTGGTTCTGACGGTAGTCGAGGATATCCGCGGACGATCCGTTGACCAGCCTTAGCCGCATCAGGTCCGCCGCGGGCAGTAACTGAGCATCAACATCGGGCCAGGTGGATGGCGCTACGCCCATGAGCTTGGTGGTTGGGACGAAGTCCCTCTCCCAGAGTTGCCTCAATTCGACCCTTATGCTGACACCCGCACCGTCTCCATAGCGGAGTCGGCGAACAATCGACGTAAGGTCCTCGCTCACAAGGCGGTGTACTTCTTGTTGCACCGCAACGAACCGTGTGACGTGGATAAGCATCGAATTGTGTACGTTAACGTGGCCGCGGGCCCGACGTGCCGCGCAGGTCAGGACGTAGGAAAGCATCGCTCGGCCCAATCCCACTCCGAGATCTGTGGGCAGGTAGTCCTTCTTGTGCGCCTTCGGAGTGATTGCATCGGCGTCATCAACGAAGCGAAAGACGGGCTGGGGGTCACCATCGCTGTCACCTGGACCGGGGCGCCTTTCCTGGCCGAGAAGCTGGGCCGGACCTATGTAGTCTTCTGGTGCCGCCAACGCGAGGATGAAGCTACGCGGAAAGAGGTCGTCCCCGTATAGTGCGTTCCTCGTGTCATGGCGGATCAAAATGTTCGCAAATGGCGTTGCCGTGTAGCCGACGTACCCCGACTGGGTGAAACAGCCAAGAAGTTCCCTGATCAGGCGATTGATTGTTGTTGGGTTGTAGTCCTCAACGATCTGGCCATCGTCATCACGCGGAATTTCGGCAGTGTTCACCGAGGCAAGGTCGGCTTCATCATCGATCAGAAGGAAGGGCAGATCTCTGAGTTCAAGGCGCCCCGTCTGGGGATTTGCGGTCGCGTTGGGGTTGAAGTGCAGCAAGTAGTGAATAAGGTTTCTTAAGACTGTCGCGTTCTTCTTCACGACCAGGACCCAGGGGTCTCCGCCGGGATGAATGGCCAGGCTATTCGCCTTGGCAGTAGAGAAGTCGCCCTTCTCCTCCCAGGACGTGAGAGAGGCCACTCGCAGGTATTCAAAGCCGTCAAGTGTCGAAACCCCGAAGCGGCCCTGGCTCTTCTCAGACAGGCTCGTGTGCGAGGAGTCGAAGCCGAGCACTTCTTCATCGAGCCGTAGCTGAGTCTGGCTTCTCAAGCTGTTGTGCAAACCGGTCAGCACAATGACGAGCTTGTAGCCAGCGTCCAGGCACTTGTTTGTGAGGGCTGTGTAGTTGGTAGTCTTGCCCGACTGCACGTGGCCAACCATGAGGCCCCTTCTGTCGAACAAGCGGCCAACTCTAGTGGGATCTTCCAGTAAGGCAAGGATTTCGTCCGAGATCTGATCAATGCTGTCCACGACCTGTGGCGCTAACGCTCGCTCACCCAGTAAGAACACCCGATAGCGTTCCCAGAATTTCCACGCGATCTCGTGTTTCTTTTGAGGTAGCCACGGCTCGTGATCCCGGTTCTCGGACAGCGTGGAATGAGGCTCGATCGAGATGTTTATTGAGGTCTCTAAGTCGGAACGGAGCCGCGTTGCGTCGACGGCCTTGTAGATATGGAGGGCAGCCGACATCGCCTGTTCAAGCGCGGTTTCGAAGTCGACTTTGTTGTCCTGCCGGATCTGCTGATAGGCCATGAGGCTCATTACTCGGGCGTTGCTGTAATCGTCAGGCATTTCCGTTCTCCGACCCGCCTACTTGCGGCTTCAAAGAAGCCACCAGTTCCGGGTAGTGTGAGAATGGCTCAATCGTCAGGAGAGCCCGTTCTATATCCTCGGGCCCCTTGCCTGCGGCTTTCATTGCTTCAATCAATATCGCCGCAGCAGCAACGAGATCCCTTTCGCGGCCTTCGAACGGCGCAGATTGGGAGTCCGTGTTGGTGTCTGCCAGCATCTCGCTCCGAATCACGTTGATCGGAATGGTCTCTTCGATCACGTTGATCAGGGCGCGCAACTTCGAGCTGATTTCCGGCGGAGCACTGAGTAGCTGAGCGACCAGCGGATGGCCACGGTTGATCTGGTACCTACTCGCGCCCCTGCGCTTGATTTGCTGCCAGACCGGCGCCAGCTGGTCTCGGAACCGTCGTCCGGCGACTGCCCCACGGAAACCGTAGACGTGCTTGGCCTCTTGCCTGGTACGTGAACCAATCCTTCTTAGCTCTACACGCGCCCTGTCTGGTAGCTTCGCAGACGCTTTCTTGATGTCGATCTGCCACTCGTGATCCAGTGAATTCGGAATGTCGATCTGGATTCGCGCCAGTTTGTAATGCTCCTCCTGCTGGAACAAGCCGAGCCATGCACCGGAAACGATTAGCCTTTGTGCACGGTACACGTAAAAGCCTTGCTGTGCGTTCCAGCCCTTGGGCCCCGATGCTTGGTGATGTTGTTCAGCGGTTAGCTTGGATTCGTGTGGAAGGACATAAGGCCGCACCGCAACCGCGGGCTGTCCGAAGATCTCGTCGGGCAGCCGGATGGTTGCAGGGTGATCGACAAGATATGGGTCCCAGGGGAGTATTGGCGGCTGCCCATTGATTGTGATGCGGACGTTGTGTGGTGCGGCGATGAAGCGGTGGAAGACCATGCGCAAGTGCCTGTCTACCTCTTCGATGCGCTCAAGAAATCTGCGCTGTGGGTCTCGGCTGTGCAGGTCAATAACTCGGTCTAGTTTTTCCCAGAGCACGATTGTCCCGTGGGATCTTTTGTCTACAGCCCCGAGAGTCGCTTCGGAATCCGGACCCCGCGCGTCGAGGAGAAGTTTCCACTCACCGATTTCCTCAATGTAATCGAGATCCCAGCATCTCGTAGCCGGGTCATGCCCGTCTCGGCTGGATCGCACCGTGAGGCGCCGACATTGAGAGAACGAGGCGGTCTTAAGACCAAGCCCGAATCGGCCCAGATCGTCTTTGCGGCGCTCGGCTAGGGCCTGGGCACTGCCCGGCCGCATCGCCTCACGTAGCTCTTCGTCCGTCATTCCGCAGCCGTCATCGACTACGCGGATCCAGGAATCGGCGGCGTTCCAGTAGAAATCGATCTCGATGCTTCGGGCGCCGGCTGACAGTGAGTTGTCCACAAGGTCGGAAACTGCCGTAGTCAGCTCGTACCCGACGGCCCGCATCGCGCGGGTCATCGCGGCCGGACCTGGCTGTACCGTCTCGGTACGCGGGACCGGTAACTGCTGCGACAAGGCGTCTCTCAACGGAAGAGGTTCTCTGCGGCCCGGGTGCTGTCTCGCGCGGGTGGGCAGCTCGGCCTAGATGGTCCGACCGCGCTCAGCCCGGCACCCCTACAAAGGCGGCAGGCGCAGGATTATATGAAGAGCCGGACCACGTGGCCCGAGCAGATCTCTGTTAATTTGAAATGGACGCGGCGATCTGCCTTCGGCGACCGCTTCCCGTGCGACTGATGCGCGTTACGACACTGGTAAACTAGCCACCCGATGGATGTGCCACTTGCCGAGGCCGCCCACCATGCGAACGTCTCTCCGATTACGCTCAGGAAAGCGGCCGCGAGCGGGCTCTTGGTTGCGAAGAAGCTCGCTGGCCGCTGGTTCACATCCTCAGAGGCTCTCGCTGCATACCTTGATACGCGTAAAGGCCGTGGGCGTCCTCGGATAAAATAGAGCGCTACCGATATATTTTTGGAGGTAAACCGCGCGTGAGGAAATCGTCGACGCGCGCGGTCAGGCGTAGCTCGGACCTGCCCACCACTCGCGGGGCTGCTGTTCGGCTCCAGCCGCGCCTGGGGATTGCCCTCGGACTCCAGACATGGGAGCGTCGCATACACGACGAGCGCGAGCTGATTGTCCTGGATTTGTTCTGCGGGGCAGGGGGGCTAAGTCAGGGATTCCACGACGCCGGATTCTTTGTGGCCGCGGGCACCGACGCTGATCCATCGTCAGTGGAAACGTTCGCTGCGAACTTCCTGGCCAAGGCCGTAACCCGCGATTTGACAGGCATTGGTGACGCTGGCGTAAAGAGTCTCGTCCAAGATGAGCTGGGAATCCCAAGGGTCTCGGTAATCATCGGGGGACCACCATGCCAGGGTTTTGCAGGGGTCGGCCGCGCCAAGATCCGGAGCTTGAGTGACGACGCGCGCCAGCGATTAGCGAAACGTAACCACCTGTACCAGGAATTTGTCCAGTTTGTGGAGACACTGCAGCCTCTTTGCTTCGTCATGGAGAACGTGCCTCATCTTGCTTCATTTGACGATGGTCGCGTAGCAGACCAGATTCGGGAAGATTTCGATCGGATGGGGTATGACCTTGGCACGGTCGAAACACCCGGCCAGGCTCTCTTTCTTGATGCCGAGGACTTCGGCGTTCCCCAGACTAGGAGGCGCCTCTTCTTTCTTGGTTTTCGCCGGGGCAGGACCGCGTCAATCGCTCCACCGAGGCCTACGCACTACGGACGGTTCATGCAGCCGAGAAGTGGGGCCTCGGAACGTCCTCCACAGCTACCACTCCGCGTTCCACACCATTCCGAGGGTCTCGCCGGATTCTTCCTTGCGCCACCGCGGACACTTGCCGACGCGATATCGGACCTGCCTCGAGTTGCAGCCCCGATCCTCGAGCATGTTCAAACGTACGACCAAACGGACCGACACGATCTGATCGCGCGTGGCGCACTTCGGGACCGCGAGTACAGCAAACTGATGCGGTGCCGTATGGCAGAAGACGAGCAGGTGCTGCTCTACGACCATGTGGTGAGACCGGTTCGTGAGGATGATGCCGAAGCTTTCCGATACATGCCGGAGGGCGGCACCTACTTTGACGTGCCAGAAGACTACCGACGCTACAAGGTGGACGCTGGCCACTTCAAGGACCGTTACTTCCGTCTTCCCTGGGACCAGCCGTCAAGGGCGATTACTGCACACATGGCCAAAGATGGGTACTGGTACATACACCCGGACAAAGATCAGGGAAGGACGTTGTCAGTACGGGAAGCAGCGCGAGTCCAGAGTTTCCCTGACCACTTTCGCTTTGCCGGGCATCGTACAGCGATGTATCGGATGATAGGAAATGCAGTGCCACCACTATTAGCGCACGCCATCGCGAGTCAGATCCGTGAAGCCGTGGAACGCGCTTCCAGCGGAGATACGTGGACTCCCGAACTCCTTACAGCGTGCACAGACAACAAGACCCTTTCGCTTAGCAGATGAGAATGCCGAAGGCAATCGGGCCCCAGGCGGCCGAGGAGCGATTCCAGAAGCGCATCATTGAGTGGTCCGAAGCCCACCCGCGCTGGTTTCCGTGGCGTGAGCAAACGGATCCCTTCGCGGTTCTCATCGCCGAGGTCATGTTGCGCCGCACCCGCGCGGAACAGGTTGCCCCAGTATTCGAGCGCTTCATGCAGCGATTTCCGAACGCCTTAAGCCTCACGAGGGCTTCCGAGCTAGAGGTTGAGCCGATTGTGCGCCCGCTCGGTCTAGCCTGGCGGACGCCTACTTTCCGGCTTCTGGCCGAAGCCCTACTCGCACGACATGGTGGGCAAGTACCGCCCGATTACGAGGAGCTGCGACGACTTCCGGGAGTCGGAGACTATGTGGCGGCAGCTGTATCCATCTTTGCCTTCAACCTCCCTCTTGTCCCTGTCGACACCAACACAGTTCGCGTGGCCGGTCGCTACTTTGGCTTCCCCTATCATGCCGAAAGCCGTCGCAATCGCGATGTGCGCAAGCAGGTCGCCCGGCTCGTAGACTTCTCCCGGCCAGGCGACTCCGCTCGCGCATTGCTTGATTTCGCAGCCGTAACGTGCCGGGCAGGTCATCCGCGCCATGAGGAGTGTCCCGTAGCACGATTCTGTCTCTACGCGAGTCAAACCGGATCGCCGGGTCTCATCGCTTGACGATGAACGGGTCCGCGCCATTCCGCCCGAGAGCGCGTTTGATCCGTCTGCTCGGTGAGGAACTGATCAGCGACGAAGTGATGGCCGTCGCCGAGCTGGTGAAGAATGCCTACGACGCTGACGCGTCGACCGTAACTATCTCCCTGAATCACCTCCATGACCTAGAACTGGCGTGTCTTGAGATCATCGATGACGGCACCGGCATGTCGCTGGAGACGCTGCTCGATACCTGGTTGGAACCGGCTACTCCGCACAAACGGAATGGAGGCCGAAAGCGACGCACTGTGAGGGGCCGTTATCCGCTGGGCGAAAAGGGGGTTGGGCGGTTCGCCGCAGATAAGCTAGGCGCAGATCTGGAACTCGTCACTCGGGAGAACTCGTCTAGCGACGAGGTACGGATCACGGTTTCGTGGGACGACTTTGCCGACGGCGACTATTTGGATGAGATAGGAAACGCCTGGGAGGTCCGGGCCCCTGTTGAGTTCACCGGAAACAGCCACGGAACGCTGCTGCGCATTCGTCGCTTACGGGTTCCGTGGAACCGTGCCCTGGTCGAGCGCGTATGGGAGGGTCTCGCACGGCTGGTTTCGCCCACCGCCCGCAGCGGTGACTTCTCCATGCACCTCGAATGCTCGGCCTACTCAGAGTTTTCCGGCCCCGTAGAAACACGGCTTCTGGCTGCCGCGTCCTACCGTCTGGTCGGGTATATCGACGGAGAGGGGTTGCTACAGGATGGCGCCGGTGGGGGCAGCGGAACCGATCTGCGGGTGCGCGCAGGCGAGCATTTCTGGATGGCCGGTGGACGCCTGCGAGAACCAGTCTGCGGTCCATTCTCCATCTCTCTTTCGGTCTGGGACTTGGATGTTCTTGGACGCGGCGGAATGCGGCTAAACCGCTCCTTGCGCGCTCTGCTGCGTCGGACCAGCGGCGTCAGCATCTATCGGGATGGGTTTCGGGTGGCGCCCTACGGCCAGTCGGGGGATGACTGGCTCGAACTCAACCACCGGCGTGTCAATAACCCAACAATGCGGGTATCTACCAATCAGATCGTCGGAATGGTCGAGATCACCCAGGAGGCGAACGGGGCGCTACGGGACCGCACCAGCCGAGAGGGACTGATTGAGAATGATGCCTACCGCGACCTTAAGGCTCTGACCATCGCTGCTCTATCGAGGCTGGAAGAGGAACGCTACGCACGACGGAAGGCGGACACACTGCCCGTCGCGCCGCCTGGAGCCGATCCAGTCCTAGCGCAGCTCGAGCACGCCCGCACCCATGGTGGCGGAACGATGGCCCTGCAAGCTGCCGCTACCGCGTATAAACGGTACCGCGAGGGTATGGAACGAAGGGAGCAAGCGCTCCTCCGTCTCGCAAGCACGGGAGCTGCGGCGAAGAGCCTCCTCGGCCAGCTCAACGGGTCAGTCGCCTCGTTGATGAGCCTACTCCCATTCCTGCGGAGCCGGCCCTCTGATCTGCCCCAGATGGAACAGTTGGAACGGTACCTTCGGGTCACCTCTGGGCAGCTGGACGCACTTGAACGGCTGTACGCGGCGCACGTACCCCTGCCCAGCCGTTTTGACCTAAGGGCATTAGCCCAGGACGCACTGACGATCTATTCTCCGCTGTTTTCGACGTCTTCGATACGGGCTTCAGTCCAGGGTTCCGCAGGTGTCTCAGCGAACGGTGATCGAGGAGCCGTGCTGCAAGCCCTTTTACTAGTGCTCGAAAATTCGATTCTCGGGGCCATGGGACAGCCTGAGGATCGGTGGATTGAAATATCCGTGGCACCCGATCCGGGACGGCTAGTAACCCGGGATAGCGGCCCGGGAGTGGATCCTCGGCAACGCGAGAACGTCTTTGATCCGTTCTTCACCGGGCACGAGGGGCATGACGGCCTTGGTCTTTTCTTTGCCCGAAGCCTGCTTCGAAGCTCTGGGCAGGACCTGACGTTTTCTGAAGACGGAGCCCATTTTCAAATCGTATTTACCGGTGGCTGACGTGAACCTGGCGTCATTGGCGCGGGTCGGGACACGACCTCGGCGAGGGAAACAAAAAGGCTGGCTCTGCGGGCGCAACAGTGCGCCGTTGAGCCAGCCTTCTTCGTGGCAGAGCTAGGTCGGGAAGAGAGCGAGTTGCGCCTCGGAGTGCCTGGGGACGTAGCGACGTTCGGGCAAGATGAGCTTCACGAAGAGGCGGGCCAGGGCAGCGACCGACCGCCCGCCAACCCCAGACCGGCACTCCAGAATCGGAGAACGGGACCCACTTCACGTTCAGCGATCCTCATCTCGCTGTGTTAGACTCGCCCGTTCCTGCCCAGCTCAAGCCTCCGGAGGTCCGCGGTTGAACAATGCGCGTCGCTTCCTGGCTGTCCTGGTCGTGTTCGCGGTTGCGGTCCAGCCTTTCGCGCTACTGGCCCAGGATGAAGAACCGGCACCCACCGAAGAGCCTATGATTCCCGACGCCCCTGCCCCAACGGACGCTGTCCCCACGGCCACGGCCGTCCCCGCAGCAACTCCTATCCCCACAACGCCGAGTCTCCAGATCGTGACGTTCCCTTCATCGCGGCCCGGCGTGACGCTCAGGCTCATGATCGGAACGCCGGCTGCGCCGCCGACCGCGGTGCTGCTTCAGTTTGTTGGCGGGACCGGCACCAATGCTTTCCGCGAAGAGGGCGGCTAGGTCCGCATCCCCGCTTGTCGCAGCTTTCCGTCTCGCGTGACGAACATGTACCTGCAGCAGGGTCTTGCGACCGCGTCGCTGGACGTTCCCTCGGACCACCCTGATGAGATCACTCAACAATTCCGCGGCAGCGGCGCCCACGTGGAGGATGCCGCGGCGGCGATCGCCCAGATCACTGCCAGGTGGCCCGACGCGCCGCTTTTCATCGCGGGTGGAAGCAACGGGACGATCTCGGCGACGAACCTCGGGCTCAATCTGAACGAGCCGCGCGTTCGGGCCCTGATTCTCACGTCGACGGTCGGCCTCATGGGCTCGACCACTTTCTTCACCGTCGCGAACCTTCCCGTCGAGCAGGTTCGGCTGCCAGTCCTCATGGTCCACCATCGAAACGACGGCTGTGGCCTGTCGCGGTACGACGCCGCGCAATGGGTCAGGGCCCGCCTGACGAGCAGCCCAAAGCTCGACTTCGTTTCCGTGTCGGGCGGAACCCCGCAGAGTGGGGACCCGTGCGTTGCGCCCGGTCCGCATGGCCTCTACGGCAGTGAGCGCGAGGTCGTAGCCGCGATCGTCGACTACGTCGCCGGCAGACCGGTTCCAGAGCAGATCGGATCTACCGACCGCCTGCTAGCTGGAGCCTGGAGCGCCGGGGAACAAGGCTAGAGCGCTCGCTGTCCGTCCTACGACCATCTGCCAAGTCAAGCCACGGCCGAAAGGGTCTCAAGACGGAGCTGGCCCCTGGCTGTCGGTCCTACCGACGAAGGCCTCGTAGCGATCGGCAGCCTGCGCGAGCAGGTGCTCCGTGTCCTCCTCGAGGAGGAAGCCCTCCGCGATGAGCTCGTCCACGGCCTGTCGGATCCGCGTGAGGTAGTCGTCGCGTGAGGCGTAGCGCTCCTCGATGCTGAGCCGTGGGTCGCCGGTGGCTTTACGCTCGGCTGCCGTCGTGGGAAATGGGTGAGCCGCGCCGAGTAGCGGGATGAAATGGCCGGCCCCGCCGATGTCTGCATGCCTGAGCGTCCAGCCAGTGTGCGTCGCGAGGGGGACTCGCACGTCGGGCAGGCGGACGCCAGCGTTCTCGTTGCCGTCATCGTCCACCGCCGAGACCAGCATCGGGTAGGGCGCTCCCTCTTTGGGTGGATAGTCGAGCACGCCTCGCTCCGCCTCGGGGCCGAAGTCCAGCCGCGACCTCTCGGGGAGGGCCTTAGGAAGCCTCACGCCCGGAAGCGACCCGAAGGGTGGCTCGAGGCTCTCGCGCCGGACAGCTGTCCCGTCGGCGATGCGCGGGTGCTGGCTCGGCGGCGGCTCCGCGATACCCCTGACCCAGCGGTCGAGGTCGAGGAGGGCCGCTCGCATCGCCGGACGGTGGTCCATCGTGTTCAGCGAATACTGCAGACGGTCACCTTCGGCCGTTCGATCTGAGATTGGCAGCGTCCCCGGCAGGTGGTGCGCGCCCGCCAACGAGTAGATGCGCACGTTTGGCGGCGGCTCGACGTCGCGCGTCCCCTCGGTGTCGGTGTGGGCAAGCGATGCCCCCGTCCACCAGTACTCCACGCCCGTATTCGTGGCGATGATCTTCGGCGTCGCGCCGCGTGCCTCGACACGGCGCAGCAAGCCATCGGTCTGGCCGGTCACCGAGTCAGTCTGGGTCGAGTACGTCATGGGGAAGAGGGTGCTGGGCGAGCGGACGATGTTCGTGGATGGTTGGCCGAAGCGGATGTTGAACTCGCCTCGTCGCGAGCTGCCGGTGTGCGCGTACACGCCGTCCAGGACGCGGCGACCGCTCTCGTCGGCGTTCACTCCGAGGTAGAGCAGCTCGCGCAGAAAGCGCCCGCACTGGGACTGCCCGTACGCGAGGCCGTGCTCGATCGTCCCTGCAGACGGATTTCCTTCCTGCTCGGTGCCGTGCTTGAGAAAGGCCACGCAATCGCGCACCGCCAGAAAACCGAGGCCGATGACCGGCGCCCCGATCGTGGTGTAGACGATCTCGTAGACAGCGCCGGGCTCGAAGCCAGTCGTCAGGTGGACGTAGCTCGGATCCGGAACGACGCGCCCGTCGTCGACGCGCGCGAACTGCCATTGCGAACGATCGATGGTCGTCGGCTCGCCGTCGGGGTGCTCGCGCACGGTGAGCGTGGCTGTCGGATCTTCGAGGTCGGCGACGGGCAACGGTCGATGGCCCGCGTCGGATAGCATGAGCGCCTTGTCCGGGCGCGTCAGCTGGTACTGGATGTACGTCTGGCCACGTAAACGCTCGCCATGCTCCGTCGCCTCCGGCACGCGAATCGCCATCCCGCCTGGCACGTCGTGTTGCCACCCACAGAAAGCGACGGTGAAGCCATGGCGCAGGAGAAACTCGTTCCCCAGCTGAAGCTCCGGACCCGATCGGTCCAGGTTCGCGTCGTTGAACGCGCGGAGAGCCGTCCGGTTGCCGCGATTCAGGATGTCGATGAGCAGGCTTCCGCCAGGGGCGGGGTTCAGTGGTTTCAGCAGTAGGAAATCTGACGAGAAGCGCACCCGTTCGCTTTCGTCTGTCGGCGCGAGGTCGATGTCGGTAATGACCTGATGGTCCGGGTGGCGCGGGTCGATACCGAACTCGAGCACGCCCCTGATCTGCTCGTACGGCCCCACGTCCCCGAAGGACTTACCCTCGGCCAGCGGTCCGCGCTCAGTGATATCGAGTGAAAGAACGGCCATCTAGTGCACGCGGCGGACGCCCGGAGGGCCCCAGAACTCGTCTTTTCGCGGGCCGTAGGACTTCACGCTGAAGCGCAGGCGCTCGAGCCCCTGTCCCTCGACTTCCACGCGGTCGCCCTCGTTGATCGGCGAGAGGCCGACGTGGTGTGTGCCGCAGGAGACGACGTCGCCGGGCTGCAGTGTGATGCACTGGGAAAGCCACCCGATCTGGGCAGCCACCGGCTGGGTCATAGCGGACGTGTTGTAATCCTGGCGCTGCTCGCCGTTCAGCCATAGCTTCACCTGGACGTTCTGCGGGTCGGGGACCTCGTCCTTCGTCACGATCACCGGGCCCATAGGCGCCCAGGTGTCCTGGGACTTGTGGAGGAACGTCGTGCGCCGGTTCGGGATGTTTCGGGCGGAGATGTCCGCGAAGTTCATGTAGCCGAAGACGTAGTCGAGCGCCTGGCCCTCGGGGACGTTCTTCGCGGTCCTGCCCATGACGTAGGCGAACTCAGGCTCCGGCTGAAACACCAGGGCCTCGGGCAGGTCCGGCAGCTCGACCAGGCCGTCCTGGCCGATGATGCTCGACGCGCTCTTATGGAAGAAGTCGAGGCTATACACAGGCGGCCTCGGCTCAGTCGTGTCCCGGTCTTGATAGTTGGAAAAAGCGCAGAGAGCGTTCGGCGGGCGCGGCAGCGGCGGGCGAATCTTCACCTCGGACGTCGGCACGCCGCCTTCCTGGCTGACGATCGATTCGAGCTTCGAGCGCAGGCTGTCGAAGTTCTCGATCACGTTCTCCATGATCGCCTCGCCGCCCAGCGGCGTCTTCGGCATCTGGTTAGCATTCGGCACGGCGCGCGTCACGTCGACGACGCGGTCACCCTTCAGGACGCCAAGGTTGTAGTCGTTGAACAGCAGCAGCTTCATTCGCTCGTCTCCATCGTTCGACTTCGTGCGGCGTGACGTAGTGTATTTGCTTGGACGAAGAAGTGCGAGCTTCAGACGCACTTCTTCAGAAAACGCTGAATCTCTAGGCTGTTCGCTCGCCGGTCGAGTCTAGACGGAAACCGATGAGACTGTCAGAGTCCCGACCGGTCAGCGGTTTTCCTTGGGGTTGAGGGTCTCGAGCAACTCTTGGCTGAGAGCTTCGCAGGACGCGACTATCGTCTGCGTATCCTGGAGGCCTTCGACTGCACGGGCGGCCATCAAAGAGCCGTCGCCCGTGGCCCTTCCGAAGAGCAACTCCAGGTGGCTCAGCGCTTGCTGGGTCACGTCCTGAGATAGTGAACTCTCAAGCAGCACTTGTACGCCTGCCACAAGGTCATCCATCGGGACGCTGCTAAGCAGTCGGTAAACGTCCAGCGCATCCTTGTCGTCAGACCGCCTTGGGTCGGCCTGACGGTCCGCAATCTTGTGCAGCTTCGCCACAAGCAGAGCAGTTGGCCCGGCGACCGTGACTTCTATCGAGCGGCGATCGTTGGGCTCCAACGCGCCGATAGTCATCGGCATGTTGTCAATGAGCGCCGCCTCGAGCCCACGTGCCCGATGGGCCACATGGTTGCCATGCGCACCAAGCCTCGCGCCACGCCTTCCAGCCCCGCTGAGCGCTTCGGGCACGAGTAAGTCCACCGGTACACCATCCCGGCCGGCCGATCCATGTTCCGATTCGGCCCTGTTCGGGAGCGGGGACGAACCCGGCACCCCGCATGAGCTCCTCGATTAGCGGGTCGTCCGCGAGCATCCTCGGATCGATTGCCAAATCGGCATCTGATGTAAACGGGGCGACCGCCAGTTCGCCTTCACCCGTATGGAGATAGACGGCTTGGGCCCCTACGAGTAGCACCGCTTGGCGATGCTCACCTAATGCCTCCAGCGCGTCCAGCAGCGCGCGCCTCGCTGAAACATACTGGGTGTCAGGAGCGCCATTCATCTTCATGCCGCGCCATCCATCGTAGGAGTTCCTCTCCCTCGGATGGCCCGCGCCCCGGACTGGTTAGTGAGTCCGCAGCTACCTGCGAGGCTGCGGCGTATTTGATTCCATCGCGCTCCCAGCCGCGTTCGTAGACCACGGCGTCAAATGGCTCTGCAAGGATCACGTTGCCACCGACATCTGCTGGCCGAAGACTGAGTTGCTGAGCAGCAAGCTCAACCGAGTCGACATAGATCGTCGCAAGCCGCGGCACAGCTATGGGCGAGATTTCGGCCGCAGCGAGGGAACCGGTGATTGCATAAGGTAACTCGATTCCGGCCAATCTAGCTCGAAGGGCATTAAGTCCGCGGGGATCGAGAAAACTACGGGTCGTGTTGGATCGAAGAAACGAGTAGTCCTGGATCCAGCGAGCAATGAGCTCAGCCCATTTGACGTCTACTACAGGACCGCGCGGCTGCCGGGTGATGAGTGCCTCCCGGTCCAGAAGAGTCAGAACGCGAGAGACTGAGCCCAGTGAGGTGTGGGAACGTGTGGCGAGCTCCTCGACACCATAGGGTGGTTTGAAGTCACACAAGGCGCGTATTACACGGCCGGTGCGTGGCCCCTTGAGTGAACGCAAAGGCCGGTCGTTAGCTGTTTTTGATGGATCCGTATTGGCGCCGCTGGTCTCGACGTAGAGGGCGGGCCGTTCAAGCGCAAGTCGCAGATTCCCCGTGTCGTCCGCGTAAGAAAGCTGGGCGTTGCGAAGCAATTCACGAGTTCTCGGTGAGAGAAACGGTGCGACCACCATTGTTGAATTCGCTCGGCTAGACTTTTGATAGCTCTCGAGTTGGGCGGCGATAAGCGGGACGAGTTTCGGATCTACAGCGCGCTTTACTTCTATGAGCACCGTCCCTCGATTTCCGTCGGGTGAGCGGATTGTTAGCGCTGCATCGGGAGCGTCATAGAGAGGCATTAAGGCCGCGCTTTGTGAAGGCAGGCATCTAACGCTAACTGTCCAGTTAGGAGGTAGCTTTAGCTTCAGTGCATCCCTAACTGAATAGAGCACTTGCTGCATATCGCGCTGTAAAGGTGGGGGGCTATTTCCACGATAATTGGATTTCCGCATAGTGTGGAAAATAGCAATTCATGGAAATAACGTCAAGGTCAGCGAAGCCAATAAGGAATCCTGCACGGCGAGCGGTATTTCCGCAAATTATCTATTTCCACATTACGTGGAAACTAGCAATTCATGGAAATCTACTTACGGTCTACGTGCACCGCGCGAAGATAGCCATCCACTGGAAGATGTATTGCATAACAAAGCTGATTAGCTCGTTTTCTCCCAGAGATGGACGTTCCAGGTGCGGGCGTTCTCCCCGCCGCTCTCGACGCGGACGGGGACGTTCTTCACGATCGACCGGAAGCTCGTCACCTCGGCGTTGAACTTAAGCGGCAGGTGGGGCAGTTCCTCGGCGAACAGCTTCAGGTACTCGACCATCAGCTGCTCCTGGCGCTGCGGCTGCAGCTCGTCGAAGAATTGATCGACCGTCCGGTCCTTCGCCGCGTTGCGCCATTGCGCCACGTTGTTGCCGACCCAGTTGTTGGCTTCGCTGGGGATGTTGACGGTATGGAAGCGATCCCGCCAGTCCTCGGCCTGGATGTTGTGCGAGGCGATGTAGAGGCCAGGCCACCGATTTCTGAATTCGACCCCACTGTTCTGACGCTCGGTGATGTTGGCGATCTGAGTCTCGATGCCGACCTGTTTCAGGTAGCCGGCGATCGCGGCTTGTAGCTGCTCCTGGTCAGCCCGTGTCGTGCTGCGGAACTCGACGGAGAATCGTTCGCCGCGGTCGTTCACGATCACGCCGTCGGGCGCCTTGCGCCAGCCGGCCTCGCCCAGAAGCTGTTCGGCTCGCCGTGGATCGAAGGCATACTTCCTCACCACACCGTCTGCCGCGCGCCATTGGGGTCGCACGGGGGACAGCGGGAAGTCGAGCACCGGCTCGCGTCCCTGCGACAGGGTCTCCGCGATCTCCTTTCGGTCGATCGCGTGGTACATTGCCTGGCGCACCAGGTTCTGATTCGGAGCGTCCCAGCCAAAGATCGGACTGGAAGCGCTCGGGTTGAGCCACGTCCAGCTGGTCTGCGCGTACTTGACCGAGCCCTCGCCCCGGCTCGCCCACTGCTGCTCGGCGATCTGCGCGGTCTCCAGGTTCAGCGCGGAGCGCGTGGTCACGTCCACTTCGTTGGTAACGACGTTCGCGAGCAACGTGTTGCTATCGGTGATGATCCGCCAGACGATCCGATCGATCTTCGGTCGGCCCAGGAAGTAGTCGTCGAAGGCCTGCAGCTCGACGCGGTCGCCACGCGCGAACTCGGTCACGCGATAAGGGCCGAGGTGCACGATTCCCGCGTTCCAGTAGGCGTGGTTGTTGAAGGTCTCGTAGTCTCCGCTGCGGTACAGGTCACCGAGGATGTGGCTGGGGAGGGGCATCAGATAGGTGAAGAAGAGCTGGTTGCCCAGGTAGAGGCGCGACTTCCAGTTGATGACGAGCGTGCGGTCGTCGGGCGATTGGGGCTGGTCCATCAGCTCGACGAAGCCGCGGGCGTCAGCCTCGACCTTTGGGTCGTTGAACACTTGCCACCCGAAGATGAAGTCCCGCGTACTGAAGGGCGTGCCGTCGTGCCATTTGATGTTCGGCTTGACCTTCCAGGTCGTCGTCATTCCGCCGCTTGGCGTGACCGTT
>Ga0184637_10000777_pt1 | contig 22867 bp, 16 predicted proteins | sample PLM3_127_b2_FD_133143 | JGI IMG/M metagenome (GOLD analysis project Ga0184637, IMG submission 133143) | Groundwater sediment microbial communities from an aquifer in East River, Colorado, USA - PLM3_127_b2 | ecosystem: Environmental > Terrestrial > Soil > Riparian zone | place: USA: East River... | reverse complement strand
TCTTCGACTCGGCAAACCGCGACAACGAGTTCGCCGACGAGCAATACCTGGGCAGCCAGGGGCTCACCTACCTTGGCACCGCCGATCGCGACGTGACGGACGCGCCGCTCCATCCGCCCTCTCGCCTCCTGAAAACACTGTGGCTCGTCCAGCACACCGAGCGCATCCCTCGGACTCCCCGGAACCTGGCACGTCTCCTGGTCGACGACCTGGACGTGGACGTGCTCCAGCTCGAGCGCGATGTCGAGACGACCCTGGACGCGCTGGAGGCCAAGCACTTCGTACGCCGGGACATCACGACCGGGCACTGGAAGTTCCTCACCCAGGAGCAGGTGACCGTCGAAAAGATCGTGCGCAGGATCGCCACCGACGACATCCGCGCTACAGAGGTCCGCGAGCAGGCCCTCGAGCTCTACAAGAAGGAGCTTCTCGCCCAGTACAGCGGGCGCGTCCAGGTGGGGCGCAGCAACACGACGTTCGAGTACGGCATCTATCTGAACAACACGCCGTTGAAGAACGACTCGGCCACGGTGCAGCTTCGCGTCTCCCTGAAAGCCTCCCCAGCGGCGGGCCGCGTCGCCGAGGAGAGCGCTAGCTACCTGGAGTCACCGACGGTCCACTGGGTCGTCGGAGACGTTCCGAAGCTGGATGAGCGAGTCCGCCGCTACCTCGCCATCGAGCGAATCCCGCAGGACGAGGAATATCGTCGGCTCGCGACGGACCGCACGCGCCTCGAGGTCCAAAACATGCAAGTCGAGGCAGCAGACCTGCGTGGAAATGCGGAGCGCGACGTCCGCCGCGCCATGCAGAGTGGGGTGCTCCATTGGCAGGGTAAGGCCGTGCCGCTGCCGCCACCCAGCGGCTCGGGCCAGGGTGCTGCAAAGGCCAGGATCGACGAAGCGCTCAAGGATCGGGTCCAGGTCGCGTATTTCCGGTTCGCCGAGGGGGATCGGGTTTTCAACGCGATGAACATCGACAGGCTGTTCGCGGCACCACCTGGCGAGCGCGCCGCGCTCGATCCTGATCTCGGCCTGTTCAGCCCGGACGGCCACGTCCACAGCGGCCAGGTCGTCGTGGAAGAGCTGGTGCGCTACCTCCAGACCAGCCCGAAGACCGCCGGCAAGGACGTCGTCGAGCGTTTCGAAGGGCTTCCTTTCGGCTGGCCCCCGGACCTCCTACGCTACGCGGCAGCGGCCATGTTCGTAGACACCAAGCTCTCCATCGTCGACCCCGCGGGCAAGCGCCACGACGATCCGCGCGTCCCCGCCGCCCGAGGGCTCTTTGGAACCAATCCGTTCAAGACGGCGCGGCTGACGATCGAGGAGGAGGGCCTGACGCCGGCCGAGTCGACCCGAGCGCGGGACCTCCTCGGCGAGCTTGGCTTTCCGCCCGCCGAAGGCAACGAGATCGCCCTCAAAGATGCCGCGCTTCAGCTCTGCGTGGACCTGGGGAAGCGGCTGGGGCTGGTCGAGCGGGCGCGTGAAGTGGAGCTGCCCCTTCCGCCGGTGTACGAAGGGATAGACCCGATGCTGGAAGAGATCACTGGGTCCGGATCGCGGGTGAAGATCGTCCGCGCGCTGCTCGCCCACGGGGACGAGCTGCGCTCGGGGCAGGGTGCGTTGCGGCGGCTCGCCGAGATCGACGCCCAACATGGCTTCGCCCAGTACCGGCGCTCCCAGCAGTTGCTCCACAGCGCGATCCAGGCGGGCCTCGCCGAGGACCCCGTGGCCGGCGCGGCCATCTCCCGCGCTCGCGACGAGCTGGAGGCGCTGCGCGACCAGAAGCGGGTTCTCGACGAGTGGGAAGTCGGGTTCAAGAAGTACCGAGGCGACGTGGTGGATGTCGTCCGTGCCGCCTACGCGCCCTTGCGCGAGGGGCTGGCCCGCCGGGTCGCGGCGGCCCGGGCGGAGATCACCTCCATGCCCGAGTACGACGGGCTGACCTTCGTCGACAAGGCGACGGTGCGGACCGAGTTCCTCCACGACGGGAGGCCTCTGGCCGAGGTGTCGATGCCCGAGCTGCGCGACGAGCAGGAGCTCCTGGGAGCCAGCTCCGAGCTGAGCCTGGGCCACATGCGGTCGACCATGGCGGCGCTCGACGCGCAGATCGGCGCGGCGAAGGCACGGGTGATCGAGCTGTACACGGCCGATCAGGAGCGCAAAGGCGAGGAGGGGAAGTTCGCGGCCTGGCGGCCGGCGGCAGCTTTCGCCGGCAAGCAGTTCGCCACCGAAGCCGAGGTCGACGACGTCTTCGACGCCGAGAAAGAGCGCGTCAAGGCGCTGGTGCGCGAGGGCAAGACCGTGCGGGTGGTGTGAGCGATGGCGACGTGGTCGATCCCTTCGAGCCTGCGCAGCAAGACCATAGCCCCGTTCATTCTGAAAATGCGGGCTGCGCTCGAGGATGATTTCCGCCGCCAGCTCGCCGCCCTCGGCATTCGAGACGACGGCGTCCACCCACCCGCTCGACCGCCCAGTGCGGCGGACGAGCGGGCGCGCGCCATGGCACTGGCGGTCATCGAGCGCGACGTGGAGGGAGGCGCCGCACACTCGGAGGCGCTCGGGGCGTACGTCCAGGAGTGCGCCTTCACCCTCCTCAATCGCGCGTTCGCCCTGCGCTGCCTCGACGAGCGCGGCCTGCTGGTCGTCGACGGCCAGACGGAGACCGTTTTCAAGATCGACCCGGCGCGCAACGCGTCATCCCTGTACTGGCGGGTCCGCAACCAGCTTGGCGCGTCCACAGCGCCTCGGGACGTCTGGCGAGAGGCCTATCGCCGCGCCTGCTCGGCGATCTCCCAGCGCGTGCGCGTGCTGTTCGATCCCGAGGCCGAGCACGCCGTACTGTTCCCTTTGCAGGACACGATGCAGCGGCTCGCCGACGGCCTGAACGCGCCGGAAGTGCCGGAGTCGGCCTACAGCGAGGACGAGATCCTCGGGTGGGTGTACCAGTACTACAACCAGGCGGAGAAGGACGCCGTCTACGAGCGGCTCGGTAGGGGGGAGAAGATCGAACGGCCCGAGGAGCTGGCCGCGGCGAGCTGCCTCTACACCGAGCGTTACATGGTGGACTACCTCCTCCAGAACACGCTAGGCGCCGCTTGGGTGGAGCGCCACGCGGCAAGCGATCTCCCCCACCGCTGGCCCTACTACGTGCGTCCGCCTGGGCCCGCCTCTCCCCCGGTCGGGGATGGCGTGGTGGTGGTCGCCTCCCCTCTGGCGAGGGAGGGCGAGGGAGGAGGGGAGCGCCTCGCCGACACTGTGCCTGTCGAGGCCCGACGCGTGCGGGACATCACGTTGCTCGACCCATGCGTCGGCAGCGGCCACTTCCTGGTGCGGGCCTTCGACCTGCTGGTCGACATGTACCGCGAAGAGGGGGTCGAGGAGGCGGACGAGATCCCGCAGCTCATCCTCGAGCGCAACCTGTACGGGATCGACATCGACCCCCGGGCGGCTCACATCGCGGCGCTGGCCCTCTACCTGAAGGGCTGCGGCATTGCCGGCCCTGACTTTCGGCCGCGGCGGCTGAACCTCGTCGCCGCGGATGTGACGCTGCCGGCGACCGGTCCTGCCCCCGCGTACATGAGGCGGTTCTCGGGTGATCCGGAGACGACAGAGATGGTCGATGGCGTCTGGCGGGGCCTGCAGAACGCCGCCGAGCTCGGCTCCCTGCTCCACCCCGAGCGCGCCATCGACGAGGTTGTGCAGCGCAAGCGCCAGCGGGAGCGGGGAGGGCTGTGGGAGCACGACGACCTCTCGTGGGAGCGCTGGGCGACCGACTTGCTGGAAGGCTTACGTCAGGAGTTCGAGCGCCAGGCCGAGAGCGAGGACCTCGGGCAACGGCTTTTCGGGGTGGAGGCGGCGAAGGGCGTGACGCTGGTCGAGGCGCTCGGACGGCGCTACGACGTCGTCGTCACGAATCCACCCTACGCGGGCAGCGGCAATCTGAACGCGCAGATGAAGCAGTTCCTCGAGCGCGGATATAAGGAAGGGAAGCGCGACCTGTACGCGGCGTTCATCCAGCGCTGCCGCGACTTCGCCCGGCGCGATGGGCGCGTCGGGATGGTCACCCAGCAGTCCTGGCTGTTCCTGCGCTCATTCGCCGCCCTGCGCAAGACGATCCTCGAAGGGACGACCGTCGCCACGCTCGCCCACCTCGGGCCGGCGGCCTTCGAGGAGATCAGCGGCGAAGTGGTCAACGTCGCGCTCTTCACGCTGCGGGCCGCGTCCCCGCCACCCGAGCACCGCCTGACGGCCTTCCGCCTCATCGGCCCGAAGTCGCCGACCGAGAAGGAGGCGCTGCTCCGCCGTGCGATTTCGGGGACCGCCGCGGCGGTCGTCTCGACTCCCCGGCAGGCGGACTTCCTGGCGATACCAGAGACGCCGTTTGTGTACTGGCTGCGGCCGAGGTTCTTTGAATTGCTAGGAGCGCGTCCAAAGGTTAGCGAATTCGGGGCCGCGGTTCGCGGCCTGAACACAAACGATGATTCTCGATTCTTACGTTTCTTCTGGGAAACAACATCGAACGATCAAGAGAAATGGGTCCCCTACTGCAAGGGCGGCGGATACGCCCGATGGCAGGGGCTGGACCACTACGTAGCTAAATGGGAGAACAGCGGGCAGGAAATCAAATCGACAGGTCGGGCAATTATCCCTAGCCAGCACTTGTACTTCAGGTGGGGCTTCACTTACACGGACGTAGCCCGTGGTTCCCTGGGCTGTCGTGAGATTTCCGACCGCCACATCATGGGCGACAAGGGTCCGGGGGTATTCCCCCCTCGCAACGGGCTCCATGAGATCGGTTTCCTCAACAGCCACCTGGCTACTTTTCTCCTACGATCGATCTCACCTTCGTTGCAATTCAGGACAGGCTACGTCAATCTGCTGCCGCTTCTGGCCGCAAGATTGGAAGCAGCAGGGCCCTTGGTCGAAGACTGCCTCATGCTGAAACGTAACCTCCTTTCGCCGCACGTCTTAGAGCGCGCCTTCACAGCCCTTCCTGGCGAGGCTGCCTCCTCGGGGGCTCTAACGACTCTCTCAAGAATCGAGGCCGGACGAGCTGACGAACAGGCTGCCGCGCTCCACTCATTAGAAGGGATGATCAACGGACTAGTCTGCGCGGCGTACGAGTTAGGGAGGGAAGATTGGCAGTCCGTACTGGACGAAACAGGAACCCCGGCCGGCCATCACGCTCTTATCGGAGGGTACGATGCCGCCCCTCTAGAGCGCCGAGTCCTACCCAGCTTTGATAGTGATCACTACACCAGCCTTCAGCGCCTTTGGCCGAGCGCGAGTGACGAGGCGCTTCTAAGAGCCCGCCTCCGCATGCTCTACCAGGGGGGCCCTGGAGCCTCGCTTGATGTTGGCGCTCCTGAACCAGAATCGGTGGACAACGATGACGGCGATGAGCAGTTTGTCCTCGGCGCCCGCATCCCGATCCCCGCCGAAACCTTCCTCGAAGAACTCTCTCAAAAGCTCGAGATCCATCCGATCTCCGTCTACTGGCTGCTCGAGGAGATGCGCGAGCAGGAGGGGCTGGTCTGCCCGCCGGAGATCAAGCGCCAGATGGAGGACTATGCCTCGGTCACGATCCTCCGTCTGCTCGGCTACCGCTGGCCCGAGCAGGACGCGTATGAGACGGAGCACGGGCCGATCATGGACCCAACGCTCATCGATCCGGATGGGATCATCCCCCTGGTGCGGTGCGGTGACGAGCCGACAGCCGAGCAGCGAGTCCGCACGCGCCTCGAACGCGATTTCGGCGAAGAGGGCGCGGCGAAGTCGCTCGCCGAGTTTCGCCAGTGGGTCGGGCGCGACGTGGGCGACTGGCTGAAGCGGGAGTTCTTCCGGCGACACGTGCAACAGTTCAAGCAGCGGCCGATCACCTGGCACTTCGTCTCGCGCGAGAAGACGTTCGAGGCGTTCGTCCTCTACCATCGGCTGAGCCGGGCCACGCTCCAGAAGCTGCGCGCGCAGTACGCCGGCGGGCTCATCAAGCGACTGCGCGAGGACCAGGAGCGGGCGCGCCAGGAGAAGAACGAATCCAGGGTGCGCGACCTCGAGCTGCAGATCGAGGACGTGGAGGAGTTCCGCCAGCGCATCGAGGCGATCGAGCGCGGCGATGAGTTGAAGTACCGCATCCGCTGCCGCTGGAAGGGCGAGGAGGAGACCGGCCGCCCCGGCCCCTACGCGCCGGACATCGACGACGGCGTGAAGGTCAACATCCGCCCCTTCCAGGAGGCCGAGCTGCTGGCGGTGAAGAAGGTGATCAATAAATGGTAGGGCGGCGCCGAAAGGCGGGGCAGCCGGGGCCCATCGAGCCGATCGGAGATCCGCGCCTCGCCGAGATCGTCCGCCGCCTCGTCGAGGCCTACCAGCCGGAGCGGATCTACCTGTTCGGCTCACAGGCTCGCGGCGAGGCGGGTCCCGACAGTGACTACGACCTGCTGGTCGTCGTGCCCGACGATGCGGCGCCAACGCGGTGCAGCAGCGATCTCGCATATCACGCGCTTCGCGGCACTGGCATCGCAGCCGACGTGCTCGTCTGGACCCGATCGCGGTTCGAGCGCCGGCAGCACGTGGTCACGTCACTCCCGGCGACGGTTCTGCGTGAAGGAAGGTTGATCCATGCCGCTTGACCCGGAGCTGGTGGCCGAGACCCGGGCCTGGCTCTGGAGGGCAAACAGGGACATCGAGGCAGGCGCCTTCGAGCTGACCGCGGAGCCGCCATTCGCAGCGGACGTCGTCTTTCACGCGCAGCAGGCCGCCGAAAAGGCATGCAAAGGGTTTTTGACCTGGCACAGCAGCCCATTCAGGAAGACGCACAACCTGGAAGAGATCGGCGAGCAGTGCCTCCAGTTCGATCCCGAGCTAAGACCGGTGATCGAAGAGTCCGTCCGTCTCACGAAGTACGCCTGGCAGTACCGATACCCCGGTGAGCCCGACGAACCGAGCCGTCAGGAGGCGGAGGCGGCGCTCGGAACCGCGCGGGACGTCTACGCGGCGGTTGTTGCGCGGCTGCCGGAGGAGGTGCGGCCATGAGCCCCGCCGCCGCGCCCGCTGAAGATTCGCGCCTGGCGGAGATCGTCCGCCGCCTCGTCGACGCCTACCAGCCCGAGCAAATCTACCTGTTCGGCTCGCGGGCTCGAGAGGATGCACGTCCGGACAGCGACTACGACGTGCTCGTCTTGCTGGCGGAGTCGAATGAGCCGTCCTATGTGCGCCCCAGGAAAGGCTACCACGCGCTGTTCGGCAGCGGCGCATCCGTCGACCTGCTCGTCTGGACGCAGGACGAGTTCGACTATTGGTTGCCGGCGGCAGCGTCCCTGCCTGCGACAGTTCGCCGGGAGGGTCGCCTCCTATATGCAACATGAGCCGCCCCGTAGCGCGCTGCTGGCCAGGGAGTGGCTGGTCAAGGCACAGCACGACCTGGAAGGGGCGGAGCGCGCGATCCTGGAGCCGCCGCTGACGGACCTCGTCGCGTTCCATGCGCAACAGGCCGCGGAGAAAGCGCTGAAGGGGTATTTGGCCTGGCGTGATCTCGCGTTCGAACGCACGCACGAGCTCGTAAGCCTGCTCAGCCTCACCGCTGAGTTGGATCCCGATTTCGCAAGCCTCGAGCCCATGGCGGCGCTATTGACGCCCTACGCCATCGACCCACGATATCCAGGCCGTGCGGAGCTGACCGTCGAAGAGGCCGCTGAAGCGCTCGATGCTGCGCGCCACGTCGTTGGGTTCGTAGCCCAGCGCCTTCCGCCCGAGGCTCGGCCATGACGCTCCTGGAGTCGCTGGTCGCGGACCTCTTCTCCTGCTTGAACGGCTACTCGGACGCCGTGCCCCGCCGCGTGCTGCTCTGGCTCGATCCGGGGCGCGAGTTCGGCCGGCTGGCCCCCCACCTCGGGGACAGCCTGGCTGCCCGCGGCGCGAAGCTCCAGGCCCTCCCCGCCGACAATGGATCCAGCCAGGTCACCCTGAAGCTCGACCTCTTGAGGTTCGATCGGGAGGCCGCGCCGGAGAGCGAGCCTCGATGCGTCGTCTACCTCCCCGGGTGGGACCCATCGGCCCTCGAGCCGGGCGCGAGTGGCGCCGCTCCCAAACTGTGGGCCGTTTACGAGTACCGCTTCACCGGAGGCACCTTCTCTCTTGATGGGGCCAACGCTGATGGGGCCAACGCGCCTGGGTTGGTCCGCCAGCCCCCGACCTTACTCCAGTGGATGGAAGCCCACGGCGTGCAGATCGTCGATGCTACGACCTCGGCCGCTCTGACGTCCGGTGGGGCCGACTCGCTCCTCGCTCGCTACGCGGAGCTGAAGCGGGACGAGGCGCTAGAGGCCTGGCCAAGGCCGCTCAAGCTCTCGGAGGTCCGAGACGCCCTCGCCGGCGACCCGCGCGATGCGTTGAAGGCCCTCTTCGCCTCGCCCAGCAACGAGGTGGACCGATGGGGCGATACGCGGCCGCTGGTCCTGGGACGTATCGAGGGCGAGTACGGCCTCTCGCCGCCAGACGGCGAGGTCCCTGCCGAAGCGCTGGCGGACGCGCTGGCCCTCCAGCTCGCCCTCTCCGAGGCCTGGGATGCCTTCGGCGGCACGGACGACTTCCCCTTCCTGGCGCGGATTCCTGCCTCACTCGATCACCGCCGACGAGGGGCTCGGCTCCTGCGCGATGACCTGCTGGGGCACCTGGAGCTGGGACCGCTCTTCTACGAGCGCATGAGGCGGCTCGAAACATCCATCGACCTGGGCGACTGGGCGCGAGGCAGGACGGGGCAACCCGCGGCGCTGCCACTCCTCGCGAGTCGGCGGTGGGAAGGCTTCATCTCTGGCCTACGGAAAGCAGCCCAAGGTGGGTGGAGGACCGCGCGGGACTACCTCCTGGCGGAGCGAGAGTCGGTCGCGGCCGGGGCGGCAAGCCCCGCGGAACGGCTGGACGGCGACGTTCACTGGAGCGTCGCGGCGGACGCGCGGCAGCTCTGCGAGGAAGCAGCGACGGCCACGGCTCAGGCCACAATGCTGAAGAGCGCCGCATCGTTCGTGCAGTCCTATGCCCAGGACTGGTGGCAGCTCGACCGCCTGCATCGGCGCGTGCTGGCGGCGGCGGCCGCGGGGCCGGGTCTCGACGAGCTGCGCAGCGTCGCCGACGCCGCCTATTTCGACTGCGTCTCCGCGCTCAACGACGGCTTCTCAGCCCTCGTGGAGCAAGGGCAAGCGTGGCCGCCCGCCGACACCCGCGCGGTCGAGTCACTGCGATCAGTCTTGTGGAGCGCCGGCCGGCAGCGGCGCGCGGTCGTCATCGTCGACGCTTGCCGCTGGGAGATCGCGCAGGAGACAGCGCTGCTTTTTCCCGAGGGTGACTGCGAGCTGGAACCGGCGATGGCCACGCTGCCATCCGAGACGGCGTTCGGAATGGCGGCTCATCTTCCCCTGGATGGCCTTTCCCTGAGCGTGGATCTCGCGGGTGCGCAGGTGTCCATCCAGGAACCGGGCGGTCCGAACCTGGCTACGCGGGACGGGAGGAAGGCCTTCCTGCGCCAAGCGCTCGTCAACGATGCCGGAAAGCCGCTCGTCGACTTCGTCGACCTGGCGGCGCTCCTGAAGGGCGCGGTGGTACCCAGTACACCGCTGGTCGTCGTAATGGACAATACGATCGACGAGCAGGGCCACAAGGGGACGGGACAGCTCCCCGGCCTCGTTCTCCTGTTCGCCGCCAACCTCAAACGGGCGATCGACCGCCTCCATGCCGCTGGAGTCACCGAAGTCCACGTGGTCGCGGACCACGGGTTCTTGCTGCTTCCACCGGAATTGGTCGAAGCGCTCGGAACGCCCACTGTGCTCGTCAGCCAGTGCTACTCGAAGGATTCCCGCTGGGCAGCGCTCAAGCCGGGCGCTCCGGTAGCCGATCTGATCAAGCTGCCGCTGCCCCTCGCACCCAGCGTTACGCTGGGGTTCCCCCGCGGACTTCGGACGCTCGTCAAGCCATCGCCGTTCCTGCACGGCGGGATTTCGCTGCAAGAGTGCGTGATCCCGCACCTCGTGTCCCGCCGCTCGCTCGCCAGGGCTCGGCCGGGCCTGGACCTCCACGTCACGGACACCCATCTGAGCACGGGGACGATTCCTGTCATACTGAAGGCCGTACCGCCGCCCGGCCAGGCGCCGCTCGGCGGCCTGGAACCCCTGAAGGTGCGCCTCACGGTTGAGGTGGAAGGGCAGCGCTCCGGCGACGGGCATAAGCCCCTGTACGCCGCGGGGCCGGTTGAGATCGAGGTAGAACCTGAGCACGAGGCGCGACCCGCTCTGTACCTGAAAGAAGGCCTGGCATTGAGGACCGGCCAGGGGCTGGTGTTGCGAGCGGTGGACGTGAACGGGGAGCGGGACCTGGGAACGATCGCTCTGACGCTCGCCCGAGACTGGGACTGAGGAGGAACGCGAGGTGGCGGCAGAGACGCTGACGCTGGACGCGCTGGACGAAAAAGTTGCGAGCACGTTTCCCGGCCTCGTTGTGCGCAAGGACCTTGTCAGGCGGCTGCGCTCAGCCTACAGCGTGCCGATGTTCGTCATCGAGTTCCTGCTCGGCAAGTACTGCGCCTCCACCGACCCGGCGGTCATCGACCAGGGCATGGACTTCGTACAGCGGAGCCTGACGGAGAAGTACGTCAAGCCCGACCAGCGCGAGGTGGTGAAGGCGCGGATTCAGCAGCAGGGCGAGTACCAAATCATCGACAAGGTCTCGGTCGCCCTGCGTGAGGTCGACGACAAGTACTGGGCCACGCTCCACAACATCAACCTGGACTTCGTCAACATCGACGAGGAAGAGATCCGCGAGCACGATCGCCTGCTGATGGGTGGCGTGTGGGCCGAGGTGTTCCTTCGTTACGACGGAACGTACCGCTTCAAAGGGCTGGTGCGGCCGTTCTTCATCGATCGAATCAAGCCGATCCAGGTGAGCAGCGGCGGATCCGGGCGCGTCCGCGAGGCGCGGGCCGGGTTCACCCGCGACGAGTGGATCGATCTCTTGATCCGCTCGCTCGGCATGGAGCCGACCCACTCATATTTCACGCAGCGGCGGAAGCTGCTGTACCTCGCCCGCCTCATCCCGCTGGTGGAGCGCAACTTCAACCTCGTGGAGCTCGGGCCCCGCGGCACGGGAAAGAGCTTCGTTTATCAGCAGGTCAGCCCCTACTCGCACCTCATCTCGGGCGGGCAAACGACGGTGGCCCAAATGTTCGTGAACCTGGCGACGGGCCAGCGAGGGCTCGTATGCCTCTGGGATACGGTCGCATTCGACGAGGCGGCCGGCGTCAAGTTTCCCGACAACAATGGACTGATGACCATGCAGAACTACATGGAGGACGGGGCGTTCAGCCGCGGCCACGAGCGCATCAACGCCGAGGGCTCGGTCGTCTTCATCGGGAACCTGGATGGCGATCCCCAGACGATCATGAAAACCTCGAATCTCTTCTATCCGATGCCGAAGGAAATGAAACCAGCCTTCTTCGACCGCATCCACTTCTACCTGCCCGGCTGGGAGCTGGGGAAGACCCGCGACGACCTGTACACGTCGCACTTCGGGTTCGTGTCTGACTACCTGGCTGAGGTACTGCGCGACCTGCGGCGGTCGAGCTATATGAGCCTGGCCGAGCAGCACTTCCAGTTTGGAAGCCACGTGGGTGGGCGCGATGCGAAGGCGGCCCGCAAGACCGTGAGCGGTCTCGTGAAGCTGCTCCACCCGGACGGGAACCCGACGAAAGAGGAGCTGGAAGAGTACGTCCAGTTCGCCCTGGAGATGCGGCGCCGAGTCAAGGAGCAGCTGAAGCGAATGGGCGGGATCGAGTACTGGGACGTCAACTTCAGCTACACCGACCTGGAGACCGGGGCGCAGACGTTCGTCCAGGTCCCGGAGAGCGGGGGCGGCACGATGATCACCGGCGAGCCGCTGCCGCCGGGCTCCGTCTACACGATCGGCTTCGACCCATCGGACCACAAGATGGCGATGTTCCTGATCCAGACGCAGGTGAACCCGGGCAGCGGCCGCATCATCCCGCTCGGGAACCTGTCGGCGGTGATGCGCGAGGCGCTGAAGGCGGCGGACGCCTACCTCAAGGCACACATCCGAGATCTCGGCATCGACAAGGACCCGAAGCAGTACGACTTCACCGTGCAGGCCGTGAACCTGAACCAGGCGAAGGAGGGCGCGGAGACCGCCATCGCCTTCTTCATCTCGATGGTGTCGGCGCTCCTCAATCGCCCGACGGACCCGGTATCGGTCGTGGCTGGCGAGATGAGCGTGAAGGGCATGCTGCAGCGGGTGACCGACCTGCCGGAGCGCCTCGAGCTCGCGCGCGACGCCGGCGCGAAGCGGATCCTGATCCCCAGTGAGAACAAGCGGGATCTGTCGGAGGTTCCCGACGAGATCCTCAACAAGCTGCAGCCGGTCTTCTACACCGACCCGATCAACGCGGCGATTCGGGCGATGGGGTTGGAGTAGGGGTGGACTATCTTTCCGCCGCGATCGAGGTCCTGCGCAACGCCAGGCGTCCGCTGACGGTTGGCGAGATCACTGACGAGGCACTCCGGCGAGGGTTAGTAACGCCCGCAGGGAAGACGCCCGCGGCGACGATGTCGGCACGCCTTTACGTTGCTGCACGAGGCAACGCTGATCTGCCGGTTCAGCGGTTGTTCGAACCGGGGCCGGGCCGAGCCCGACGCGGCTCCGTCCGCTGGGCACTTCGTGGCGGCTCCTGAGCCGGGGAGGCGTCGGTTTCGAACAGAGGGACTTCAACTCTCGTAACCATCCCGAGCGCCGTTCCCCCGATGACGCAGCAGCCGGTGTCGAAGCCGGGAAGCTCGGCCAGTAACGGGCGGCTGGCCGCTTCGAAGCTACCTGCGATCGCCGCGAGGTCCTCGAGTTGGCGACGCGAAAGATCATATGGCTGTTGCACTGGCTGAGCACGTCTTTGTTGACCCGCGCTGGGCGCTGACTCGAGACGACCAGGCCGACTCCGAACTTCCTCCCCTCGGAGGCGATGGCGAACACCGCGTCGAATGCTGGCCGGACCCGGCTCAGCCAGCCGGTTTGCTGCTCGGGCGCGTAGTTCTGCGCCTCGTCGAGCACGATCAGAGCCGATAAGCCACCCTCGGCCTCCTTGCTCCGTCGAAAGACGTATGACAGCAGCGTGGCCACTTTCGTGGCCCGGGCCTCCAGCTCGGCCGTGTTTCGGAGATTCAGGATGTAGAGGCCGGGCTCATCGAGCGTTTGATCGCGGCCATCCGTCCCGACGATTGCGCCGCCTTGCTCGGCCTCCAGGCAGAGATCCGCTCGTTCTCCCGCGATCTGGATCAACCTCAGGCAGTTGGCGCGGAGAGGGCCGCCCCACCGCGTTTCCTGGGCGAGGCGGGCGAGGAAGGCTTCCAGGGCAGCATCTCCAGGGAGCTTGGATCGCAACTCCGCGAGCTCCTGTTGAAGATTCCTTGCCTCGATTTTGGGCAAGGTCAGAAGCTCACCGAGCACGCCTTCATCCAGGATGCTGCGCCGGACGACGACATCCAGAACCACCGGTTGCGGAGCCAGATCTTGCGCCGTAGCTGCGTACTCGCCGTGCGTGTCGACGATGACGACACGGAGATCCCGGTAAGCAGGTTGGGTGAGCAGCTCACGAACAAGAACCTTCACAGCGTTCGACTTGTCGGAGCCGGTCATACCGAGGACTGCCAAGTGCTTCGACAGGATCTCCGACCCGCGAAGCGACACGGCCACTTCTGGGTGATGGAGCACCGTGCCAACACGAACGTCGCCATCTCCAAGTAGCCGCCCAAGGAGCTCAGTAGTGGCGCGAAGCACGTCGGCCCCGGGCGGAACGGGGATTGACGGCGCCACAAGGCGGTCGCCTTCCAGGTGCTTCAGGACATCGACTTTGGCGAGACGGAAGACCGACTCCGGTTCGAAGAAGGTCTTGGTGACGAGGAAACCCTGGTCCTTCGATGGATGCGAGAACAGTTCCTGGAGGTCGGGAACCTCGAACGATCCCCGACGGTCGCCTGCGGCCCCGGCGTAGCCCTGCGTAAGCCAGAGCGTCTGGCCCATATGTGGGAACGATCGGTTGTAGGCCGTGATCTGCGCGACCTGCCCGATCGCCAGGTTTCCCTGGCCGTCATTGGCCGTGACGTAGCTGCCCTGACGGACGTCGCGAATGGCGACGAAGCTGAACGACTGCACGTTCGGGAAGTCCATGACGATGCCGACAGTGTCAGGCCCGATAGACGTCGCGGAGTCCCAGATCAGGCTGAACTGCTGCTCCAGGTCGGCAAGCGACTGATCTTCGTCACGAAGGAGCACACCGAGCTCTTCGTTGCGCCAGTCACCGCCGAAGTCGACGGAATATCCCGCCGTAGCGGTCAGGTTGGAGGAGGAGACAATGGCTGCATCTGTGTCGACGAGGAGGAGCTTGGCGTGCAGGCGCGTCGAATACCGGACCTGGCAACCCGCGTCCTCGAGTGACTTCAGCGCCTCCAGGTCGGTGATGTCCAGGTCGCCGGGTTCCTTGACTCGATAAACGATTCGGACCTCGAGCCCTCTTGAGCGGACCTTGGGCAGCACGTCCCGCAGGACCAGGTTCACCGCGCGTTGCGTGATCCACGGCGACGTGATCCAGATCCGGTTCTGGGCGCTGGCGACAAGGTCGAGGGCGCGGGAGAGGACGGAATCCTGGTTGACGACTTCGACGCTCATCTCTGGATCCTCCGGCGCTAGCATACCGGGATCGAACAGAGGGTCTGCTAGTCCACAAGCACGCAGCGACGAGAGCGGCGAGCGAGCGGGCTAAAGCAGGGTCAGAACCCGCCGAAGGTAGTGGCCGAGAATCGTTCGCTCGACTATGTCCGGGTCGAAGTTGCGCCGCTCGTAGCGGCCCTGCTCACTCAGATCCTTCAGGATGTCGTACGCCAGGCCAACATCTTCCGGAATTCGCGCGGCTAGCATCTGGTCAAACCGTTCCCTATGGTTCTTAGGGTGTAGGCCGTGATCGGCGAGCGCTGCCTCGACACAATGGACCGCGCTGTAGAACGCCACTGTCACCGCCCAGTCGATAAGCCCCTGATCGTTATCGCGGCGGCCTTCTGCAAGAAGCCGTTCAGCCAACGAGCGGTTTAGCTCAGCCTGCGCCCGATGTTCGGACCGGTCGGCCACCTAGCGCTGAAAGAGCACTTCGAAGCGTGGGAGATTGGCCTCGCGGATTTCGCTCAGCGCCCTCGGGTGAAGTTCCACGTGCAGCCAGCCAGGGAACCTGTCGTAATACTTGTGCTCGAGGGCGAACATCTCTTCCGTTTTAGCCAGGTTCTCGGTGTCTGTCAGGACCCAGATGTCGAGGTCGCTGCCGTACGCCGAGTAGCCCAGCTTCCGCACGGACGGCATCAGTGCCAGCTCGGCGATGAAACCCAGCAGTCCCGGGAGGGCGTCGAGGATGACGCTGACCGGGCCCGCGGTTTGTGCTTCCGAGTGACGCTCAACTGTGGCCATCGATCAGACTCCGATGTTCTCCGTTGGTAGATCGCCTTCTAGCCTAGCACAAGTAGCGGGGAAGTCCGTTCGGCGGATCTTTTATATGGTCGTCGGGCCCTGGGAGTCAGGCAGGAGCGGCGGCGTCGTCTGTCGCCAACGCCTACACAGGCGTTGCCTGGCGCGCCCGACGCTCCTCTTCGGTGATCTCGAACTCGTAAGCGGGCACGGTCATGACGTCGTGCTCGTCGCGGAACGTGCCTCGAGGGTCGCGTCCGTCCATGACCGCGCTGATCGCGTCGAGGTACATCGCGCGCAGCGCCTGGATGCCGAAGTCGCCGTAGGTGAGTAGGTTCTCGTTCTCACGGTCGACGATGGGGCCCATGCTCTCGAGGATGGTCGCATCCTCGGTCGCGATAACTGACGGGATGGTGTAGCCCAGCTCCGGCGCTTCGTTGCCGAGCTGCTGGCGGTACTCCTGATAGGGCTCCAGCGTGATCGCCCGCCAGCCGCGTGGCAACGGGTCACCTTTGAACACACCGGGGTTGTCCGCTGCCTTCCAGATCAGCCGAATAATGAGCGTGTGCTCGTCGTCGATCGGCACACTCCAGCGGCACGACAGCGGTGGCGTACCCGCCGCGCCCACCAGATTGCGCCCCTGACTCCCGCCAATGCTGATGCCGGGCATGATCAGGTGGTGCTCGCGATAGTTGTACACACCGTCGTGGTCGGTCGGCCGGTACGCCTTGTGGACGAGGCCCCAAGGCGTCTCCTCGAAACCCATCGTCGGCTCGATTTCCAGGTCGGTCCACACGTCGCCATGGGTGAAGCTGACGTGCAGCGGGTCGATGCCATTCTCGACGCACTGCAGCCAGTTGCAGTCCCCAATTCCTGTGACCTTTACGTGCCGCTCGCCATCGGCAGCCAGGAAGTCGTAGCGAGGCATACGAGGGGCCGGCAGCGGCCCCAGATAGGCAAAGACCAGCCCTCCCATCTCTTCGCACGGATAGGCAGGATGCTGGACGCTGTCCTTGACGTCGCTCTCCGGCGGCTCGCCGGGCGTATGGATAACACGGCCCATCACGTCGTACTGCCACCCGTGATAGCGGCACTGGAGCCCGCGCGCCGTCTGACTCCCGAGTGCGAGATTGGCACGTCGGTGGGAACAGAGCGCAGCCAGCAGCCCCGGTCGTCCACTACCGTCGCGGAACAGCACCAGGTTTTCCCCGAGCACCCGCACCAACGTCGGCTTGCTCTTCAGGTCGGCCGAAACGCCGACCGGCAGCCAGTAGCGGCGAAACATCTCTCCGCCGGGCGTGCCCGGGCCGACTTGAGTGAGCATCTCGTTCTCTGTTCTTGTTGTCACTGGGCCTCCTGCACAAGCCGCTCATGGTGAGCCTGTCGAACCATGGGCGCAAGATTGGCCGATTCTGGCTCGCCCTTCGACAGGCTCAGGGTGAGCGGGACTTGCGGGGATCTACGATACGACCGGCGTTGGATCGACGATGGCCGCCTCCATGGCCGGATCGAAAGTACGCAGGAGGCCGAGCTCGCCCACCGCTTCCTTCAAGAAGTGGAAGTTGTAGTAAGCCTCCACCGGGCGCGGAGGAAGCTTCCACTCGCGGGTATAGATCTCAACCTTCCGCTGATAAGCGTCCATGTCCAGCACCGGTCCCCAGTCCTCGTGGTCCTGGTCCCAGGCCAGAGCCGCGAGGTCGCGGGTGATGTGGACGTTGTGGCGCAGAATGCAGTCGATCGTCTCTTCGCGGTTCTGGCGTCCGAACTCCGCGCCGCGCAGCGTTGCTCGCACCATGCCCTTCACCAGGTCCGGCTTCTCTTCGATGACCACCGGGCTCGTCGTCAGTCCGGCTTCGGGCAGCTCCATGAGATCGCGCGCAGAGGTCAGCCGCCGGCCGCCCATGTTCACGGCAATGTTCCAGTGCGGCGGATCACAGCACACCGCGTCGAGCTCGCCCTTATCGAACAGGGCCAGGCGAAATCGCTCCGTATCCGGCGGCTGGCCGCGGCTATCCACGAAGGTGACTTCCGTCTCCGGATCGACGCCGAAATGGCGCAACGCGATCCGAGCGTCCATATTCGAGCCGCCCTTGCTGTCGCACCCCAGGCGCTTGCCCCGCAGCTGCGAGGGGTCCTCGATCTCTGGTCGGGCGACGAACACGTGCGCCGTGTGGTTCGCGATCGAGACGACGTTGATCTCCTGGTCCTCGGGCTCGCGCTCCTCGCGCACCGACCGAAACGGAGGTGATCCACCCGGCGATTGGAAGACGACCATGCCCTCGCGCCGCCATTCGTGGCGGGGGTGTTGCGCGTCAGGAATGCCCGGCGTGGGGCGGATCTCAACATCCAACCCCTCCTCGCGGAAGAAGCCCTTATCGTTGGCGACCCAGACCGGCGTGAGATTCAGGGGATAAGCGGGACCAAAGATGACAACCTTGTCGCTCGACGGCATTTTGGTACCCTCCCGGAGCGCTTGAGAGGTGGAATTTGCGCAGGCCACGAGGGCCAGATCTGTGCAAAACAGCCAACGCAATGGCGTTGAAGTCGCGTCGTATGCGTGCTATCGTAGGCGTCCAGAGGTTTAGCGTCAAGGCTCTTAGCTGTCATTCTGAGGAGGCGTTAGGCTGACGAAGAATCCGTGCCGCGAGGTACGGATGGCCCCGGAGCTGGAGGTTCATTTCATGGCCAATCGGGTAGTTCTCTTGCTGTTTTCGACCGTCTTTCTGTCCGCTTGTGCTGGCCCCATGGGTGGAGGATCTGGGCAGGCTCCCCCCGGCGGGCAGCAAGCACCCTCCGCGGTGAAGCCGATGGTCATCGCCGTCGCCACTGAGCCGTCCACCCTCGACGCCCAGGCCGTGATCGACCGGAACTCGCGAGTCGTGAGTGGCAACATCTTCGAGAACCTGCTCGATCGCGACACCCAGGCGCGCATCGTGCCCGCTCTTGCTCAACGCTATGAAAATGTGGACCCGACCACCTGGCGATTCGAGCTGCGCCGGGACGTGAGATTCCAGAACGGTGAGCCGTTCAACGCCGAGGCCGCCGCGTTCAGCGTCAACCGCATCCTGGACAAGGATTACAAGACGCAGCGCACCTCGTATCTCGAGAACCTCCTCGGCGCTCGCGTCATCGACGACTATACGGTGGACGTCCTCACCGATGGCCTCAACGCGGTTCTACCCGTGCAGATGACTCAGCTCGCAATGGTGCCGCCGAAAGCCTCAGTGGAGAGGGACTTCGGACAGAATCCGGTAGGCACCGGTCCTTACCGGTTCGTCAGCTGGGACCGCGGTCGCGAGATCAAGCTGGCCGCTAATGACGACTACTGGGGCACCAGGCCGACGATCAAGGAGGCCAGCATTCGCGTCATTCCGGACGCCCAGACCCAGATCTCCGCGCTCCAGGTCGGCGAGGTGGACATCGTCCTCGACCTGCTGCCCGAGCAGGCCCAGCTCGCCCCTCGCTCGCTCTCCACGCTGTCCACGGACTTCAGCTACATCGCGTTCAACACACGCAAACAGGAGATGACCGACCCTCGCGTTCGCGTCGCTATGAACCTGGCCGTGGACAAGGACACCCTCGCCAAGACGATCTATCTCGGCCAGGGCAAGCCTAACGATGCGCAGCACCTCGCGCCTGGGATGGTGGGATACAACCCGAACCTGAGGCCGTACCCATACGACCCAGCGCGAGCGCGACAGCTCCTGCAGGACGCCGGCTTCGCCACCGGATTCGCGCTCACCCTGCACGCGCCCATCGGACGCTATCTCAAGGGTGAGGAGACCTCGGAATACATCGCGGCCCAGCTGAACGAGGTCGGTATCCGCGCGCGGCCGGAGCTCATGGAGTGGAACGCCTACCGCGACGCGGGGCGCATTCCCGGCGACCGGCCGGGGGCCTTCGACCTGAAGTACGGTTGGAACAGCAACGAATGGTTCGACGCCTCGCGCATCGTTGCGCACGTCACCTGCGACGGCACGTCGAGCAAGTTCTGCAACCCGCGCATCGACCAGCTGATGGACGGCGCCGTCAAGACCCTGGACCCGCGTGCGCGCGACCAGATGTATCAGCAGGTGTGGGGGATCCTCAACGAGGACCCGTATTCGATCTACCTGCTGCAGCAGAACCTGGTGTACGGCGTCACGACCCGAGTGGAGTGGCAGCCCCGCACCGACGACGAGTATCGGCTGTCAGAGATGAAGCTCACGAGTTAGGCAGCCGATAACCGCTCGTGCTGAGCCTGTCGAAGCACTATCCTTCGACAAGCTCAGGATGAGCGGGGCCGGTGGCTAAATCGTGGCATCGAACCTCGCGCTCTTTACCGCGGCGCGCCTGCGAGACGGCGTCGTCACGCTCGTGCTCGTTACGCTCGTCATCTTTCTCCTCGGCCACGTGGTCGGCAATCCGGCCCAGGTCATGGCTCCGGTGGACGCGAAGCCCGAGGACATCGCCCGCCTGGCCGCGCAGCTCGGCCTCGATCGCCCACTCCCTGAGCGCCTGGTCAGCTACTTCGGCGGACTGCTGCGCGGCGATTTTGGCACCTCGCTGTGGCAGGACCGTCCGGCGCTGACTGTCGTGCTCGAAGCGCTCCCGGCGACCATCCTCCTCACTCTGGCCGGCCTGGTCGTGGCGGGGCTGCTCGGGACCATCCTCGGTATGCTCGCTGGCGCCTTGCCGGACTCACCGCTGGACCGCGTCGCCAACTTCGTATCGGTGGCCGCGCTCTCTGTGCCGCACTTCTGGTTGGGCCTGCTTCTGATCGTCGTTTTCGCGGTGCAGCTGCGCGCCGTGCCCACCTCGGGGTTCACGAGCTGGCAGAGCTTGATCCTGCCCGTGGCGACCCTGGGCCTCGTTCACGGGGCCCGGGTCTTTCAGCTCGTGCGGTCGGCGACCTTCGAGGAGATGACCAAGCCTTACACCATGGTCGCGCGAAGCAAGGGCTTGCCCGAGCGGATCGTCCTCTGGAAGCACGTGCTGCGCAATACGGGGGTGGTCATCGCGACCACGATCGGCTGGGAATACGTGCGCATGATGGGAGGCGCCGCCTTCACCATCGAGGTCGTCTTCGCGTGGCCCGGCATCGGTCTCCTGACGATCACTGCCGCCTCGCGCCAGGATTTCCCCGTCCTGCAGGCGGCGGTCATCATCGCTGGCGCGTTCGTGATCGCGACCAACCTGCTGGTCGACCTGCTCTACGGGCTATTCGATACGCGCCTGCGAGCCGCGTGATGGCTACGCTGGAGACACCGCTCAGCCGCGTTGAGCCCCGCCTCGCTCCGGCTGGAATGGGCGCATGGATCGCGAACGCCTCCGTCTACGTGTGGGCGGGCTTCCTCGTCGTCGCCGCGCTCATTGCCATCACCGGTACCCTGTTTGCCCCGTACGATCCCACGTCTCAGAACGTCATTGCGCGCCTTCTGCCCCCGCTGTCTGAGTCGCGTCGCGGCTTTCACTGGCTGGGCACCGACCCTCTGGGCCGCGATCTCCTGTCCGCGATACTCGCGGGCACGCGTCTGAGCCTCTTCATCGGGATCGCCTCCACGGGCGTCGGCATGGCGATAGGAGTCAGCTTCGGCATGTGGGCCGGCTATTTCGGGGGATGGGTCGACCGCGTGATCATGCGACTGAGCGAGGCCCAGACCGCGATGCCGATGTTCCTGGTCGCGATCTTCTTCCTCATCGTCCTCGGGCCCAGCGTGCTCAACATGCTGATCATCCTGCCAGCTCTGGTATGGCCTGTCTTCGCGCGCATCGTGCGGGCCGAGACGCTGCGTCTGCGCGACCAGTCCTTCATCGAGGCGGCCGTCGCGGCGGGCCGCACACCCGGGGCGATCCTCTGGTCGCACATCCTGCCGAACGTGGCGCCGCGCATCGTCGTATTGGCCGTCATCGAGGTCGGGCACGTCATGCTGGCCGAGGCCGGGCTGAGCTTCCTTGGCGTGGGCATTCAACCGCCCGACTCGACCTGGGGACTGCTCATTGCTCGGGGAAGGCCTTACCTCGCGGTGGCTCCCTGGCTGGCCATCATGCCGGGGCTCTTCCTCGCGCTCACGGTCCTTGCCCTCAACATGCTGTCGCGACGCTACGCGGCGGTGAGCGGGAGCGCGGGCTGATGGCGCCGCCATTGCTGGAGGTTCGAGATCTGCGGACGACGTTTCCCACGGAGCGCGGTCCGCTGCACGCGGTCGACGGGATCTCGTTTTCACTGGCTGAAGGCGAGGCGTTGGGTGTCGTCGGGGAGAGCGGAAGTGGGAAGAGCGTCACCGCGCTCACCCTCTTGCGGCTGTTCGGGCCACTGGCGCGGCCGCGCATCTCCGGCGAGGCGGTGTTCGCCGGGGGTGACCTGCTTTCGATGAGCGATGCCGGCCTCCGCCGGGTGCGGGGCGCCCAGATCGGCATGATCTTCCAGGACCCGATGACTTCGCTGAACCCCTCGCTGCCTATCGGCGAGCAGATCGCCGAGGTGCTGCGCTATCATCGCGGGCTCAACTCAGGCGCTGCGCGCCGGCGGGCAGCCGAGCTGCTCGATCTGGTCGGCATTCCCGATCCGCGACATCGCCTGGACGATCTGCCCTATCGCTTCAGCGGCGGCATGCGCCAACGCATCATGATCGCTATCGCGATCGCCTGCGAGCCGCGGCTGCTCATCGCGGACGAGCCGACGACCGCGCTCGACGTGACCGTCCAGGCGCAGGTGCTGGCTCTGCTCGGCCGACTGCGCCGCGAGCTGGGCATGGCGCTAATGCTGATCACCCACGATTTCGGAGTCGTGGCCGCCGCCTGTGATAGGGTCCAGGTGATGTACGGGGGCCGCCTGGTCGAGCGAGGAACCCTGCGTCAGGTCATCGAACGTCCGAACCACCCCTACACGGAGGCGCTGCTGCACCTGGTGCCACGCCTCGACTCCCCATTGGGGGAGCGCACCCAGCCCATCCCCGGGCAGCCTCCCATAGTGATCGGCTCCTCCGTCGGGTGCCGGTTCGCGCCGCGCTGCACCTACGCCAACGAGCGCTGCCAGCAGGAGGATCCGCCGACTTTCCCTCTTGACGTGGGGCACAGCAGCGCGTGCTGGTTCGCGAACGAGCGGGGGACGGTCAGGGAGGTGGGGGAATGACGGACGTAGCGCCCACGGCTTTGGCCGAGGACCCCTCGCGGAACCGTCCCGCCGAGGCCCTTCTCACGGTGACCGACCTTCGAGTGAGCTTCCCGATCGACAACGGGCGTCGCGTCACCCCGGTCGACGGTGTCTCGCTGTCTATCGGCGAGCACGAGACGTTCGGACTGGTGGGTGAGAGCGGCTGCGGGAAGACCACCTTGGCGCGCGCGGTGCTCCAGTTGATCCGGCCGACGGCGGGGAGTGTCCGCTTTCT
>Ga0184637_10000776_pt1 | contig 22895 bp, 22 predicted proteins | sample PLM3_127_b2_FD_133143 | JGI IMG/M metagenome (GOLD analysis project Ga0184637, IMG submission 133143) | Groundwater sediment microbial communities from an aquifer in East River, Colorado, USA - PLM3_127_b2 | ecosystem: Environmental > Terrestrial > Soil > Riparian zone | place: USA: East River... | reverse complement strand
TTGTCGGCAAACGTCACGGCCATACGCCCATTGTGCCGGGCGGGCGACTACTGGGCCGCGTCGAGGTCGGAGCGCAGCTTCTGGGCGTCCCCGAGATACGTGTGCGCTGGAGCGTGGTCGGGGGCGGCGTGGTAGTGGACCAGCACCCGGATCACCCGCTCCATCGCGCCGGGCACCGGGACCTCGCGCGCGCACAGCAGCGGCACCGAGTCCAGCCCGACCCGCCGCGCGGCGACGGCCGGGAACTCGGCGTTGAGGTCGTCCGTGACGGTGAACAGGCAGCTCACCATGCGCTCGGGCGCGAGCTCGTTTCGCCGCATCAGCTCCTGCATCAGCTCCTCTGTCGCGGCGAGGATCAACTCAGCTTCGTTGCGCTCCACCTGGGCGGCTCCGCGAACCGCCCACAGGCGCTCGTTTCCGGCGGCGGCGCTCACCGCCGGGAATCTTTCCAGAGCCGCTCGAGCTCGGTCCCGCTGAGGCGCCGCGCCCCGCCCTCGCGCAGGCGCCCGAGGCGCAGGGGACCGAACCCGACCCGGACGAGCGCGGTGACGCGGTTCCCGACCGCCTCTGCCATCCGCCGCACCTGGCGGTTGCGGCCCTCGCGGATCGTGAGCTCGACCTCGCGCGGGCCGAGCCTGCGGACGCGCGCCGGCGCGGTGGGGCCGTCGTCGAGCTCAACACCCTCGCGAAGGCGCCGCAGATCCCCTTCGCTTGCCCGCCGGCGGAGCCGCACCCGGTAGGTGCGAGGGACCCCGTAGCGCGGGTGGGTGAGCCGGTTGGCCAGCTCGCCGTCGTTCGTGAGCAGGATCAAGCCCGAGGAGTCCGCGTCGAGCCGCCCCACTGGATACAGGCGCGCGGTTGACGCAACCAGCTCCACCACGGCCTGGCGCTTGCCGGGCTCGCGGGCCGTGGAGGTCACGCCGGGCGGCTTGTTGACCGCCCACACCTCGCGCGACTCGGGCGAGACCGCTCGCCCGTCGACCTCCACGAGGCTACCCTCGTCGACGTCGCGGGCGGGATCGGTGACGAGCTCGCCTTCGACCTTCACCCGCCCCGCGGCGACCAGGGTCTCGGAGGCGCGCCGCGAGGCGACACCGCAGTGGGCGAGGTACTTCGCGAGTCGCAGCAGCTCAGCCCTCGGTCCGCTGCTCGCCCGCGCGCAGCAGCCGCTCGCGCAGCTCGACCTCGACCTCCGGCGCCGGGTCGAAGCGCGAGGCGTCGGGCAGGTCCTCGCGGCTGCGCAGCCCGAACAGCTTCTCGAACAGCGCCGTCGTGCGGTAGATCACCGCCCCGAATCGCGAGCGCCCCGCCTCCTCGATCAGGCCCCGCTCGGTGAGCGTCGCGACCGCGGACTCCGAGGAGACCCCGCGGATGCGCGCGATCTCGGGCCGGGAGACCGGCTGCAGGTAGGCGACGATTGCGAGCGTCTCCGCCTGCGCCTGGGTGAGCGGCGGGGTGCGCGGCTTGGCCAGCAGGCGGCGGGCGGCGGGCTCGGCGGCCGGGTCGGTCGCGAGCGCGAACCCGCCCGCGACCTCCTTCAGCACCACCCCCCTGCTGCCGCCGGCCAGCTCCTCCTCCAGGAGGTCGAGCGCGGACTGGACCTGGGCCTCGCCCGTCTCGCACGCCACGGCCAGCTCCTGCACGGTGACCGGGTCGGGGGAGAGGAAGAGCAGCGCCTCGACGATCCTCGCGAGCTCGACGGCGGTGGTCACTTCGACCTCACGACCTCGATCGGCCCCAGCGTCTCGGGCTGCTCCCACGTTGCCTCGCCGCGGCGATGCAGCTCGAGCAGCGCGAACAGGGTCACCGCCTGCGTGAGCCGATCCTCCTTCGCGAACGCCTCGTCGAAGGAGAAGCGCCGGCGCCGTCCGAGCAGCTCGCGCAGGACACGCAGGCGCCGGTCGAGCGAGACGGTCGGCCGCATGTGGCTGGTGTCGGGGGCCGGCGGGGTCCGCAGCAGCCCGCCGATCGCCTCGCCGAGCAGCTCGGGGTCATAGGAGACGGTCGCCGCCTGCAGCGAGACGCGGCGCAGCGCGGCGGGGAGCGGCGCGGAGCGGTACAGGTGCGACCGCTCGTCCGCGAACAGTGCGGCCAGGTGGGTGGCGGTATCGCGATAGCGCCGGTACTCGAGCATCCGCGCGAGCAGCTCCTCGGCGGCCTCCTCGGGAGCGAACTCCTCCTCGTCCTCGGCCCGCGGCAGCAGCAGCCGCGACTTCAGCTCCAGCAGCGCCGCGATCAGGACGAGGAACTCGGTCGCCGCCTCGAGGTCGAGCTCGCCGCTGCGGTCGAGGTGCTCGACGTAAGCGATCACGACCTCGCCGAGATCGACGTCCATGAGGCTGATCTCCTCCCGCAGGACGAGCGTCAGCAGGAGGTCGAAGGGGCCCGAGAAGGTGTCGAGGTCGAGCTCGAGCTCGGCGGAGCGCATCGCCGAAACACTAGACGGCGGACCCGCCGCCGACCGCTCGGCCCCCGACGCGGGGCCGAGCCTCGCGCGCCGGTAGCTCAGCGGTCGCGACCGGCGAGCGCGGCGCACACGGCCAGCCGGTAGATGCGGCGCAGCCGCTCGAACACCTCTGGAGTCTGCTCCGGATTGAGCTGGGCGTTGGTGGCGACGGTGATCGAGCGACGGCCGTCCCGCGTCGCAGCGGCGATCTGGGTGTAGCCGGGCAGGTTGCCGCTGGCGCCGAAGACCGACCCGCAGCCGGTGTCGTAGCGGAAGATCGCCAGCCCGGCCGAGTTCTGGCCGGGCCCCGGGGGTTGCGACTCGCCGCCGGGGATGAGCTGGAGCTGCTGCTCGCGCACTGCCTTGCCGAACAGGGCGCCTCCTCCGTAGGCGCGCATGAAGCGGTTCAGGTCCGCCTGCGTGGACACAATCCCGCCCGACGCCCACGCGCCCGACGCGCTGAGCGCCTGGCTGACGTTCTCGGGCGCCCCTCCGGGCTCGAGGGCGTAGCCGTGGATGAAGGGGCGCGGCATCAGGAACCCGTCGGGCAGGCTCGTCCGCCTCAGGCCGAGCCGCTTGTAGACCAGGCTGCGCAGCAGTGCCTCGTAGGAGCGCCCCGTCGCCGCCTGTGCCATCAGGCCTACGACGATGTTGTCGGTGTCGGAGTACTCGTAGCGCGACCCAGGCGGGAACACCAGGTCGTCATCTGCGACATAGCCGATCAGCTGCTCGGGCGAGAAGTACTGGCGCAGGTTCGCCGTGAGGTCCGCGAGGAAGGCGGGGTCCTTGATGTAATCCGGGAGCCCCCCGGTGTGGTGCAGCGCCTGCTCCAGGGTCACCTGGGACCACGCGGCCGGCGGGTTGGGCAGCAGCTCCCCGACCGTGTCGTCCAGCGACATGCGGCCACGATCGACGAGCGTCAGCGCGACGGCGCCGCTGAACGCCTTCGCGACGCTGGCGATCCGCATGTGCTCGCGCTTCCGGAACGGCCGCTCGCCGGGAACGGTCCCCACTCCGGCCCGGTGCAGCCGGGCTCGCCCGCCGCGATCGACGATCGCTCCGATGCCGGGCGGTCCGCCGTCCAGCTCGACCAGCTCCTCGAGCGCGCGGTCGAGCTTTGCGTCGGCGCCCTTCGGCGAGGTGGCCAGCGCCGGCGCCGGCGCGAGCGCCAGCGCGGCGAGAACGACGAACGGGATCAGAAGACGGCGCAAGACCGGGCCACACTACACGCGCGGTGCGCCCACGCCCATCGCCTCGCGCACGTCGGCGAGTGTCTCGGAGGCGATCGCGCGGGCCCTCTCGGCCCCGGCGGCGAGCGTTCGCTCCAGGGCACCCTCGTCGGGGCGGAGCTCCTCGTATCGATCGCGCACGGGCGCCAGGTAGTCGACCACCGCGTCGGCCACGGCCTGCTTGAACTCCCCGTAGCCAGAGCCGTCGAACTCGCGCTCGACGTCGGAGGGATCGGTGCCCCGGACCACGGAGTGGATCTCGATCAGGTTGGAGATCCCCTCCTTGTCCTGCCCGCGACGCACGTCGGTCCCGGAGTCCGTGACGGCGCTCTTCAGCTTCTTGCGCACCGCCTCCGGCTCGTCGAGCACGTACACGGTCCCCTGCTCGCCGCCGCCCGTGGTCGCCATCTTCGTCTCCGGCGCCTGCAGGTCCATGATCCGCGCACCAACGTCGGGGATCCGGTGCTCGGGGATGACGAGAGTCTCCCCGTAGCGCTCGTTGAAGCGCCGCGCGATCTCGCGCATCAGCTCGATGTGCTGGCGCTGGTCGTCGCCGACCGGCACCTCGTGGGCACGGTAGGCAAGCACGTCGGCGGCCTGAAGCACCGGGTAGAAGAACAGCCCCGAGGAGATGAAGGCGCCGGTTCGCTGCTCGAGCAGCTCGCGCTTCTCCTTCCACTGGTGCATGCGGTTGAGGTCGCCCCACGCGGTCAGCGTGGCGAGCAGCCAGCACAGCTCGGTGTGCTCGGTGACGTCGGACTGGCGAAACAGGATGCAGCGCCCGGGATCGAGCCCGGCGGCGAGCAGGATCGCGGTCGTGTCGTAGAGGTGCTCGCGAAGCTCGGCGGGGTCGTAGTCGACCGTGATCGCGTGCAGATCGACGATGCAGTAGATCGCCTCGCCGCGGTCCTGGCCCTCGACGTAGTGGCGGATCGCCCCGATGTAGTTGCCGAGGTGCTTGCGCCCGGTCGGCTGGATGCCGCTGAAGATCCGCACCGTCAGACAGTCTCGCCGACCGGCTCGCGATCGGGACGCACGCCGACCGGCTCGATGTCCGGCGGGCAGTGACCGCAGTCGCCCGCCGGCGCCGCCCGCGGCGCCTCGTGCGGCTCCTGCCGCTTCGGGTTGCGAAGCCCGCCGCCGGCGATCAGACCGCCGACGATCATCAGCCCGCCGCTCAAGGCCAGCCCGAGGTGGAAGCCGCGCTCGGAGCCCGCGGTCACCGCCGCGTCGATCCGCTCGGCCTCAGCGGCGGGAAGCCCCTGGGTGTCGGCGGCGCCGAACGGCTTCTGCTTCGCCTGCTCAACGGCGCTCACGCCCGCCGCGCTGAGTCGCTGGCCCGAGAGGCGGTCATCCACAGTGGAGTCGAAGCTGCCCGCGATGACGGCCCCGAGGACGGCGATCGCGAGCAGCCCGGCGACGCGAGAGACGCCGTTGCTGATCCCCGAGGCGATGCCGACGTGCCGCTCCTCGACCGAGTCGAGCGCCGTCGCGGTGAGCGGCGCCACGGTCGCCGACAGACCGAGGCCGAAGATGACGACTCCCGGCAGCACGTCCGTGAGGTAGTCGGCGTCCGTGTTCAGCCGGACCAGCAGCAGAAGCCCGAGGCCGCCGACGATCGGGCCGACCGACATCGGGAGGCGAGGGCCGATGCCGGTGGCGATCTTGCCGAATCGCGGCGAGAGCACGAACAGGAGCACGGAGATCGGGGTGGTCGCGAGGCCCGCCTCGAGCGGCGTGTAGCCGACCGTCTCCTGGAGGAACAGGGTGACGAAGAAGAAGGCCCCGAGCAGGCCGGCGTACACGATCAGGGTCTCGACGTTGGTCACCGCGAAGTTCCGGACCCGGAACAGGGACAGGTCGAGCATCGCGTGCTTCGCCCGTGACTCCCAGACGAGGAAGGCGGCGAACAGCAACACGCCCGCGATCAGCGGCACGAAGACGAGCGGGTCGCTCCAGCCGTGGGTGGGCTGCTGGATCAGCGCGAAGACGGGCCCGCCGAGCCCCGCTGCGGAGAGCAGGATTCCCGTCCAGTCGATCGCGCGGTCGGCCTGCGGATCCGAGCTCTCGCGCACGATGTGCATCGTGAGGAACACGGTGGCGATGATCAGCGGCACGTTGACCCAGAAGATCGCCCGCCACGACAGCGCCTCGATCAGCGCCCCGCCCCCGGCCGGCCCGAACACGGTGGCGATCCCGGTCCACGCCGTCCACGTGCCGACGGCCTTGCCTCGCTCGGCGCCCTCGAAGGTCGCGGCGAGGATCGCCAGCGACCCCGGCACCAGCAGCGCGCCGGCCAGCCCCTGGGCGGCGCGGGCGCCGATCAGCACCGCGCTGCTCGGCGCCGCCGCGCACAGCACCGACGTGATGCCGAAGCACACCAGCCCGATCACGAACATCCGCCTGCGACCGAACTGGTCGCCGAGCGATCCGCCGACGAGCAGCAGCGCGACCATTGCCAGCAGGTAGGCCTCGACGACCCACTGCTGGTCCGCGAGCCCCGTGTCCAGATCGTCGCTGATCGCCGGCAGCGCCACGTTGACGACCGTGGCGTCGAGGAACACGATCGTCGAGCCGAGGATCGTGGCGACGAGGGTCAGCCGTCCGCGTCGCGTCGCTGTCATGTACGGCAGTCTGACAAGGGCGCCGTTTGACACGGCGCGGCCGGGGTGCTTTTGTTCCGGCTCGGTGGGACCGAAACGGCTGACGCTCGCCCTCGCAGGCTGCCTGGTGGCCTTTCTCCTCGCGGCCGCGCCCGCCCACGCCCAGTTCCAGTTCCTCACCCAGTGGGGCGGCGCCAACGGCGGGTTCAACGGGCCGTTCGACCTCGCGACGGACACTGACGGCAACGTCTACGTTGCGGACAGCGGCAACGACCGGGTGCAGAAGTACACGCCGGGCGGATCGTTCACGACGCAGTGGGGATCGGCGGGCAGCGGCAACGGCCAGTTCGACCTGCCCCGCGGCATCACGGTGAGCGACGAGGGACTCGTCTACGTCGTCGACTCGGGGGCGACGCCGCTCGACCCGGACAACGACCGGGTCCAGATCTTCAGCACGAGCGGGAACTTCCTTGATCTCTGGGGCTCGGAGGGCACCGGCCCCGGGGAGTTCAACTTCCCCTTCGGGGTGGCGACCAGCGGAGCGGGCAACGTGTACGTCACGGATCAGGGGAACGATCGGGTGCAGAAGTTCACCCCCACCGGCCTGTTCCTGCTGCAGTGGGGCTCGGCTGCCAACTTCGATCAGGCGCGCGGGATCGCGGTGGGCTCTGACGGCTACGTCTACGTGGTCGACGCGGTCAACAACAACGTCCAGAAGTTCGACCCACTCGGCAACCCCGTCGACAGCTTCGCCACGTTCGGCTCGGCCGGCGCCATTTCCGGTGCGACCGGGATCACGAGCGACCCCGCGGGCAACTTCTACCTTGCCGACTCCGGCAACAACCGCGTCCTGCACTTCACTCCGCAGGGCACGCTGATCGAGGTGGTCGGTGGTCCGGGGTCCGGGAGCGGCACCTTCCTCGACCCCACCGGCGTCGCAACCGACTGCCGCGGCAACCTCTACGTGATGGACTCCGGCCACGGGGTGGTGCAGAAGTTCGGCGACCCGGACGCGCTCTCGCCGCCCTGCACGACGCCGCCCGGCCTGCTGCTCGAGGTGGACGCCGAGAAGCGTCAGAAGGTCAAGGCGCTCACCGTCACCGTCACCTGCCAGCTCGAGCCCTGCACGGCGGAGATGGGCGGCCGGGTGAAGGGGAAGGAGAAGGCGAGGCTCGAGGGACAGGTCCACGAGCTCGAGGCGGGCGAGCCGATGACGGTCACGCTCGGCTACCAGGGCCGGACCACGGTGAAGCGGCTGCGCAAGGCGCTGAAGAAGAAGCGGGTCAAGAAGAAGGCGCGCGTCGAGCTCGCGGTCGTTGCGACCGATACCGAGGGCTCGCGCGACGTCGAGCAGCTGTCGATCAAGCTGCGAAGGTAGCCCTGCGGACAGCTACGGCTGCGGCGGCTCGCGCAGCTGGTGCGCCGGGGAGAAGAAGTTCCGGTAGGCCAGGGTGATGGAGATCAGGCCCGCGAGGGCGACGCTCCCGAGCAGCGTGTAGAGCAGGATCAGCTGAAGCCGCACCGCGTCCTCGGGATCGGCGCCCGCGAGCAGCATCCCGACCATCGTCCCCGGGAAGAAGATCAGCCCGGTCGTCTTTGTCGAGTCGACCAGCGCGATCATTCCGGAGCGCAGGCTGCGGCGAACGATCGGCGCCGACGCCTGGGTGGATGTCGCGCCGAGCGCGAGGGTGGCCTCGATCTGGCGCGCGGAGGAGTGGACCTCGTCGCCGAGCCGGCTCAGCGCCACCGCCGAGGCGGTCATCGAGTTTCCGACCACCATGCCCCCGACCGGGACGAGGAAGCGGGGCTCGGGCTCGAACACCCCGAGCGCCACGACGAGCCCGAGCGTCGTGGTCGCGGCGATGCCGAGGGCGGCGAACAGCGGCCAGAAGGCCCCGGGGACCTTGCGGGCACGGTGCCTGGCGGTGAAGGCGCCGAAGGTGACCATGACCGCGATCAGCGCGACGACCAGGGTGAGCGTGCCCTCGTCGAAGATGATCTGGATCACGAACCCGATCGCGGTCAGCTGTATGAACGAGCGCACCACCGCGATCCCGATCTCCTCCTCGAGCCCGGCGCGCCGCCACAACGAGACCCCGACCGCGACGGCGACGAGGGCCAGCGCGGCGACGACCTGCTCGAGGCTGATGTCGATCCCGGCGGTCACGCCCGCAGCAGCTCGCGCGCCGGCCCCTGCGCGACCGCGCGTCCGCGATCGAGCCTCAGGACCCAGTCCGACATCCGCCGCGCCTGCTCGAGGTCGTGGGTGACGAGCACGAGCGAGACCTCGACCCGCTCGCGCAGGTGCAACAGCGTCGCCTCGACCGCCCCGCGGGACTCCCCGTCCAGGGCCGCGGTCGGTTCGTCTAGCAGCAGCACGTCCGGCTCGAGCGCCAGCGCCCGCGCAAGCATCGCCCGTTGCTGCTCGCCGACCGAGAGCTTCGACGCATCGCGATCGGCGTAGGAGGCATCGAGGCCGGCGAGGTCGAGCAGCCGCGTCACGTCCGGGTCGCGGCCCGCGAGGCCTGCCGCATAGCGGACGTTGCCGGCGACCGTGTCGTCGAGCAGCGCCGGGAGCTGGGGCACGAGGCACACCTCACGGCGCAGCTCGAGCACGTCGGGTTCGCGCACGTCGCGCCCACGGTAGGTCACCGTGCCGCCCTCGGGGTCAGCGAGCCTGTTCAGCAATCGCAGCAGGCTCGACTTGCCGCACCCCGACGGCCCGGCCACGCACGACGCGCCCTCCGGCAGCGAGGCGCTGAGATCGCGCAACACCTCCCTCCCGTCCCGCGACATCGTCACCGTGTCGAGCTCGAACAGCACGCGGGGATTATCCGCCCGAGCGGCGATCCCGATAATCGAGGCATGGTTCCGCGCTCCGAGCTGCGCCCGATGCTCGCCACCGACGCGAAGCGACCGCCGGACGACGACGGCTGGGGGTTCGAGATCAAGTGGGACGGAGTGCGAGCGCTCGCCCGGCTGGACGCCGAGGGCGGGCTGCGGATCGAGAGCCGCCGGGGCGAGGACATCACCGCCCGCTATCCGGAGCTGGCCGGGCTGGGCGAGGCGCTCGCCGGGCATCGCGCGATCCTCGACGGGGAGATCGTCGCCTTCGACGAGGACGGGCGGCCCAGCTTCCAGCGCCTGCAGCTCCGCATGGGGCTCACGGCACCACTGTCGATCCAGCGCCGTGCTCCGGAGACGCCGGTCACCTACGTGATCTTCGACCTGCTCGATCTCGACGACCACCCCACCCTCGAGGAGCCCTACGAAGAGCGGCGGCGGCTGCTCGCCGAGCTGAGGCTCGACGGCCCTCACTGGCAGACGCCCAGCCACCACGTGGGAGAGGGCGAGGCGCTGCTCGAGGCGGCGCGCGCCCGCGGGCTCGAGGGCGTGGTCGCGAAGCGCCTCGCGAGCCCGTACCGTCCGGGGAGGCGCTCGCCGGACTGGGTCAAGGTGCGGATCCGCCGCCGCCAGGAGCTCGTGATCGGCGGCTGGATGCCCGGCGAGGGCGGGCGCAGCGGGCGAATGGGGTCGCTGCTTGTCGGGTACTACGACTCGAGCCCGGACGAGGCGCGCGACCTGGAGCGCCCGCCGCTGCTGATCTACGCCGGGGGGGTGGGGAGCGGGTTCACGAACGAGGAGATCGAGCGCCTGACGCGGATGCTGACCGCGCGCAGCCGCACCGGGACGCCGTTCGACGTCGGCGCCCCGAAGCGGCCAGGAGCGCGGTTCTGCGACCCCGAGCTGGTATGCGAGGTCGAGTTCACCGAGTGGACGCACGAGGGCACGCTGCGCCAGCCCGCCTACAAGGGCCTGCGCGACGACAAGGACCCGCTGGAGGTCGTGCGGGAGCAGCCGTAGGCGTCGCAAGATCGTGCCCGCCCGGGAGCCTGCGGGCAGGGAAGCAGCGGTACCCTGGGGTATTGAACGACCATGGCTAGGGCGATTTGGAGTGGATCAATCAGCTTCGGGCTGCTGAACGTGCCCGTGAAGCTGTACAGCGCCGTCTCCAAGCAGACGATCCGGTTCCGCGAGCTTCGCGAGGGCGACGGATCCCGGATCCGCCACAAGCGGGTCGCCGAGGAGGACGACGAGGAGGTCCCCTACGAGAAGATCGTCAAGGGGTACGAGATCACCCCCGAACAGTACGTGGTGATCACCAAGGACGAGCTGGAGGAGATCGACCCGAAGAAGACGCGGGCGATCGAGATCCAGGACTTCGTCGACCTCGACGACATCGACCCGATCTACTTCGAGCATCCCTACTACCTCGGCCCCGACAAGGGTGCCGAGAAGGCGTACTCGCTGCTCGTCCGCGCGATGCGCGACGAGCGCAAGGTGGCGATCGCGCGCTTCGTGCTCCGGAACAAGGAGCACCTCGCGGCGATCCGGCCGATGGGCGACGTCCTCACCCTGACCACGATGCGGTTCGCGGACGAGGTCGTGCCGCCCAACGCCCTCGACGGCGTCGCCCCCGAGGACGGCGCCAAGCCGCAGAAGCGCGAGCTGGACATGGCCAAGCAGCTGATCGGCTCGCTGAGCAGCGAGTTCGACGCGAAGCGGTACCGCGACGAGTACCGGGGGGAGCTGCTGGAGCTGATCGAGCGCAAGGCTCAAGGTAAGGAGATCGTGGCCCAGCCGAGCGAGGAGCCGAAGCCGACCAAGGCACCCGACCTGATGGCCGCGTTGGAGGACAGCCTCGCCGCGGTGCGCGGCGAGGAGCTCGCGGGCGCCGAGAAGGGCGACGGGGCGAGGGGCAAGAGCAAGGCCAAGGCCTCCGGATCGAAGTCCAAGGGGTCGAAGCCGAAGCCGAAATCCGGCGGCTCGCGCAAGCGCAAGACGGCCACGAAGAGCTGAGCGCCTCCGCAACCGACAGGGCGGTCGAGGTCGACGGGCGTCGGCTGAAGCTGACCAACCTCGACAAGGTGCTGTACCCGGCTACCGGGTTCACCAAGGGCGAGGTGATCGACTACTACGCGCGCATCGCCCCGGTCCTGGTGCCCCACCTTCGGGGCAGGCCGCTGACCCTGAAGCGCTACCCGGAGGGCGTACAGGCGAGCTTCTTCTTCGAGAAGCGCTGCCCGGAGCACCGGCCGGACTGGGTCGCCACCGCGGCGGTGTGGAGCGAGCGCGAGGACGGCGAGATCGAGTTCTGCCGCTGCGAGGATCGGCCCACCCTGGTGTGGCTCGCCCAGCTCGCGGCGCTCGAGCTGCATCCCTCGCTGTCGCTGGCGGAGCGGATGGAGCGGCCGACCGTGCTCGCCTTCGACCTTGATCCGGGCGAGCCCGCGAACGTGATCGACTGCGCGCGGGTGGCGCTGCGGCTCCGCGACCTGTTCGGCGAGCTGGGGCTCGACTGCCTCCCGAAGACCTCGGGGGGCAAGGGCCTTCAGGTGTACCTGCCGCTGAACGGCGAGCTGACCTACGAGGTCACGAAGCCCTACGCGCAGGCCGTGGCGCGCCTCCTGGAGCGCATGCACCCCGACGAGATCGTCTCGCGGATGACCAAGCGCTTGCGCAAGGGCAAGGTGTTCGTGGACTGGAGCCAGAACACCGAGAGCAAGACCACCGTGGCCGTGTACTCCCTGCGGGCACGCGAGCGGCCCACCGTCTCGACCCCGATCGGGTGGGACGAGGTCGCTGCGGCGGCGGAGTCCGGCGACCCCGAGCCGCTTCACATCGAGGCGTCCGCCGCGCTCAGGCGGGTGGAGGAGGGCGGCGACCTGTTCGCGCCTGTGCTCGAGCTCGAGCAGGAGCTGCCCGGGCTCGATCTCCTCGAGCGGGCCTGAGCGCGGCGCTCAGGCGTCGAGCCGCTCGCGAACGACTGGGCGCCGCGCCGCGGCGGCCTCGTCGAGCCGGCGCACCGGGGTCGTGTACGGCGCCTCGCGCAGCTGCTCCGGGTCGCGCTCCGCCTCCGCCAGGATCTCCTCGATCGCGTCGCAGAAGCCGTCCAGCGACTCCTTCGTCTCCGTCTCGGTCGGCTCGACCATCAGCGCCTCGTCTACGAGCAGCGGGAAGTAGATCGTCGGCGGGTGGAAGCCGAAGTCGAGCAGGCGCTTGGCGACGTCGAGCGTCGTCACCTCCAACTCGCGCTTGGCGGGACGCCCGCTGAGCACGAACTCGTGCATGCAGCGGCGGTCGAACGCCACCGGCAGGTACTTCCCCGCCCGGCCCTTGCGCAGCCGCGCGAGCAGGTAGTTGGCGTTCAGCACCGCGGTCTGCGAGGCCTCGGTGAGCCCGTCGCCGCCGAGGCTGAGGATGTACGCGTAGGAGCGCACGAAGACGCCGAAGTTCCCCTGGAAGCCGCGCAGGCGCCCGATCGACTTGGGGCGATCGTGCTCGAGGTCGTAGCTGGGCGCGGCGCCGTCGGCGTCGTCGCGCCGGACGACCCGCGGCACCGGCAGGTAGGGCTCGATCCGATCGGAGACGGCGATCGGCCCGGAGCCGGGGCCGCCCCCTCCGTGCGGCTGGGAGAACGACTTGTGCAGATTGAGGTGGACGATGTCGAAGCCCATGTCACCGGGCCTCGAGTGCCCCATGATCGCGTTCAGGTTGGCGCCGTCGTAGTACAGGGTCCCCCCCGCCTCGTGGACGATCGCGGCGATCTCGCGGATGTTTTCGTCGAACAGCCCCAGTGTGTTGGGGTTGGTCAGCATCAGGCAGGCGATCTCGTCGGTGACCTTGCCGCGCAGGTCGTCGACGTCGACCCCGCCGCGCTCGTCGGTGGCAACCTGCACCACCTCGTAGCCGGCCATCGTCACGGAGGCGGGGTTGGTCCCGTGCGCGGTGTCGGGAGTCAGCACCTTGGTGCGCCGCTCGCCGCGGTCGACGTGGTAGGCACGCGTGAGCAGCAGTCCCGCCAGCTCGCCGTGCGACCCGGCCGAGGGCTGGAGCGAAACGTGCGGCAGGCCGCAGATCTCCGTCAGCGCGTCGGCGAGGCGCCACATCAGCTCCAGCGCCCCCTGGGCGCGGTTCGGGTCCTGCGCCGGGTGCAGGCGCGCGTGGCCCGGCAGCGCGGCGACCCGCTCGTTGAGCCGCGGGTTGTGCTTCATCGTGCACGAGCCGAGCGGGTACAGCCCCGTGTCGAGATCGAAGTTCCGACGCGAGATGCGGTTGTAGTGGCGGACGATCTCGGGCTCGGAGACCTCGGGCAGCTCGGGCGGGCGCTCGCGGCGCAGGTGCGCGGGGATCAGCTCGTCGAGCGGGCGCTCGGGGACGTCCAGCGGCGGCAGCGCCGCGGCGCGGCGTCCCGCGCGGGAGCGCTCGAAGATCGTCAGCGCGCGATCGCGCTGCATCGGCGTCCCGCTCAACTGACCCCGTCCGTTCGCGCTGCGCTCAGCGGACACCCGACATCTCCGCCCGCCCGCCGGCAAGCTCGGCAACCGCGGTCTCCAGGGCCGCTGCCAGCCGATCGATGTGCTCGCGGCTGCGCCGCTCGGTGATCGCGACGAGCAGCCCGTCCTCGTGCTCGGGGTACTCCCGCCCCAGCGGGTAACCCGCCGCTATCCCCTCGGCGGCGCAGCGGTCGAGCACCTGGGCGACAGGGGCGTCGAGGCGGATCGCGAACTCACGCACCACCGGCGCCTCGTGCAGAAGCTCGACGCCGTTGGCGTTCCCGAGGCGCTCGCGCGCGTACGCGGTCCGACGGGTGAGCAGCTCGCCCAGCTCGACCAGCCCCCGCTTTCCGAGCCAGCTCAGGTACACGATCCCCCCGAGCGCGTTGAGCGCCTGCGAGGTGCAGATGTTGTGGGTCGCCTTGTCGCGCCGGATGTGCTGCTCGCGAGTCTGCAGGGCGAGCACGAATCCGCGTCGCCCGTCCACGTCCACGGTCTCGCCGGCTATCCGGCCGGGCATGCGGCGGATGTGCTCCTGGGTCGCGCAGAAGAACCCGAACGAGGGGCCGCCGAAGTCGAGCCGGCCGCCCAGCGGCTGACCCTCGCCGAGCGCGACGTCGGCGCCGCACTCCCCGGGCGGCCTCAGCACGCCGAGGGTCATCGGGTCGACCGAGACGACGAGGAGCGCCCCAACCTCCTTCGCCCGCTTCGCGAGCGCGGCCACGTCCTCAACCGCACCGAGGAAGTTCGGCGTCTGGAGGAAGACCGCCGCCGTCTCCTCGTCGAGCGCGCCTGCGAGCTTGCCGGGGTCGGTGAGCCCGTGGCGCAGGTCAACCTCGCCGAGCTGGGCCCCGTAGCCTCGGGAGTAGGTGGCCAGCGCCTCGCGACTGTGCGGGTGCAGCCCGCGGGAAGCGACGAAGCGCCGCCGGCCGGTGGCGCCGATTGCCAGGTAGCCCGCGGAGGCGACCGACGAGGGTCCCTCGTACAGCGAGGCGTTGGAGACGGGCAGGCCGGTCAGCTCCGAGATCGCCGTCTGGAACTCGAACATCGCCTGCAGGTGGCCTTGCGAGACCTCGGGCTGGTACGGCGTGTAGGGCGTGAGGAACTCCGAGCGCTGCGTGATCGCGTCGACGATGGCCGGGACGTAGTGGTCGTACATGCCAGCGCCGATGAAGCACAGCTCGTCCTCGGCGTGGGTGTTCCGCTTCGCGAGCTCGGCAAGCAGGTCGTAGACGTCGTTCTCGGCCATTCCCGCCGCCAGGTCCAGGTCCCGGCCGAGCCGGATGTCGTCCGGCAGCTCGGCGAACAGCTCGTCGGTCGCCGACGCGCCGATCTCCGCCAGCATCTCGCGGCGGTCGGCGTCGGTGGTGGACGTGTACCTGGTCAAGGCCTACTCATTCTCCTCCAGCAGCTTGCGGTAGGCAGCGGCGCCCATCAGGTTGTCCAGCTCGGAGGGATCCGAGAGCTTCACCCTGGCGAGCCAACCCTCGCCGTAGGGATCGTCGTTGATCTGCTCGGGGCTCTCGGCGGCCGCCTTGTTGATTTCGATGATCTCCCCGGAGAGCGGCGCGTACACCTCGGAGACGGCCTTCACCGATTCGACCTCCGCGTAGGGCTGGTCCTTCTTCACCTCCGTCCCCGGCTCGGGCGGATCGAAGAACACCACCTCGCCGAGCGCGTCCTGCGCATACCAGGTGATCCCCAGGGTCGCCGAGTCGCCCTCGACCCGCGCCCAGTCGTGCTCGGGGTGGTACAGAAGATCGTCGGGATAGCTCTCCTCGCTCAAGCGTTCCTCCTTTCGGGGCGGGTGGCCGCCCTAGTCCTTCCTGTACAGGGGCTTCTCCTCGACCCGCGCGGAGCGGCGTGTGCCGCGGACGTCGATCTCCAGCTCGGTGCCCACCCCGGCGAGCTCCGGCGGCACGTAGGCCATCCCGATCCCGATCCCGAGCGAGGGTGAGTGGGTGCCGCTCGTCACCTCGCCGACGGCGTCCGCGCCGCGCACGACCCGGTTGCCGGGGCGCGGAATGCCGCGCTGGGTGAGCACGAACGGGACGAGCCGTTCCGCCGGCCCGGCGGCCCGCACCCTCTCGATCGCCTCCGAGCCGATGAACCCGGTGTCCTCCTTGCAGCACCAGCCCAGCCCCGCCTCGATTGGCGTTCGCTCGGGCGTCAGGTCCGCCCCGTAAAGCGGGAAGCACGCCTCGAGTCGCAGGGTGTCCCGAGCCCCGAGTCCGGCCGGCACGGCGCCGCCGCCGAGCAACGCGTCCCACACTCCGGCCGCCGCGCCGGGGTCGAGCAGCAGCTCCACCCCGTCCTCGCCCGTGTACCCCGTTCCGCACACGAGCATCTCCGCGCCGGCGACCCGCAGCGTCGTGGCCCGCATCCGCTCCGGAAGCTCCCCATCGGCGAGCCCGGCGACGAGCTCGCGGGCACGGGGGCCCTGGACCGCGAGCATCGCGTAGGCGTCGCCCTCGTCGCGGACCTCCGCATCGAACGGCTCGGCATGCTCGGCGAACCAGTCTGCGTCGCGTTCCCGGTTGGCGGCGTTGGTGACGGTCAGGTAGCGCTCTTCGTCGAGCCGGTAGGTGAACAGGTCGTCGAGCACGCCACCGTCCTCGCGACACAGACAGGAGTACTGCGCGCCGCCGGTCTCGACCCGGGTGATGTCGTTTGAGAGCAGGCGCTGCAAGAGAGCGCCGGCCTCGGGCCCCTCGGTCTCGATCTCGCCCATGTGTGAGACGTCGAACACGCCCGCGCCCTGTCGGACGGCGAGGTGCTCGAGGCGGACACCCTCGTACTGGACGGGCATCTCGAAGCCGGCGAACGGGACGATTCGCGCGCCGGCCTCCACATGGGCCCCGTGCAGGGGCGTGCGCCTGAGCGCGGCGGCGGTGCTCACCCGCCGCAGGCTAGCGAGTGATGAAGCGTCCTACGGCTAACGCCTGCGGAGGAACGAGGGGACGTCGATCTCGTCCTCGGAGACCTGCAGGTCGCGGCGCTCACGGTCGCCCATCTGGAGCGCCCGGCGATCGCGACCCCGGCGCCTGACCTCGGCGGGCCGGCGCGCCAGCAGCTCGAAGCCCTCGAAGCCGGTCGCGATCACCGACACCCGGACCTCCTCGCTGATCGCGGGGTCGATCACGGCGCCAAAGATGATGTTCGCCCCCGAGTCGGCCATGTTCACCACCATGTCCGCGGCCTCGTGGACCTCGAACAGGCCGAGGTCCTCGCCGCCGGTGACGTTCAGCAGCAGGCCGGTCGCGCCCTCGATCGACATCTCCAGCAGCGGCGAGGTGATCGCGTTCTTCGCCGCCTCGGTGGCGCGGTTCTCCCCGCTCGCCACCCCGATCCCCATCAGGGCCGACCCGGCGTCGCGCATCACCTGCTCGACGTCGGCGAAGTCGAGGTTGATCAGCCCGGGCACTGTGATCAGGTCGGTGATGCCCTGGACTCCCTGTCTCAGGATGTCGTCGGCCTTGCGGAAGGCCTCGAGCACGCTCTCCCGCCGCTCGACGATCTGCAGCAGCTTCTCGTTCGGGACGACGAGCAGGGTGTCGACCTCGGAGCGGAGCTTCTCGACCCCGTCCTCCGCCTGCGTCATGCGGCGCCGACCCTCGAACTCGAACGGCTTCGTGACCACGCCGACCGTCAGCGCGCCGACCTCCTCCTTCGCGATCTCGGCGATGATCGGAGCCGCCCCGGTCCCCGTGCCGCCGCCCTCCCCGGCGGTGACGAAGACCATGTCGGCGCCCTTCAGCGCCTCCTTGACCTTGTCGCGGCTCTCGGCCGCGGCCCCGGCGCCGATCTCGGGGTTGCCCCCCGCCCCGAGCCCCTTGGTCAGCTCATCGCCGATCCCCAGCTTGATGTCGGCGTCGCAGGCGAGCAGCGCCTGCGCGTCGGTGTTCACGGCGACGAACTCGACGCCCTTGAGGCCAGCGTCGACCATGCGGCCGATGGCGTTGTTGCCACCGCCGCCTATGCCGACGACCTTGATGACTGCCAGATATGAGGTTTCCACCGTCTCTCACCGCTAGCGCACGCCGCTGCCAGACCTTGAAGCCGTGGTTCAGGGTTCCGGTCGGCGATTCGCCTGCAAGCGTCCCGAAACTAGGGCAAAACACCCACCGTGTCAACGGTCGCGGGACGATTCTGCAAGCACGGACTCTCAAGTATAGGTCGAGAGTTGCACTACCCTCAGGCTATACTTTAGGCTTCGACTTGCACGCCCGGATCGGCGCTTGAGGCGAATTTCAGGCGTGCTCAGGCGGCTCCCGGCGCCGTCGCGGCACCGCCGACGGCCGGGCGCTCCGGCGCGCGCACGTCGATGTAGGAGAGACCCCCGAGCCGGGAATCGGCAAGGATTCGTGCGGCCGCGTCCCACTTCGCCTCGGCACGGGTCGCATCTCCGAAGCGCAGCGAGATCCCGCTCGCCAGTCGCACCTGAACGCCCTCGGAGTCCTCGGTGCTTCGCTCGATCAGGACACGAAGCGGCTCCGGGGCGGCGCCGAGCACGCGCGCCTGCTCCAGGGCTCCCTCGCTGAGCCGCGCCGAGGAGGGCTCGGCCGTGGCTTCCAGCGCCGGCAGGTCGAGTCCCGCCGTGGACAGGCCGGGCAGCACGGTCCCGTCGCCCGCGACGGGAAGGTCGCGCCCCTCGACATCGACGAGGGCCACCGGCTCGCGCTCGGTGACCTCGATCTCCAGGCCGCTCGGGAGTCGCGGCTGCGCGCTCACCGACTCGACGCTCGGGTAGGGCCGGGCCGCCGCCCGAAGCGCGTCTTCGCGCACGTGCAGGGTGGTCATCTCGCGCGCTGCTCGTGTCAGGGCGGCGCCGACCTCGTCCCGGTCGACGGAGCTGACACCCGTCACCCGCACGTCGCGCACCGCGAACAGGCTGGAGTCGCGCAACCACAGCAGATAGCCGGCGCCGAGCAGGCCCGCCAGGACGGCGATCGCGACGAGCCGCCGGATCCAGATCCGGCCGCCTGGCCGGGCGCGGCGCGCCGGGCGGGTGCCGGCGGGTCGCCGCGGGAGCCGCGGGGCGTGAGCGGCCGATCGAGCCATCAGCCCTCGCCAAGCTCCCACGCCTCGGGCCACTCGACCTCGCCCAGCACCTGGACCTCGGGTTCGAGGACGACCCCGAAGCGGTCGTGGACGCGGCGCCTGCCCTCGGCCATCAGGCCGAGGATGTCGGCGGTCGTCGCATCCCCAGCGTTCTCGACGAAGTTGGCGTGCACCTCCGAGAGGCGAGCTCCCCCGTGTGCGAGGCCGCGACACCCCGCGGCGTCCAGCAGCTGACCCGCCGTCCGCCCCTCGGCGCGAGGATCATCGGGGTTGGTGAAGGTCGAGCCGAAGGTCTTGATCCCCGAGGGCTGGGCCTCGCGGCGCTTGCTCCGCATCTCGGCGAGCGTTGCCTTGATCTTCCCCTTATCGCCCTCGGACAGCCGGAACGAGGCGCGCGAGACAACCGCCCCCGGGCGCAGGTTCGAGCTGCGGTACCGAAAGTCGAGGTCCTCGGGGGCGCGCCGCTCGCGGCCGCGCGCCGTGCACACGTCCACCCACTCGAGGGTCTGCGCGAGCTCCCCGCCGTAGGCGTTGGCGTTCATCTTCACCGCGCCCCCGACCGTGCCGGGAATGTTGACCCCGAACTCGAGGCCCGAGAGACCCCACGCGGCCGCCTTCGCGGACGCGGACGGAAGCCGGGCGCCGCCGCCGCACAGCACGCGGAGCTCCTGGCGCTCGATCGTCGCCAGCTCACCCTCGAGCTTGATCGCCAGTCCCCGAAATCCATCGTCCGCCACCAGGAGATTCGATCCGGAGCCGACCACTCCTACCCGGATCCCCTCGGCGTCCGCCCAGCTCAGCAGCTCGAGCAGGCGCTGTTCGCTCTCCGCCCGTGCGAAGAAGTCGGCCGGGCCTCCGGTGCGGGCCGTGGTGAGCCGCGCCAGCGAAAACTCGGGCTCCACGCCCGCCGGCGTCTTCACGGCAACTCCTCGACCAGTGCGTCGGCGAGCCGGAAGATGTCCCCGGCGCCCAGGGTGACGAGAACGTCCCCCTCGCCGAGGCGCGGGGCGAACGCCCGCCGCGCCCGCTCGGTGTCGCGCAGCCACCACACGGGTCGCCCGCCTGCGCGGTCGGCCACCGCATCCGCCACGTCGAGGCCGCTGACTCCGGCCAGCTCGCCGACCGGTTGCTCCCGCGCGGGATAGACATCCAGCACGCCGACCTCGTCGGCGGCGGCGAGCGCCGCGCCGAACCGCTCGGCCAGCACCTTGGTGCGCGAGTAGAGGTGAGGCTGAAAGACGGCGATCAGGCGCCGCGGCTCCAGCTCGCGAAGCGCCTCCAGCACCGCAGCAACCTCGGTCGGATGGTGGGCGTAGTCGTCGTAGATCAGGGCACCGTCGCGCCGACCCTTGAGCTCGAGCCGCCGCACGATGCCGGGGAAGTCGCCGAGCGCCTCCGCGGCGTCGGCCAGCGGCGGCGCGCCGATCAGCTCGATCGCCGCGAGCGCCGCCCGCGTGTTGATCAGGTTGTGCCGTCCGGGCACCCCCAGGCGCAGCTCGGGTCCCGGGCCCTGGAGGTCGAAGTGAGCGATCCGCTGCCCGCCCGCCAGCGCGTCCAGCTCGCCCGATGCCGGAAGCGCGAGGCGGCTCGCCGGCTCGCAGAAGCGGCGGAAGGCCTCGAGCAGTTCGGCGAGCGAGGACCAGCGCGAATGATGGTCGAGCTCGACGTTCGTGACCACCGCGACCTCCGGGCGCAGCCACAGGAAGCTCGCGTCGCTCTCATCGGCCTCGGCGACGATCCACTCGCCCTCGCCCCAACCGGCGTTGGTCGTCCCGCCGTCGGGCCCGGCGCCGGGAAGCTCGCCGCCGAGCAGGAACGCAGGATCCGCCCCCGCGGCGCGCAGGATGTAGGCGATCATCCCGGCCGTCGTCGTCTTGCCGTGGGTACCGGCGACTGCCACGAGCCGCCGCTCCGCGCACACCTCGGCCAGCAGTTCGCCACGATGCAGGACCGTCTGGCCGCGCTCCCTCGCGCGTGCGAGCTCGGGGTTGTCCTCGGCGACCGCCGTCGAGACCACCACCTCGGCATCGGCGGGGACCGCGTCCGCGTCATGGCCCACCCGCGGCTCGAGCCCCGCGGCGCGCAGGCGGTCCATGTAGGAGGACTCCGCACGGTCGCTGCCGGTCACGGCGGCGCCGAGGCGGTGGCAGACGAGAGCCAGGCCGCTCATCCCCGCGCCGCCGATCGCGACGAAGTGCAGGTGCCTGTCGCTCCACTCGGTCATATCAAGATTCGCGCTCGGCCGGCATCAAGCTCCTTTCTCGAGCCTCGCGCTCACAGTGAGAAGTTCACCTCATCGGGATGCCGCGAGGATCTCCGCCGCGACTCGATCGGCGGCGTCGGGACGGGCCAGCGAGCGGGCCGCCGCACCCATGCGCGCGAGCCGCGCGGGGTCGTGGAGCAGCGTGCGCGCGGCCTCCGCCAGCCTCGCCGGGGTGAGCTCGGCGTCGTCGATCACCTCGGCGGCGCCCGCGTCCGCCATCCACGCCGCGTTGTCGCGCTGGTGGCCCTCGGCGGCGTGGGGGTAGGGCACGAGGATCGCCGCCCGCCCCGCGGCGGCGAGCTCGAACACCGAGCCGCCCGAGCGCGCGAGCACGAGGTCGCAGGCCGCGAGCGCGTCGCCAAGGCTCGGCTCGTACTCGACCAGCGTGTAGCGGTCCGGCCCCCCAGCCTCACGCAGGCGCTCGCGCGCCGCGGCGTGGTCGCGGCTGCCGGTGATGTGGAGCACGTGGAAGTCGCGGCCGTCACCGGGGGGAATCGCGAACGCGTCGAGGGCCGACTCGTTGATCGAGCGCGCGCCGAGGCTGCCCCCGAAGACGAGCAGGCAGGGCTCGCCGGCGGCTATCCCGAAGCGGCGTCGGGCGGCGTCGCGATCGGCGTGCAGCACCGCTTCGGGGACCGGGCGGCCCGTGACCAGGTAGCGCTCGCCGTCCAGCCCGGGGATCGGGAATGCGAGGCAGACGCGCCGCGCTCGGCGCGCGAGGATCCGGTTCGCCACCCCGAGCCTGCTGTCGGCCTCGGTCAGCACAAGGGGAAGGCCAGCCGCGAGCGCGGCGACACCAGCCGGACCTGCCACGTAGCCGCCGCCTCCCATCACCGCGTCGGCTCCCCGGCGGCGCAGGGCACGGCGCGCGGTGCGGACGGCCGCCGCCGCCAGCGCCGCCGCGCCGAGCGCCTTGATCGGGTTGCGGCGATCGAGCGCCCGGACGGAGAGGAAGTCGATCTCGAAGCCGGCATCGGGAACGAGGGTCGCCTCGAGGCGGTCCCGCGTCCCGAGGAAGGAGACCCCGGCTCCTCTAGCGCGCAGTGCGTCCGCGACGGCGAGCGCCGGCACCACGTGCCCGGCGGTTCCTCCGGCGGCTATGACGACCGTTGGCACCGCTTCGAGAGCTCCTTTGTGTTCCATTAGCTGACGCGCGGCCGCCCTCGAGGACCCGCAGTTTCGCACCCCGGGCGCGGGCGGCGTTCCCGCGACTCCGCCGAGTGGGGCTGCTAGCCGGCGCTGTGCGCTGCCGCGGGGCGACCGGGCGCCCGCGCGCCACGTTCAGCATCAGCCCGACGGCGGCCAGCATCACGAGCAGGTTGCTGTTTCCGTACGAGACGAACGGAAGCGGGATCCCCGTCAGCGGCGCGAGTCCCAGGACGGCGAACAGGTTCACGACCGCCTGGATCAGGATCAGCGCCGTGAGGCCCGTGGCGAGCAGCTTGGAGTACAGGTCGCGGGCCTGCTGAGCGGTGCGAAATCCCGCGTATCCGAACAGCGCGAACAGGCCCACGAGCACGGTGATTCCGAGCAGCCCGAGCTCCTCCCCGATCACCGCGGCGATCATGTCCGTGTGGGCCTCGGGGAGATAGAAGGCCTTCTGCACGCTCTCCCCCAGCCCCACCCCGAACAGGCCGCCGGAGCCGAGCGCGATCGCCGCCTGGATCCCCTGGAACCCCGCACCGCCCGGGTCCGCGGTCGGATCGAGGAAGCTGGTCAGCCGGTCCTGCCTGTAGGGCTCGAGCGTGATCGCGACCACCGCGACCAGCGCGAGCGCGCCAGCGACCACGACCAGATGCCGGAGGCGCGCACCACCCGCGAGCAGCAGCGCCGCGACCGCGAATCCTGCGACCAGGGCGCTCCCGAGGTCGGGCTCGACGACGATCAGCCCGCACGCGAGCGCGACCACGACGAGGTAGGGGAACATCGTGCGGACGTTGCGAACCGTCCTCGGCC
>Ga0184637_10000775_pt1 | contig 22908 bp, 21 predicted proteins | sample PLM3_127_b2_FD_133143 | JGI IMG/M metagenome (GOLD analysis project Ga0184637, IMG submission 133143) | Groundwater sediment microbial communities from an aquifer in East River, Colorado, USA - PLM3_127_b2 | ecosystem: Environmental > Terrestrial > Soil > Riparian zone | place: USA: East River... | reverse complement strand
TGGTGTGCATGAGCCCCCTCAACCCCTATCTGGTGGTGCGGGCCCGGGCGGGCGAGGAAGTCCACGACTTCCCCGTCTCGGAGGCGCTGGCGCTCTGGCGTCGTTTCCGGCTGGGTCGCGAGCCGCTAGCCTCCCGGATGGCGGTGGTCGGGAGCGACGCGGCCATGCCGCGCGTCAAGTTCTTCACCTGCGGCGAGCGCGAGCACCCGTCGGCGCCGCCCACCGGTCTCGCCGTCCTCGCGATCGCGGCGGAGCGCCTCGGCTGGGAGGGCCTGCGCGCGGCCCGGCATGTGATCACACCGGCCGGCGTGATGGAGGTGCCGCGAGTGCATGCGCTGGCGGACCGCACGACGACGCTCGAATTCCCGACCGTCCTGGTCGCGCTCGACTCCCGGAACGGTTCCATCGCGTGAGCGCTCACGCGAGCCGCCTCCTGCGCGTGGTCTTCTCCGCCCTGAATGACATCGAGGAGTGGCAGCTCGGTGACCCCGAGCAGGCCGCCGCCAAGGGCTACCCGCGGCGCCACGCTGCGGGCGCGCTCGACGATCGCGGGATCGTCTTCGCCGACGTCACCGTCGATGCGGCCGGCGGGAGGATCGTCTGCCACGAGGTGAACGGGCCGAACGCCGTCGGCTCCGACGCGCTCACCGGCGAGAGCTCCCTGCGGGCCGCGAACGAGGCGAGCCAGGCCCTGCAGCGAGCCCGGGAACTGGGGCTCGTCCTGCAGGATGGGCGGCTCGCACGCCCGGTCGTGACGGTGCACGCCCACCAGCACTGGAAGGCCTTCCGCACGGGAGGCGAGTTCTACCCCCGCGTGGGCCTCTTCGCGGAGCGGCTCGAGGCGGAGCTTCCGGAAAACGAAGTGCGCGTGCGCGGGCCCGGCGAGGCGCTCGGCGCAGAGGCGGTCTCCGTGCTCGCCGGAGACGTGCCGGCGGTGGCGGCGGGCCTGACCGTCGATCGCACGTCCGGCCGCTTCGAGCTTCAGGGCCGACCGGTGATCTTCCTCGGCAACCCCAATCTCGTCCCGGAGCTGATCCGGACCCGAAAGCTGACGCCGGAGGCGCTGCTCGGCCGAGGCCTCGATCTGCGTGCGTTCCACGCCTGGCGCCTGGTCCCGACCTTCCACGACAAGGCGTTGCAGCAGCGCTTGTTCGAGGGAACCGGAATCGAGCCGCTCCGCCACTTCGAGGCGCGCTCCGAACAGGAGGCGCTGCACGCGACCCGGGAGCTCCTGCGCATCGGTCCGGTGGTCCTCAAGCCGAACGCCACCAGCGGGGGAATCGGTGTCCAGGTGGTGGTCCCGGCCATGCCGGACGCGGAGATCCGGGGCCGCATCGCCGCCCTGGTCGCGGACTGCCGCGCAAAGTACGGCGAGAACGCCGAGGCAACCCTCTTGCCGATCCGCGGCTTCGAGTTCGTCCGCTCGACCGGCTATCCGATGTCGGACGGCGAGCACCTGTGGGACCTGCGGATCGCCCTGCTCTTCGAGCCCGGACTGGCGCAGGTCTTCCCGGTCTCGCTGCGCGTGGCCCCCCGGGCCTTCGACGCGAACGGCTTCCACCGCGATCGCGACCAGTGGGTGTCCAACGTCAGCGGCCGCGACGGACACTGGCTGCTCTCGGGGATGGACGACAAGGTGCTGCTCGCGGTGGGCCTGCCTCCGCCGAGAGTCGAGGGACTGTTCAGGGCGTGCGTGGACTGGACGCAGCGGGCCTGGGACGGCGCGGCCCGCGATTCGAGCGGCCTGGGCTCCGCCTACGAAGACGAGTGTGAGCGGAGCGACCCGGATTTCTATCCGGCCGAAAAGTTCCAGGTCGCGGAGCCCGGCCGCTCGAAGCGGGTCGCGACGCGCCACCCGGTGCTCCGAATACTCGAGGACCGCTGGAGCCCGCGCAGCTTCGCCGACCGCCCGGTCGACCCGGAGGCGCTCCGGAGCCTGTTCGAGGCCGCGCGGCTCGCGCCCTCCGCCCACAACACGCAGCCCGCCCGCTTCCTGCTCGGGCGCAAAGGCGCCGGCGACACCTATTCGCGTCTCTTCGAGTGCCTGAGCGAGGGCAACCAGGAGTGGGCGCACTCGGCGCCCGTGCTGGTGCTCGCCGCCACCCTACGCCAGCGCTTCAGCCCGGTCGCTTCCGCGCTGGTGCCCTATCCGCACGGTACCCACGACCTCGGACTCGCGGTGATGTCGCTCCTGCTCCAGGCGCAGGCTCTGGGCCTGCACGCGCATCCGATGGCCGGCTTCGATCCCGAGCTGGCGCGCGCGAGCTTCGCCATCCCGGCGCTCTTCGAGCCGATGGTGGTGATCGCCGTCGGCTACCTCGGGAATCCGGACTCGCTACCCGATGCGCTGCGCGTCCGAGAGCTAGCCCCGCGCGCGCGGCGCCCGCTCGAGGAGCTGGTGTTCGAGGGCGCTTGGGGTCGGGCCTCTCCGCTCCTCGTCCCCCCGGCCTGACGCTCCCCGTGCGGATGCGTCAGTGCAGCAGCATCCAGAGCGCCCGGCGGCGGAAGTTCTGCGCGCGCCTCGAGAGCCGGCGGAGCTCCCGCTGCATGCGGGACATGCGCGGGACGCGGGGATCGCGGAACGTGAAGAGCCGTCTACCAGTTTCGAGCGCCAACGGGACACCGTCGAACCGCTCGACCCCGACGTGCAGTCCCGGATGTTCGACGTCCTCGGCGTCGATCTCGACGAACCCAGCGCGCTGGAACAGCGACCGGATCCATACGTCGTTGTTGATTCGTGACCGCCCCCTGGCCCAGACGACGATGGCTCCGGCGGCGCAGAGCTGGGGAAGGAGCGCGACCGCGCGGGCGATATCGGCCTCGTCGAGGTAGGTCAAGAAGCCGGCGAGGATGATGAGGGAAGCCGGTACGGCACCGGCGTACGCGTCGCTGAGGCCGGCGTCGGCTTCGACGACGGAGATACCGGCGAGGCCGAGCTCGCGCGCTCTGGATCGCGCGATCGCGGCGTTTCTCGCGTCGAGCTCGATCAGCCTGGCCACGACGTCGTGACGGCGAGGGTGGTCCGCGAGGACGCCGAGGAGATCGTGGCCCTGCCCGGCGCAGACGCTGACCACGCTGATCCGACCCGGCGCTGCCCGGTCGAGCACCGAACGGAGCTGCCGCTGGAGCACCGCGAGTCGGCGCGAGAAGCGCGAGTCGGGATCGTCGTAGTGGCGATGCCACGCGAGCCAATCGGTGCCGCGCACGCAGTCATCGTAGCGTCCGTCGCTCGGCGCGCGATCGGTGGCGTCCGTCGGGGTATCGCTGTACAAGATCCCGTGCCAGCCACGAGCCGGAGGCGAGCGGAGTTCACTCGAGGCGAGCCGAGTTCACTCAGAATGGGCAAGGCCATGGGCATGACGACCGGGATCCTCCCCGATACGGTGCTCGAGATCACGACCGGGATCGGCTGCCGCGTCGCCTGCCGCTTCTGCCCGCAGTCGCGTCTGGCGCGCGCCTACCGCCGCAGGCCGGGGGGGAGCGTCCATCTCATGACTTTCGAGGTCTTCGCGAGCTGTGTACGCAAGCTCCCCCTGCACGTGGACGTCGACTTCTCCGGCTACGCCGAGCCCTGGGGCAACCCCGAGTGCACGCGGATGCTCCACTTCGCACTCGAGCGGGGCCACGGCCTGCGCATCCACACCACCCTGCGAGGGGTGACGCGGTCGGACGTCGACCTGCTCGCGACGATCCCGCCCGCCCGGCTGAAGCAGCTCTCGGTGCACCTCCCCTCGCGCGACCCGGGCCTCGAGCGCCACCCGGCCGATCCCGCCTATCTCGAGCTGCTGGCGAGGCTCCTCGAGACGGGAATCCCGCTGCGTCTCAACGTGCACGGCTCGGGCCCCGATCCGGAGGTGGCGTGCCTGCTCGCCGCCCACGGGGTCGAGCCGCCCCCACCCCGCGACACCCACACGCGGGCCGGAAACCTGGACCTCTCCGGCGGCGCCGCGCTCGGCAGCCGTCGCCCGCCGGCGAGGATCGCCGGGAAGCTCGGCTGCCGGCGACCGGGCTGGAGGGTGCTCCTCCCGAACGGAGAAGTGGCCCTGTGCTGCATGGACTACGGGCTCGACCACGTGCTCGGCAGTCTCCTCGAATCGGACTTCGAGACGGTCTTCTACGGCGCTGCGTGGTCGAGGGTGCTGCGGGCGTGGGAGGACGAATCGCTCGCCGTCCTGTGTCGCACGTGCGAGGTCTGGGCCTTCGTGCGCGGCGGGCCGGAGGCCAAGCCCCTTGCGCACTAGGACGGTTCGCGGGATCGCGCCTGCGCTCTGCGCCGTCGTGCCGACCTGTCGGCGCCCCGTTCTATTGCGCCGGGCGCTGGCCTCGATCGCCGGCCAGGAGATCGCCCCGGCGGAGGTGATCGTCGTGGACGACTCGGGCAGCGACCTCGAGACCACGCGCGCGATCGCCGCGGCGGCCGATCTGCCCCGGGTCCGCGTGGTGGCGAATCCGAGGACGCGCGGCGTGAGCGGCGCGCGCAACGCGGGCGCGGCGCTCGCGCGCGGCCCGCTGCTCGCCTTTCTGGACGACGACGATGAGTGGCTCCCGTCGTTCGTGGCCGAGGCGCTCGCCTGCCTGCGCCGCGATCGCCTGGACCTGGTGTGCGCGGGCTTCGTGAACCGGCTGCCGGACGGCCGGGAGCGGCCCGGGAAGCGCGCGCCCCGGAGCCTGCAGACGCGGGCCTTCCTGGTGCGCAACGGCGGGCTGCGCGGTTCGAACCTCCTGATCCGGCGGGAGCTCTTCGCGGCGGTCGGGGGCTTCGACGAGTCGCTCCCGGCGCTCAACGACAACGACCTCGGCGTGCGCCTCTCGCTCGAGCCCGGGCTCCGCTACGGCGCCGTCGACCGCCCGCTCGTCCGCTACCACGTCCACGGCGGCGCGCGGCTCTCGACCCCTCGCTCGCCGGCGCGGAGCGCGGGCGTGCGGCGCTTCTACGAGCTCCACGCCCAGCGCATGGGCGCGAGCGGGCGGCGCGCCTTCCGGGCGCACGTGCTGCGCATCTGGGGGGTGGACGAGCACGGGCGGCCCGAGGGTGGGACGGCGCCGTGACCCGCCTGCGCACGGGCGCCATCGTCCTTGGCTACAACCAGCAGGAGTACATCGAGTACTCGCTGCGCTCGCTGCTGCCGCACGTAGAGCACGCGGCCGTGCTGGTTCCGGACGCGCCCTTCGCGGCCTACAACCCGCGGGCCCGCGAGCAGTTCGCGGCGCGCGACGGTACCCGCGAGATCCTGGCCGCGCTCCAACGGGAGTTCGGAAACCTGTCGGTCCTCGAAGGGGTCTGGCACGCAGAGCCGGAGATGCGGGAGACGGGGCTCCAGCACCTGCGGAGCCATGGCGCCCAGGTCTGCCTCTCGGTGGACGCGGACGAGATCTATCCGGACGGCGCCCTCGAGCGGCTCCACACCGTGATTGCAGAGGCGGACGCGCCGGGCACGGTCTACTTTGCGCGCTACCTCACCTGCTACAAGAGCTTCGAGTACGTGGTGGAGTCGAGCCACCGGATGGCCGTGGCCGTCCATCTCGCGCGCGACACGCACTTTCCGCGGCGCCGGCGCGCTTCGGGCGCGCGCCGCGACCTCCCGGACGAGATCTTCTTCTGGCACCTGGGCTACGTGCTGAGCGACGAGCGCATGTGGGAGAAGATCCGGACCTTCTCCCACGCGCACGAGGTCCTGCCCGGCTGGTACCAGGAGAAGTGGCTCGCCTGGACCCCGGAGACGCGCGACCTCTTCCGCAAGCAGCCGGCCTCGCGCTGGCCCCGGACGGTCCGCATCGACCCGCGGGCCCTGCCCGGGATCCTGCACGGCCACCCCTACTTCCCGGAGCACGCGCTCCCCGAGCCCACGCGGGTGCAGCGGGCGGCCGGGTGAGCCCCGCCGGCTATCCGAGCCTCGTCGTGATCGGCGCCATGCGCAGCGGCACCACCAGCTTTCACTCCCTGCTCGGCCGTCATCCGCAGATCTTCATGTCGCCGATCAAGGGCCCGGGCCTCTTCCTCGATCCCCGCGAGCCGATCGACTATCCGAGCAAGTACCGCTCGACCCACGAGAAACGCCGCCGCCTCTCGGACGCGGAGCTGCTCGCGGCCATGCGCGAGGGCTGGCAGGGTGAGCGACACTTTGGAGAGTCTACGGATCTCTACTCCCGCTACCCGGTGGCCGGGGGCGGTGTCCCGCGCAAGATGCTGCGGTGCAATCCGGAGATCCGGCTCCTGTACCTGCTGAGGCACCCGGTGGAGCGCCTCCTGTCGCAGTTCCGCTTCGAGCGCGCGAAGCCGTACCACCCCGCTCCCCGCTCGCTCGGCGCCTACCTCGACAGCGCCGCCGACCCGATCGGCGCGAGCCGGTACGCCTCGCAGCTCCGCCGCTTCCTGGCGAGCGGCTTCCGCCGGGAGCGCATCCACGTGCTCGTCTTCGAGGAGCTCCTCGCGGCACCCCAGCGGGAGCTGGCGCGCATCACCGACTTCCTGCGGATCGACGCCTGGCCGCGCGGCGCGGCGACGACCCTGCCCCATCTGAACGCGAGCCCGCCGTGCGACACCGCGGCGACGCCCGCCGAGCTCGAGCGGCTGCGCAAGGAGCTCGACCCCGAGGTGCGCGCCCTCGAGACCGCGGTCGGCCGGCGGATTGCGGCCTGGGATCTCGCGCCCGGCTGATCGCCCGCGCCGCGGGCGAACGTAGTGAAGCCGTCTAGCTGGAAGTGGCTGTCGATGATGATCCTGTCCGCCTGCTTCCGCCCGAGCGCATCGCGCACTTGCCACAGCGCCGCCGACCAGATCTCCCCGTCTTCATGCTCGTGATCGCCGGGCGAATGGTCGAAGGCCTCGTAGCTGTGCGGGGAGTCGAGCCCAAAAGCCGGGACCACCAGCAGCCACGAGAACCGGTGCTCGCTTGGCTCACCCGCGGAGCGGAGCTGCTCGCGCCGGACGAGCCATGGCGACGGCACGCAGAGCAAGAGCACGGGAAGGGACACTTTCACGAGCAAGGCCCGCGCGAAGTACAGCGGGTCTTGCTCGTGAAAAAACGAGCATCGAGTACTTGGTCGCCAGCGCCAAAGCCAGTAAGACCGGCAGCCATGCTGCGTGGCGCAAGCGTTGCTCGCGCGGAGCACGCGCCAGTCGGGAACCGCTGTACGACGCGGAAAAGAAGAAGAGCGTAGCCGCAGCACCGGTCGTCGCGAGCGCGGAATGCGCGATCCACAACGGACAGGTTCCGAGCAGCCATGCCGCGACGCAAGCCGCGAAAGAGCGTTAGACGAGACATCGACGTTGGGTGCGCGCGCCTTGGCCCCGCGCGGCTTATCGAAACAACCACCGACACTTGCGTGCCCGCAGCCTACGGTCAATTTTGCAGGCCGCTCGCAGCGCGAGCCGCTGCTCGGCCGCACAGATGGCCCGCTCGAGCCGCGATCTGATTTCCAGGTCGGGATGTCATCTCGAGTTCTCCGCGCTCGAGACGGTCTCCCGACCCGGGAAGGGGGCTCGATGCGCGGCCAGTTGCGGCGACGAGAAGTCGAAGGTCCCCCCTGTTCTTCCCGCTCGGGAAGCTGCGCTTCCCGTGGGGATTGGGTTCTGGGTGTATACTGGGTGGCGCTCGTGGGCGTATGAGAGAATCATCACCGCCGGCAGCGTGAGATCGAGCGCTTTACCGGCCTATCCGTGCGTCACACCCTACGCCGACTGTACAGCTCGCCGAAGTTGACGATGATGGATACGTTCGCTGATCTGCGTCGCAAAGCCCGCGCACGCCTGCTCACGATGCATTTTGAGAGCGGTGTGGGCCACATAGGCGGCAACCTGTCATCGATCGACATTCTTCTCCACCTCTACCATCGGGTCATTTCGCGCGATGACGTGTTCGTCCTCTCCAAGGGCCACGCCGCAGGGGCGCTCTATACCGCGCTTTGGTCGATCGGTCGCCTGACCGACGACGATCTTCGGCAATTTCATGGCAACGGGACGCGATTGAGCGGCCACCCGCCGGTCAAGAAAATCCAGGAGATCCTGTTCGCCACCGGAAGCCTCGGACACGGATTGTCTCTCTCGGCGGGGGTCGCGCTCGGGAAGCGTTTCCGATCGGAGCCCGGACGGGTCTTCTGTTTGCTATCGGACGGGGAGTGGAACGAGGGGTCCACGTGGGAGGCGCTGATCTTCAGCAAGCATCACCGCCTGGAATCGCTGTGTCTGATCGTCGACGCGAACGGCCTGCAGGGGTTTGGGACCACCAAGGAGGTGGCCGATCTCGGGTGCCTGGCTGAGAAACTTCGGGCGTTTGGACTCCGGACAGACGAGATCGACGGGCACGACATCAAGGCCATCAGCGCCGCGTTCGCTCTGGACACGCCCGGGCCACGTGCCGTCGTAGCGCATACGAAGAAGGGAAGTGGCGTGTCGTTCATGGAAGACAAGATGGAGTGGCATTACCGCTCGATGACTCCAGAGCAGTATCAGCAGGCCCTGGACGAGGTGAATCGCGCGTGAGAAGCGTCCTCTGCGACAGCTTGGTGCGCCGCGCCGACGATCACCGGTTCATCTTCTTGACCGGCGACCTCGGGTACAATGCGCTGGAGCCGTTGCGCGAGGCGATGGGACAGCGGTTCATCAACGCCGGAGTGGCCGAGCAAAACATGGTGGCGGTTGCCGCCGGGCTCGCGATGAGCGGCCTGCGCCCTTGGGTGTACAGCATCGCGCCGTTCCTGTACGGCCGCCCGTTCGAGCAGATCCGTAACGACGTTTGCCTTCACGACCTTCCTGTCATGCTGGTCGGCAATGGAGGCGGCTACGCCTACGGCGTGATGGGGTGCACGCACCACGCGCTGGAGGATTACGGTGTGCTGCTCGCGCTGCCTAATCTTTGTGCCTTCGTCCCAGCCTTCGCGCTCGATGTGCCGGCGTTGATCGCCAAATTGAAGGACTTTTCGCACCCGGCGTATCTGCGTCTCGGCAAGTGCGAGAAGCCCGACGATCTCGTGCTGCCCGATTATGCGCCATGGCGCCGGTTGGTGAAGGGAGGCGGAGCCACGATGATTGTGGTCGGTCCATTGGCAGGTGGCGTTCTCGGCGCCGTAAGGCGTCTCGACGAATCCCGGCGGCCGGACGTCTGGGTGGTGACGGAATTGCCGATCGTCGCGCGCGAGATTCCCAGCGAGTTCCTCGAGGATCTGGAGCGCTCGCAGCATCTATTCGTCGTCGAAGAGCACGTCGCGCACGGGGGTGTGGGCGAGATGCTCGCGCGGTCACTGATGCTCCTGGGAGCCGTTCCCGAGACACTTACACACCGCTATGCGTTGGGTTACGTGTCGGGCCTGTATGGCTCGCAGCAGTTCCACCGCCGGGAGTGCGGTTTGGATCCGGAAAGCCTGGTGGCGTCCTTGGACCGGTCGTGACGGATCTCGCGCAGCGAGTCGAGCGCCTGCAAGGACCAATTCTGGTCTTGGGTGCCAGTGGATTCGTCGGTGCAAACCTGTTCAGAACGATCCTGAGGTTTCGGAAGGACGTGTTCGGTACCGCGATGTTGATGCCGCCGTGGCGCCTCGAAGATCTGCCGGAAGAGAATGTCGTCGTGGTGGATTTGCTGGTCGACTCGAATTTGGATGCACTCTTGAACGAAGTGCGTCCCCGGACGGTCTTCAACTGCGTGTCGTATGGGGCGTACTCCTTCGAAACCGACGCGCAACTCATTTACCAGACGAACTTCAACTTGACCGCCAAACTCCTCCAGCGACTGGGTACCCAGAAGATCGCCTGTTACGTCCACGCCGGCAGCTCCTCGGAGTACGGTGACCGGTCAGCAGGACCTCGCGAAGACGATCTCCCCGCGCCCAACAGCGACTACGCGGTCTCCAAAGCGGCGTGTGCCAACTTGCTCCACTACTGGGGCAAAAAGCAGGCTCTGCCGTGCGTGAACCTGCGGCTCTACTCGGTTTACGGGCCGTTGGAAGATTCGTCGCGGCTAATTCCGACCGTGGTCCGTTTGGGGACGCAGGGGAGATACCCCGAATTGGTCGACCCCCAGGTCTCGCGTGATTTCGTATACGTGGACGATGTTTGTGAGGCATTCGTGACCGTGGCCCTCAACCTTCGTGACGAAGACTTCGGTGAATCATTCAACATCGGTAGTGGCCGGAAGACGTCGATCGCTGACGTCGCCGCGGCGGCGGCCAAGCTCTTCGGTATCGCGACGCCCCCGGTCTATCGATCCATGCCGAATCGAGCTTGGGATCTGAGCGAGTGGTTCGCGAATCCCGCCAAGACGCGCGATCGTCTGGGATGGGCGGCGACCACCAATTTCGACGACGGCCTTGCCCGCACCGCGGAGTGGTATCGCGGCCTGCAGGACAAGGAACGGTTCCACGCGGCGTCGAAGCAGTTCGGTCTGGATACCAAGCACAGCATCAGCGCAATCATCGCCTGCTACAAGGATGATCAGGCGATTCCGATCATGTATGACCGCCTGCGGGCCATCTTTGACAAGCTCAAGGTCGAGTATGAAATCATCTTCGTCAACGATGACAGCCCCGACGGGAGCGAGGAAACGATCTGCGAGCTGTCGCGCCGCGACCGGCGCGTCATCGGAGTGTGTCACTCGCGGAATTTCGGTTCGCAGGCCGCGTTTCGAAGCGGCATGGAGATCGCCAGCAAGGGCGCTTGTGTGCTTCTCGACGGCGACCTGCAGGACCCGCCGGAGCTGATCGAGCAGTTCGTCTCCCGGTGGCGGGAGGGCTACGACGTGGTCTATGGCGTGCGCGGGAAACGCGAAGCACCGATCCTGATGCGGTGGGGCTACAAGGCATTCTATCGAATCTTCGATTATTTCTCGTATCTTCGCATCCCCCACGACGCGGGGGATTTTTCCCTGATCGACCGCCGCGTGGTGCAGTGGATCCTGAGCTTTCCGGAGCGGGACCTCTTTCTCCGTGGGGTGCGGGCGTTCGCCGGATTCAAGCAGATCGGCGTGGATTACGTACGGCCTGAACGCATGTTCGGGGTCTCGACGAACGACCTGCTGAAGAACATCGGGTGGGCGAAGAAGGGCATCCTCTCTTTCAGCAACACGCCCCTGAACATGCTGAGCTTCGCGGGAAGCGCGCTGCTCATAGTGACGTTGGCGCTCGGGGTCGCCCAAGTCTTGGCTCGGCTGTTCCTCCCGCAGCTGGCTCCCAAAGGTGTTACAACCCTCCTCCTCACGATCCTGTTCTTCGGGTCGGTGAACTTGTTCGGGATTGCGGTGCTCGGCGAATACATCGCGAAGATCTTCGAGGAGGTCAAGCAACGCCCCCATTTCATTCGCCGTAGCATCATCAAGGATGGAGAAATCCGGTCGGCCAGTGAAGTTTCAGGACAGATCCGTTCCGCGCCCTGACCGGTCCAACACCAGGCAATGCCGCTCCTCCAACGCAAGAACCTGGCGCACAGCGCGACGGAACGATGGCGGCCGCCAGTGTTTCGACCGCCGATCACCTCCTGGCAGCGATTGGGGAATGGGATCCGTCGGTTCTTCGATCTCCAGGCAGGCTCGATCTGGAAAGATCTCGCCGTGGAGTTGCCCACGCTTCGTGGCAAGGTGCTGGACGTGGGGTGTGGAGCGCAGCCTTTTCGGGGACTACTGTCTTCGCAGGCGACCTATTTCGGCATCGATACGGTCGACGCAAAGACACACTTCGGGTACGAGATGCCGGACACTCTCTACTATGCGGGGAACACGTGGCCCGTGACGGATGAATCGTGTGACGTCGTCGTGTGCACCGAGGCGCTGGAGCATGTCGTCGATCCAAGCGCGTTCGTGGGCGAGATGCACCGATGCCTTCGCCCCGGCGGACGTCTCCTGTTGACGGTCCCGTTCGCTGCGCGATGGCACTTCATCCCCTACGACTACTGGCGTTTTACGCCCTCCGGGCTCAGCGTCCTCCTGGGACGGGGCGGTTTTACGAAGGTCGAAGTCTACGCACGCGGAAACGCGGTCACCGTCGCGTGCTACAAGGTGATGGCGTTGATACTGCCCTTCTTGCTGCCACAGAGCAGTAGACCGCTTTGGAGCTGGAGCGCGCGGGTCCTGGGCGTGGCGGCCCTCCCGGTGTTCGTCGGGGTAGCCCTGATCGGCAACGCTTCGCTACGACTTTCTGGCGGAGATGATTGTCTGGGGTATACGGTACTGGCGGAACGCGCCGATGGTCGGGCCGGCGAGGAACTCCACCGGTTGTGAGCGTGTCCCCTCTGGTGGTGCGTCCGTGTCCGCTGTGCGGATCGAGCGACGACTCGCAGGTAGTGGCTCGAGCGCGGTTCGACGCTGATCGGTTGGACGAATTCGCGTTCTCCTCGCGCAAGCCTCCGGATTATATGCACCACAGGCTGATCGCGTGTCCCGTCTGCGACGTGGTGTATGCGAGCCCGCTTCCCGCGACGCCCCAGTCCCTTGCGAAGGCATACGAGGACGCGGCGTTCGACAGCGACGAGGAGAGCCGTTACGCGAGTTTGACCTACGCCCGATTGCTCGCGCGCATCAAGGCAACGCTGCCTGATCTGATCGGGGCCATCGACGTCGGAACCGGCGACGGGGCGTTTCTCGAGCAACTGCTCGCCCAAGGGTTCACCGATGTCGTTGGAGTCGAGCCATCCAGAGCACCAATTCAAGCAGCCAAGGCGCAGATCCGTCCCCTGATCCGTTCGGGTCCGTTCGAGTTCCAGCAGGGAGACGAAGGCCGCTTCAGCCTCGTCACGTGCTTTCAAACTCTAGAACACCTCTACGGTCCCGCGGCGTTTTGCCGGCACGCATATGCCATCCTGAAGGACCACGGTGCCATCCTGGTCGTCTGTCACAATCGGCGTGCGGCGTCAGCAAGGCTCCTCGGCACGAAATCGCCGATCTTCGACATCGAACACCTGCAATTGTTCTCGCCACAGAGTCTCCGGAATCTATTGGAGCGGGTGGGATTTTCCGCCATTCGAATCCTACCGGTCTGGAACACCTATCCCCTCCACTATTGGTTGAAGCTATTCCCGCTTCCGGAGGCCCTGAAGCGTCCCTCCCTACGGCTGTCCAAGACAATCGGAATCGGGTACCTCCCGGTTTCGATTCCCGCAGGGAACATCGCAGCCATCGGCTACAAACACGCGCGAGAGGAGCTCGCTGGCCAAGGCGTGGTCGATTGATTGGCTTCGATCAGGTTCATCCCCTCTCCCCGCTTGCAGGGAGAGGGTTAGCCTGAGGAGCGAGGGAACCAGCGATGCGCCGCGGGTTCAATCTGGCACTCGGCATGGCCCTCACGGGATTGGCTGTCTGGACCCTCTATCGCGTGCTTCAGCTCGCGATGACGACGGAGCTCGGCCCCGACGGCGGCTACTTCGTGGTCCGCTCGTGGCAGGTTCGCGACGGGGAGATCCCCTACCGGGATTTCTACTGGTGGCACACGCCTGGGATCCTCTACCTCCTGCGCTACAGCGCTTCCCTGTTCGGAGAAAACCATGCCAGCCTCGCGTGGCAGGTCCTGATTCAGCAGCTTGCGACCCTGATCCTTCTTCTGGCCGTGATGCGGCGCCTGTTCGATTCATCGCTTCGACCACTGGCGCTGGGGGCCACGGTGTTCCTCGCCTCAGTGCCAATCTTCGAGGGGCTCGCTTTGATGCTCGAGCCGCCGATGAACCTGTTTGGTTGGCTGGCCCTGTGGCTCGCGCTCGGGGTCGGCCAGCGGGCAAACGACCACGATCGGCGCACCTGGGCCCTGGCGTTTGCCGCGGGGCTCGCCGCCGGACTCTCGTTTTGGATGAAACAGCAGGGCGCGCTGTTCGTTCTGCTTGTCGCGGTGCTGCCGTCGTTGGCGAGCGGCCGCCAGCGGCTACGCCCGGCGCTGGTCAGCGCGTTGGGCGCGGCGCTGATCCCGCTGTCGTTCGTGGCCGTCCATCCCGACGCCGTTGTTCCCGCCTGGCACATGTTCGGCGACCTCACCCGCTATGCTACCGGACAGGACAAGTACGCTGTCGGCGATACCAGCTACTGGATTCGCAGGGCGCCCTGGGTAGGCATCCTCCCGCTGCTCGCCGCCGTCGCAGCAACGGTGCGCCTCTTCCTGCCGGGCGATCCGGTCGAGCGGCGACGCGCTCGGCTGGTGGCGGCGTGCGCGGCGACCGGCGCCGTCTTGACGCTGCCCTGCTTCTTCCAGCCCTACGCCCACTACTTGCTGGTGCCGTTGCCTTTCGCTGTGCTCGCCTTGGCTTTCCTCGTGCGGCTCGGCAGCAGAGCGGGCTGGCGCTGGGCGGCAGTCACGGCGTGCGCGAGCGCGGCGGCCGTCGTGATTCCTTCCTGGCGCATGGCCAATGATTTCGAGCGGATCCTGCTCCACGATCTCCGTCCCGGCGGCCTTCGCGAAGAGCGACGAATCGCCGCGTTCATCGCCCGCCACGCTGGCTCGGCGCCGCGCGTCTACATCGCCCCCAACGTCCCGCAGTATTACGTTCATACGGGGAAAATGGGAGTCGACGGGGACTACATCTATTTGCCGGACGACGCTCGCGTGCGCGCATCGCTGACGTCGGGGGTTCCGGCCTTCATCGTCAACCGCGGCGGTGCGAGCATCGCCCACTACGAGAGCCTCTTCCACGCCGCCGGATACACGCTGACCGACCGGCGACCCCGCGTTTCTGCGTGGAAGCCGCCTGCCCGGATCCCCATACGCTGAGAACCTGGTGGCTCGGGGTCCAGGCCGCTACGCGCCGAGCCCGCGGCGGCGCTCGCGCTCCTGCGTCACGAACTTGAGATAGCTGTCGGCCTCCTTCTGGACTTGCTCGTCGCTGCGGGCAGACCGGAAGGCGACCTCGGCGTCGTCGAACCGGTTCGCGCCCAGCTGCGCCACGCCGATCAGGAGGTAGACCCGGCCGCGCTGGTCCGGCTTCGCCTTCGCGAGTCCCTGCTTCAGCACCGCGACGGCCTCCTCGAAGCGGTCGCGCTGCAGGTACACCTTCCCGAGCAGCATGTAGAGCTGGGCGTCCTCCGAGAGCTCCGCTCCCTTGGTCAGGGGCTCGACGGCCCGTTCTCCCTCGCGAGCCTGCAGGAAGGCGTTCGTGAGCAGCTCGTAGCTGTCCTCCTGGCTGGGGACCACTGCATCGGCCATGCCCTTCTCGAGCACGCCCGCCGCCTGGTAGGGGAGACCGTTCGCGAGCAGCAGCCTCGTCAGCGCGCGGATCTCGCGGTCCTGGTCGAGCAGGCCCTGTCGGTAGGCGAGCTGTACGGTCGACCGCGCTTCCTCGTCGCGATCCAGCTCGAAGTACGCCGCGGACAGCAGGATCCAGTAGCTCTTCTTGGTCGGCACGCGGGCCACGAGCGTCTCCAGCGTGCTCGCCATCTTGGCGAAGTCCTTGACCAGGTAGCAGGCGTGCGCGAGCAGCGAGAGCCACCCCTCGCGCGGTTCCGGAGTCAGGGCCACCGCCTGCTCGGCCGCCGTCACGGCCTCCTCGAGCCGCTGCATCTGGATCAGGATCACGGCCTTCAGGTAGAACGCCTCGGGCGTCGGCGCCTGCGCCGCCTGGAACCAGCGCTCGAGAACCTCTATCGCTTTGGGGAAGTCCGCGAGCTGTGCGTACAGGCTCGCGAGCTGGAAGGTCACCTGCTGGTCGGAGGCCGGGTCGAGGCCGCCGAAGCTCAGGGCCTGGCTCAGGTGTTTCGCAGCGCCCGGTAGGTCGCTCTTGTAGACGGCGACGTTTCCCAGGAACTGCTGGATCTTGGCCCGCTCGGCCGGGTTCAGCCTTCGGCTGCCGGCGATCTTGTCGAGGAGCGCTTGCGCCTCGGCGAGTTGGCCCGACTGCATCAGCTTGAGCGACGCGGCGAGATAGCGGGAGACCCGTTTGCTGATCATATAGACGACGCGCTTCGGCGGTTCAGCCTCCTCCGCTTCCGCCTCCGCTTCCGCCTTCGCCTCCGCCTCCTCGTCCGCGTCCGCCTCCGCCTCGATCTCCGCCTCCGCCTCCTGCGACTCTGCCGTGGGTTGCGCAGCCGCACCCTCGCCCGCAGGAGGACCGTACCCGTCCTGGGCGCCGACCGGGGGCGCGTGGGCCACCAGCAGGCCCACCAGAATCAGGATCAGGGCCGGGCGCAGGAACAATTCGCAGCACCTCCGAACGGAGTCCACGAGCTAGGTGTCGAGATCGAAGCGGACGATCACCTCGATCGCCTCGCGATCGACCGGTTTGCCCCCTTCCAGCTGGGGCTGGTACTTCCACTGCTCGACGGCGCGAACCGCCGCGTTCTCGAACACGAGATCGCTCGACTTCACGACCTTGACATTCTTCACGGTGCCGGCTCCGCTGACGGTGAAGCGGACATGCACCCATCCCTCGAGGCGGCGCTGCTGGGCCTGAGGGGGGTACTGCGGATCCATCCGCACCAGGGGCACCATGTCCCGATCCAACCCGCCATCTCCCCCGAAGCCTCCGCCGACGCCGAGAATGCCGCCGACGCCTCCCGCGCCCACGCCCATGGGCGCGGCCAGGGCGGCCACCTCGGCCCTGGCGTCGGAACCGGCCGCCTGCTCGATCGCCAGCGACGGAGCCGTCGGCGCCTTTTCCGGCTTCTCCACCTTGGGTTTCGCGCGCCGGATCGCCTCCACCTGACCGGAGCGGCGCAGCCGCGAGAACTCGATCCTCGCCGGCGCAGAAATCGTTGCCACCTCCCCCTCGGTATTGATCAGGGCCCGCAGCAGCGTGAAGAGCATCGCGTTGAGCGCGATCGCCATGACGAACGCGAGCGGAAAGCGAAGCGCCTTCACGTGGCTACTCGCCGGAACTGCCCGCCGCTCCGAGGGCGACCTCTTCGATTCCACCAGACCGCACCGCATCCATCACGCTGGCCAGGAGACCGGCCTTCGATGCTTTGTCGGCGATGATCACGACACTGTCGTCGGGGCGCTCGACGTGCAAGCGCTCGATGGTTCCTCGGACCTCGCGCAGATCCACCTGCTGCCGATCCATCCAGATCTCGCCGTTCGGCCGGATCGCGACCAGGATGTTCCCATCCTCGCGGTTCACCGCCGTCTCCGCGTCGGCTCGGCGAACCTCGACGCCCGCCGCCTTGACGAAGGACGTCGTGATGATGAAGAAGATCAGGAGGTTCAAGACGAAGTCCAGCATCGGCGCGAGGTCGATGCCGGTTTCCCCAGACTCCTCGGAATGACGCTTCGACGGCATCTCAGTGGACCGCCTTCACTCGCTCGTGCCGAACGAGATGTTCGAGACGCCTCCCTGGCGCACCTGATCGGCCACCTGCACCAGCACGCCGGTCTGCGAGTTCTGGTTGGCGACGACCATGACTCCGTAGTTGGGCTTCAGGGCGTGCAGACGCTCGACGTTGGCGCGCACCGCGCGCACGTCCACCAGCCGGTTGTCGAGCGTGATCTCTCCCTCGGCGGAGATGGAGATCATGATGCTTCCGGACTCCTTCTGGCCGGCCACCGCGCCGGATCGCTGTACCTCGAGCGCCAGCTCCTTCGTGAAGACCGCGGTGATGATGAAGAAGATGAGCAGATTGAGGACGAAGTCGAGCATCGGCGCCAGGTCGATCCCGCTGGTCTCCTCGGAATGGAAGTGCCGTCGCAGCCGCATGTCAGACCGCCAACCGGTCGGCGACCCGCTCGGTCTCGCGCCTGGCGCGCGATCCGAAGTGGTACACGGGGAAGAGACCGGTGATGCTCACGGCGAGCCCCGACAGCGTGCAGATCATCGCGTGGGACACGCCGGTAGCCATCGCGCGGGCGTCCGCGGAGCCTCGCAGGGCCATCGATTCGAACACCTCGAGCATGCCGGCGACGGTGCCGATCAGGCCCAGCAGCGGCGCCAGGGGCACCAGCACGCGGAGCAGCGGCATGTTGGAGGTCATGCCCGCATTCAGGCGGGAGATCATCGCGCGGCGGATCTGGCGGGCGGACCAGGAGTAGTGGTCCTGGCGCGCGTTCCAGTCCGCGAGCGTCTCTTGCACCTCGCGGGGCAGGAGCCGGTTGAAATACCAGAGGCGCTCGACCACCAGCGTCCACATCACCACGCCGCACAGGAGGATCCAGCCCACGAACGGGCCGCCGCCGTCCATCAGCTCCCTGACGGCGAACAAGGGCCAGAGCAGTACCTCCCGGAGCACCTCAAACACGGCGCGAGCCTTCCCCTCGCGGGAAATCGCCGCCGCCCAGCTCGCGAGCGCGGGCGCGCTCGAGACTCTCGGCCAGCAATCCCGCGCTCTGCTCGTCCAGAACCTGCACGATCGATCGCGAGAGCGAGCTCAGACCCGCGTTGACGAAGAGCAGAGGCACGGCGATTCCCAGTCCGAGGACGGTGGCGATCATGGCCTGCCCGATGCCGTTGGCCATCAGCTTGGGATCGCTGGAGCCCGACTCCGTGATGCTCTGGAACGTGACGATCATGCCGACCACGGTGCCGATCAGGCCCAGCAGGGGACCCGCGGCGACGGCCAGGCGCAGGAAGGCCTGGAAGCGCTCCAGCACGGGCACCTCGCGAAGCACGGCTTCGGAGATGCGCAGCTCGACGACCTCGGCGTCCTCCTCGATCGTGGCCGAATCGCCCTTGAAGGTGGCCAGCACGCGTCCGAGCGGATTGTCGTTCGAGGGGCGGTCGGTATGCTTGAGCTGGCGGCTGACGGCCGCGCGCGCCCGCACCAGATAGATGAACTGGTAGAGGGCGCAGAGGGCGCCGATGGTGCCGACCAGGATGATGACGTAGCCGACCGCTTCGCCCTTCTCGATGCGCTCCATCACGTTCGGCCTCTGCACGAACAGGGACAGCAGGATTCCGCGCGAGGGGTCGACGGCAGCCTCGACGTAGCCGCCCGTTGCCTGCACGACTCCCCGGGCCAGCTCCCGCAGGGTGGAGGATGGCTGGCGCGAGAGCACCGAGAGCGTTCTCACGCCCGGGAGATACGTGAGGTAGCGACCGCCGTCCGTCAGTGCGGTGAAGGCGCCGATGCGCACAACGGAGGCCGGCTTCGGACTGCCGTCTTCCGTCACGATGTTCGTGCGGAAGCGGGCCACGCGGCCCGTCTCCGTCATCTCCCGCTGCATCTCGAACCAGAGCTGCTCGAGCTCGGAGATCGACGGCAGGGACGTCGTCTTCGAGAGCTGGGCGAAGAACTCTTCACGGCCGGGATACTGGGCGCTGATCATGGAGTCGAACACCACGCCCGAGGCGTCTGCGGAGGCCTGGCGCACCACCCCGAAGAGTTCTCCGAGGCTGCCCAGCCGGGAGTTCCGGAGCTCGCCGAGCTCGGTGAGCTTGATCTCGTTGGCGTCGAATTGATGGGAGAGGTCCTGGCTGTGCGCAGCGGCGGCGTCCCTTTCGCGCTGCGCCTCCGCGAGCAACCCGGCCTGCTGGTCGCGCCGGGTGACGAACTCCTGCTCGCGCCCGGCGTTCGCCTGCGCTTGCCGCGCTCGCGCATTCCGCGTCTCTTCGAGCAGCTCTTCAAGGCTCCCGGCGGCGTGCGCGCTGGTGGAGACACCAATGAGTGTCGAGAGCCCGATCAGCATCACGAGACCGAAGCGGCCGAACACTAGCTGTCCTCCTTCGGCGCCGGAATCGGAGCGAACAGGATGTCGGGCGCCCCGAGCTTCTTGGCCACATGGGTGCCCTCCTTGAAGGCGTGCGCGTAGTGGTTGTCCACGACCCACGCCTTCTTGTCGGCGTCCCAGTAGCCGGTCTCCTTCCCGTCCATGGTCTGGTAGAGCAGCGACACGCGCCCGATGCGCAACAGCTGGACGGTCCGGTCGTCGCCCTCCCCGAGCTTGCCCTCGTAGGACTCGATCGTGCGCCCATACTCCATCTCGACCACGTAGGCCTCGACGATGCGTCGGTACTTCTCGGAAATGCTCACGTCGGCGCGCGTCATCATCTCCTTCAGCTTCGCGACGCGCGTGCTGCGCTCGTCGAGCAGGAAGGGCACGTCGAGATCCACGAAGCGCGCGAGCGTGTCGAGCATGTTCTGCATCAACGGCAGCACTTCGCGGGCGGTGGTCTCGATCTGCGCCAGCTCGGCGTTGGTGCCGTCGATCTCTTCCAGCTGCGACTTGATCTGCGTGACCAGCTGCGCGCTATAGGCCCCGAAGCTCTCGGTCTCCGCCCTGAGCTGGCGGTACTGCCCGAGCAGCTTCTCCGTCTCGTCGTCGATCTTGTCGATGCGCTCCTGCGCCTGCTTCGCGTCGCGGTCGGCCGCGCTCTGTTCTTCCACCACGGCGACGAACAGCTGGGGCTGTGCCAGCGCGGTCGGCGCCGCGAGCCAGCCGGCGGGTACCAGCAGCGCCAGCCAGGTGAGCAGCCGCGCCGCGGCGGCGACCCGGCGGCCCATGTTTCCGTTGGACACAGTTCTCTCCTCCGCCCAGCCGGCGATTCGCGACGGCTCAGCCCCGGGAAGCCGCACGAGGCGCTGCCCCCGCGCCGGCGGCTCCACTTTACGAGGGAGGGCCGTCGTGATGCAAGCCCCGCGGAGCCTGGGGGTCGACGAGGCGCCCGGCGGGGATGTGCTCGCCCTCCAGATCGCGACGGGTGCGGTGCTCCGGTAGCCTGTTGGCCCGACCAGCGAGGGAGAGGCCATGCCCGTCAAGATCGCCTTCGAGCTTTCGGATGCGGACCTCGAGTACTTCCGCAGCGCAATGCGCGAAGTGAAGACGACCGCACACGGCCTCGACGAGAAAGCCATCATCACCGCGGCGTCCCGTCTGGCGGCCGAGACGGGCGCGCGCGAGCTGCCCGAGTTCGTGAGGGAACGCCTGGGGAAGCTCGAGGTGCTGATCCGCATGCTCGACGACGCCGAGTGGCGGCTCGAGGGACGACACCGTGCGCGCGTGCTGGGAGCCCTCGCCTACTTCGCCGAGCCGGCGGATCTGATCCCGGATCAGATCCCGGGACTGGGCTTCCTGGACGACGCGATCATGGTGGAGCTCGTCGTCCAGGACCTCCAGCACGAGATCGAATCCTACGCAGACTTCTGCCGCTACCGCGAGGAGCAGAAGCACCTCGAAGAGCTCGATCCCGAGCTGCGCCGGATTCGCCTCGAGAAACGCCGCCGCGCGATGTACGCGCGCATGGAGGCGCGCCGGGAGCGGCGCGAGCGGCGCGGCGGTTTCCTCTTCGTGCTGTCCTGATCCGCCGATCTCACGGATCGCTGGCGCGCAATGCCGCGCGCGGGCGCTGCGGGCGCAACCGGGTGCGGAGATCCTGGGCGTACTCTTCCGGCAACGCGTCCGCAATCTCGAGCGCGGCAGCGACGAGTTTTTCCGCCTCTGGATACTTCTGCACCATCCTGGCGACGTGGCACAGCGATCCCCAGGCCGCCGCGGGGTGATCCGCGGCGATCGCCGCACGGGCGTACAGCAGGGCGTCCGGTGGGTTCCATTGCCGCAGGAGCAGCGTCTCGACGATGGCCTGGGCCTCGGCGGCCGCCTGACGGTCTTCCCGGGCGAGCCGCCAGCCTGCTCGCAGGCGGCTCGCCTCCTCGAAGGGCGCCTCCCCCGGTTCGAAGCGGGCGAGCACGGCTTCGAGGACGGCGACCGCGTCCCAATCATCCGCCGTGGCGTGTCGCCAGCCGGTGATCAGGGCCAGCTGCCGGTCGTCGAGATCCCCCTCCGAAACCCCCGCGACCGATCTCCCGTGCACGAAGTCGAAGGACCGACTCGCCACCAGCCCCGCCACGGCGTCGCTCGAGTCGGGTGCCAGCTTGCGCGCCCGTTCGAAGTGCCGGACCGCTCGGCCGGGCCGGGCGAGGCCGAGCTCGATCCAGCCGAGCCCCGTCTCCTGGACCGCTCCCTCCTCGGCCAGGGCCAGCGCGGTCGCGCGCTGCCTGACGTTGTTGGCGACGAGCCTGCGAATCAGGGTGGACCGGTCGAGTCCGTCGATGCTGGCGAGCAGGGGATCGTAGTCCTCCCATAACGCGCGGTCGGTGCGCTGGGCGACGGTGGTTTTACCCAGGCGCGAGGAGCGCGCGGCGAGGAGGTTGTGATCGTCCGTGTTCAGCGCTCCTCCCTCGGCCAGCGCTCGCGTGCCGGCTTCATCGAGCAGCCGGACGGCGGCGAAGTCCTCGATGCGGTGATATCCGAGGCGGGCGAAATCCTCCGGGTTGGCTTGCAGCGCCCGGCGCGCGCCCTCGAGAGAGGCGAGCGGCTCTCCCGAGGCCGCGAAGAGCAGGCCCGGGGCGGCGCCCTGCTGGAAGGCCTCCACATGCCCGAAGACGTCGACGAGCGTCGCCGCGAGCGACCGCAGCAGCGCCTCGTCGACGAAATTGAGTCCGATCCATTGCACGAACACCCCGTCGGGCTTCAGGTGAGAGCGCACCAGGGCGAAGAACTCCCGCGTGTAGAGGTGGGAGGCGCCTGCGGTCCAGGGGTGCGAGGGCTGGGAGACGATCGCGTCGTAACGCTTCTCCGTCAGCTGCAGCACGCCGCGCGCGTCGCCGATGTGCACCCGGACTCGGGGGTCCGCCAGCGGATCGATGGCGCGCTCACCGGCGACCCGCTGGTTGGCCGTCACCACCTCCGGCTCGAGCTCGATCACGTCGATCGACTCGAGGGTCGCCGGGACGGACTCGAGCACGGCGCCGCCTCCCAGTCCGACGGCGAGCAGGTCGCGCGTCTCGGGACGCAGGAGGGAGGGCAAGAGACCCAGCAAGCGGGCGATCTCGGGCAGCGGCAGCACTCCGTCCCGCTCGATCACCGCCTCCGGCAACCCGTTGGAGAAGAGACGATACGAATCCCCTTGATCGACCAGGAGCACCGTGCACGAACGCCCGACGGCGAAATAGGCGACCGGCGCCTTCGGTGTCTCCCCGTAAAACGGGGATGACCTCAACAGGACCCACGGCGGGCCTGCCGGCAGCGCGAGCAGCACCACGGCCGCCGCGGCGGCGACCGCCGCGAGCCGCCTGCGACGGGGGC
>Ga0184637_10000774_pt1 | contig 22910 bp, 23 predicted proteins | sample PLM3_127_b2_FD_133143 | JGI IMG/M metagenome (GOLD analysis project Ga0184637, IMG submission 133143) | Groundwater sediment microbial communities from an aquifer in East River, Colorado, USA - PLM3_127_b2 | ecosystem: Environmental > Terrestrial > Soil > Riparian zone | place: USA: East River... | reverse complement strand
GATCTCGCGGGTCAGCTTGTCGTGGAGCACCGGCGCCTCCCGCACCCCCCCGGGCCACACAGTGTACGGGGGTGGTTCAGAGATGGGAATCGGCGCGGCGGGCGCTGGACTCGAGCGGTGGCGGAGAGGGAGGGATTCGAACCCCCGGACGCTTGCGCGTCAGCGGTTTTCAAGACCGCCGCCTTCAGCCGCTCGGCCACCTCTCCGCGTAGGAAAATCGGGCACTTGAAGCGTACTCACGGCGTACGGTATCAAGCAAGTATCCAGCACGCGGACCTCGCTAGGTTTCGACGAGCTCGAGCGTCATGTTGATGAAGGCGTGAAGGGCGCGTAGAGCTCATCCTCGTAGACACAGACGATCACGCGGCGTGTCCTGTTCGGGACGACCGAGGTACGGCTGCCGATAGGGCATTCAGGCGAGTGACGATCGCGCCAGACCGGCTCAGAGTCGTTGGGGGTGCGCGCTGGGGTGGAGCAGATTGAGCGCCGAGCCGGCGCGAAACCACTCGAGCTGCGATGCGCTGAACGAGTGGGAGAGCCAGAGGCATTCCGTGGTGCCATCCGCGTGCTGCACGCTGCACTCGACGGGCTTCCCGGGCGCGAGGCGCGTCAACCCGACGAGATCGATCCGGTCCTCCTCGCGGATCCGTTCGTAGTCCGCGGGATCGCGGAACGTCAGCGCGAGCAGTCCCTGCTTCTTGAGATTCGATTCGTGGATGCGCGCGAAGCTGCGCGCGATGACGGCCACGCCGCCGAGCAAGCGCGGTGAAAGGGCAGCGTGCTCGCGGCTGCTGCCCTCGCCGTAGTTCGCGTCCCCGATCACGACCCAGCGGACTCCACGCGATCGGTACTCCCTCGCAGTCCGGGCGACCGGCTGCGAGGCTTCTCCCGAGAGGACGTTCGCGACCTTGCCCGTCTCGCCCGTGAAGGCGTTCACGGCCCCCAAGAGCAGGTTGTCGCTGAACCGGTCCAGGTGCCCGCGGTACCGGAGCCACGGTCCTGCTGGCGAGATCTGGTCCGTCGTGGCCCGGCCGCGCGTTTTCATCAGAACCGGCAGGTCGATGAAGTCCTCACCATCCCAGGCCGGCCACGGCTCGAGCAGCTGCAATCGCTCACTCTCGGGATCCACTCGAAGCTCGATCCCGGCTCCGTCCTCGGGTGGGGCCACATAGGCGTCGCGTCCGCGCTCGAAGCCCGTCGGCGGGACCTCGGGAGCGGGCCTGGGCGGGGAGAGCCGAAAGGGTTCGCCGTCGGCACCCGGAAGCGAGTCGGCACGTGGGTCGAATGACAGACGCCCGGCGAGCGCGAAGGCGGTGACGACCTCGGGGCTCGCGATGAAGCTCATCGTCGCAGCCTCTCCGTCGTTGCGTCCCGGGAAGTTGCGGTTGTAGGAGGTGACGATCGTGTTCGGAGCGCCTCCCGCCAGCGTCGATCGGCGCCACTGGCCGATGCACGGCCCGCAGGCGTTTGCGAGCACGCTGGCCCCTATCTCCCGCAGCGATTTCATCTGCCCGTCGCGCTCGATCGTGGCGCGAACCTGCTCCGAGCCCGGCGTCACGAGCAGGGAAGCCGCGACCGTAACGCCGTGTGCTCTCGCCTGCTCGGCCACGTCCGCGGCACGGCTCATGTCCTCGTAGGAGGAGTTAGTGCAGCTGCCGATCAGGGCGACCGAGATCCTGTCGACGAAGCCACTGCCCGAGTCGCGAACCTCGGCTGCGAGCTGCGAGATCGGGCGCGCACGGTCCGGCGAGTGGGGCCCGGCAACGTGGGGCTCGAGGGTCAATAGGTCGAGCTCGAGCACGCGGTCGTAGAACTTCTCCGGCCGGTCCTCGGCGGCGGCGTCCGGCTCGAGCAGGGACTGATTCCGCAGCGCGAGTGACGCGAGCTCGGGGCGGCCGGTCGCACGCAAGTACGCGGCCATGCGCTCGTCCACGGGGAACATCGACGTGGTCGCCCCCAGCTCGGCACCCATGTTGGTGATGGTGGCCTTGCCCGTCGCGCTGATCGTGCGTGCGCCCGGGCCGATGTACTCGACGATCGCGTTCGTCGCGCCCGAGACCGTGAGCTGTCCGGCGACCCACAGGATCACGTCCTTGGGCGCCGTCCATCCCGAGAGGCTTCCGGTCAGGAATACCGCGATACTTCTGGGATGGAGCAGCTCCCAGGGCAGACCGGAGATGACCTCCGTGGCGTCTGCCCCCCCGACGCCCACCGCACAGGCCCCGAGGCCACCCGCGTTCGGCGTGTGCGAGTCGGTGCCGAGAATGAGCTCGCCCGGGAAGGCGTAGTTCTCGAGCACGACCTGGTGGATGATGCCGGCGCCGGGTCCCCAGAAGCCCGCGCCGTACCGGGCGGCCGCCGAGCGCAGGAACGCGTAGACCTCGTGATTCTCGGCGAGGGAGTCGCGCAGGTCGGCTTGCCCCTCGACCCGCGCCTGGATCAGGTGGTCGCAGTGGATCGTCGTTGGGACCGCGACCCGGTCGCGACGGGTCTGCATGAACTGGAGCATGCCCGTCTGCCCCAGCACGTCCTGGAACACGACGCGATCCGGACGCAGCAGCAGGTAGCTCCGGCCGGGCTCGAAGTCCTGGCCCTCCGGATCGTCGAGGTGTCCGAACAACACCTTTTCGGCCAGGGTCATCGGTCTGCCGAGCCGGCGTCGTGAGGCGTCCAGGTTACGCGCGGTGGTCTCGTATACACGGGCGGCCATGGCCGGGGTCGATTCGATCGATGTCATGCCGCGCAGGTTGGCGTGGAACCGGAAACAAGTAAAATGAATATATGTTTCCAATTCATGCACAAAACTCATGAGGATCGACATCCTCGGAGTCGAGGCCTTCATCGCGATCGCGGAGCTCGAGAGCTTTCAGAAGGCCGCCCGGAAGCTGCACATCACCCAGACCGCGCTCACCCGGCGGCTCCAGAATCTCGAGGCGCTGCTCGGGGTGAAACTGGTGGAGCGCACCACCCGCTCGGTCGCGCTGAGCAGTCTCGGTCAGGCGTTCCTTCCCCAAGCGCGACGACTCCTCTCGGAGCTGGCGGCAGCGCTCCTAGAAATCCAGGAGACCGGCAAGGCCCAGCGCGGCAACGTTTCGATCGCCTGCGTGCCAACGGTCGGGATCCAGTATCTGCCGCGCATCATCCAGGAATACGCGGCCTTCTTCCCGGGCAACCGGATCCAGATCCTCGACCACAACTCCTCGGGCGTGGCCGACGCGGTACTCCGCCGTGAGGCCGAGTTCGGCATCCAGATCGGCGGCGCACGCCATCCGGAGCTCGTGAGCGTGCCGCTGCTGAAGGACCGGTTCGTTCTGATCTGCCGCGACGATCATGCGCTCGCGCAGACGAAGCGCCTTTCCTGGAAGCAGCTGCAGCCTCACCCGCTGATCTTCGTCGGCGCGGGGAGTGGCAATCGTCCGCTGCTCGAAGCGGCTCTGGGGGTGCGAAACCTCCGGATCCAATCCCAGTACGAGGTGCAGCGCAGCTCGACGGCGGTTGGCCTGGTGGCGGCCGGCGTCGCCGCAGCGATCGTGCCGAGCCTGGCGATCCAGAAGGGCGCCTATCCTCGCATCAAGATCGCGGCCGTGACCGACCCGGTGGTGTCCAGGACGCTGGTCCTGGTGTCGCGCAAGGCGTCGCATCTTTCGCCCGCTGCCCAGGCCCTTTACGACATGATCCGGGATCGCGCGTGATCGGATCCGTGCCGGTGGAGGAGCTCGCGCGGACCGACTCGTGCGAAGGCTCGTCGCTTTGTCGTTTCGCCAGCAGTCGGCTCTGGCAATCGGCCGCTGTCGGTCCGGCGAGAGCGATCAAGGGCTGGAACAGCGCGTCACCCCTAACCTACTGATGTCCCTTCGAAGACATCCCGCGACCTGAACCGCCTTTCAAGACCGCCGCCTTCGACCGCTCGGCCACCTCTCCGCGCAAGGAAATCGGGTTGTTGGGAGAGTGCCGCGGCTCCTGTACGGGTGCTACGCCGCAGATTCCAGGTTCTCGCGAAGGATTCGCGGATGACGTGCCGCGATACGCAGAAGCGCGATCGCAGGCCCCTCTGGCTTTCGCCGCCCCTGCTCCCAGTTGCGCAGCGTATGAACGCTGATCTCGATCGCTCGTGCGAACTCGGCCTGCGTAAGCCCGACGAAGTTGCGAAGCGCAGCGATGTCTTGCCCTGAGTCGAACCGTCCCTGCACCAGCCGCTTCCGCAGACGGGCGGGGATGGCTCTCTGGAGCTGTTCATCAGTCAGTTCGGGGATGTCCATCATCGATTCCGATCCATGTAAGAGCGGTACAGCGACTGCTCTCTGTTGTTGGCCCAGCGGGCGCCGATGATTCGAATCGTGTCTTCCTCTCGCTCGGTGTAGATGATGACGACGAGTCTAAGCCATTGGCATAGTCGGTCAATGGCTTATCGATCGGATAGCGCGCTCCAAATGGGCGAGGCCGAGCGCGCGTGGGGAGTCAAGTGGAACTGCCCTCGGCTGCTCTCTGGCGCGGCCCCACGCCCCTGAATGCGGCTGAATCACTTGACAGCGTCAGGCAATCCGGCGATCGCGATGGCCAAGTCGGAGGCTGTCAGAAATTGACAGTTCCTGCCAATGAAGGCAATCTGGCTCCATGGCAACCACGATGAACATCTCCCTCCCCGAAGCGCTTCGCGACTTTGTCGAAGAGGCGGTACGCGCCGGTGGGTACTCGAGCGTTAGCGAGTACATGCGAGAGCTGGTTCGGCAAGCGAAGACCGAAAAGGAGCTCGAGCAGCGTCTCCTGGCGGCTCTCGATAGTGCCGATCTCGGTGAGGTTGGGCCGGAGTTCTTCGACGGTCTCAAGGCGCGAGCAAAGAAGGCGGCCCGAGCAGGGAAGTGAAATACCCGGTTCGCCGTCGCCTTGCGGCGCAGGAGAGCCTCGAGCGGATCGCGATCCGGATCGCTGAGCAAAATCTCGAGGCGGCGTATCGCTTCGTGGATGCGGTCGAAGCAAGCCTCTCCTTGCTCTCGGAGATGCCCGAGGCGGGTCCACGTTACGAGACCGCGAACGCCGCGCTCGCCGGACGGCTCCGAAAGTGGATCGTTCCTCGCTACCGCCGGTATCTCCTCTTCTACACGTTCGAGAACAGCGTCGTGCATTTGATCGACGTCGTGGACGGCAAGACCGACTACGAAATCGAGGATCAGCCGTGACGCCAGTGATCCTCCAGCACGCGGCGCGGCAACAAATAAACACCGTCTTCGTCGTGGCGGACTGGGTTCCATCGCTGACCAGTTGGCCTAACATCCTATTGCGACTAGCAAACACCGGCTCCAGGAAGAAGCAACGGGGGCGGGACGTATGGGGCATGTTGCGGCTCGAGGGACGCAAGCAGCAGTTCGAACGGTCGGAGAGCATCTCGAGGAACGGGTTCGAAGAGCGATCTGCTCGCGGAGCTCGATCACGCTCGTAGTCACGGGACGACCCGCGGAACGCCGAAGACCACGATGTACAGGAGCATGCCCGTGGCTACGCCGAGGAACAGAGTCAGCGGCCGGTCAGACCGGGCCGTGGGCGCATCGAGCGCGAGCCCCGGAAACGAGCCGGAGGCGAAGGCGAGGACCGCGATGCAGGAAGCGACCAGCAGCTCGGCGACCGGAAACGGGAGGAGCACCAGGAAGAAGCGAATCGAAGCCATCGTCAGCGCTCCGGCCAGGACCGACGCGAAGAATCGGGCGCTGGCCGGCAGCTTCCGGATCCGGCGCAGAGAGTCGCGGCGAACCACGAAGGCGTAGCTTCCCGCGAGGATCGGCAGGGCGATGCCCACCGCGCTGCGGATGCCGATCCGAGTTCCGAGCCGGAACGCGAGCGAGAGGAGATCGACGGCGAGATACGCGAGCGTTCCGAGCGTGCCGAACACGATCAGGTAGCGAGCGACGCCGTAGAGTGACGACTTCGGTTCGGTCTCGAGCTCTGCCACGAGAGATTCCTTTCGGCGCAGGTCCGTACCTACTTGCCATCCGTGTTCCACATGTCGTGGATGGCCTTCCAGGTTCCGTCGCTCTGCTTCTTCCACGTGCACAGGTACTTGCCCTTCTCGGTGACACGTTTGCCGTCGGGTCCGTTGAACGAGTCTTCGTAGGTGCCGGCGGTGAAGCCGAATTCGCCGCTCTTGGCCACTTCGGCGTGAAGCGTCTTCCAGGAGATCGAGAAGGTCTTGTCGGCGAAATACGCGGCCCACACCTTCTTCGCCGCAGCCCGGCCGATGGCGACGGGCTCGTTCGGCGGATAGGCGATGGCATCCTCGGCGTAGAACGACGCCACGCGGTCGGCGTCCTTCGTCGCCGCCGCCGCGGACCAATCGTCATCGAGTTTCGCCAGCGCCTTCGCGGCCGCGTCCATGTCGCCGGCGGCGAGCGCGACCCTGCCGGAGAAGATGACCGAGAAGAGAACAGCGAACGCGCCAGCCGCGGCGAGAACGAACATCAGACCCTGAAGACGCTTGCCCATCGAGATACGGTTCATGTACGCAGGCTCCTGGTTGGTGCAAAGGTTACACACTAACGCTCTTCGCTACGGGTGCGCCCGTCGCATCGTGTAGACTCCGCGTGTGCAGCTTCACTTTGCCGATTGCACGATCGACTGCGACCAGTACGAGTTCGTTCGCGCCGGCCAACGCGTCGACGTTCAGCCCAAGGTCTGGGCCTTTCTGCGGCTGCTCGCCGAGAACGCGCATCGCGTACTTCCGAAGGACGAGATCCTCGAGCGCCTGTGGCCCGACGTGATCGTCGCCGAAGGGTCACTCCAGCGCCTGGCCAGCCTGGCGCGCGGCGCGCTCGGCGACGAGGGGCTGCTTCGGACGATTCGCGGCGTGGGCTATCAGCTCACCGCCGAGGTCGAGGTGCGCGTTAGCGAGCGGTCTGCGGAGGGTGGCGCGAGCGAGCCGCTCCCCACGCCGGCGCTCCCGCCTTCCTCCCAGGAGATCCGCTTCTGCCGCACGGTCGACGGCGCGAACGTCGCGTGGGCGTCGACCGGCCAGGGGCCCGCCGTCGTGCGTGTCCTCGGCTGGTTCTCGAATCTCGAGTACGAGTGGGCATGGCCGCGCGCCCGCCGCTTCTGGGAGATGTTGAGCGAGGGTCGGCGCCTGATCCGGTACGACGGGCGCGGGATGGGGCTCTCCGATCCGTGGAGCGAGTTCTCGCCCGAGCTCCGCCTGCGCGATCTCGAGGCGGTGATCACCGCGTCCGGCGAGCGGCGCTTCGATCTCATCGGCATGTCCGAAGGCTGTGGAACGGCGATCACCTACGCGGCGCGCAATCCGTCGCGCGTCCGCCGCCTCGTGCTCTATGGGCCGCTGGCCTTCCTGTTCCTGGAAACGACGCCCGAGCTGCAGAGCCTCGGCCGGGTCATGCGCGAGCTGGTCAAGGCCGCCTGGGGCGGCGGCGGCTCGAACCTCTTCGGTCGCATGCTGGCCGAGCTCTTCGTCGGCCAATCGGCCGACGCAGAGACGCGCGAGCTCTTCGACCGCATGCAGCGCGCCTCCACTAGCCGCGACGCTGCACTCGCCTACCTTCGCGCGCTACCGACCGACGCCCGCGACGAAGCGCGCAAGCTGACCGTTCCGACCCTGGTCGTCCATCGTCGACACGACGCCATTGCACCCTTCGAGTCCGCGAAGGTCGCGGCTTCGCTGATCCCGGGCGCGCGCTTCGTCCCGCTGGCCGGCGACAATCACTGGCCCATGGCGGACGATCTCTCCGCCCCGGTCATGATCCGCTCGATCACGCAGTTTCTCGACGAGGATTGACGCGCTAGGCAGTGGCGGCTGCCCTCGTCGCGCGCTTGCGGCCGAGGCGCGGCACGTACTTGGGCGTGGTCTCCTGGTAGCGGCGGTAGGCGTCGCCGAAGTGCGCGACCAGATCGCGCTCCTCCAGGAAGACGGCCACCACCATGTACGCCGTGGTGACGACGGCGAAGAGCAGGTGCCCGGTGCTCATAACCGGTGTCGCCCAGAAGATCACCGCCCACGCCACGTAGATCGGATGGCGCACGTGATTGTAGAGCCCGGGCGTCTTGAAGGGGTGCGGCGCGTAGGGCTCGCCGCGGAAACCGAACCACGCCTGGCGGAGGCCGAAGAGGTCGAAGTGGTCGATCAGCGCGGTCGCGTAGAGGAGCATCCCCCAGCCCGCGAAGTAGACGGCGCGAAGGACCATCGCGCCTGTCTCGTTCGTCACCGACCAGATCTTGCCGCCGATCGGCTGCCAGAGGGCGAACAGCACGATGAGCGCGAGGGTCGACAGCAGCACGTAGGTCGGCCGTTCCGCGGATTCGGGGACGATCTTCGTCCACACCCGCTTGAAGCCGGGCCGCGCCATGCCCGAGTGCTGCACCGCGAAGAGCGACAGCAGGCCCAGGTTCACGGCGATCGCGAGGCCGAGCGGCCCGGGCTCGCCCGAATCGATCGTCCTCGGCGCAATCTCGAAGTTGCCGATGAAGGCGATGGCGTAGAGGAAGCAGGCGAAGAAGAGGGCATAGCAGGCAATGCCCCAGACGAGGAGGGCTATGCGCTTCGCGCGCGGGACGGGACTCGTGGGCTGGTCGGTCATGACGTGATCTCCGGTCCTGGGTGCTTGCGGCCCCGCCCCGGTGGCGCGGCCCATGCAGGCAGTGTCGACCGGATCCGCCTGATCCTCCTGATCGCAGGCTGAGCCGTTCCTGATCTGAGGGCCGGCCAGCTCGCGCCCGAAGATTCGAATAGGTTCAGGAAGCCCAGACCCACGAGGAGACCGCCATGCGCGTCGTGATCGAGCCCACCGGTGAGCTCTACCGCCTCGCCGCGCGCCGCATCGCGCGCGAGATCCGCGCGAAGCCGGCTTGCGTTCTCGGGCTGGCGACGGGTCGGACGATGATCCCGCTCTACGACGAACTCGTCCGGCTGCACGAAGCCGAGGGCCTCTCCTTCTCCGAGGTCAGCGCCTTCAATCTCGACGAGTATGTGGGCGTCGATCCCGAACAGCCCGGCAGCCTGCGGCGCTTCATGCGCACCCAGCTGCAGGAACGCACGGACCTGCGCGCCGAGTCGCTGCACCTGCCCGACAGCTCGAGCCCCGACCCCGCGGCCGCGGCGCGCGCCTACGAAGCCGCGATCCGGACCGCGGGCGGCATCGACCTCCAGATCCTCGGCCTCGGCGCGAACGCGCACATCGGCTTCAACGAGCCAGGCTCGTCCCTCGGCAGCCGCACGCGCGTGAAGACCCTCTCCGAGGAGACGCTCCTCGCGAATCGAGCGGAGCTTCCGTCGGCGGCCCGCGAGCGCAGGCTCGCCATCACGATGGGGCTCGGCACGATTCTCGACGCGCGCGCCTGTCTCTGGATCGCGACCGGAGCGGCAAAGGCGGCCGCTGTGGCGGCCACCATCGAGGGCCCGGTGACGGCTTCGGCGCCGGCTTCGGTCCTTCAGCTCCATCCCGAGGTGATTGCCTACGTCGACGAGGCGGCCGCGGCCGCGCTCGCGCGGCGGCCCTACTACGTCGAGGCCGAGGCCCGGGAGCGCCAGCTCGAGGGCTGCTGAGGTCGCCTCGCGACGAGCTGACAGGCCGCCGCGGCGCGATCTCTCAGCCCGGCCATCTGGGCGTGGGGTTCGAACACGCCGCATCGCCCTCCGCGAACCGGCGCGGATGCCCCTACGGCTGCGCGTGATATCGTCGCGGACCGTTCGAGAGGAGCGCCATGACCCGGAACGATCCCGTCGGCGATGCGCCGCTCGCGTGGGGCGCGTCGCGCGAGATGAACGCGCTCGAGGCCCTGATGTGGCGCGGCGAGGCCGATCCCCGGCTGCGTTCCACCATCTGTTCCTTCGGGGTGCTCGATTGCGTGCCCGATTGGGAGCGATTCCTGGCCGCCTGCGAGTGGGGCACCCGCATGGTGCCGCGCTTCCGGCAGAAGGTGGTGGAGCCGACGCTCGGCCTGGGCAATCCCGTCTGGGTGAACGACCCCGACTTCGACCTGCACTACCACGTGCGACGACAGCGCATCGCCGAAGGCGGGGGCTGGCGCGACGCGCTCGCGTGCGCCGAACAGATCGCGATGACGCCCTTCGACCGCGCGCGCTCCCCTCTGGAAGTGGTTCTCTTCGAGGGCCTTCCCGAGGGACGCGGCGCCATGCTCATGAAGATGCATCACTCCGCCACCGACGGGATCGGCGGCTTCCAGCTCTTCTCGAAGCTCCACTCCCGGACGCGCGATCACAACCCGAGCAAGCCGCAGCCCGAAGAGCCGCAGCCCGAGTGGAAGACGCCCCGCGATGTGTTCCGCGAGCAGCTCCAACGCGACGCGCGCAGGCTGCTCGAGAACGCGGCCGGCAACATGGGGCGCGTCCTCTCCGCTCTGCGGCACCCCGTCGAGACGGTGACAGAGGCCGTGCTGTTCACGTCGTCACTCCGCCGTGTGATGTCCGAGCCTGCGACGGAGGGTTCGCCGCTCTTGCGCCGGCGCAGCCTTTCGTGGCGCTTCCAGGCGCTCGACGTCTCTTTCCCCGACCTGCGCGCCGCAGCGCGGGCCGCGGGCGCGACCCTCAACGACGCCTTCCTCGCCGCTCTGCTCGGGGCGTTCCGCCTCTACCACGGGAAGCTGGGCCACCCGATCGAGACGATGCCGATCGCGATCCCGATCTCTGTGCGCAGGAAGGATGATCCCGAGGGCGGCAACCGCTTCACCGGCGCGCGCTTCGCGGGGCCCGTCGGCATCGCCGACCCGGTGGAACGCATGAAGGCGATGGGTGAACTCGTCCGCAGCGTCCGCGAGGAGCCCGCGATCGACGGCATGTCGCTGATCGCACCGGTCCTCGCGCGGCTCCCCGCACCGCTCATCAGCCAGCTCGCCGGCGGCCTCACCCGCTCGAACGATCTCCAGGCGAGCAACGTACCGGGCTTCCGCGAGGACCTCTACATGGCAGGTGCGAAGATCGAACGCGTCTACGGACTCGGCCCGCTTCCCGGCTGCGCCACGATGATCACGCTGATCACCCACGGCGACACCGCCTGCATCGGCGTGAACCTCGATCCCGCCGCGGTCACTGAACCCGAGCTCTTCGCGCGCTGTCTCGTGGACGGATTCTCCGAGGTGCTCGCGCTGCAACCGGGATCCGCCGCGCCGATCCGGCGCGTCTGAGCCGCTTCTGCTGGCGGCTCTCGATCGCTCGGGTCGGGCCCGGGCGGCGGCCCGAGCCGTTCCGCACCGACCTTGAAAAGTGCTCGAGAGCCATGGCGTCCATGCCTCTGAAGAGGAGGTCGCACAGGCGATGGAGGTCGCGCTCGTCGCGAGCGGATTCCAGCACCCATACCCCGAGCCGCGGAGCGGGCTCGAGCGCGAGCAGATGGAGCTCCTCGAGCGAGGCGGCTTCGAGCTCGACCGTCTCGAGTTCGGGCTCGAGGATCCGATCGCTTGCACGGCCTTCGAGTACGCCGTCCTGCGTGCGACGGGGCTAACAACGCACGAGGCTGCCGAGCGGCTTGGCGTGAATGACAGCAGAGTGCGCCAACGCCTCGGGGAGCGGGCGCTCTACGGGGTCAAGGCGGGCGACGAGTGGCGCCTGCCCACGTTTCAGTTCGCGAGCGTCGGACTCGTGCCCGGGATCGATCGCGTCCTCCCTCGATTGCCGCATAGCCTGAATCCAGTGGCGGTTTACCGCTGGTTCCACACGCCGAACCCGGACCTCGAAGAACGGGAAGGTCAGGCAGGGGCGCTGACTCCGCTCCAGTGGCTCGAGACGGGGAACGATCCCGACATCGTGGCCGAGCTGGCAGCGGGGCTTTGATCGGCGGCTCGTGAGTTCGTGGCCGCTCGGCTGACACCGCCGCCTCCGGTCGCCGCGCTGCTCCGCTACGCCTCGTCGATGAACGCGAACCGGCCCGCGCTCGCGCTCTACGAGCGAGCCCGCTCGTTGCTGCCCGCGGCCGCGACGCTGGATCTACCGCTCGCGACGGCGGCGCTCGCCGCGCCGTTGGCAGCCGCCGCAATCCGGTTCGGCTACGCGTTGGTGTAGGCTCTCGGACACGCATCGGATTCGAGCTCGAGCGCACGACGACACCTCGCCTAACGCCCTCGATGCGCACGGCGCTGGCCGACCTGCAGCGATCGGGGCTCGACGTGATCCACGCGGGCAGCGAGACCTTTCCGCTGGCGGCGGGGATCCGCGCCGGCGCCGCCCGACGCCTGCTCGAGGATGTCCGGCCGCTTCGCTGAGTGCGAGGCATCCGGCCGTGGACCTTCGACCGTTTCCGCGACAGAATGGGCGCCCGATGGCAGACGCCGAAGCAGACGGTCTCCGAGCGCGGCTCGAGAAGTACGTCGGCAAGCCGATGGGCCCGCCGGCGGTGGCGCCCGATCCGGTCAACGTGCCGATGATCCGGCATTGGGTCGACGCGCTGGACGACCGCAACCCGGTGTATCTCGATGAAGCGCTCGCCGCGACGACCCGCTTCGGCGGGATCGTCGCACCTCCGGCGATGCTCCAGGCGTGGGGGATGCCGCGTCCCCGGATCGAGGGCATCGCGCTGCGCGGCGGCGCTCCGGACGAGATCGACTTCGACAATCCGATCCCGATCCTCGACGAGGCGGGCTACACCGGCACGCTCGCGACGAACTCCGAGCTCGAATTCGTGCGCTATCTGAGGCCCGGGGATCAGCTGCATCTCGCGACCGAGCTCGAGTCCATCTCGGACCGCAAGACCACCGCGCTCGGGCAGGGATACTTCGTGACCTGGGTGACCACCTACAGGGCCGGCGAGGACGAGGTCGTCGGACGACAGCGCTTCCGCATCCTCAAGTTCGACCCGCGCACGATCGACCCCAGCAAGCTCGGAGCGGCGCGATGACGAGTGCGCGCGCGCGATCCCCCCGCGGCTCCGCGATCGCCGTCGGCGACGAGCTTCCGCCCTTCGAGCTCCCGGTCACCTCGACGGTGATCGTCGCCGGAGCGATCGCCTCGCGCGACTTCATGCCCGCGCACCACGACGCAGACTTTGCGAGGGCGCAAGGCGCGCCGCACCTGTTCATGAACATCCTCACCACGAACGGCTACGTGGCCCGCTACGTCACGGACTGGGCCGGACCGGAGGCGATGATTCGCACCATCAAGATCCGCCTCGGCGCCCCGGCGGTCCCCGAAAAGCCACTGCGGTTCACCGGCCAGGTCACGAAGATGACCCAGGAGGGGAACGAGCGCGTGATCGAGCTAGCGGTGCGCGCCGCCAATGACCTCGGCGATCACGCCACCGGCACGGTCGTGCTCTCGCTGCCGCTCGCGAGCGCAGCATGAGTCGATCGCGCGCGCACATCGTCGGCGTCGGAGAGTCGCGGTACGCCCGCTGGGGAAAGATCGGTGACGTGACGGAGCACGCGCTTGCGTGTCAGGCGATCCAGCGCGCCGTCGCGGATGCAGGACTTTCGATGGATGACGTCGACGGCCTCGCCTCGTTCGCCGAAGATCGCAACGAGGCCGTATTCCTCGCGGCGGAGCTGGGTCTCCCCGCGCTGCGCTTCGCGAACATGGTCTGGCTGCCGGGCGGGGGCGGTGGCTGTGCGGCGATCTCCAATGCCTCGATGGCGGTCGAGACCGGCCAGGCCGAGGTAGTCGTGGTCTACCGCTCGCTGTGTCAGGGGCAGTTCTTCCGCTTCGGCACCGGGGGGTTGGATGCATCGGCTCCCGTCGAACCGAAGCCGCCGACGGTGCAGCAGGCCAACTCGTTGATGCTCGCATCGATGGGGTTCGCGATCCCGTACGGTCTCGTCATGGCCGCCGCGGCGTACGCGCTGCCGACGCGGCGCCACATGCATCTCTACGGCACGACGAGCGAGCAGCTGGGCAGGATCGCGGTGACGTTCCGCGAGCACGCGAGCCGCAATCCGCGCGCGGTGATGGGCGGGCGGCCGATGACGCTCGAAGATCACCAGGCCTCACCGATGATCGCGGATCCCCATCGTCTGTTCGATTGCTGCCTCGAGAGCGACGGAGCGTGCGCGGTGGTCGTCACCACGGCGGAGCGCGCGCGCGATCTCGCGAAGCGGCCGGTCGAGATCCTCGCGAGCGAGCAGGGGGCGCCGAAGGGATACGCGTTCGGGCACTTCACCAACGCCAACATCGCCGACGAGATCTACGCGACCGGCGGCTGCGAGCAGATGGCGGGCCGGCTCTGGGCCAAGGCCGGCGTCGGACCCGGCGATGTCGACGTCGCCCAGATCTACGACCACTTCACGGGCTGCGTGCTGATGCAGATCGAAGACTACGGCTTCTGCCAGCGCGGCGAGGGAGGTCCGTTCATCGAGAGCGGTGCGCTCTCGTGGCACGGCGGAAGCCTGCCCACCAACACCCACGGCGGAAGCCTCTCCGAGGCCTACATCCACGGCCTCAACCACGTCGTCGAGGGCGTGCGCTCGCTGCGCCGCGAGTCCACGAGCCCGGTCGAGAACGCCGAGGTCTGTCTCGTGACGAGCGGAGCCTGCGTTCCGTCGAGCGCGGTCCTTCTGGGACGAAAGTGAGCGAGCGCTTCTTTCCCGACAGCATGCCGCCGCCGCTGGCAGACACGATCACGCTGCCGTGGTGGCAGGCCGCCGCCCTGCACCGGCTGGTCGTGCAGCGCTGCACCTCGTGCGAACACACGCGGCTCCCGCCGGCGCCGGTCTGTCCCGAGTGTCGCTCCGCAGACTCCGCCTGGAAGGAGGTCTCGGGCCGAGGGGAGGTCTACACCTACACCGTCGTGCACCGCCCGATTGCCGCGGGCCAGACGCTTCCCTACGTGATCGCAGTGATCGCGCTGGAGGATGCCGGCGGCGTGCGGATCCTCTCGAACGTCGTCGGCGCGAATCCGAAAGAAATCAGGATCGGAATGCCGGTCGAGCTCGTCTGGGAGGACATGAGCGCGGATCTGGCGATTCCGCGGTTTCGGCCCACGCAGAGCGAGATGAAATGAACGCTGCGCTTCGCGCGCGGGCGCCGCGCAGGGCGTAGAATCCCCGCCAGCGCGGTCCCCCGCGGCACGGTGGATTGTGAAGGAGCCCCGATGACCGACGATGTCACCCGAATGCCCGTGATCGACGTGGACTCCCACTGGACCGAGCCGCGAGACCTGTGGACCTCGCGGGCGCCGGCGAAGCTCGAGGGCCGCGCGCTGCGCGTGCAGAAGAACGCCGCGGGTGTGGAGCAGTGGGTGATCGAGGACGGTCAGGTGATGGGATGTGTGGGCTACGCCTCGATCCGCCCCGACGGCACCAAGACGATGGCGCGGATCGCGTTCGACACCTTCGACGAGGTGCACCCCGGCGCGATCGAAGTGGCGCCGCGCCTCGCGTACATGGACGAGCACGGTCTCACGATGCAGATCGTCTACCCGAACATCCTGGGCTTCGCGGGCAACCTGGTGATGAACGTGAAGGACGCCGAGCACCGCGCGTTCTGCTGCGCGGCCTACAACGACGCGTGCGGCGAGATGCAGGCGGAGAGCGGTGGGCGGCTGTTCCCGCAGGCGATCCTGCCAATCTGGGACATCGCGGCCGCGGTGCAGGAGCTCGAACGCGCCCAGGACGATCTCGGGCTCACCGGCATCGTGATCACCGACTTCACGGAGCCCTGGGGCCTCGAGCCGCTCTCCCACCCCCGCTGGGATCCGCTGTGGGACGCCGCGCAGGCGCGCGGTGTGCCGGTCAACTTCCACATCGGCGGCGGCGGCGGGCCGATGCGCCTGTGGGGCGCCTATCCGCCGGCGCGCGCGTTCGCGGCGCTCTCGACGATGGCGCAGATGGGCAACCTGGTGTGCATCGTGAATCTGATCTCGAGCGGCCTGCTCGACCGCTTCCCCAGGCTCAAGTTCGTGTCGGTAGAGAGCGGCATCGGCTGGCTGCCGTTCATGCTCGAGAGCCTCGACTACCAGTTCGTCGAGAACGGCGTCGACGACTTGAAGCTCCGCGCGACGGAGTATTTCCAGCGCCAGATCTATGGCTCGTACTGGTTCGAGAGCGACCCGTCGCCCGTGATCGAGAGGCTCGGCGAAGACAACCTGATGTTCGAGACCGACTTCCCGCACGCCACGTGTCTCTACCCCGGAGTGAAAGAGACGAAGGAGCGAAGCCTCGCAGGGCTCGCGCCGCGCGTGCAGCGCAAGCTCCTCTACGAGACCGCCGCGAAGGTGTATCAGCTGTCGCTGCCGAGCTGAGCGTCTGGCGGAGAGCCGAGCGCCAGGACCTCCTGCGGCGATCTACGCGCGATACGCAGCGCCGAACGCGCCCGCGGTGCGGAGCACCGCAAACTCCGCGTCGTCGACGCGAATGATGTCCCAAAGCACCTCGCGCGTGTGTTCGCCCAGGCCGCCGACGCTGGCTCCCGCTTCGAGCGCCAGATCCGAGAACCGGAACGGCGGATTCAACACCAGGTACTTCCCTCGCGCGTCCTCGATCGCCGCGAATGAGCCCCGTCCGATCAGGTGTTCGTCGTGCAGCACGTCCTCGGGCGCGCGGTAGCGCGAGCAGGGCAGGCCGGCAGCCAGGATCTGCTCGACGACAACGCCGGTCGGGAGAGTCGTGGCCCATGCCTCGAGGCAGCGCTCGATCTCCGGAGTGTGGACGAGGATGCCGCGCAGCGAGGAGTAGTCCGGGTCCGTGCACCACTCCGGCTTGCCGATCACGGGATAGAGCGCGACGTAGTTGCGGGCCGAGACGAGCGGAATCATCACGTGGCCGTCCGCGGTGCGGGTCGGGCGGAAGATCTTCGGCGTCGGGGGCACAGGAGCCTGCGCTTCCTGGATCTGGATCGCGACGAGGCTCAGCATCGTCTCGATCAGGGTCGCGTCGATGTATGTGCCCACGCCTTCGCGCTCGCGTCGCAACAACGCGGTCTGGATCGCGCCGAATGCGTACACGGCCGCTACCACGTCTGCGATCATGACGTTGCTCGCGGGCGGGTCCTGCGCGTCGCGCTGGGCGCGCATCACGGCGCAATCGAAGCCCGAGAGCGCGTGCAGGATCGGTGCGTACGCAGCTTGCTGGCTCATCGGGCCGCTCTGCCCGAAGCCCGACACCGAGCAGTAGACGAGCCGCGGGTTCGCTGCGGCGACCTGCGCGTAGCTGAGGCCGAGCTTTGCCATCACGCCGGGCCGGGAGTTCTCGACCACCACGTCCGCGCGTTCGATCAATCGACGGGCGACCGCCGCGCCGGCCTCGTTCTTGAGGTCGAGCGCGATGCACTTCTTCCCGCAGTTGAAGTGGCCGAAGGTCCGGCTGATGCCGCCAGGGACGGGCGAGGAGTGGCGGAGGACGTCGCCTTCACCGGCCGGCTCGACCTTGATCACCTCGGCGCCGCAGTCGGCGAGCAGGCGCGTGGCCCAGGGGCCCGCGACCAGGGCCGAGAAGTCGACCACGCGGAAGCCGGAGAGGGGGCGGGGCGTCATCCCACGATGCTACTTGACATGCTTGCTAGATATCAAGCAAAATATCGCTCGTGAGCCAGCGCCCCAAACCGAAGCGCCCCCCCGCGACGCAAGCGGAACGCCGCGCGCAGTCGGGCCGCCGCCTGCTCGACGCCGCGACGCGCCTGATCGCCGAGCGGGGCTTCAGCAAGACGACGCTCGCGCAGATCGGCGAGAAGGCAGGCTACAGCCGTGGCCTCGTGAACGAGCGTTTCGGCTCGAAGGGAGAGCTGGTGCGCGTGCTGGCCGATGAGTTCCAGCAGTACTTCGCGCACGACCAACTCGTGCCGGCGCTCGAAGAAAAGCGCGGCCTCGATGCGCTCCTGGTGACGATCGACACCTACCTCGACTCGGTCGTGAGCAGCGAGCATCTCGGGCGCGCCTACTACGTGCTGCTCGGCGAGTCGATCGGGCTCGTGCCGGAGATCCACCCGACGTTCGTGGAGGCGGACCGCCTGATGCGCGCGGGCGTCGAGCGCACGATTCGCTCGGCGGTGCGCGCGGGTGAGTTCCCCAAGGACGTCGATGTGAAGGCGTTCGCGGTCTTCATCGTGGGGCTTCTGCGCGGAGTCGTGCTGCAGTGGCTGCTGGCGCCGTCCGGCTTCGATCTCACTGCGGTGCGTGTCGAGATCCGGCGGACCCTCGAGCGCGCCTTTGCGAGTGCAGACCCCGGCAACGCGCGCCGCGCGACGAGGTGACCCATGGGTGAAGTGATCGGCGTCGGAACCACGCACGTTCCGTACTTGATGAGTGCCCCCGAGAATCTATTGCGGTTCCGCAAGATTCTGTGCGGGCTCGCAGAGGCGCTCTCGGGAAAACCGTTCGTGGAGCCGCCCGAGGCGCTCGCCGAGATGGGCGACGACCCAGAAGCCGTCGCGCGCGAGCACCATCGGCTGCATTGGGAGGCGTTCGCGGAGCTGCGCAAGCGCATCGATGCGCTGCGTCCCGACGCGATCCTCTTGATCGGCGACGATCAGGCGCAGGCGTTCCTGCCCGGGAACATGCCGCCCTACGCGATCTATGTCGGCGCGGACGTCGACGCGACGCCGTTCCACATGACGCGCGCGCCGGGCGACGCGGAGTACGTGAAGCGCACCTGGGGCGTGGATCCGAGCCACACGTACCGCTGGCCGTGCCACGCGCAGGCCGCGGTGGCGATCCGCGATGGCCTGATTCGCCGCGGCTTCGACATCGCGTCCACGAACGACCTCGCGTCCGCGCACTGGCAACACGGCCTGCCGCACGCGCACGCCAACACGCAGCTCTTCCTGCGCAACGACGACGGCCGCTACCCGTTGATCCCGCTGTTCGTGAACTGCTACGGAGCCGAGCTCGCGATCTTCGACCCGGCGGCGCGCAAGGACGCGGCCCGCGCGGCGGGCTACCCGGCCGCGCCGACCTCACGGCGACTCTACGCGATGGGCGAGGCGATCCGCGAGATCGCCCTGGCCTCGCCGTACCGCGTGCTCGTGTGCCCCAGCTCGACGTGGTCGCACACCTGGCTAACGAGCCGTTACGACAGGATGCGCATGGACGTCGAAGGAAACACCCAGATCCTGCGCTGGCTCGAAGCCGGCGAGGGGCATCGGCTGCGCGGTTACGACAGCCCCGAGCTCGAGGCGAACGGCGACCACGAGCTGCGCAACTGGATCGTCGCGGCGGGCGCGATGGGCAGCCGCAAGCTCGAAGTCACGTGGCATGTCGCATCCTGGGTGTCGACGGGATTCCGCGTGTTCGGCGTCTGGAACTGACGCCGGTGTCTGTCGTCGACCTCCACAATCACCTGGTCGCCGAAGACGTGGTCGCGTTTCTGGCGCGCGATGGCGCGCGGCTCGCGACGCGCATCGTGGAGACGCGCGAAGGTCGCTTCGCGCAGATCGGGAGCCAGGCGGTGCGTCCGCTGCACCCGCAAATGTGCGACCCGGCGGCGCGGCTCCCGGACATGGACCGGCTCGGCATCGACGTGCAGGCGGTCTCGTGCACGCCGTTCGTGCTCTACGCCGATGCGCCGGCAGACATCGCACTCGCGGTGGCGCAGGTCAACAACGATTCGCTCGCGGCGATCGCGCGCGAGCATCCCACGCGCTTCGCGCCGCTCGCTTCGGTGCCGCTGCAGGACCCCGAGCGGGCCGCGCGCGAGCTCGAGCGCGCGCACGCGCTCGGCCTGCGCGGCGTCGAGATCCCGGCGCGCGCCGGAGCGCTCGATCTCGACGACACCCAGCTCGAGCCGTTCTGGTCCGCTGCCGCCGCGCTCGGCACGCCCGTGTGCATCCATCCGTTCGACGCGTCGCCCAGCGGCGCGCTCGCGCGCTACGCGCTGTCGCCGCTGGTCGGTAATCTCTTCGACACCGGCATGGCCGCAACGCTGCTCGTGATGGGCGGCGTGCTCGAGCGCCACCCGCGCCTGCGCTTCGTGCTGTATCACGGCGGGGGTACCTTCCCGGCGCTGATCGCGCGCCTGCAGAAGGGCTACGAGCTGATCGCCGAGGCGCGCACGGCGGCGCCGAAGCCGCCGTCCGCGTACCTCGACCGCTTCTGGCTCGACACGATCACGTTCGATGCGGGCTGGCTCGGCTACCTGATCGGCCGCTTCGGCGCGGAGCACGTCGTGCTCGGCAGCGACTACCCGCTTCCGCTCGGCCCCCGGGACCCCGCCGCGGAGGTGCGCGCGCTCGGCCTCGATGCGGCGAGCGAGGCCGCGATCCTCGGCGGCAACGCATGTCGCCTGCTCGGGATCCCGCGCGGCGCGGAGGCGGCGTCATGAAGCTGTCCGGGCGCGTCGCGATCGTGACCGGAACGAGCGCCAACATCGGGGGCGGCATCGCCGAGGCGCTCGCGGCGGAGGGTGCGCGGGTCGCGTGCGTCGATCACCTCGCCGCGAACGCCGCAGACTGCGCGGCGGGAATTCGCAAGCTCGGCGGCGAAGCGATCGCGATTACCGCGGACATCACGTCGGAAGCGGAAGTCGCGGCGCTGGCGGAGCGCGTTGCGGAGGAGCTCGGGTCGATCGACGTGCTGGTGAACAACGCTGCGATTTTCAACCAGAAGGGCGTGCTCGACATGCCGCTCGCGGAGTGGTCGCGGCAGCTCGCGGTGATCCTCGACGGCGCGTTTCTCTGCACGCAGGTGGTCGCGCGCTCGATGGTCGCGCGCGCGCGCGGCGGCGCGATCGTCAACGTGATCTCGACCGCCGGCCATCAGGGGCAGCCGCGGAACGTCGGCTACTGCACCGCCAAGTCGGGGCTGCTCAACTTCACGCGCTCGGTCGCAATGGAGCTCGCGCCGCACCAGATCCGCGTGAACAGCCTGACGCCGACCGCGACCGATCCGCGCGAAGGCATGGACCGGGCCGAGCGCTGGGGCCGGCCCCGGCCCTCGGATCGACTCGTGCAGGCCTTCGAGCCGTTCCGTCGCAGCGTGCCGACGCAGCGGCTCCCATCGCCCCGCGATTACGGCCGCGCCGTCGTCTACCTCGTGTCCGACGACGCGCGCAACGTGACCGGAACCGACCTGCGCGTCGATTCGGGCGCCGTCGGCCGCTACTGGGCGTGGGATCCCTCCGCCGACACCTGATCCACACTGGAGAACTCATGTACGACCTGACCCGAAGCGATGAACAGACGACGCTCATCGAGCTCGTCCAAGCATTCGCGGAGAAGGAGCTGCGCCCGGTGGCGCGCGACGCGGAACAGGCCCGCGCCGTCCCGGTCAGTGTCGCGAACGCGCTGCACACCCTGGGCGTCGCCTGTCCGACACCCGAGGAGTTCGGCGGGCAGGGCGTTCCCGACCTCGTCACCTACCTGATGATCGCCGAGGAGCTCGCGTGGGGAGATCCGGGGATCGCGTATGCGGCGCTCGGTGCGGGCCACGCCGCGCTCTTGATCTCGCAGTGCGGCACGCCGGAGCAGCAGCGCGCGTGGTTGCCGAAGTTCTCTCTTGCATCGCCGGCAGCGGGCTCGGTGCTGCTGTACGAAGGATTCGGCCGCGCGCCGTCCGAGCTGCGCACCCGGGCCGAGCGCACGGGATCGGGCTGGGTCATCACCGGCGAGAAGGCCGAGGTGCACAGCCCTGAGGCTCCCGACGTGGCCGTGATCGTCGCACGGCGCGCGGACACTGGGGCTCTGGGGGCATTCGTCGCGGCGGGCCCGCTCGCCGGCGCGAGCGTCTCGCGAGACGACCGCGAGACGGGGCGCATCGGTCTCGGCGCCGCGCCGAGTGGAGCCGTGAAGCTCGGCGGCGTGACGCTGCCCGAGTCCGCACTGCTCTCCGGCGCGGACGACCTCGCCCTCTCGCGCGCAATCGCCTGGGTTCGCCTCACGTTGCCCGCGCTAGCGCTCGGCTGTGCGCGCGCGGTGCGCGAGTACGCGTGCCAGTACGCGACGCAACGCATCGCCTTTGGCCGCCCGATCGCGTCGTTCCAGGGCGTCGCGTTCCCGCTCGCGGACCAGGACATGGCGATCGACGCGGCGCGCATGGAGCTCTGGGAAACGGCGCGCGTCGTCGAGACGAGCCGCGACGCAGCGCAGCTGGAACGTCTCACGGCCTCGTGCGTCGCGCGCGCCGGTGAAGTCGCGCTGCAGACGGCGCGAGAGGGCGTGCAGACGCTGGGCGGCCACGGCTTCATCACGGACTACCCGGTAGAGCGCTGGTACCGCTGCGCCGCGGCGCTCGCGGCGATCGACTTCGACCCGGCGGCCTCCACCGTTCACTACATCTCCTGACAGGCGGACGACACCATGAGCTCGAGCTACGCGTTCTCCAAGGCCACTCTCGATCTGCGCGACCGAGTGCTCGATTGGGCCGTCACGAAGGCCCGCCCACTCGCGCGCGAGGCGGATCGGAGGCACGCGCCGCCGGAGGGTGCGGGGCCGGTGCTCGAAGCGTGCCCGGTCGACCTCGCCCGGCTCGCCAGCGTCAAGCAGACGCAGGGGCCGGGCGCGGAGGCGTTCGAGAAGGACGGCGCCCACGTCGTGGCGGCGCTCCTGCAGGACGCGGTCGCGTACGGCGACATCTGGCCGCTCTGGGCGCGCGCGGGATCGATCGGGCAGAACGTCGTGAAGGCGATGGGCACCGACGCCCAGAAGGAACGCTGGGTCGCTCCGCTCGTTCGCGGCGAGATGAGCTGCGCGGCGTTCGCGTTGACCGAAGCGCACTTCGGGTCCGACGTCGCGCAGGTCGCGACCACCGCGACGCGCGAAGGCGATCGCTGGGTCCTTCGCGGCACGAAGATGTACTGCAGCATGGGCGCGAGCGCGGACTACGTCGTGGTGTTCGCGACGATCGACAAGTCTGCCGGCCGCCATGGCATTCGCGCGTTCGTCGTGGAGAAGGGAACTCCCGGCTTCAAGGTCGCCAAGCGCAACGAAGAGAAGCTCGGCATCCGCTGCGCGGAGACCTCCGAGCTGTTGTTCGAGGACTGCGCGGTGCCGCTCGATCATTGCCTCGGTTGGACCCCCAATGCAAAGGCGGGGAGCAGAGGGAAGGGCGGCG